>Ga0247727_10004230_pt1 | contig 30657 bp, 30 predicted proteins | sample WisWelCaveWW1625_FD_202498 | JGI IMG/M metagenome (GOLD analysis project Ga0247727, IMG submission 202498) | Biofilm microbial communities from Wishing Well Cave, Virginia, United States - WW16-25 | ecosystem: Environmental > Aquatic > Deep subsurface > Groundwater > Cave microbial mat | place... | reverse complement strand
TCGAGTTCGACGATGAATTTCTTGGCTGCCATCTCGATCTGCCCTGTCGGTTGTTATCCCGACAGGGTAAGAATCAGTGTTCGCAGCGGCTGCACATGAGTCAAATTAGCCGGTACAAGCCACTAGATGCGCCCGCCCGTGTAGGAAGCCGTGTCAGATCGCGGTCGGCCTCGCCCGCCGGTCTGCGGTTGCGCGCCCGGCTGCGGAGGCGGCGATGGATTTCAGGAAGCTCGGGAATCTACTGATGGTGCTCGGGGCGGTGGTGCTCGCGGGCGCGTGCATCTGGTGGTTTTCGTTCTATTCCTCGGTGCTGCGCGACGTCGCCCGGGCCGCGGGCACGCGCGGAGACGCAACCGTGTTCGACGCGATGAGCTGCCTCTACGGCTCCAGCGGCATCTGCGGACTGGTGTCGGGCATCGCCTCGATCGCCGGAAGGACGCCCTACGAGCCGATGCTGTTCTGGTTCGGGCTGGCGGGACTGGTGCTGGGGGTGTTGTTTCGGGTGTCGGCGAAACCGGCCGGGGCCGCGTGAGCGTCGAGGCCGGGCGAAGGGATTGGGAGCGGGAATGCCCAAGCAGCTGATCATCGATGGCAAACCGATCGAGGTCGAGGACGGTATCACGCTGATCCAGGCCTGCGAGCAGGCCGGCGTCGAGATCCCCCGCTTCTGCTACCATGAGCGGCTGTCGATCGCCGGCAATTGCCGCATGTGCCTGATCGAGGTGGCGGGCATGCCCAAGCCCATCGCCTCGTGCGCCATGGGGGTCAACGATCTCCCCCCCAACAAGGACGGCAGCCCCAAGGTCATCAACACCAAGACGCCGATGGTGAAGAAGGCGCGCGAAGGGGTGATGGAGTTCCTGCTGATCAATCATCCGCTCGACTGCCCGATCTGCGACCAGGGCGGCGAATGCGACCTGCAGGACCAGGCCATGGCCTACGGCTACGGCGGCTCGCGCTACGAGGAGAACAAGCGGGCGGTGGAGGAGAAGTACCTCGGGCCGCTGATCAAGACGGCGATGAACCGCTGCATCCACTGCACGCGCTGCGTGCGCTTCATGACGGAGGTGGCCGGCGTCGAGGAGCTGGGCGCCATCGGCCGCGGCGAGGACATGGAGATCACCACCTACCTCGAGCAGGGGATGCTCTCGGAGCTGTCCGCCAACGTCAACGATCTTTGCCCCGTCGGCGCGCTGACGCACCGGCCGTGGGCGTTCATCTACCGGCCGTGGGAGCTGCGCAAGACGGAATCGGTCGACGTCATGGACGCGGTCGGCTCCAACATCCGTGTTGACGCGCGCGGGCGCGAGGTGCTGCGCATCCTGCCCCGCAACAACGACGCCGTGAACGAGGAGTGGATCTCCGACAAGACGCGGTTCGTGGCGGACGGGCTCAGCACCCAGCGCCTCGACCAGCCCTACATCCGCAAGGACGGCCGGCTCGAGCCCGCCGGCTGGGACGAGGCCCTGGCGCTGGTCGGCTCCAAGCTGAAGGCTGCGCGGCCCGAGCGCATCGGCGCCGTCGCCGGCGACCTGGCCGGCGCGGAGGAGATGTTTGCGCTCGGCAACCTGTTCGTGCGGCTCGGCTCACGCAATTTCGACTGCCGGCAAGATGGCGCCAAGCTCGATCCCAGGCTCGGGCGCGCCAGCTATTTGTTCAACACGAGCATCGAGGGCATCGAGCGGGCGGACGCGATCCTGCTCGTCGGCACCAACCCGCGGCTCGATGCGTCGGTGCTCAACGTGCGCATCCGCAAGCGCTGGCGCCTCGGCAGCGTCGCCATCGGGCTGATCGGCGAGCGAGTGGACCTGAGCTATTCCTACGACTACCTGGGCGCGGGACCGCAGACGCTGCTGGATGTGGTGGACGGCAAGCACAGCTTCGCCCGCACGCTGCGCGACGCAAAGACGCCGATGGTGATCGTGGGCAGCGCCGCTGTCGCGCGGGCCGATGGCGCGGCCGTGCTGGCCGCCGCGGCGAAAATCGCGCTGCTCGCGGGCGAGGGCAAGGAGGCCGGGTGGAACGGCTTCAATGTGCTGCACACGGCAGCGTCCCGCGTCGCCGGCCTCGACATCGGTTTCGTGCCCGGTGAAGGTGGCCTCGACGTCGCCGGCATGCTGGCGGCGGCCGGGCGTGGCGAGCTCGATGTCGCCTATCTGCTTGGCGCCGACGAGATCGACATGGCCGGCCTCGGCAAGGCGTTCGTGGTCTACCAGGGTAGCCACGGCGACGCCGGCGCGGAGCGCGCCGACGTGGTGCTGCCGGGCTCGGCCTACACCGAGAAGAGCGCCACCTACGTCAATACCGAGGGCCGCGTGCAGATGACCGGCAAGGCCACGTTCCCGCCCGGCGACGCCAAGGAGGACTGGGCGATCGTGCGCGCGCTCTCCGCGCACGTCGGCCGCAAGCTGCCCTATGACAGCCTTCCGGCCCTGCGCGCGAGCCTGTATAAGGAGACGCCGCAGCTGGCCCGCCTCGATGCGGTAGAGCCTGCCGGCATTGCGGGCGTGGAGGCGCTGGCAGCGCGGGGCGGTACGCCGGGCGGCGAGCCATTCGGCCCGGCGGTGCGCGACTTCTATCTCACCAATGCGATTGCGCGGGCGTCCGCCGTGATGGCCGAGCTCAGCGCCTTGAAGAAGAAGAGCATGAGCAAAGGGACCACCGGAACGCATGGATAGCAGCTGGTCCTGGCCGGAAATCTGGCAGGGCACCCTTTGGCCCCTGCTGGTGATGGTGTTTCAGAGCGTGGTGCTGCTGGTGGCGCTGCTCGTCATCATCGCCTTCCTGCTGCTGATGGATCGCAAGGTGTGGGCGGCCGTGCAGCTGCGGCGCGGGCCCAATGTGGTCGGCCCGTTCGGCCTGCTGCAGTCGTTCGCCGACCTGCTGAAGTTCGTGCTGAAGGAGCCGCTGATCCCGGCCGGCGCCGACAAGGGCGTGTTCCTGCTGGCGCCGCTGGTCGCTTCCGTGCTGGCGCTGGCTGCCTGGGCGGTGATCCCGCTGAATGAGAACAGCTGGGGCCGCTGGGTCATCTCCGACCTCAACGTCGGCGTGCTCTACCTGTTCGCCATCTCCTCGCTCGGCGTCTACGGCATCATCATGGGCGGCTGGGCGTCCAACTCCAAGTATCCCTTCCTTGGTTCCCTGCGGTCCGCCGCGCAGATGGTGTCGTACGAAGTCTCGATCGGCTTCGTCATCATCACCGTGCTGCTGTGCGTCGGCTCGCTCAACATGACCGACATCGTCAACGCGCAGAAGGTCGGCATCGGCACGCGGCTAGGCCTGACGAACTCGCTGCTGGACTGGAGCTGGCTCGCCCTGTTTCCGATGTTCGTCGTCTTCTTCATCTCGGCGCTGGCCGAGACCAACCGGCCGCCGTTCGACCTGCCGGAGGCGGAGTCGGAGCTCGTCGCCGGCTTCGCGGTGGAATACTCCTCCACGCCCTACCTGCTGTTCATGCTGGGCGAGTACGTGGCGATCGTGACCATGTGCGCGCTGACCACCATCATGTTCCTGGGCGGCTGGCTGCCGCCGGTGGATGCGTGGCCGCTCAATGCGGTGCCGGGGCTGCTCTGGTTCCTGGCCAAGGTGGTGTTCGTCTTCTTCATGTTCGCGATGGTGAAGGCGTTCGTGCCGCGCTACCGCTACGACCAGCTCATGCGACTAGGCTGGAAGGTGTTCTTGCCGATCTCGCTGGTGATGGTGGTGGCCGTCGCCGCCGTCTTGCATGTCTTCGAACTCGCGCCTTAGGGGTCTGCCATGGCCGGCGTCGGACAAGCCGTAAGCTCGCTGTTCCTGAAGGAGTTCGTATCGGCGTTCTTCATGTCGATGCGCTACTTCTTCAAGCCGAAGGCGACGCTCAACTATCCCTTCGAGAAGGGGCCGCAGTCGCCGCGCTTCCGCGGCGAGCATGCGCTGCGGCGCTACCCCAACGGCGAGGAGCGCTGCATCGCCTGCAAGCTGTGCGAGGCCATCTGCCCGGCGCAGGCGATCACCATCGAGGCGGGCCCCCGCCGCAACGACGGCACGCGCCGCACCACGCGCTACGACATCGACATGGTGAAATGCATCTACTGCGGGCTGTGCCAGGAAGCCTGCCCGGTGGACGCCATCGTCGAGGGGCCGAACTTCGAGTTCGCGACCGAGACGCGCGAGGAACTCTACTACGACAAGGATCGGCTGCTGGCGAACGGCGACCGCTGGGAGCGCGAGATCGCCAAGGCGCTCGAGCTCGATGCCAAGTATCGGTGAGATGATGCGACCGCGCACAACGGCAATTCTCCCTCCCCCCTCGTGGGGGAGGGCCGGGGAGGGGGGGACTCACAACGGGCCTGGAATCCCCCCACCCCTAACCCCTCCCCACGTCGTGTCGAAGACGCGCCTTCGGCACGATGGGGAGGGGGACACGCGAGCCGCTTGTTGGGCGGGCATACCATGACCCTGGCGGCGGCCTTCTTCTATCTGTTCGCGGCCATGACTGTGGCGGCGGGCTTCATGGTGATCGCCGCCAAGAACCCCGTGCATGCCGTGCTTTTTCTGATCCTCGCGTTCTTCAACGCGGCAGGACTCTTCATTCTGCTCGGCGCCGAGTTCCTGGCGATGATCCTGGTGGTGGTCTACGTCGGCGCCGTGGCGGTGCTGTTCCTGTTCGTCGTCATGATGCTGGACGTGGACTTTGCCGAGCTGCGCGCCGGCTTCATGAAGAATGCGCCGCTCGGCGCCTTCGTCGGGCTGATCCTGCTGGCCGAGCTGGTGCTCGTGCTCGGCTTCAATCTGGTGCGGCCGGGTGTGCTCGCAAGCCCGTCATCGCCGATTCCCTCGGCCGCATCAGGCATCACCAACACCGAGGCGATCGGCCGGGTGCTCTACACCAAGTACGTCTACTACTTCCAGGGTGCGGGGCTGATCCTGCTGGTCGCGATGATCGGCGCCATCGTGCTCACCCTGCGCCACAAGGAGGGCGTCAAGCGCCAGTCGATTGCGGCGCAGGTGGCGCGCGGCAAGAAGTCGGCGATGGACGTGGTGCAGGTCGCGCCGGGCGAGGCCATCATCCCGGCAGCAGCGGAACGGCGGGGCTGAGCCATGGCAACCATCGGCCTCGGGCACTACCTGACGGTTGCGGCGATCCTGTTCACGCTCGGGATCTTCGGCATCTTCCTCAACCGCAAGAACGTGATCGTGATTCTGATGTCCATCGAGCTGATGCTGCTGGCCGTCAATATCAACTTCGTCGCCTTCTCCGCCTTCATGGGTGACCTAGTCGGCCAGGTGTTCGCCCTGTTCGTGCTGACCGTGGCGGCGGGCGAGGCGGCGATCGGCCTGGCCATCGTCGTCGTCTACTACCGCAACCGCGGATCCATCGCCGTGGAAGACATCAACATGATGAAGGGCTGATCGGAATGACGCGTTCTGCGCGAGCGCTGCAGGATTCCCCTCCCCCTTGTGGGGAGGGGTTAGGGGTGGGGGGAATCCCTACCTTGGATGTTCTGCGATCCCCCCCTCCCTGTCCCTCCCCCACGAGGGGGGAGGGGACCCTCCCTAGAGGCGATCGATGATCTACAAGGCAATCGTGTTCCTGCCGATCATCGGCGCATTGATCGCGGGTCTGCTCGGCCGTGTGCTCGGGCCGCGGCCGTGCGAGATCATCACGACCTCGTTCGTCGGCATCGGTGCCGTGCTGTCGTGGATCGCCTTGTGGCAGGTCGGCATCGGGGGCGAGACGCTGCGCGTGCCCGTGCTGCGCTGGGTGACGTCGGGCGAGCTCGACGTGTCGTGGGCGCTGCGCGTCGACACGCTGACGGCCGTGATGCTGGTGGTGGTCAATACGGTCTCCGCCCTCGTGCACCTCTATTCGATCGGCTACATGCACGAGGACGACAGCCGGCCGCGCTTCTTTTCCTATCTCTCGCTGTTCACCTTCGCCATGCTGGCGCTGGTGACGAGCGACAACTTCCTGCAGCTGTTCTTCGGCTGGGAGGGCGTGGGGCTCGCCTCCTACCTGCTGATCGGCTTCTGGTATCTCAAGCCCGAGGCCAATGCTGCGGCCATCAAGGCCTTCATCGTCAACCGCATCGGCGACTTCGGTTTCGCGCTCGGCATCTTCGGCATCTTCGCGGTGTTCGGCACCATCAGCTTCGATGCGGTATTCCGCGCCGCGCCGGGCGTGGTCGGCAAGCCGATGGAGTTCCTCGGCTACCAGCTCGATACCCTGACCGTGCTGTGCTTGTTGCTGTTCATGGGGGCGATGGGCAAGTCGGCGCAGTTCCTGCTGCACACCTGGCTGCCCGATGCCATGGAGGGGCCGACGCCGGTCTCCGCGCTGATCCACGCCGCCACCATGGTGACGGCCGGCGTGTTCATGGTTGCGCGACTCTCCCCGTTGTTCGAGCTGGCGCCGATCGCCCTCGAGGTCGTGGTGCTGGTCGGCGCGGTCACGGCGTTCTTCGCCGCCACCGTCGGCCTGGTGCAGAACGACATCAAGCGGGTGGTGGCCTATTCCACCTGCTCGCAGCTCGGCTACATGTTCGTCGCCTGCGGCGTTGGCGCCTACGGGGCCGGCATCTTCCACCTCTTCACGCACGCCTTCTTCAAGGCGCTGCTGTTCCTCGGCGCCGGCTCGGTGATCCACGCCATGCACCACGAGCAGGACATGCGCAAGATGGGCGGGCTGGCTGCCAAGATCCCGTTCACCTGGGCGATGATGCTGATCGGCACGCTGTCGCTCACGGGTGTCGGCATCCCGCATCTGGCGGGCTTTGCCGGCTTCCACTCCAAAGACGCGATCATCGAGGCCGCCTACGCCGCGCACACGCCCAGCAACTACGCCTTCTGGCTGCTCACCGTCGCGGCATTCATGACGGCGTTCTATTCCTGGCGGCTCATCTTCATGACCTTCCATGGGCCGACGCGCGCCGATCGCCACACCTATGACCACGCGCACGAAAGCCCGTTCGTCATGCGCATCGTGCTGGCGGCGCTGGCGCTCGGGGCAGTAGTCGCCGGCTTCGCCGTCCAGCGCTTCTTCGTCGGTGACGCCTACAAGGACTTCTGGGGCAAGGCGCTGTTCGAGGGGCCGAACAATCACATCATGCATGCCATGCACGACATCCCGGGCTGGGTCGGCTGGGCCCCGACCATCGCGATGCTCTGCGGCTTTGCGCTCTCCTACCTCTATTACATCGCCGCGCCCTCGCTGCCGGCGGCGACGGCGCGCGCCTTCCGTCCGCTCTACCTGTTCCTGCTCAACAAGTGGTACTTCGACGAGCTGTACGACTGGCTGCTCGTGCGGCCGGCGATGTGGCTCGGGCGCTTCCTGTGGAAGGTCGGCGACGGCCGGATCATCGACGGGCTCGGCCCCGACGGCATCGCCTCGCGCGTGCTGTGGACCACGAGCCGGGTGGTCAAGCTGCAGACCGGCTATGTCTATCACTACGCCTTCGCCATGCTGATCGGCGTGGCGCTGATCGTCACCTGCTTCATGTTCTACGACCTCGGCGACCTCGTGAACGGGAGGGGGGGGCGATGAGCGGCTTCGGCATCCTCTCGCTCGTCACCTTCTTCCCGCTGGTCGGCGCCCTCATCATCGCCGTGCAGAATAGGGAGGCCAAGGGCAACGCGCGCTGGATCGCGCTCTACACCACGTTGTTCACGCTCGGCGCCGCGCTCTACGTGTGGGCGCACTTCGACAAGGCGAACGCGGGCTTCCAGTTCGTCGAGGAGCTGAACTGGCTCGGCGGCTCCATCAAGTACAAGATGGGCGTCGACGGCATCTCGGTGCTGTTCGTGGTGCTGACCGCGTTCCTGATGCCGCTGTGCATCCTCGCCAGCTGGGAGGCGATCGAGGAGCGCGTCAAGGAATACATGATCGCCTTCCTGCTGCTCGAGACGCTGATGCTCGGCGTGTTCAGCGCGCTGGATCTGGTGCTGTTCTACCTGTTCTTCGAGGGCGGCCTGATCCCGATGTTCCTCATCATCGGCGTGTGGGGTGGCGCGCGGCGCGTCTACGCGAGCTTCAAGTTCTTCCTCTATACGCTGCTCGGCTCGGTGCTGATGCTGCTCGCCATGATGGCGATGTACTGGCACGCGGGGACGACCGACATTCCGACGCTGATGACCTACAAGTTCCCGGCCGACATGCAGTGGTGGCTGTGGCTCGCCTTCTTCGCCTCCTTCGCCGTGAAGATGCCGATGTGGCCAGTGCACACCTGGCTGCCCGACGCGCACGTGGAGGCGCCGACGGCGGGCTCCGTGATCCTGGCCGGCATCCTGCTGAAAATGGGCGGCTACGGCTTCCTGCGTTTCTCGCTGCCGATGTTCCCGCTGGCGAGCCAGGAGTTCGCGCCGCTGGTGTTCGGCCTCTCGATCATCGCCATCATCTACACCTCGCTGGTGGCGCTGGCGCAGGAGGACGTGAAGAAGCTGATCGCCTATTCCTCCGTCGCCCACATGGGCTTCGTGACCATGGGCATCTTCACCTTCACGGTGCAGGGAGTGGATGGCGCCATCTTCCAGATGCTCTCCCACGGGCTGGTCTCGGCGGCGCTGTTCCTGTGCGTCGGCGTCGTCTACGACCGCATCCACACGCGCGAGATCGCGGCCTACGGCGGGCTGGTCCACCGCATGCCGGTCTATGCCGTCGTGTTCATGGTGTTCACGCTGGCGAACGTCGGCCTGCCCGGCACCTCCGGTTTCGTTGGCGAGTTCCTCACCCTGGTCGGCGCCTTCAAGGCCAATACCTGGGTGGCGTTCCTGGCGACCTTCGGCGTGGTCCTCTCGGCTGGGTATGCGCTCTACCTCTACCGGCGCATGATCTTCGGGCCGCTGGAGAAGCCCGGCCTGCGCAAGATCACCGATATGGGATATCGGGAGATGGTGGTGTTCGCGCCGCTGGTGCTGCTGACGATCTTGTTCGGCTTCTATCCCGCGCCCCTGCTCGACGTGACGGCCGTGTCGGTCAAGAAGCTGGTCTCCGGCTACGAGACGGCGATCCGGGCCGCGTCGGCTCAGGCCAAGCCGGAAATCAAGACACCATGAGCGATCTCGTTGCGACCTACTGGGCGGCGGCGCCCGAGATCGTGCTCGTGGTCGGCGCCATGGCGCTGCTGATGCTCGGCGTGTTCCGGCCCGAGACCGACGGCCAGGCGGAGGCGATCGGTTGGCTGGCGGTGGTCGTGCTCGGCGTCGCCGCGTGGCTCGTCCTCGATCAGCCGCCGGCGCGCGAGGTGCTGTTCGACGGCGGCTTCGTGGTCGACGGCTTCGCCCGCTTCATGAAGGTGCTGACGCTGGCGGCCTCCGCCGGATCGCTGATCTTGTCGTTCGACTACCTGCGCGAGGCGCGCACGCTCAAATTCGAGTATCCGGTGCTGGTGCTGCTGGCCACCGCCGGCATGATGATGATGATCTCCGCCAACGATCTCATCGCGCTCTATCTGGGCCTCGAGCTGCAGAGCCTGGCGCTGTACGTGCTGGCCGCCATCCGCCGCGACGATCTGCGCTCCAGCGAGGCGGGCCTCAAGTATTTCGTGCTCGGCGCCCTCTCATCGGGAATGCTGCTCTACGGCGCCTCGCTGATCTACGGCTTCACCGGCTCGACCAGCTTCGCCAGCATCGCCACTGCCTCCAAGGCGGCTGGCGCGGGCCAGGACATCGGCCTCGTCATCGGTCTGGTGTTCCTGCTGGTCGGGCTCGCCTTCAAGATCTCAGCCGTGCCCTTCCACATGTGGACGCCCGACGTCTACGAGGGGGCGCCGACGCCGGTCACCGCCTTCTTCGCCGCGGCCCCGAAGGCCGCCGCCATCGCCCTGCTGATGCGCGTGACGCTCGGCGCCTTCGTCGGCGTCGGCCCGCAATGGCAGCAGGTGGTGAGCGCGCTCGCCATCGCCTCCATGGGCCTCGGCGCCTTCGCGGCCATCGGCCAGACCAACATCAAGCGGCTGCTCGCCTACTCGGCGATCGGCAACGTCGGCTACATGCTGATCGGGCTCGCCGCCGGCTCGCCGGAGGGCGCGCGCGGCATGATCATCTACCTCGTCATCTACGTGGCCATGACGCTCGGCGCCTTCGCCTGCGTGCTCGCCATGCGCCGACAGGCGGGCATGGTGGAGGAGATCGACGAGCTGGCCGGGCTGGCGCAGACCAATCTGGGCCTCGCGACGGTGCTGGCGCTGCTGATGTTCTCGCTCGCCGGCATTCCCCCGCTCGCCGGCTTCTTCGCCAAGTTCTATGTGTTCATCGCCGCCGTGAAGGCCGGGCTGTGGCCGCTCGCGATCTTCGGCGTGCTGGCGAGCGTGGTCGGCGCCTACTACTACGTGCGCATCGTCGAGGTCATGTTCTTCGACGAGCCGAGGGAGCGGTTTCTGGCCGTACCGGCTAAGGCCGGCCTGATCATGGCGCTTGCGGGGCTGTTCGTGCTGCTCTACGTGGTCTGGCCGGCGCCTCTGGTCGACTCAGCGGACGCGGCGGCGCGCACGCTGTTCTAGGGCTCGAAGCGACCGCCGGTGCCAAAGCCGTTCCGCAGTGTCGTTCTGGATGAGGCCGGGTCCACCAACACGGCGGCATTCGAGCGCGCGCAGGCGGGCGAACCCGGACCGTTGTGGATCGTGGCGCGGCGCCAGACCCAGGGGCGGGGCCGCTCTGGACGGCAATGGGCCTCCGAGCCCGGCAATCTGTACGCCAGCCTGCTGCAGCGGCTCGCTTGTCCGCAGGCTGTCGTGCATCAGTTATCGCTTCTCGCCGGCGTGGCGGTGGTGGAGGCGATCGTGGCGGCCGCGGGCGCGACGAAATTGTCGGGGCTGCGGCTCAAATGGCCCAACGACGTCTTGATCGGCAATGCCAAGTGTGCGGGCATACTGCCCGAGAGCCAGTCGAGCGGCAGCGGAGCGGACCTTGTGGTGGTGATCGGTATCGGCATCAACCTGGCCACCCACCCCACGCACCTCAACCGTGCGGCCACCGACCTTGCGGCGCACGGCGTAAACGTGACGCCGGAGGCGATGCTGGGCGCGTTGGCGGCAGGGATGCAACGCTGGCTCGGGCTCTGGGATCGCGGGGCGGGCTTCGCGCGGGTGCGCGCTGCCTGGCTGGCGCATGGCGGCGCCGTGGGCGAGAGCCTGAGTGTCGACACCGGCCGGGAGAAGATCGCCGGCACCTTTCTCGACCTCGACGCCGGCGGCGCGCTCGTGTTGCGCGACCTGAACGGCCTGCAGCGCACGCTCACGTTCGGCGACGTCACGCTTGCGTCCCGGCGCTCCGCGAGCCTATCCGAGGATCGCGGCTGATGGCAGACAGGAAGCCCGACCCGCGCGGCAGGGCCGCTGCCGAGGAGTTCGTGTTCCTCCCGCTCGGGGGCATCGGCGAGATCGGCATGAACTGCTATCTCTACGGGCTGGGCCCCCCTGATGCGCGCCAATGGCTGATGGTCGATCTCGGCATCACCTTTCCCGAGGGCGAGAACGATCCCGGCATCGACGTGATCCTGCCCGATCTGCGCTTCATCGAGGAGGAGCGGGGGAGCCTCGCCGGCATACTGCTCACCCACGGGCACGAGGACCATATCGGTGCGGTCATCGAGCTGTGGCCGCGGCTGCGGGCGCCGATCTATGCAACCCCGTTCACGGCTGCGCTGCTTAAGGCCAAGCTCGCCGAGTTCGGCGGCAAGGCCAAGCTGCCGATCGAGGAGGTCGCGCTGGACAGCCGGTTCAAGGTCGGCCCGTTCGACCTGGAGCTGATCTCGGTCGCTCATTCGATCCCCGAGTCCAACGCGGTGGCGATCAGGACGCCGCTGGGGGTGGTGCTGCACACCGGCGATTGGAAGCTCGACGCCACGCCGGTGATCGGCGCGCCGACCGATGCAGCCCGCCTGGCGCGGCTCGGCGATGCCGGCGTCACGGCCATGATCTGCGACTCGACCAACGCCCTACGCGAGGGCCGCTCGCCGTCCGAGTCCGACGTCGCCCGCTCGCTCGCCACCATCATCAGGGGCGCCAAGCGGCGCGTCGCCGTCACCATCTTCGCCTCCAACGTCGCCCGCATCCGCGCGGTGGCCGATGCCGCCAAGAGCGCCAGGCGGCATTTGGTGGTCGCCGGCCGGGCCATGCACCGCATCATCCAGGTGGCCGTGGCGACCGGCTATCTGCCGGCCAATCTGAAATATCACGACCAGTCGCAGTTCTCGTACCTCGATCCCGAGGAGGTGGTGGTGCTGTGCACCGGCAGTCAGGGCGAGCCGCGCGCGGCCATGGCCCGCATCTCGGAAGACGAGCATCCGGAGATCGAGCTCGGCAAGGGCGACCTCGTCATCTTCTCCTCGCGCACCATTCCCGGCAACGAGCGGGCCGTGGGGCGCATCCAGAACCGCCTGATCGATCTGGGCTGCGAGATCATCACCGACGGCGATGCGCTGGTGCATGTGACCGGCCATCCGCGTCGCGAGGAGCTGAAGGAGATGTACGGCTGGGTGCGCCCGCGCATCGCCATCCCCATGCACGGTGAGGCGCGGCATCTGTCCGAGCACGCCAAGCTCGCCCGTGCCGCGGGCGTCGGCCAGGTGCTGGGGATCAGAAACGGCGACATGGTGAAGCTGGCGCCGGGGCCGGGCCAGGTGATCGACGAGGCGCCGGTCGGGCGGCTGTTCCGCGACGGCAACCTGCTGGTGCCGAGCGAGGACGGGCCGGTGCGCGAGCGGCGCGCGCTGTCCATTTCCGGCATCGTGGTGGTGGCGCTGGCGCGCTCGGGCCGGGGTGAGATCTCGCCGGAGGCGGAGATCGTGCTCGACGGCGTGCCCGGGGCCGATGCCGACGGCCACCCGATGATCGACATCGTGCGCGAGGCGGTCGAGGGCGCCATTGCCGGCATCCCGCACGGGCGACGCAAGGACGGCGAGCTGGTGCGGGAGGCGGTTCGCCGGGCCGTCAGAGCGGCGGTGGAGCACGCCTGGGGCAAGCGGCCGATCGCCAAGGTCTTGCTGACGCAGCCGTCGCGCTGAGCGCTCGCGGCCGTCGGAAGGGAAGCGCTGTACGGCTGCGGTGCCCACGGCGTCATCCCGGCACTCGTTGCCGGGATCCAGCCATCGGCAAGCTCCGGAGCCTGTTGCTCGGTGGATCCCGGGGACAAGCCCCGGGATGACTCCTAGTCGATCACCTTGAACGACTCCACGAAGGTGCGCGCGCCGCGCTCGTGGCCGCCCCCTTTCTTGAACAGGGCGATGACCTGATAGAACCACTTGCCGCGCGTGTAGTAGCGGGCTTCCACGCGAAAGTTGCCGTCGTGGCACTCCGTGCCGTGCACCTCGCGCCCGCGGCCTGCGCACAGGGCGAGCGCGGTGTCGCGCGTCGTGGTCTTGCATTTCAGGGCGGCGAAGCTCTGCTTGACGCCGTTGTCGAATTTGACCTCGACCACAACGAGCGACGCGCCCACGATGTAGACGACGTCGCCGCCGTCTTGCTGATAGTCCGTCGCGCGGACGACCCGCTTCTTCGTCTCGGCGTCTATCTGGGTCGGAGTGACCTTCACATCGCCCGAGAACGTGACCTCGAAGCCGTCGGTCGCGTAGCGGTGCTTTTTCCAGGTCTGTGCATGGGCACCCGTGTGGGTGACGAGCAGGCAGGCGAGAGCCGGGACAAACGCGCGCACAATGGTTGGCGGCATGCGACTCCCCCCACAGGACATCCTCGTGGGCCAATCCGCAGCCAAAGCGTGGCATGGTCCCTATGCGGCGTCCAGTGTATGGTCCGAGCCATGCATAACCCTGGCCCAAGGGGCATTTTCCGGTTCATCGCGGACATGCAGGTAGACCATGATCGGACGTCTCAATCACGTCGCCATCGCCGTGCCGAGCCTCGCGGAGGCGACCACGCTCTACCAGAGCGCGCTGGGCGCGCAGGTATCGGTGCCGCTGGCGCAGCCCGAGCATGGGGTCACCGTCGTGTTCGTGGTGTTGCCCAACACCAAGATCGAGCTGCTGGAGCCGCTGGGTGAGGGCTCGCCGATAGCGGGCTTCCTCGCCCGCAACGCGGCGGGCGGCATCCATCACATCTGCTACGAGGTGGCCGATATCGAAGCCGCGCGCGCCAAGCTCGTCGGCTCGGGCGCGCGCGTGCTCGGCGACGGACGTGCGAAGATCGGCGCACACGGCAAGCCGGTCCTGTTCCTTCATCCCAAGGACTTCAACGGCACGCTGATCGAGCTGGAACAGGCCTGACGCATGAGCCTGACGCTGGCGATCGCCATCTATGTCGTGCTGTGGTGGACCGTGCTGTTCGCGATCCTGCCGATCGGCGTGCGCACGCAGGGCGAGGAGGGCATCGTCGTGCCCGGCACACCGGCGAGCGCGCCTGCGCAACCGCGTCTCCTCCGCGTCGTGGTGCTGACGACGCTGGTATCGGGCGTGCTGTTTGCCGCGATGTGGGGCTCGCTCAAATACGGTCTCATCGATCCGCTGAACTGGTTGGCGCGATAGAGCAAGGTCGTTCTCGAGAGCGATCCTGCTGTCGTGCGGCCCCCCAAATGCAAAGAGCAAGGCCCCCGCGGGCCTTGCTCTGTATGCTTACACGCTTCTTCTTGGAACGCAGCGCGTGCCCGAGTCCGGCGCGCTTACGTCGATCCTTCCCCAGACTTGGGCTTCGGAGCCCACCTGCACACCGATCGGTCTTGATGACCGTTTTTGTAGCGTCACCCTACTCAAGCCGCGGCCTTCTGTCACCCCCTGGAACCAACTAAAGTGTCCTGCGAAGATTTTTTCCCTCGCGGCAAAGATCGCTGGCATGCCAGACGTTTCGCGTTTCGTTGGGCTCGGCGCGAGCGTAGGCGTTGCCTCCATAGGCGGAAAAGGATATGAGGCGCTGCGTCGTCGGGTTTCGTCCGCAGCATGCGTCGTCGCGCCGCGCCCGCAGTGCCGCGGCGGCGGTCAGGCGCCAGCAGCTGCCTAACAAATAATCAAGACCATGCGCCTCTCGCGATTTTTTCTGCCCGTTCTGCGTGAAACGCCCAAAGAGGCGGAGATCGTCTCGCATCAGCTGATGCTGCGCTCGGGCATGATCCGCCAGTCGAGCGCCGGCATCTACTCCTGGCTGCCGCTCGGGTTTCGCGTGCTCAAGAAGATCGAGCAGATCGTGCGCGAGGAGCAGAACCGCGCGGGCGCCATCGAGATGCTGATGCCGACGCTGCAGCAGGCCGATCTGTGGCGCGAGAGCGGCCGCTACGACGCCTATGGCCCGGAGATGCTGCGCTTTACAGACCGCCACGAGCGGGAAATGCTCTACGGGCCGACCAACGAGGAGCTGATTACACAGATTTTCCGCGACGGCGTGCGCTCGTACCGCGATCTGCCGCGCAACCTCTATCACATCCAGTGGAAATTCCGCGACGAGGTGCGCCCCCGCTTCGGCGTCATGCGCGGCCGCGAGTTCCTGATGAAGGACGCCTATTCGTTCGATGTCAGCGCCGAGGCGGCGCGCCAGTCCTACAACAAGATGTTCATCGCCTACCTGCGCACCTTCGCGCGCATGGGCCTGAAATCGATCCCGATGGCGGCCGACACCGGGCCGATCGGCGGCGACCTGAGCCACGAGTTCATCATCCTGGCGGACACGGGCGAGAGCGAGGTCTACTGCCATGCCGACCTGGTGGAGACCCGTGCCCCCCCGGCCGACATCGATTTCGAGCAGGACCTCGCGCCCCTGATCGGGCAGTGGACCAGCCGCTATGCGGCGACCGACGAGAAGCACGACCCCGCCCGCTTCGAGGCGGAGGTGCCGGCCGACCAGCGCGTCACCGCGCGGGGCATCGAGGTCGGCCACATTTTCTTCTTCGGTACCAAGTATTCCGAGCCCATGGGATGCCGCGTGCAGGGGCCGGACGGCAGCATGATCATCGCGCAGATGGGGTCCTATGGCGTCGGCGTGTCGCGGCTGGCGGGCGCCATCATCGAGGCGAGCCACGACGAGGCCGGCATCATCTGGCCGGTCCCGGTCGCCCCGTTCGAGGTCGGTGTCGTGAACTTGAAGGTCGGCGACAAGGAAACCGACAAGGCCTGCGCCGACCTCTATGCCAAGCTGGAGCGGGCCGGCGTCTCGGTGCTCTACGACGATACCGAGGAGCGGGCGGGCGCCAAGTTCGCGACCATGGACCTGATCGGCCTCCCGTTCCAGATCATCGTCGGGCCGAAGGGCGTGAAAGCCGGCGAGGTCGAGCTCAAGGAGCGCAGGACCGGCGAGCGCGTGAGCGTGGCGCCCGAGGCGGCGCTCAAGCGGCTGACCGAGCTCGTGAGCGCGCGCCGGGTACTGGCTTGAAGCGGCCCGTCCTGAAGTGGCCTGTCGGGGGCCGACCATGCGAGGGTTCCTCTGCCATGAGGGCGCTGACATGAGCCGGACGGCTGGTGATACCAGGCCTTTCGCGCCGTTCGAGTGGATGCTGGCGCTGCGCTACCTGCGCCCGCGGCGCCAGCAGGGCTTCATCTCGGTGCTGGCCCTGTTCTCGTTCCTGGGCATCCTGCTCGGCGTGTTCACGCTGATCACGGTGATGGCCGTCATGAACGGCTTTCGCAAGGAGCTGTTCGCCAAGATCATGGGCCTCAACGGCCACGTCATCGTCAATATGGTCGGCGGCGACTTCGAGGGCTACGACGCGGTGGCCAAGCAGCTCGCGGCTGTTGCGGGCGTCAAGACCGCCTTCCCGCTGATCGAGGGGCAGGCGATGGCATCGACCCCGGCGCTGGCGCTGGCGGGCTTCGTGCGCGGGGTGCGCGAGGACGGGCTGAAGGCGCTGAGCCTCGTGTCCGGCAACGTCCGTTTTGGGACCCTCGACGGCTTCGACGGCCAGGACGGCGTCGCCATCGGCACGCGGCTCGCCAACGCGCTCAGGGTCAGCGTCGGTGACCGGGTGACGCTGGTGTCGCCGCGCGGCGCCACGACGCCGTTCGGTACGGCTCCGCGCATCAAGCCCTACAAGGTGGCGGCGATTTTCGAGCTCGGCATGTCCGAATACGACCGCACCATGATCTTCATGCCGCTGGCCGAAGCCCAGCGCTATTTCTCCAAGGGCGACACCGTCGACGTGCTGGAGGTGCTGGTGGAGGACCCCGAGCGGGTCTCCGAGCAGGTGGCCCTCATGAAGCAGCTCGGCATCCCGAACCTGCATTTCTCCGACTGGCGCCAGCGCAATGAGAGTTTCTTCACCGTGCTGGAGGTGGAGCGCAACATGATGTTCATCATCCTCTCCGTGATCGTGGTGGTGGCGGCGTTCAACATCATCTCCGGGCTCATCATGCTGGTGAAGGACAAAGGCCGCGAGATCGGCATCCTGCGCACCATGGGGGCCACCCAGGGGGCGATCATGCGGGTGTTCCTGATCACGGGGGCCAGCATCGGCGTGGTCGGCACGCTGGCCGGCGCGCTGCTCGGGGTGCTGTTCTGCGTGAGGATCGACGAGATCCGCAAGTTCGTGGCCTGGCTCACCAACACCAACCTGTTCAATCCCGAGATTTACTACCTGACCCAGCTGCCGGCCGACATCAACATGCAGACCACCGGCGTCATCGTCGGCATGGCCCTGGTGCTGTCGGTGCTGGCGACGCTCTATCCCTCCTGGCGCGCCTCGCGGCTCGATCCCGTCGACGCGCTGCGCTACGAGTGAAGCCGGTGCAGGACGCGACCGCCAGGCCCGTGCTGCAGCTGATCGAGCTGCACCGCACCTTCCACCAGGCTGATCGGGCGATCCCGGTGCTGCAGGGCGCCTCGGCGGCGCTCTATCCGGGCCAGGCCGTCGCCCTGGTCGGGCCCTCGGGCGCCGGCAAGTCGACGCTGCTGCACATCGCCGGCCTGCTGGAGACGCCCGACGGCGGGCGCGTGGTCGTCGACGGCGCCGACTGCTCGCGGCTGAGCGACACCGACCGCACGCGCATGCGGCGTGCCGCCATGGGCTTCGTCTACCAGTTCCACCAGCTGCTGCCGGAGTTCTCCGCGCTCGAGAACGTCGCGCTGCCGCAGATGATCCGGGGCGTCGGCCGGCGCGCCGGCGAGGCGCGGGCGAGGAGCCTGCTGGAGATGCTGGGACTCGGCGAGCGGCTCGATCACCGGCCAGCGCAACTGTCGGGCGGCGAGCAGCAACGCACCGCGATCGCCCGCGCGCTCGCCAATGCGCCGCGGCTGCTGCTGGCCGACGAGCCGACCGGCAACCTCGATCCAACCACGTCGGCGCACGTTTTCCACGAGCTGCTCGAGCTGATCCGGCACACCGGCGTCGCCGCGCTGATCGCCACCCACAACCTGGCGCTGGCCGCGCGCATGCACCGCGTGCTGCGGCTCGAGAACGGCGTGCTGATCGAGTCCAATCCGGCCGCGGTCGGTTGAGACGACCCGCAGCGAAGCATAGCGCGTTGACGCTGTCGCAAAAATTTCCGCCCCGCTGCGCAAAAAGGTCTTTACAGCACCCCCCCTAGACCCTATTTCCCGATATCGAAACGTCACGGCGGCTTCTGCTGGTTCGAGCAGCGCCCTGGTCCAACCCGACTGGTGGAGGTCCCATGAGATGCACAGGTTCCCATCTGCGAGTGCGCTGACGGACGCGCAAAAGCCGGACCGCCCCGTAATCGGTGTACGCCCGCATGCAGCGGGCCGGGCTGCCCGGTGGTTTCTCCAGCACTTCCCTGGTGACGTCGCTTACGCCTACAAGGCGAACAGCTCGGTGTTCCTGCTGGGCGCGCTGTACGGCGCAGGCGTGCGGCATTTCGACGTGGCCTCGCTCCCCGAGATCGAGGATGCGGCGACCATTCCGGGCGCAAACCTCCACTTCATGCATCCGGTCAAGTCGCGCCATGCCATCCGGCGGGCGTTCGGCGAGTTCGGCGTGCGCAGCTTCGCCCTCGACAGCGAGGACGAGCTCGCCAAGATCGCCGAGGAGACCGGCGGGTGCCGTGATCTCTCCTTGTGGGTGCGCGTGGCGGTGCCCTCCCGCAACAGCAAGATCCCGCTCGAGCGCAAGTTCGGCACCACGGGCGCCAAGGCCGCGCGGCTGCTGGTCAAGGCCCGGCAAGCGGCCAAGGAGCTCGGCATCACCTTCCACGTCGGCTCACAGACGGCCACGCCGGAGGCCTACGGCACGGCGTTGCAAGAGGTCGGCAAGCTGATCGGCAAGGCCGGCGTGGTGCTGGACCGGCTCGATGTCGGCGGCGGCTTCCCGTCGGTCTACGACGAGGACCGGCCGGCGCCGCTGTCCGCCTTCATGCGGGTCATCGACGAAGGCGTGGAGCGGCTGCCGATCGGCGAGCGCTGCCGTGTGATGTGCGAGCCGGGTCGAGCGCTGGTGGCGGAGGCGGAGTCGCTGATCGTGCGGGTCACCGCCCGGCGCGGCGACGAGCTGTTCATCAACGACGGCAGCTACGGCACGCTGTTCGATGCGGCGCACATGGGCTTCAACTTCCCGGTGCGGTTGGTCGGGCGGTGCGCGGATCAGGGCGAGGCGCTGGTGCCGTTTTCGTTCTGGGGGCCGACCTGCGATACGGTCGACCACATGCGCGGGCCGTTCTACCTGCCGGCCAAGATCAAGGAAGGCGACTACATCGAGATCGGCAACACCGGCGCCTACGGCCGGGCCATCGCCGGCAACTTCAACGGCTACGGCGCGTTCGAGGAGGCGATCCTGCTCGATGAGCCGATGCTGTCGATGTACCCGACCGAGACCGAGACCGGAATCGGGGTTGGCGGCCAGCGGGAGGACCGGGCGGCGCATCAGGTTCAGGCGTGAGCCCGAAGCTCGACTACCTGCCGCCGCAGGAGAGCTTTCTCGATCCCATCCGCGCCGGCGCCGATGATCCCGGCGCCGCGCGGGTGCTCGTCATCCCGTTCGGGCTCGAGGCGTCGGTGAGCTACGGTGGGGGGACGGCGGCGGGCCCTGCGGCGATCATCAAGGCCAGCCAGCAGCTCGAGCTTTATGACGATGAGCTCGGGTGCGAGCCCTATCTCGACTTCGGCGTCGCGACGGTGCGGGAGCCGGCGATCGCGCGCTCTGCGGCGGCGGCGCTCGACCAGATTGCGGGCCTGGTCGAGGCGGCGCTGGAGCAGGGCAAGTTTCCCTTCGTGTTGGGCGGCGAGCATGCGCTGACACCAGGGGCAATCCGCCCATTGGTGGCGCGCCATCCGGGCCTCGTTGTGCTGCAGTTCGACGCCCATGCCGACCTGCGCGACGGCTATCTGGGCGAGCACCATTCCCATGCCGCCGCCATGCGCCGGGTGCTGGACCATGCGGGCGTCGAGCTGGTGTCGGTCGGCATCCGCGCCGTCTCGAAGGCGGAGGTCGATTTCTACGCGGCCAACCGCGACCGCATCACCATCCATTGGGCGCACGAGCAGGCGCGGTGGGACGTTGCCGATATCGTCGGCCGCCTGCGGGACCGTCCGGTCTACGTCACGTTCGACATCGATGCGCTGGATGCGTCCGTGATGCCGGCGACGGGCACGCCGACGCCCGGCGGGCTCGCGTACGGGCAGGCCCTCGACGTCCTGCGCCAGGCCTGTCGGGCCGGCAGGGTGGTCGGCGCCGACCTGGTGGAGCTGGCCCCGATCGCAGGCTTCCACGCCTACGACTACACGGCCGCCGCGCTGGCCTACAAGATGTTGTCCTACGCGCTGGGTAGGGTGTAGCCGCCCACGGATTAACCGTGATCGGCTCAATCCCCGCGTTCTGCGGCCGTGTTATAGTGTGTTGCCTCGGGTCACGAGGCGGCGCATCCCGCGGAGCGCCGTCTCAGCGTAGCGATCCGGGGGTCGCAGTCCGACCGTCCCACCCGGCAGGCCGCCAGACCAGCGGAGCGCCGAATGTGGGGCCCGGATGCGGCGCGCCTGGGCGTTCGGAGCCCATGAACGAAAGCAGGTCGACCGGGCTCTGGACGCCCAGTTCTTATCAACTGACACCCGCTGAACCGGGGTGGGCAGGCAATAGCCGTTTCTACAAGCCGATGGCCGGCGACAGGTTTCTTGTTACTGACACGCGCTGAACCCGAGTGAGCAGACAATCGGCGTTGCGCGCGTTGATGGCCGGCGACACGGGTCGCCGAAGGCTGGGCGTGCGGTTGGTACGTGTCCCTCGATTGTCCTCGAATATCCCGTCTCGCGTCCCTCCCCCTGCGTCGAGGGCCGGCCCTCGAACTCCGGCGCCGAGCCAAGTCGCTGGACGCACTGGGTGGGGGCGACATCGCCCAGCTTGATTTTGCCGCGGCAGCCGTGCCGAACGCGCGGGGGTGTGCGAGGATGGGTGCCATGTCGTATTTCATGGTGGATGTGGAGACGGACGGACCGATCCCGGGCGACTACAGCATGGTGTGCTTCGGCGCCGTGCTGGTGAAGGAGGGGCTCGAGCACACCTTCTACGGCCGGCTGAGGCCGATATCGGACAAATGGATCCCCGATGCGCTCGCGATCAGCGGCTTTGCGCGCGAGGACACGCTCGGCTTCGACGATCCCGCGCTGGTGATGGCAACGTTCGCCCGCTGGGTGCAGGCCCACACCAAGGGCCGGGCGATGTTCATCAGCGACAACGCCTTCGATTGGCAGTTCGTCAGCTGGTATTTGTGGCATTTCACCGGCGACAACCCGTTCGGGCACACCAGCACCAACCTCGGCTCGCTGTACAAGGGCATGGTCCAGGACACCTTCCAGAACTTCAAGCATTTTCGCCGGACGCCGCACACCCACAACCCCCTCGACGATGCGATGGGCAATGCGGAGGCGCTGCTGGAGATCAAGAGGATGGGGCTGAAGATCGCGCTGTGAGGCTCAGGCGCGGCGGCCGCCAAAGGCCTCGTAGTCGCGCGTGATGGCATCGGCCATCTGCTGGGACGCGGCCACCAGCCAGCCGCGCGGGCGCCGATCGAGATCGGCCTTGATGGCCTTGGGCCGGCTGCCGGCCTGGCCCAGATGCACACTGGCCAGCTCGCGCCCCATGGCCTTGATCACTTTGGTGGAGATGCTCAGGAAGGCCGGGTCGTCGGCCTCGATCTTGCGGTTGTTGGGGGATAGCCGGCGGGCGACGATGGCGCCGGTAACGGCATACCAGGGATCGGGCGCGCGATGGCGGCCGCCGGCGACCTCGGCGCAGCGGATGGCGGTGACGTCGGGGTTGTGGGCACGGTTCCAGGCCGACATCACCAGGGCTTTGACCTCGCGTATGACGGGCGCGCCGCGCCAGGCGGCGATCCCCATCCAGCGCGGGCGGCCGAGGCTGCCGGCGCCGGCTATCCTGCGCGCAAATCGCGTCTGGAGCGCCGGCGCCGGCATGGCATCGGCGACAGCTTTGCGGTAGCGGGCGGAGACGGTCTCGTCCTTCGTCGCCTCGAGATCCTCGTCGATATCCTTCCAGAAGTCCTTGCGCTCGCCCTCGCGCACGACCACGAGCTTGCGCAGCCAGCGGTTGTTGCGCTCGAGGACGATCGGCCCCGGGCACTTCAAGCCCTTGCGATATCCCGCCAGCAGGGCCTCGCAGCTGTCGGCGGCGCGCATGCCGCGCCGTGTATGGGCGAGCGCGGCGCTGGTGGCCAGCCGCACCACATCGAGCACGTAGGGCATCGCGGCGGCTTCGTCGAAGTCGTTCACGCCCCAGACGAGGCGGCCGTCCGCATCGCGCCAGGTGCCGAAGTTTTCGAGATGGATGTCGCCGACGGCGAGCACGTGCGGCGCCTGCGCCAGCTCGGGGCAGATCTCCAGCACCGTCTCCGCCCAGCGCCAGTAGGTCGCGCGCAGGAACGCGAACGGACTGTCGCGCATCTTCTCGTGCTTGCGCTTGAGGTCCTTGCCGACGACGTCGCCGTGGAGCTGCTGGCCGAGCCAGTCCTCGTAGTGCCTGGTGGATCGACGAATGCTTGTCATGCCGGTTCGCGTGCAAAAAGCTGTGCGTGCCAATGCCGTGTGCCGCAATAGGCCGCAGTCTATGCCGTACGGTCCAGGCAGGCAAATCGAGTGGGCGCAGCGCTCAGACCATGACGCAAGCTTCTAACGCGGGGCGCCGTAACCTATACTCGACGCCGGAGTTGGGCTCGGGCTCGCGTTGGGGAGCTGGCAGAAAGGCGCGCCACTTGCAGGCAGTTCAAGGCGAACGGGCAAGGCGGATCGGGGCGCTGAGCGTCGCGGCCGTCATTGCGTTCGCTGCCGGCCCTGCCGCCGCCCAGCGCAAGGAGCCGCCGGCCTCGCGCGAGATGGCGCAGTACTCGTTCGCGCCGATCGTGAAGAAGGCGGCGCCCGCGGTGGTCAACGTGTACGTGCGCGGGAAGGTGCAGATCCAGTCGCCGTTCGCCGACGACCCGCTGTTCCGCCGCTTCTTCGGCGAGCGCTTCGGCATGCCGGCCGAGCGGGTGCAGAACTCGCTGGGCTCGGGCGTGATCGTCAGCCCGGACGGGATCGTGGTGACCAACACGCACGTGGTGAAGGTGGGCGGCGCGGCCGAGATCCGCATCGTCCTGGCCGACCGGCGCGAGTTCGATGCCAAGGTGATCCTGCAGGACGAGAAAGCCGACATCGCGGTGCTGCGGATCGAGGGCGGCGAGGGGCGCTTCCCGTTCCTCCAGTTCGAGGACTCCGACAAGGCCGAGGTGGGCGATCTGGTGCTGGCGATCGGCAACCCGTTCGGGGTCGGGCAGACGGTGACGAGCGGCATCGTCTCCGCGCTCGGGCGCACCGAGGTCGGCAAATCCGATGCGCAGCTGTTCATCCAGACGGATGCCGCCATCAACCCCGGCAACTCCGGCGGCGCGCTGGTCGACATGGCCGGGCGCATCGTCGGCATCAACACGGCGATCTTCTCGCGCTCCGGCGGCTCGCACGGCGTCGGCTTCGCCATCCCCTCCAATCTCGTCAAGCTGATCGTCGACAGCGCGGTGAGCGGGCGCAAGCTGGAGCGGCCCTGGCTCGGCGCCAAGCTCGACGCGGTGACGCGCGAAATGGCCGAGGCCCTGGGGCTCGACCGCGTCACCGGCGCGCTGGTGGTGCGGCTCTACGACAAGAGCCCGGCGGGCGAGGCCGGGCTGCAAGCCGGCGACGTGATCGTTGCCGTGGACGAGCACGAGGTGACTGACGGCCGCGCCGTGCACTACCGGCTGACCACGCGCGGCATCGGCAACCGCGCACGCCTCGACGTGGTGCGCAAGGGCAAGCGCGTGGCGGTGGAGGTGGCGCTGCGGGCGGCGCCGCAGGGCGGCCGGGACGACGTGCGCAATCTCTCGGGCGTGCATCCCTTCGACGGAGCGCGTGCCGCCAACATCCTGCCGGCGACGGCCGACGAGCTCGGGCTCGAGGACCAGGACGGCGTGGTGATCCTGTCCGTGCGGGAGGGGTCGACGGCGGCCCGCCTCGGGTTCCGCGCCGGCGACATCATCGCCCAGGTAGGACCCGAGAAGGTCGACACCGTCAACGAGCTGGAGGGCCTGCTCAAGCAGCGCCCGCGGGTGTGGCAGATCACCATCAAGCGCGGCAACCAGATGCGCCAGCTGCAGATCCAGGGCTAGCCTGCACATGACCAACCTGTTCCAGGCCGCGGGGATGGAGAAGGAGGCGCCGCGGCCGCTGGCCGACCGGCTGCGCCCGCGGCAGCTCGCCGAGGTGGTCGGCCAGGAGCATCTGGTCGGCGCCAAGGGCACGCTGACGCGCATGCTGGCGAGTGGGCGGCTGCAGAGCATGATCCTGTGGGGGCCGCCGGGTTCGGGCAAGACCACGGTCGCCAGGTTGCTGGCGGCGGAGACGGATCTGGCGTTCGAGCAGCTCTCGGCCATCTTCTCGGGCGTGCAGGACCTGCGCAAGGCGTTCGACCGCGCCAAGAGCCGGCGCGAGACCGGCAAGGGCACCTTGCTGTTCATCGACGAGATCCACCGATTCAACAGGGCGCAGCAGGACAGCTTCCTCCCCTACATGGAGGACGGCACCATCACGCTGGTCGGCGCGACCACGGAAAACCCCTCCTTCGAGCTGAACGGCGCGTTGCTGTCGCGCGGGCTCGTGCTGGTGTTCCATCGCCTGGATGAGGGCGCGCTCGAGGAGCTGCTGGCCCGCGCGGAAATCGAGGAGGCGCGGCCGCTGCCGCTCGACGCGGAGGCGCGCGAGACGCTGAAGGCCATGGCCGACGGCGACGGTCGCACCGTGCTCAATATGGTGGAGGAGGTCTACGGTGCGGTCGCAGGCGGAGCGCGGCTCGGGCGCGAGGGGTTGACCGAGCTGGTGCAGCGCCGCGCGCCGCTCTACGACAAGTCGCGCGACGGGCACTACAACCTGATCAGCGCCCTGCACAAGGCGGTGCGCGGCTCCGATCCCGATGCGTCCCTCTACTGGCTGGCCCGCATGCTCGATGGCGGCGAGGACCGCCTCTACATCGCCCGCCGCCTGGTGCGCATGGCGATCGAGGACATAGGCATCGCCGATCCGCAGGCGCTGGTGCAGGCGCACGCCGCCAAGGAGACGTTCGATTTCCTCGGCAGCCCCGAGGGCGAGCTGGCGCTGGCGCAGACCGTCATCTACCTGGCGACCGCACCCAAGTCGAATGCGGCCTATACGGCGTTCGGCGCGGCCATGCGCGCGGCCAAGGAACACGGCAGCCTGGCACCGCCCAAGCACATCCTCAACGCGCCGACCAAGCTGATGGCCAACGAGGGCTACGGCGCGGGCTACGCGTACGACCACGGCGCGCCAGAGGCGTTCTCGGGGCAGAACTATTTCCCCGACGACATGGCCCGAGAGCAGTTCTACGCGCCCGACGGCCGCGGCTTCGAGGCCGAGATCAAGAAGCGGCTGGAGCACTGGGCCAAGCTGCGCAAGGAGCGCGGTGGTTCGTAGGTTGGCGTCAAGCGCAGCGCAGACCCAACACAAGCGATGGGGCTGCGCGCATGGGCATGCCGATCTACTTTCCGCCCTTCACGAACGCCAGGATCTCATCGGTCAGGGCGGTGTCCTTGGTGTTGATGGCGTACACCTCCGACATGTGGTTGTGCTTCTCGAGCGCCACAATGCGCGGGCAGCGGCCGGCCTTGCATAGACGATCCTGGAGTCGCTTTGCCTGCTCGATCAGCAATACCGGGTCGAATTCAGCGTGCACGACCATGAGCGGGGTCGACGCTTCCGTCAGTCCGGCGATGGACGAGCGCTCGGGGTATTTGCTCGCGTCCTCGCCGAAATAGGATCTCTCGGCGGGCCCGAGCTGCATCCAGGTCAGATCGTAGAGGCCCGACAGGAAAATGGCGCCTGCCAGCCCCGCGCCTTTGGGTCCGTGGAATTCGGGATGCGAGACATAGCTCGCGGCGTGGACGGCGCCGGAGGAATGCCCCATCAAAACGATGCGTTCCGGGTCACCGCCATGCGCGCCGATGTTGCCTCTGACCCAGCGCACCGCTGCCGCCACGTCCTCGGCGGCCGCCGGCCACGGGTGCTCGGGGGCAAGGCGGTAGGTCACGTTGACGCCGATCAGTCCGTTGCGCACGGCAAACAGCATGATGTTGTCATGAAACGGGCTCCCGCGCGGACGTTTGTTGCCGCCCGTGAAGCGACCGCCGTGCACGAATGCCAGGACGGGGCGCGGTGGGCCTCGGACCTGCGCGGGGGTGAACAGGTCCAGCTCGTGACGGGGCGCGGGGCCATACTTGATGTCGCGGGTGAACCTTACGTCGTTGTAGGGCTGCATTTCCTGCAGCGGCGCGTAGAGGGTGGCGGTCGCGGCCGCGTTGATCACCGCACCCATCTCCGCGAGCTTCCATTCGATCTCCGTGGGCATGCCGGCCGTTTGGGCACGGGCCGTCGGAGGCTGGAGAATGCCGGCCACGACGAGCGCAAATGCTGCGGCCACCAGTCTGCTGCACATGGCGTTTCCCTTTTCGGCGCCGCGACCGGACAAGCATGGATCGGGCCCGAATTCCATCGAGCTGCCAGGCAACCATCGCAAGTGGCGCCGAGGTGGCACCCGGCGGCGGTCTGGCAGCGGAAAGAACGCTCGCCTATACTGAGACGAGTGAGCCAAGAAAGCCAGCGGAGTCACAGATGGTTGCCTTCAAGGATCTCTGGTACCGGCACCCGGCCAACAACTCCACGCAGTATCCCTGCATCGCCCCGCACGGGCTCACCAACATGGAGGGCAAGGCGATCGGGCAGGGCTTCCCGGTGTTCGGCAACCAGTGCTCGATCCGCATGGGCGTGTGCCTGAAGAACGCCGGCGTGCCGCCCGGAACGCTGCGACTCGCCACCTGCGGGGTGCACGGCGCCGACGAGATGCACATCATCCGCGCCGCCGACCTGGCGCGCGGGCTGGCCGGCGCCTCCATCGAGGGCGTCGGCAAGGTCGAGCGGATCACCGGCACGGAGGCCGCGCATTTCTACAAGAAGATCTACGGGCGCACCGGCATGATCTACATCCAGGACTACTGGAAGCGGCGCGGCGAGTCGGTACCGACCGGCGATCACATCGACGTGTGGAACGGCTACCGCTCGTCGACCAAGTGGCTGATGGAATGGTTCTCCTGGCTTGGTTACTACTCCAACTACAAAGAAGCCAAGGAGATCTGGTTCTGGGACGTGAAATGAAGCGCGTCCGCTCTCCGTTCCGGCCGCAGCTTTCGGGAGTTCCCTGATGCGCTATCTCATTGCCATGGTGGTGGCGATCGTCGTGGGCGTGCTGGTGACGCTGTTCGTGAGCCCGCATCTGGCGAGCCTGGCGGTCAGCCGGTTCTCGTTCGACAGCCCCGACGAGGTGGGCAATCTCGAGGACGGCGTGTACATGCTGAGCAATCTGGCGGCGGTGTTGGTCGGCTGGGCGATCGGCTGGTTCGTCGGCGGGCGCATTGCCAAGCCGCATGCGCCGGTGGCGTGAAGCAGTTCGAACCATGAAGCTCCTGCTGTGGGCGATGATCGGCGGCGCGCTGGGGTCGGGCGCGCGGCATGGGGTCAACGTCGGCATGGGTCGCTGGCTCGGGGCCGGGTTTCCGTGGTGGACCCTGTTCGTCAACGTCACGGGCTGCTTCCTGATGGGGGCGCTGATCGAGAGCCTGGCGCTGAAATTCAATGCCTCCAACGACCTGCGCACGTTTCTCGCCACCGGCGTTCTCGGGGGCTACACGACGTTCTCGGCCTTCTCGCTGGATTTCGCCCACCTGATGCAGCGCCATGAATACGTGCCGGCGGCCGCTTATCTGGTCGGCTCCGTGGCCCTCTCGATCGTGGGGTTCTACGTCGGGCTGTGGCTCGCCCGCTGGGTGTTGACGTGAGCGCGCCGGTCGAAAGCATCGAGGTTGCGCGCGCCGAGGCGGGCCTGCGCCTCGACCGCTGGTTTCGCACGCACTTTCCCGAAGTCAGCCACGGCTACCTGCAAAAGCTGCTGCGCTCGGGACAGGTGCGCGTCGACTCCAAGCGGGTCGCAGCCAACGCGCGGCTCGAGGCCGGCCAGCAGGTGCGCGTGCCCGCGATCGTGCGCACGCCGCCATCCACGCGCCCTTCGCTGCAGGCCCCGCCGGGCATGTCCAAGGCCGACCGCGACTTCATCGAGCGCATGATCCTGTTCGAGGACGAGCACGTGGTGGTGCTCAACAAGCCGTTCGGCATCGCCGTGCAGGGCGGCACCGGCACCAAGCGCCACATCGACGGGCTGCTGGCCGGCATGGCCGACCGTTTCGGCGGCGAGCGGCCGCGGCTGGTGCACCGGCTCGACCGCGACACCACCGGCGTGCTGCTGGTGGCTAAGCAACGCGATGCGGCCTCCCGGCTCGGGCGCATCTTCCAGACGCGTTCGGCGGCAAAGACCTACTGGGCGCTGGTGAAAGGCGTACCGAAGCCGCCGCAAGGCAAGGTCGAAGCAGCCCTGGTGAAGGCGGCGGGCCCGGACGGCGACCGCGTGCGCAAGGCGCTGCCGGGCGAGCAGGACAAGGCCATGCATGCGACCACGCACTACTCGGTTATCGATCGCGTGGCGCACAAGGCGGCGTGGGTGTCCCTCAAGCCCGTCACCGGCCGGCAGCACCAGCTGCGCGCGCACATGGCGCTGATCGGGAACCCGATCGTCGGCGACAACAAGTACGAGGGGCAAGACGCGCTGGCGGAGAGCGGCATCGACATCAAGCTGCACCTCCACGCGCGCCGCCTCGTCATCCCGCATCCACTGCCCGACGAGCCGGCGATCGACGTGACGGCGCCGCTGCCCGAGCACATGCGCAAGACGTGGGAGCTGCTGGGGCTCGATGCCGACCGGTTCGATGCGGACCGGGAGGAGCCATAGCCATAGCCCCGCCTGCCGCAGCGCAGCATCGACGCCCGTGGCCCCTCGGCGCCCGCGCAATCACGGATGTGGCAGCGAGTTCTTGCCGGCGAGAATCCGCTTGATGATCGCGGCCACGGCTTCGTTGATGCCCGGGCTATGCGGATTGACAGCTGCAGATGCCTCGTTGTGCGCTGCGGCAGCATCCTCGGGCAGGGCGCGGGCGTCCTGCTCGCGCAGAACTTTCAAGTCGGTCAACGCAAGCAGCAGCGTCTCGCATATCGCCAGCGCGGCGTATCCAGCAACGTCGTTCAATTTCGGAGCGCTATCCATCTGGTGTCTCCTCATAAGCCGGAGTAAGTTTCGCTCACTGATGTCCAGGTTATACCAGCGCAATGCCGGTCGGACTGATCTGTGTTGGCGAGTATCGTGGTAATCCTGCGCCGTACTTACGTTATTTACTTTGCGACTGGTCTTTCGAGAGCAACTCGTCCGTCGCAACGGCAAGCGCTGGGGAGATTTGCCGATGGCCAATGGGAGCTCAGATAATTCGTTGGCAAGGAAGCTGAATGCGTTTCTGCCCTTGTCTCCGCAGGAGCACAGACACCTCGCGGCCCTGCAATCCAAGGCCGTCAAAGTGAAGCGGGGAAGAGATCTCGTTCACGAAGGGCAGACCGGCCACAAGGTGTTCGTGCTGCAATCGGGATGGACCTGCAGCTACAAGGTGTTGCCTGACGGCGGCCGCCAGATCATCTCGTTTCCGGTAGCAGGCGACTGCGTGGGGTTGCGCAGCGTGCTGCTGCGGACCGCCGACCATTCGTTCTCGACCCTGACCGATGCCGTCGTCAGTGAGGTCGACGGCACCAGCATGCTGCAGACCTTCAATGAATTCCCGCGTCTGGGGACGGCGATCCTGTGGGCTGCGTCCCGTGACGAGGCCATGGTCGTCGAGCACTTGGTCAGCATCGGGCGCCGCAGCGCCATCGAGCGCACGGCTCATTTCTTCATGGAGCTGGCGGAAAGACTGACCTTGATCGGGCAGGCGACGGCGACCGAGTTCCGCTGCCCGCTCAGCCAGTACGTGCTCGCCGACGCGCTCGGTCTGAGCGCGATCCACGTCAATCGCGTGCTGCGCCAGCTGCGTGAGCGCGACCTGCTCACCATCCGGGGCAGCAAGGTCACGATCTGAACGGCCTCACGAAACTTGCGGGGTTTCGCGGCGGCTACCTGAATGCGCGCGATTAGTCCAGCGCGGTCACAGTTTGGTGTCCAGGCAGATTACTCGAACACTAACTAACATAGGTTAGCGCGGGTCCTTGGCTCTGGATTCTAATATTGGGGATTGGCCGGGGACGGCTGTGCCGCATGCCTGTCCCCTTAGTTACGGCGCAATCGCCAGCTACATGAGCGCCAACAAGGAGTTGGGCCATGACGCAAACGATACCGGACGATCTGTGGCGT
>Ga0247727_10004229_pt1 | contig 30661 bp, 16 predicted proteins | sample WisWelCaveWW1625_FD_202498 | JGI IMG/M metagenome (GOLD analysis project Ga0247727, IMG submission 202498) | Biofilm microbial communities from Wishing Well Cave, Virginia, United States - WW16-25 | ecosystem: Environmental > Aquatic > Deep subsurface > Groundwater > Cave microbial mat | place... | reverse complement strand
GCGAAACATTGGATCGATGGGCACGACGGAATCGCCAAACCACACCGGCGAGAGGTCATTTCTCTCAAATCGGTCGCCCATCCGCGGACAACAGCTCAAACACCAATTTTGTCAGCAGCCTGCTAAGGAAAGACGTGCCTTCAATTGAGCCCGCAATTCTTTTTGCTCTGGCTTCAAAGCGTTGAGGGCTTCCTCGAGAAGACCAACCAGTACCTCGTCATACACCCCGCCTTCAATCGCAAAAAAGCCCGGGGCGATGCCGAGGGCGGCGCGGGCGAGGCGTTCGGGGGTGTTGAGGCGGCGGGCGAGGACGGCGGCTTTCTGGAAGCTGGCCTTGCCCTCGTTGCGCAGGCCGGCGCGGATCTCGGCCTCGGCCAGGGCGAGCAGGAGGTCGCAGCGCTCTTCCTCGTTGCTCTTGAAACCAGAAAGCACGTGGAGTGCATTGCGGTAGTGATGGACGGCTTCTTCGTAGGCAAGGTGTTCGCTGGCCCAGCGCGCGGCGCGGGTGGAGAACTGCACGGCACGCGCTTGCTCTCCGATGGGAACCGCCTGCAAAAAGTGATAAGCGATTTCTGCCAAGCGTGGTTCGAGTTCGCTGTCATAGAGCTGGTCGAGGACTTCGCCGACTTTGCGGTGAAGAGCCGCGCGCCGGCTGGCATCGAGGGCTTCGTAAAGAGCGTCGCGCACCAGCACGTGAGCAAAGCGGTAACGGCCGAGGACATCGCTCGCTTCCAAAACGACGCGCGCCTTGAGGGCGGGCTCCAAGGCGGCCAAGACGGTTTCGGGATCCCGATCTGCTGCCGCGGCCAAGAGGGGGAGCACAAAGTCGCGGCCGATTACCGCTGCTGCGGCGAGCAGGCTGCGGGTGGCCTCCGGTAGGCCGTCCAATTGCCGGATGACGGCGTCGCGTATGCCCTCAGGCAGGGAAGCGCGCTCACCTGCGGCGCGCGGATTTTCCAATTTTCCCTCGCGCTCCAAGAGCTGCACCATTTGCGAGAGAAAAAAGGGATTGCCCGCCGTCCTTTGGTGCAGGGATTCCATGGCGGCGCGGCCGATGGTCGTCCCCGTTGTCGCCGTTACGTACGATCCGACTTCCATCTGAGAAAATCCCGGCAGCGTGAGCGGATTGGTTTCCGCGACCCGCGTCACTTCCGAAACGATCTGACTGCGCACGCCGTCCGCGCGCAATTCGGCGTCCCGGCCGGCCGCCAAAATCAGAACGGGTTCCTTGTGCAGCTCCCGCACTAAGAAGCGCAGGAGCAAGAGTGAGGGTTGGTCGGCGCGGTGAAGGTCGTCGAGCATCAAGATGAGCGACCGGCTGCGCGCCGCACGCGTAAGGAACTGTGCGAGGCTGTCAAAGAAACGGAAGCGCGCCTGTTCGGCGGCGAGGGCCGGCGGCTCGGATAGATCGGGCAACAACTCGCGCAGGTCTGGAACGATCTGCGCGATCTCTGCAGCCCCGCCGCCCAACAGAGAGCGCACGTCATCAGCCGAGTACTGATTCATGAGCGAGCGCACGATCTGGATCCACGGCCAGTAGGGCGGCGCGCCCTCGTCTTCATCGCAGCGCCCGAAGTGAACCTCGCCGCCCTGCTCCCGCGCGCGAAGCGCGAATTCTTCCAGCAGGCGGGATTTCCCGATCCCGGCCTCTCCCACGAGCAACAGGAATGCGCCGTGCCCTGCCTGCGAGGCTTGCAGGCCCGCGGTCAACGCCGAGAGCTCGCTCTCTCGCCCGACGAAGACGTTGCGCCGATCAGCGGTGACATCTTCGGAAGTGTGGCGCTCCTCGGATGGTGTTCCCGTGGCAACTCGAAGGGGCTGCGAGACATGTACAGAAGAAGACAAAGAAACCGTCGATACGCCGCGCACGGAAGAAACCGCCGACGTACCGCGCTCTACTTTCGCTTCTCGACCTGCCCCCTCCGCCTCGTGTCCCATTCCCACTTCAGACACCGACGCAATGAACCGGTAACCGCGCCCGTAATGAGTCTGGATGATCTGTTGCTTCTCACCCGCGTCGTCGAGCGCTCGGCGCGCCAAAGAAATGCAGCGCGTGAGCACGGATTCGCTGACGGCCCGGTGCTCCCATAGCTCGTCGATCAATTCGTCTTTGGAAACCACTCGGTCGCGGTGGCGCAACAGATAAACGAGGAGATCAAAGACCTTCGGCTCGAGCTCGAGCACCCGTCCCTCGCGGCGCAGCTCGAAGCACTGGTCATCCAGCTCGAAAGACTCAAAACAAAAGCGCATTCAGCCTACAACCTCTACACAGCTCTACCTTGAGCTTCACTTAGAGCTAATGAATGTTCCCGCGCAATTCTAATGCACTCTTGTACGAACGGCTTAAACATAATTGCTTGAGCCGTTTCCAAAGCTTCTTGGAGCATCTCATAAGCGAGATCCTTGTCTCCCTGCTTATCTCGCACCAAGAGAGTTCGAGCATAATCACACTGGGCCTGCACAGCCCAAGGACGCGCTCCGATGCGCTTGCTCTCGCTGACAGCGTACCCCAAGTGCTCGATGGCTAAATCGACATCTCCCAGCAAAGACGCCAAAATCCCAAGAAACCTCGCCGTTGTGCCCCAGTATCCTACTATGCCGGCGGTAATATGCTCCTGCGCATAGGGAAGCATCGCCTCGTAAAATTCCTTGGCTCTCTCTCTATCACCAAGCAGAACACATACCTCGGAAAGCATTCCGATTGTTAACTTGTACTCTACGCGCGGCTCGATCGTTGCTACACCATCGCACACGATCTCATTGAATAATCCTCTCGCCTGCTCCTTCTCCTCGAGCATGGCGTATAACCAAGCAAGGCATGCTTTTCCGACCGTGAAGTTTGTAAAAAGGTTCGCCGCCTGCTGCGCAAACGGAAGCACAGATTCTAATCTTGCTTCCCGCCAGCGAATTAAAAACATACAGACCGTGTAGCTATGGGCGGCGTTCTTATCGTCTACTCTGTTTCCTATCTCCAAGAACTTGTTTGCCAGATTTTCAGCCTCTGCATACTCTCCTCGCAGAAGCATCTGGACAGATCGATAGAGCACCGCATACCACATCGACTGCGGCTGCTTTAATACCAAGGTCAACCTCTCAAAAGCTGAAATTACTTGATCTGCTTCGTTAAACTTCCCCTCTTCCATCAAGCTTACGATTCGAAATACCCGAATGACCGCAAGCCCTTCTAATCGACCTGCGCCGGAGAGAATTTTGTCGACGTATCCAGCAACCTCGCTTCGAACACGAGCACTCTCGATTCCCCAGCGAACAACGAGCCAATAACCCAGGACATCTGCAATTAAATTTGGCCTATTGATCTTGTTGGCTTCTCGAAATGCTTCTTCAATGAGCGCCAGCCTCCTTTTGCCCTCGTTCGACCAAATGAGGGCTAAGGAAAGCCGTGCCATTACCATTACTTTTAGTTCGCTTTGCTTCTCACTGAGCAATGCCAGGGCACTATCCAAAAGATCAACCACAAGCGGATCATAGACCCCTCCCTCGAGCGCGAAAAATCCGGGAGCGATGCCAAGGGCGGCGCGGGCGAGGCGTTCGGGGGTGTTGAGGCGGCGGGCGAGGACGGCGGCTTTCTGGAAGCTGGCCTTGCCCTCGTTGCGCAGGCCGGCGCGGATCTCGGCCTCAGCCAACGCGAGCAGGAGGTCGCAGTGTTCTTCGTCGCTGCTCTTGAAGCCGGAAAGAACGTGGAGCGCGTTGCGGTAGTGGTGTACGGATTCTTCGTAAGCCAAGTGTTCGCTGGCCCAACGCGCGGCGCGCGCGGAGAATTCGACGGCGCGCGCCGGCTCTCCGATGGGGACCGCCTGCAAAAAGTGGTAAGCGATTTCCGCCAGGCGCGGTTCGAATTCACTGTCGTAGAGGCGGTCGAGAACTTCGCCGACTTTGCGGTGGAGTGAAGCGCGCCGGCTGGGTTCAAGGGCTTCGTAGAGAGCGTCCCGCACCAGAACGTGAGTAAATCGATAGCGACCGAGAGTATCCGAGGCTTCCTGAATCACTCGCGCTTTAAGCGCTGGCTCCAAAGCCACCAGAGCAGCTTTAGGATCCTGATCAGCGACGGCGGCCAAAGCGGGTAGTGCGAAGTCTCGACCGATGACGGCGGCGACGCTCAAAAGGCCGCGTGCCGTTTCGGAAAGACCGCCGAGCTGAAGGTTAATGGCGTCTCGCACGCCTTCGGGAAGCGAAGCGCTCCCCATCACGGCTAGTGGACTTTTTAAATTCCCTTCCTGTTCCAAGATCTGCACCATTTGCGAGAGAAAGAACGGGTTGCCGGCCGTCCTCTGGTGCAGAGATTCCATGGCGGCGCGGCCGATGGCCGTCCCGGTTGTCGCTACAACGTACGAACCCACTTCCATCTGAGAAAAGCCCTGCAACGTCAGCGAGCTGGCTTCCGAAACGCGCGTCAGCTCGGAAACGATCTGGGCACGCGAGCTGTCCGCACGCAATTCAGCGTCGCGCCCGGCGGCGACGATCAGAACGGGTTCCTTGCACAACTCCCGCACCAGGAAGCGCAGGAGCAACAGCGAGGGTTGGTCGGCGCGATGGAGATCGTCCAACATCAGAACGAGCGGCCGGACGCGCGCCGCGCGCGTGAGAAATTGCGCGAGGTTGTCAAAGAAACGGAAGCGCGCCTGCTCGGCGACCAGAGGCGCAGGCTCGGACAAATCGGGAAATAACTCCTTCAGCTCGGGAATGATCTGGGCGATCTCCGCGGCTCCCCCACCCAAGAGTGAGCGCAATTCATCAGTGCGCCACCGGCTCGCGAGAGATCGCACGCTTTGAATCCACGGCCAATAGGGCGGCGCGCCTTCGTCTTCGTCGCAGCGGCCGAAGTGGACTTCGTCGTTCTGCTCCCGCGCGCGACTCGCAAACTCTTCCAGCAAGCGGGACTTGCCGATGCCGGCCTCGCCGAGCAACAAGAGAAAACCACCGTAGCCGCCGTGCAGACTTTGCAGGTGCTCCGCCAGCGCCGCGAGTTCACGCTCACGTCCAACGAATGGGCCGTGTGAGGCGCGTTGCGCTTTGGAGGCCGCGTTTGTCCCCGCTTCCAAGCTCTCTACGGCGTGCGCGGGTGCCGCTGCGGTTTCACTACGAGTTTCCTTAGCGCTCGCTGCCCATCCAGCCTCCGACACCGGCGCAATAAAGCGATAACCGCGCCCGTAATGCGTCTGGATGATCTGCTGCTTCTCACCCGCATCGTCGAGCGCTCGGCGCGCCAAAGAAATGCAACGCGTGAGCACGGATTCGCTGACGGCCCGGTGTTCCCATAACTCGCCGATCAATTCATCTTTGGAAACCACGCGGTCGCGGTGGCGCAACAGATAAACGAGGAGATCAAAGACCTTCGGCTCGAGCTCGAGCACCCGTCCCTCGCGACGCAGCTCGAAGCACTGGTCGTCGAGCTCGAAGGGTCCGAAGCGAAAACGCATGGCACCATCCCGTGGGCCCCACCGCCGCGTGCTCCCCCCGCTGCGGCCAGGCGGACCCAACCTCTCTCGGCACGCCCCTCTCGTCGCCTAAAACTTCGCGATTCTACTCGGAAATTTCCGCCGAAGGCAAATTGCGGTCACGCCGGGCCAAGCGCTCAAAAGAACCGCGCACTTGTTGTTCGCTCCTGCGCTCAATCCGCGCACCGGAGCAGCTCCAAACTACAAATCATAAGGAAAACTTAAGGAAGTCGGTGGCTTATTCGCCCAGGGCCTGCCTAGGTCTGTCCTCGTGTTGCGGTCGCTTTGTGCAGAGAACTGGCCCGAATTGAGTTATGGGCGCCAGGAGGGACGAGACCCCCCTTCCAGGGCGGGCGGACTCCTTGAACGAGAACCTTTGCCCAGACGCGACCGACGCACCGCCCGAACCCGCCGAGAATACTTGCGCGGGGTCTGCGTGCCGTTCGGCACCACTCAAACTCCGTTGCCAGAACACCCGATAGTGATCGGCATTTCCGCACACTCATGCCACTGGACCGAAAACTGAGCGCCCCAACGGTGGCCGCGCGCGAGTACCCGCGTGCGGTGCGGCGGCAGCGAGCACAGTTGCAGTTGCATGCGTAGCTCCCAAAATCCCAACGGTTGGGGGAAGCGGCAAGAGGATAGTAATCGATCTGAACTAACGTGTAATCGTTTGTATTCCTCTGGGACTACTACCTCGCGGCTGCGAGCCACTACGGCGCAAGCGGATTCCGAATAGTTGACGACTTCTCCTCGGCGACCGCGTACCCAGCGAGTCGCTCACTCACTTCCTGTTGAAGCCGGCGCCACAGCTCGCCTGTGAACTCTGTCTCGGAGTTGTGTTCCTGATCCGTAATCACAAACACGATCTCGGATTGATCTTCCTTGACAGCGGCGCTCATGAGAACGTGGCGGTTATCGCCGGGTCCGCGAAACATCGAAAGCAGGCGATATGGCTTAGTGAAGCTAGGATCGTACGGCCCAGGGACGCTTCGCATCTCCTGCTCCTCGGCGATCTGCCCGACGATCCCTTGAGCAATTCCCATCTCCCTCTCGCCGAAGATCTTGGAACCGCCTGACGCGCCCACCACCTCCTGAGCAGGTCGCAATGTCAAGCTCGCCTTGTACGTGGAGCAAGCGGCAAGAATCCCTGCGAACGACATCAGGATGGTCACGGCCCACACCTCCTTGACGGTGCTCCAGGTCGTCATGGTGCCGCTCCGATCGCAAGGTTGTGCGCACCAAAGACGGCGGTGGAGAGAATCCTGTGCACCTGACCGTACGGGCCGAGGTCGTGACGACTCCATGCGCTACGGATGAGCGCGGAGTTGGCGGCCGCGTAGTCCCCACGACCGAAGCCGATGTCATGGCCTTGATAACCCGCATCCAACGGGCTCGTCGGAGTGCCGCCGCCAAACAGAGCACTGTCTCCCCACGCGAGGCCTCCGAAGTTCCCATAGCGGAGCGGGGCAGTGGCGATCTCGAGGAGCGAGAGCCCGACTCGCCCGAGGTCTCCCACGATCACTCCCCTTCCGAGGTTGACGAATCCTTCGACGATTCCTACTGGCGTTCCCACGACGACGCCCTTCACTAGGGACTGAACGTCCTGCGCGAGGGCTCTAACCCACGTCAGCGGATTCGAGTAGGAAGGTGCCTGACCGGTAGGATTCTGAGTCGCCGCTGCACCGCTGATCCCACTCTGGAACGCACCGCCGACAACCAACCCACCGACGGCCAACTCTAATTCTCGAACACCTTCTCCGCCATGGAAGCGTCCGCCACGGGATCCGAACCAACCGGCGTGGTCGAGCAGCCCCCTACCGATTGCGGAAAAATCAAACCCCGCCGGAGTGCGGAGTCCGAAGGAGGAGCCTTCGCCGCCGAAAGCGAAGAAGGCGTCGAAGCCGAAGCCGGGGCTGAGCGCGCTGCCGGTATTGAAGCGGGCGCCGAGGCTTGGCCCCCAACTAAAACCGAGGCCCAGGCCGGAGGCGCTGGAGTCGAAGCTAAGGCTGCCGAAGCCGAGACCGACGCTGAAGCTGAAGGCGCCGCTCGGATCGATGCGGGTGATGGGATTGTTGCGGGCGTAGCTGTAGGCGTTGTGCTGCTGAGGATCGAAGGGATCGGGCAGCAGGGGGTCGACTCCTGTGAAGTGCGCGGTATCGGGGTCGTACCAGCGGGCGTTGAAATCGTAGAGGCCGGTGGCTTTTTCGAAGCGCTGGCCGGTGAAGAGTTGGGGCACGCTCGGGCCAATGTCGGCGTCTTCTTGAGCGATGACTTTGCCGAAGGGTTCGAAGATCCGGCGCTGCAGGATCTGCTGGTTCTGATCCATGACGAGCAGGCTGCTGCCTAGGTGGTCGGAGAAGTACCAGTAGCGGTAAGCCGCCGTGTCGTCTTCGTCGGTGCAGCCCAAGGGCACGGCGATGAGGCTCAGGCTGAGCAGGCTTGCGAGGGAAGCAGAGAGCGGCCGCTTTGCGAAGTTCTGCGGGACTTTTGCAAAGGCTTGCAGGACGCGCGTGATGGAAACTTGAGAGGGGTGCTTCACGGAAATGTGAGAGACGCGGGAGCGCGCGCGGAAGGCGAGACGGAGCACGAGGCCGCCGGGGAGGAGCCAGAGGATCGTTCCGCCGAGAAACCAGAGAAGGCTGTTGCTTGTGGAATCGAGGGGTGTACCGCGGCTGAAAAGCGATACCGCAGGCCAGGCGATAAAAACACCTAGCTCCGTGAAAAAGTCAGCCGGCCGCGAGGAAAAAACTCCGCGCCACGCGAAGAAAAGACCTGCGCTGCGCAGGCTTGGATTCTTTTTCGTACGCGTGGCGATGCGCTGGCCCAGGGCGGAGACGTGGACGTGGGCCTCGGCTTGCGTGACGCGCCACTCAAAAAGATCGCCGAAGAAGATCGTGGTGCCTTCCGCATCGCGGCTCATGATGCGCGTGCCATCGAGGTCGTAGCGGTATTCGCCTTGCGCGCACGGGGCGGCGGTGCTGCCGGCGCACACGAGGCGGTTCATGGAGTCGTAGCGGAGCTGCTGGCTGCGGCGGCGATTCAGATTGCCGTCGGCGTCGTATTCGAATTCGACAAGGCCCGCGGCCGTGCCCGTGATGGCGTGGGGTTTGCTGGCGTGTTCATAGAATTGGTTTTGCCCGTTGGCCGAGCCGCCGTCGCGCAGGGTCAGGTTGCCCACGTTGTCGTAGCCGAAGTAAGTCGTGATCTGCGCGCTGCGGCCCCAGCTTGCGAGGCGGTTGCGGCGGTCGTAGCGATAGCTGGCGCTGGCGTCGAAGGCGCCTTTGTTCGTGCGCTGGTCTGTAACGCTCGTGATGTTGCCGACGGGGTCGTAGCTGTAGGCGAGGTCTATGAGCGTGGTATTGGCATCGAAGGCCGTGATTTCTTTGACGCGCTGGGTGTTCGTGTCGTAGAGGTGGCGTAAAACGATGATCGGTGTGTAGGTGAGCATGGGGCGTCCCAGGGCGTCGTAGGTGGGAGCCACAAGAACGTCTTTGAGCAGATTGCTGCAATTGCGTTTGTCTTTTGGGGAGGCGACGCAGATGCGTTCGAGGTACGGTCCACTGTATTCATAGAGCACGGCGTCATCGGCAAAGGGTGTCTGGATACGGCGGACGCGGTTTAAGAGGTCGTATTCGAAATCGGCCACGAGCGTGATGCCGGCCACCGTCTGTACGCGGCGCCGCTCGCGGCTGAAGGCATCGTAGGCGTACTGGATGCTGTAGCCGTTCGCTTCATTCACGCTGCTGCGTTGGCGCGTGTGGGTGTCGTAGCTGAGGGAGACGTCGGCCTCACCGGTGGGACGGTTCACGAAGGTCACGCGATCGATGGCGTCGTAGTTGAAGGACGTGAATTGACCGCGGGCATTGGTGGTGGAGGCCACGGTTCCAGTCGTGTTGTAGGCCGTGCGCGTGGTGCCGCCGTTGGGGTCTTGGATCTCCGTGGTGCGGCCGAGCGTGTCGTAAACGTAAGTGATCTTTCGCTTGGCAGCGCTGTAGTTGTTGGTCGCTACGGCCACGGCGTCGTAGATGGCGGCCATCTCGCCGGTGGGTTCGTAGCTGTAGAAGGTGGTGTTGGGCTGGGAGCAACTCGTCTGGGAGAGGTTCGTGGTGCCCGGCGCAACACTGTTGTTGCACTCTTCCACCCATAAGCTGCGATCCGCATCGAGGGTGCGGCGGACCAGATTGCCGTTGCGGTCGCTGGCCAGCACGACGTCGTAGGGTCCGCTGCCGGCGGCACCGACCGGCTGCGCGCGTTCGGTACGGCTGTAAAATTGGGCTTCGACGCCGTCCGGTGTCGTACGCGTGAGCACACGGCCGAGGGCGTCGTAGCTGGCCGTGATTTCGGGATTCGGCGCTGCATTGAGAGCAGTGCAGTGCGTGTCCTGGTTGCAGGCGCGGTCGTAGGTGGTAGCTATGGCGCGGCCGGCGTAGTCGTAACGCTGTGCGCGCCCGAACCAAGTGTTGCTGGGCCCCTGTGAAACGCTGTGGCTGCTTAAGCCGAAGCCGTCGAAGTATTCCGCGCTGCGGATTTGCGTGCCGCCTCCAACAACCTGATACGTTTCGCGAAAAGGCCGGCCGGCGGCGTTGGCAGTGCCGTCAAAATAGCTGTGGTGTTCGAGGAGCGTCCACGTGCTCGTACCTTTCGGCAAAAAATAAATCTCCATGGGCCGATTCCATGGATCGACGGTCTGAGAGGTTTGATCTCCATTGAAGCGCTGCTCGGCCAAGATCTGGCCGCTCGCGAGATCGGCGCTGAAGGTACTAACGGCGCCGAGTTTGTCTTTGACGGCGGTGAGCACCGTGTGCGTGGTGCTACTACTGCTCGGGCAACCGGAATCCACGTCGCCGTCGTAGCAGAAGAATTCCGTGCGCCCGCCCGGGTCTCGGCGCGAGCGGAGGTTGCCGTAGACGTCGTAGCTGAAGCGCGCGATTTCGGTGGGGGTCATGTTGGCTTCGTTGCCGCGCGGGCCGAGGTGCTCGGTTTGCGCAAGCAAGTCGCCGGTGTTCAGATCGTAGGTGAATTGCGTGCGGCGCAGTGTGCGGGAGCTAGTTTGCAGTACTTGTGTTTTGACGAGCCCCGCGATCCAGCGTCCGAGATTGGCGGGCTCCGGCGTACGCCCCGTCCACAGCGTTTCCGCAGAGGGCTGCTCCACGGAGATCCAATTCGCGAAATTGAAGCCGTAAGCGTCGTCGTAGAAGTAGGTCACGCGGCGGGTGGCGCCGAGTTGTCCACCGCTATAGACGTTGCTCGCGCTCTCGCTTTTCACGCGCCCCACGTTCACGCCGGCGTGGGAACCGGTGACCTGGGCGCCGTCCACCACCTCCCAGATCACTTGCTGCTGATGTACCAAGCTGCCGTTTGCTGCATGCACTTCGCGCCGCGAGGCCTTGCCGGCGATGCCGTGAATCTGGCGGAAGTAGACGCGCTCGCTCGAGCTGTCCTGGCGCCGCTTTTCGAGCAGGCGAAAGCCGAGATGGGTACGCTGAATCGGGCACCAGGCCGGTCGGGCGTAAAAGAAATCACTCGTGAACTCGGCCCCATCCACATTGCGGCGTGTCACGCGTGTTACGACGGGCAGGGAATTCCACAGAGTGAGCGTCGCGCCCGTGTTTTCTTGGAAGGCCGCGGCGTCGCTCGCCGCTAGGGTTTCGAGGTTGCCGTCGCGTTGGCGGATAGCCGCGGCGTATTCAAAGCGCAGTTCGCCGCCTGCGCCGTTCGTGAAACGGCGCAGGCGGTCGCCGATGCTGGCGCGCGCCAGGGTTGTGGTGCGCTGGCCGCTGAAGGAACGCGCGAAGTCGAGGGAACCGTCGCCGTCGAGATCGCCAATCACGACCCCGCGGCCAACCTGCTCCTGAACGCCGCCCGACGAGTAGAGCGAAACGGTCTCCATGCCGGCGGGCGGCGTGAAGCGTGCGTCAGACACCCACACCGGGTTGGCCTTGGGATCGTGCAGCCACGCCGCTCGGCCGCCGGTTTGGGAACCGTCGAGACGCAGCAGATCGACGAGGCCGTCGCCATTCACGTCGGTGAAGAAGAGTTGATTGTCGAGAGACTTGGTGGTGGAACCGCTTCCCACCACGCGAGTAAAAGCCAGGGGAGGCAGATATTGTTGCGCGGCGTCCCAGCCGGTGCCTTTGTCAGCCCAGCCGCTGCCGGTGTTGAGCCAGACTTCCTTCCGGTTGATCGCTGCTTTGACGTTATCGGGCAAGCTGCTGGGAATGGAAGCTGGCGCTGTCTTGATAAAGTCCATGAGTCCGTCGCCGTTCACGTCGGCCAGGCGCGTTCCGGTGTCCAAATCAAAGAGAACGATCGAGGCATTCTGATTGTTGACGATGACGCTGGATACGATTCCCGCGCCGGTCGGCAAGGGTGGAATCAAACTGCTCGGACCCGATACCCAACCTTCGGGCCGATTGAACCAAACTCCGCGCGGAGAGTTGAAGACAGGGCTATTGCCTGATAATCCCCAAGTTTTGTTTCCGGCGAGGTCCGGACGGGAGTCTCCATTCAAATCCGCGAATTGCATGCCGTGATCCATGAAGGAGGGCGCTGGTTTTTCTGCCTGGCTGAAAAAGGCGAGCGTGAGATCAAAGGAGAGCGGTGGCAGTGCTGCCGAGAGCGTGGCGTCAAACGCCCAACCGGAGCCCGTGTTTAACCACGCCTGGCGAATGTGTCGAGGAGTCACATGCACCAGGCTGGAACCACCGCAAGGTACATAGGACGCCTTGCCCACCTCGTAGGAGACGAGCAGGTCCACGCGTCCATCGGCGTTGAGGTCGAGGAGCTGCGCGTTCATGGGCGTGACGTGTCGGCGATAGCCGCTGACGACGCCGAGATAGGATCTGCGCTGGGCGAAATAGAGCGACGTGGTAGTCGCGACGTGGCGCACGCGGTCGATGCAAAAACCGGTGTATGGTGCCGGCGCGCCGGTGACGAGCAAGTCGAAGAAGTACGTCGAGAATACGATGGATTGGAGGGCGGCACTCCAGGTCGGATCCGGCGTCGTGTTCCAGCCACCACCGTGGTTCAAATAAACTTCGTGCGCTTCGCTGCCGTCGCTATCTTGGAAGGCGCGCACGAGGTCCGGCAAGCCGTCGCCATTGACGTCACCCAGGCGGATGCCGCGGTCGCGGCCCTGCTGAGCGCCGGTGCCGTCTCCGAAATCGATGGGGATTTGCCAAGAGGAGCTCGTCCACTGGGAGCTTGCGGTGTTCGGGAGAGTTTGATTGGCGTCGGTGTATTCAAACGTTTGCTGCGGCAGGCCCGTGCAGCCGGTGAGGGGATTGCTGATCTCCAGACCGCAGTTGCTGCCGAAATTCTGCGCGGCGGCGAGCCGCGAGCGGTGCGTGCTGTAGGCCGGTGCTGCTGGAACTTCATCGGCATAACTCAAAACCAGCCGCCGGAAAACTTTGCCGCCGGCGCTGCTCACGATTTCTTTCACGCGTTTGCTGAGCCGGGCCTCGACGCCACCGACGAAAGAAATGCGCGGGTCCGGCCGGTCCGCCAGCACGAATTCGAGCTTGCGCTCATTGCCTAGTAGCTGGCCATTGCGATAGGTGTAAGTGATGGAGAGAGGATAAGCCGTGCCGGCGTCGATCTGGCGTTGGTATGCGAAGCGGATCACGTTGCCGTGGGCGTCTTCCAGCTCATAGAGCAGCCAGCGGTAGATCTCGCCGGTGTCGTTCGTGGGAGCGGCGTCACCGCCGCGGCGGATGCGGGTGAATTGGGTGTGCCCGTAACGCGCGATGGTTCCGTCGGGAAAGTTCACCGTCCAGGATGCCGGATTGCTGGAGGTATCGCTCTTGACAATGCGCAAAAAAGTTTCACTTGCGGTGTAGTAGCGGCCAGAGGGATCGTTGGGAGCGGTGCTCGGGATCAGCAGCTCACCGTCGAGCTCAAACGCGTCACTGGCATCATAAAGCGGCGTGCCGAAGCGTGTGGTGCGGCGGATCTCCCCGAAGCTCAGGCCCCAACCGACGCCGAAGGGCCCATCACCTCGCTGGCTCGAGTACTGGAGCGCGAGCTGCGGTTCGAAGCCGCCGGTGCCTTTGGGAGCCTCGAGCGGGATGCGCAGATTCGCTTCGCCCGTACTTTCCGCGACGTCCAGATCGCGCGCCGGCGCCGTGGGAGTGCGCCGCAGATGCTCCGGCCCCTCGAGTGCCGCGCGCGCGGGGAGCACGCGAAACGCGGCGAAGAGAATCAGCGCAAATAGAATGAAATGAAACGAGATCGTTCGGTAAAGGCCACTCATCTTGGCTCCGGTCGCTCATCGAGGTGCAGTTCACCGGCAAGCCTATGTGGAACCCACATGAATTGATTGATGACTTCCTGAGGATTTTCTGAGGATTCAGAGGGTCCGTCGAGGATCGGGAGCGTTCTTTACCCGCCGGCTTGACGAGCTGGACAGGTAGTCTCGACTTCCATCATGGCTTGCTGCATCAGGGTGCCGGTAGCAAACTTACAACTATGACAAACGCCCTTCGAGAGGAGATTTTTTAACTCTCTGCCGCTGAGCGGCTCGAGTTGGTCGAGGATCTCTGGGACAGCATTGCTGAGGAGAACGGGGTTCTGGCACTCACTGATGAGCAATGCAAGGACCTCGAGCGTCGATTGGCTGAAGCGGACGCCGATCCCACAGGCGGCTCGCCTTGGGAAGAGGTTCGCGGGTGCATCCGGCACCAGGTGCGATGACACTTCCGGTTCGAGTTCGGCGCCGCGCTGAGCTCGTGGGGATGACGCCTACGCGTGGTATGAATCGCGAGTCGAGGGCCTGGGCAAGCACTTTCTTCGTGCTGTGGAGGCCTGCTTCGCGCGAATCGTCTGCATTCCCGAGGCCTACACCGTTCAGTACGGCCGAGTGCATCGTGCACGCCTCCATCGTTTTCCTTACAGGGTCTACTACACAACCCGCGAGAAATTCATCGATGTTCTCGCGGTATATCACGCTCGCCGCCGTCCGCGGCGATTTGATTCTTAGCGCCGGGTACAAAACGCTTACACGGCGCACGTTCCGGGAGCACAAGGCGCTCGGGACAACTCACCATTGCCGAGAAACGCATGTAGTTCAGCTATTGAGAGGGTCTAAGTGAAAGGCGCGCGACGCTGGCTCGATCAACGCGTCGCGGAGGCTCTACCCCACGAGCGACCGGTAGATTTCCTGCGTGCTGCGCGAGGGAACGCAGCCGCGCAGGAGGGCGAGGGTGTCACGGCAGCGGCGGTAGATGGCAGCAGCTTCGGCCGTGTGACCGAGGCGGCGACAGCAAAGCATGAGGCGCTGATAAAACGTTTCGACCAGGTCGTCGGATTCGAGGGCGCGGCGGTAGAAGTCGGCGGCAGCGTGCCAGGAATTCTGCGCCTCAAGTGCGCATCCGAGGGCGATGACGCTCGTGCGGAATTGCTCCGCGAGGGTACGCCGGCGCCTGCGCACCCAGGCACCGTCTTCGCTGGGCAGGAAGGGGCCCCGGTAGAGTTCGAGCAGTCTTTCAACTTCGCTCTGCAGGTGTTCGGGTGTTTGCTGCGCGAGGTTTTCGCCGGAAATACGCTCGCTGAGTAAAGTGAAGGCGAAGGCATCCACCCAGCAGATGCTGGAATCGAGGCGCAGCGTATCGCCAAGAACGCGCAGCACCGGAATGCCATCGATCCGGCCTGAAATCCCGCGCAGCGGATCCGGTTCTCCCGCTTCTTCCGCGCGCAGATGCGGCAGCACGGCCTCCAACTCCGCCCGTTCAATGGAGTAGCCACCGGCGGCCACAAGAATCCGCAGGATCTGCAGTGTGACTTCGTCGTCTTGGTCTTCGGTGCGCAGCGCACCTTCAGGCGCGCAGACTTCAAAGCGACCGAAGGTCACGACACGCAACGGCCACGGCCAGGTGTATCCCGCGGCTTCAGGGCTTTCGGGCACGAGGTGGTGCTCGCGGATCAAGCGCCGCACGTAGTCAGGCTCGATATCCCTCGCGAGCGCCTCAGCGCACAGGCGCGAGAGCAGCCTGGGCAAGTACCAGCCCACGAAGTTGAGGTAGCCCTGCTTGCGGCCGAGAGCCGCGGCACGCCGCAGCGCGGCCGTCGCAGCTTCTTCCTCACCGGCCGCGAATTCGATGGCGGCGCGGCACCAAAGCCACGAAAACTCGAACCAGGGGCTGCCGGTCTGCTCGCTGAAACGCTGGGCCAGGGCGAGGGCGCGGCGCGCCTCGACAAAATCTTCTCGCATGAGCCCGACATAGGCCAAGCCGAGATATTCGATCGCTTCCTTGAACGGAAAACCTGTTTCTTTCGAGAGTTCCAGCGCCGAGTTGAGTTCGTGCTCTGCACGCTCGACGTCCTCTTGCTGCAGCGCGAGCTGAGCGGCCATGTAGGCATGCTCTTCGCGGTGGGCGGCGCCGTAGCGGGGCAAGAGCGCCGCCAGTTTATCGAGCATGCGCTGCGCACCCACGTGATCGTTCGCCGTCAGGCAACCCATCACGCCCTGCGTCAACAAATGCGGAATCGGAAGACGCTTCGAGGGGTCGGCCTCCGCTTCCGCGAGGGAGCACTCCACCACACGCAAGCAAAGCGCTGGGTCGTTGTCGCGCCAGGCGGCCAGCGCCACGAAGTGATCGCGAAAGCCTCTCAGTACCGGTGCGGCGCTCTCGTTCGCCAGCGGCACGCGGGCGATTTCAGCCAAGCGCTGAGCGGCTCTGCATCGCCCGAAACAGTACTCGTATTCATAAAGTACGTAAGCGAGGAACAGGCGCGCGAAATCGTCATGAGAGTATTCGAGCAAGCGGTAGGCGCGGGCGGCCCAATCCCGCAGCGCGGTGTGCCCCGGCCTGCGCAACACGAGTGCACCTAGCTGCGTGACGACCACGTCGAGTTCTACTTGGTAGGAAGGAAAATCGGGAAACACGCGAACCAACGCTTCCAATTCGTCGATCCAATGGTCGATGGGTCGCAAATCCCCCATTTCTCCCAGATAGCTCCCCACCACGCGCGCCCAGCTCGAGAAAACGCCTGCTACCTCACCGCACTGGCGAAATAGATCCAGGGCGTGGACAAGGCTCTGCCGCCCCGTGCCGTCTTTCCGGGGCAGTTGGCAGGCACCCAGCCAGTAGAGCAGCCACGGCCGCAGCTCGAGTTCCGCCTTTGGAAAGCTGCTGATCCAGCGCTTCAGCGTGGCAAAGCGCGCCTGCAGATAGAGCTGCATCGCGTGGCCCAGGATCAATTCCGCCAGATGCTGCCAGTCTTCGCTTTCGTGCAAGATCTCGGCGGCTTCTTCCACCTGTCCCGCCGTGCTGAGCCATTCCGCGGCGCGCAGCATGAGCGCACGCACGCGGTCCGCTCCCAAATCGACGCGGGCACGCGTGACGAGAAAATGATGAAAGAGAGGATGAACCTGAAAAACCGACTCGGGTAACGCCGGATGGCGGACAATGAAAGTACCCCTGCAGCTGAGTGCGGCCAAAACTTCTCCCGCTTTCTCTTGCTCAGAGAGAACGCACGCCAGTGAAGCGGTGAGTTTGGACACAACGCTGGTAAGCAGCAGCACCTCGCGCGTCAGCAGGTCGAAGCGCTCAAAGACCTTCGAAGCGAAATAATCGAAGACAACGGCCTGGGAAGCCTCGCCGCGCGCGTGCGGTGCCTTTTCCGCATGCGCCGTCTGCTCCATCAGAAGCACAACACCCGCCGTCCAACCTTGCGAGCGCTCCGTCAAAATTTCCAGGCTCTTCCGCGATAAAGGGCAGTCGCCACGTCGCTCAGCGAGCTGCTGTACTTCTTCCACGCGACAGTGCAATGTTTCGGGCGCCAATTCCTGGAGCATGCCACTGACGCGCAAACGCGCGAAAACAGCAGGCGGTCTCTCGCGGCTCAAGATCAGGAAAGAGCCGTGGACGGGACATTGCTCAAGGGCAATGCGCACCACGTCGTGAACAGCGCTGTCTAGCGACAACTCGTGGTAGTTATCAAGCACACAGAGGAAGGGAGTTTCGAGAAGAGTGTAGAGCGCATCAAAGAAGTAACGCGCAAACGCTGGAAGCTGGCTCGGTGCGAGTAGACCGTAGACTGGCAGCGCTGCTTTCGCAGCGAGCACCCCCTGAAGCGCCAACTTCCAGTAGTGGAAGAAAACGGCGACATCGGCGTCCCGGCGGTCGAGCTGGTACCACAAACCCCGCAGCGGGCGGTGGTCGAGATAACTGACCGCCAAGATGGTCTTGCCCGCCCCCGGTGGGCCCATAATCCACAGCCCCGCGCTCCGCTGCGCGCCGTCGATCCGCTCGAAGAGTCGCTCGCGGGGGATCGCGCCCTCGAGTTGCGGGCGAACAATCTTGGCCTCGGACATGAGAGAAATCCCTACTTAGGAGACTGACTATGGGTTAGCCTCCTATGTATGCGCGCATTGGAAAAAGCCGTCCCGTCCCTAATATTACGAAGATACCTCAGCGTAACCCAGGCAGGCTTACAAATCTCTTCCCTGAATAATGTTCAGAAATATTTTTGAATCTCAGGTAGTTATACAGTATCCCTCCTCTGCCCCTTCAAGTCTGCCAAAACTTCCTTTTCAAGGCTTGGACCCACTCCGCCCGATGGATGAAGGCATGAAAACAGCCAGAGCAAGGAACCACCGTCTCTGGGCTTGGGCGGCGGTGGGGCTGTGGGTGGCACTCATCTTTTGCTTCTCGAGCGACGCCTTCGCGGCCCACGAGACCTCGGCCTTCCTACTGCCGCTGCTCAAGCGGTGTTTTCCGGAACTCGATGCGGCCCGCTTGGCAACGCTGCACTATGCCTTGCGCAAGTCGGCCCACGTCGGCGAGTACGCGGTCCTGGCGCTGCTCTCCCGTTCGGCACTGCACCAGGGCAACCCCTCTCCGCCTTTACGCGCGGTGTGTCTGAGTTTGGCGTTGGTTTTCGCGGTGGCGCTGCTCGATGAATCGCGCCAGAGTGTTTCCGCCGTGCGCACGGGTTCCGCACGCGACGTCGCGCTCGATGTTTTCGGAGGCACTTTGATGCTCGCATTTGCCGCCGCGGTGCGGCACTGGTGGGAGTGTCCGCGCCGGTGCCGCCGCGGTAAACGGAGCGGCGCTACCTGCCGCGCGCCGGCATCGGAACCCTGATCGCCCTCATGCTGCCCTACAGGCTGGTTTTCACTGTGGCTTGGAGCGCGCTGCTCGTCCTGTGGTGGGCGCTGGGTTTGGAGCTAGGACCGGCAGGGCCGCTGGCGTATCCGAGCTAGAACGCAATCCGCATTGCGACGAAACCTCCGTAGCTCCAGGTGCCCGCATGTGTGCCGAAGGCGTGGCCAGCGCGAAAGGCCGAGCCGATGAACGTAAACTCGAGGCGCTCCCACTCTTCGAGGGCGAGCACGAGGTCGACGCCGCAGCCGAGATCGCGGCGCTCGCCCGTAAGTGCGATTTCCAAACGGGAATCGCGTAAGAAAGACGAGGGTTCGAGCATACGGTAGCGGTGGTAGACGAGATCCAAAGAACTCGAGCGCAAAAGTGAAATGCCGACGCCGAGTGTCAAGATCCGGAGATTCGAAAGTTCCGGATCGAGCAGAAACCCGTAGTGACCGAAACGCTCGACGCCCCCGAAACCGGCTTCGTTCGCGTGCAGCCCCGTCTGGCGGAACGCGCGATCGTCGCCCGCTTCGGGCGTGGCATCGCCGGAGCCGATGGCGTAACCGGCAAAGAAGCGCGGTTCCCAAGCGAGCGGCAGGATGTAACTCAACCCCGCGTCGACGGCCCAGCCGTTCACGTCCCGGCGCAGAATTGCCTCCGCCACGCTGTGCCGGCGCGAAAAATCTTCGAACTCAACGAAGCGTTCTTCGCCGCGCACGAGGGCCGTGTCGAACCAATAGCCGAGGATGCCCTGCGCACGCAGGTCGAAAACGCCCATCAAACGCGCGCCGAGCCACGTGAGCCGGGCGTCCGATTCATCCTCGCGTTCGAAGGACATTACTTGTCCCAGGCGCTCGGCGGGGGAGTGATCGTTCTGGTGCAACAGAAAGAGTTCGAGGGTGTGGTTCGGACGAAAATCCCACGAGGCTTCACCGATCAGGCGCAGCACGCGGTCGTGTTCTGGATCAATGTGGTTGAGATCGGAACGGCTCGGCGCCAGCTCGCGCGCCAACGCAAGAGAGATCTCAACGTTTTCGGTTTCGTAGGCGGTGCGCACCGCGTCGAGTTCTTCATCCCACCACCAGCGGCGTTCGTCTTCGAAATGGAGACGTCCCACGTCGAGGTTTAGATGAGTACCGGCGATGTTCTCGCTGTAGAGCCACAGCTCGCCGCGTTCCACGTAGAAACCGGAGACCTCATCGAGGGTATGCGAGAGCAAATCCTCCTCCATGCCTACGCGGAATTGCGCAAATAGGGAAAGCGGGCGGCCGAAGCTGTAGAACGCCTCAACCTCGAGTCCCTGTTCCAACAGAAAGCGGTGGGGTTGCCTTACAGCCTCGCCGAGGATGCGCCGGCGGAAGTAAGCGAGTTCGAGTTCGTACTCGCCGCTGATCATGAGGGGGTGTCCCGCAACCTCCGTACTCCAGGGTTTCAGCGGCCGCCGCTTATCCTCGCGTTCCGTGAGCCGCTGGCGGAGATCACTCTCCTCGTCCTCGAATGCTTCCTCCGGCTCGCTGGAAGCCGATTGACCGTCCGCGGCATGAGCGGATTCGCCGTCCTCCGCGTAGGCCGACTCTCCCAACGCGAAAAGGGCTAAAACGCACATCAGAACCCAGAGCAAGAGGAGATGTTTTGAAAGACGGTTCCTGTTCTTGAAGTGCGGCTTTCGTTCACCTCGACGGAGTGGCGTTTTAGCCGAAATGCAGCACCCCTTTTTACGGAGATTCGAAAATTCGCGCTCTTTGAGGGGGCTAGGAGAGAGTCAAAGCAACGAGCGAATCCACCCTATCACGAGGGGAGGGTTAGGATGAATTTGCGGGAAGCAAATTCATCCTAACCCTCCCCTGCTCTTGGTCTGCGCGAAGCTTCGACTCTCTCCAAGCCCCCTCAAGAACACCCGAATTTGTCGGAGCGAGTTTACTCCACGCCTTCGATGGGAGCGAGTAAGTCCTCCAGGAAGAACGCTGAGAGGGCGGCGCGACCCGTCAACCCCGATTTCGCGTAGATCGAACGGGCCTGTTCCCGCACGGTGCGCTCGCTGACGGCGCGCACCGTGGCAATCTCTTTATGGCTCAGTCCCTTGATGAGCAGCAAGGCCACCTCGCGCTCAGCTTCGGTCAGATTCCAGCGGGAGAACTGAGTCTCAATCGCTTCGCCAAGACCGTTCAGGAGCGAGCGGGCCTCGTTGCGCCAGCGCTGTCCCTGGGCCCGTGCCAGTTCAAGGTCGCGGATCACCTTCACGTGATCGTCGCGCTGGCGCTGGGTCACCCGGAATAGCAGCACCACGCCAACGCTCGTCAGCACGCTGGGGAGGATGTCGACGACCTCCAGCAGGAGATCGAGCGGCGTCAGATCCGGTTCTTCGATCAACTCGAGGCCAAGCAGAAGCCCGACGCCTATGATCACAGCGGCCACGGCCCAAGCTCGGGTGCGGGAATCGATTAACTCGTTCATTGTTGGGCTCCTAGTGAACTGTCATGCTTGAAATTGTGAGCAAGTACAGCCGAGGTGGATGCGGGTTGTCCTGCCTCGCGCGGTGTTCCATGTGCAGTGACCGAGGCCGGGGATGGAGTTCCTTGCGGAGCAACGGGACCCATCCCCGGCCCAGGCACCGGCCTGGGCACCACGACTGCAAAGCAGGTACACACCCTGCCACAGGCACCCATCCTCTAAACGCAACAGTCAACCAGCATCCTTACGTTACTCGTTGCCGCCCGGCTCCGGCAGGTCATCGCACCTCGGATCGAAGTTGCAACCGACCAGCTGAGAAACCTTCCCCGACTCCACGTTCACCTCGAGGAATTTCCCGATCCCGCGCGCGAAGTACTTGTGTTCGAGCCCACCCGGACTCAGCGGCGAGAACTCGGCCGTCACCACGCAATCATCATTGCAGAGCAGTTCGACGAGCTCCTGAGGCACGTGCTCGTCCAGCTCCGAATCGTTGCCGAAACCGTAGTCCGTGGAGAGCACCCGCGCGGCGTCTTCGGCGTTGCCCGGCGACCATTCTTGGCGGTACACGGCGCCCACTTCCGGCGTTCCCGGAAAGAGGGTGCCCGGCTTGGATCCGTCTACCCCTGCCTTGAACGTGCCATCGATGGAGGTCAGCTCCGCTTCCGCCGGATCATCGCCTTCGAAAAACTCGAAGTCTTGGACTCTCTCGCCACAGTAATCGATGGTGCCGTCCTTGCGGTGGCCGAACCAATCGTCGGTATCCTCAACCAGCTTGCCGTCTTCTTCGACCACGTCGTTCACCACGATGCAGTTCACACCGTCGATGAACTTGGTCTTGTCGAGCACCTTAATCGTGACGGTCTCGGCTCCCGCCTCGAATTCCCAAAGGTTGCCGACAGCCAGGGGAAAGTAAGGGTTGGGGTTGCTGGGATTGCGGGGATCGTCGAAGTTGGCCGGGCCAAAGTCCGGGTCGTAGCGGTTCTCGCCGATCTCCGAACAGAGATCCCGACGGGCCGCGTATTGTTCGCGACAGAGAACATTGGCTTCCTCGGTCGCTGCCTCGGCCTCGCGCGAGCACTGTCTTCGCTCACCCCTATTCGAGATGTTGAGACAGATCGCCTTCGCGATGAAAGCGTCGTCAACAACTTCGCTCTTGCAAGCGCCGAGCTGGGCGAGCGCCGTCGCGGAGCAAAAACCATCGTCGCTGCCTGCCAACGCGGGCCCCGCCCCCAGTGTCAAGGCGACCGCGGCGGCGGTCACCAAGGTTCCACCGAACGCGGCCCAAGCACCGGCTTTCGGCAGATCTTGCTTTCGTTCAATCAACATTTCTCATCTCCTTGCTTCGATTTGCCCGGCGATGGGGCACCACAACCTCGTAGCACCTCTGTCCGTCGGGCTCCTCTTTGAGTGCCACGGATGCACCCATAGGTTTTACGGGGCAAACCGGAGACACATCCATGGCCAACAGTCTTACGGCGCGAACCGGAGGTAGGTCCATTGGCGGCATGCCGTAGACGAACGTTTACGCGGCGCTGCACGCCCGCGTCTATTGGCGATATGACGTAGGAGCTCGAATTTCAACCGTTTTGATCCGTGTTAACCAGTAACCACGTGCCGTTGACGACCGCCGCTTCGTCGAAGGCAACGCGCACGATTTCGGCATTTTGGGGCTGTAGCTCCGGACAAACCACACGGATCACGCCGCCGTGGCACACGACCGCTACGCGCCCGTGGGGGTGGCGGCGCACTAGCTCGCTGAGCGCCGGCTCGACACGCGCGCGCAACATGCGACGGCTCTCGCCCCCTGGCGGACACACGTCTTCATCGCCGGCGCGGTAACGCACATGCTCCTCGGGCCAGCGCGCCTCGATCTCTGCGCGCACGAGGCCGCTCCAGGCACCGAGGTGAATCTCGCGCAGGCGCGAGTCGAGGTGCGGCGAGAGACCGAGACGCGCTCCGATGAGCTCCGCCGTTTCTAGCGCGCGCTTTAGATCACTGCACACCAACGCAGCGAAACTCTCCTGCGCCAAACGCTCCGCGACTTCCGCCGCCTGCCGGCGGCCGCGTTGCGACAGCGGCGGGTCGCTGTGTCCCTGCCAGCGCCGTTCGGCATTCCACGTGGATTCAGCGTGACGAATCAAAACCAATTCGGTGTGATGCAGTCCTTCGCTGTTCCCGGATTTTGTGTCGCCAAGGTAGGCATAGAGCTCAGGAAGCAGCGCGCGGAAAGCGCGCGCGCGGTGGGAGATGCGATTTTTTTCGGAGGCAGAGAGTTCCGCCATGGATTGCGTGCGGCCCTCGGGAGAAAAGACGGGGTCGTAACCGAAACCGCCCTCACCGCAAGGTGCAGTGAGAATGTGTCCGGTACACTCTCCGCGAGTGCTGAAAACCTCTCCAGCGGGCGTCACCAGTGCGGCGACGCACACGAAGCGCGCGCCACGCGCTGGCGCGTGAACACCGCGCAGCGCCTCCAACAACTTTTGCACGCGTTCCGCGTTGCTCTTATCCGCTCCGCCGTAGCGCGCCGAGAACGGTCCCGGCGCGCCGTCGAGCGCCACCACTTCCAGTCCCGAATCATCGGCGAGCGCGCAATAGCCGGTCTGGCGCGCCGCTGCTTCCGCCTTCGCGCGCGCATTAGCGGCGTAGTCGAGTCCTTCGGCGGGCAAGCTCAGCTCGGGAAAATCGGCGAGGGAGAGCCAACGCGCGGGCACGCCATCGAGGATGGCCGCGATCTCCCGCAGTTTGCCGGCGTTCGATGTCGCGACGACCAGCCCGCATTTCTCACCAGGTCGCGCCGCGAGGCCGCGCAGATTCGCGGTCTGATGCGCGATCTCGACTGAGGGAAGCGCAGACGTAGCCGACGCTACGTCGAGAGCCCGCAGGAAGAGATCGCGCACCAGACCGCGGAGATGTGCGGCCACAGTAGCGACTTGGTGAGAAATGCGGGCTAGAGCGCAGCGCGGCGCCGAACTCAAAGCGCGCTGCGCGCCGCGGCCAGCGCCTTCTCCTGCAAACAAACGAGCTCAGAAGTTCCGCGCAGCGCCAGTGCGATCATGTCGTTGAACTGTTGAGGAGAGAAGGTTCCCCGTTCGGCCGTGCCCTGCACTTCGACCAACTGGCCGCTTCCGGTAGCAACCACGTTGAGATCCACTTCGGCGCGCGCGTCTTCTTCGTAACACAGGTCGAGCAAAAGCTCGCCGCCGACGATACCCACCGACACCGCCGCGAGGCCGTCCCGCAGTGGCGGGCGCGTGAATTCACCGCTGCGCGCTAGGCGGTCGACGGCCAACGCCAACGCGGCGTAGGCGCCGGTGATGGCCGCCGTGCGCGTGCCGCCATCGGCCTGCAGCACGTCGCAATCGACGAGCAGCGTGCGCTCACCCAAGGCAGCGAGATCCACGACGGCTCGCAGACTGCGCCCAATCAGGCGCTGAATCTCCTGCGTGCGCCCCGAAACGCGCCCGCGCGTGGCTTCGCGATCGCTGCGCGGATCGGTCGAACCCGGAAGCAGCGAATACTCCGCAGTGACCCAGCCGCGCCCCGCGCCCTGCAAAAACCGCGGCACCGAAAGTTCCGCCTGCACGGTGCACAACACCTTGGTGCGCCCCATACAACACAGGACGGAGCCCAGCGGCACCTCCGTAAAATCCAACACCAAGTCGAGTGGTCGCAATTCGTCGGCCCTGCGTGCATCTCGGCGCATCGTCCCCTCTCTCGTTTGCTCGGAGTCCATCTCATAGCACCGGCTCAAGCGAAGGCTATGAGATGGACTCTACTGTGTACGTTCCGCCGGTGGTGTATCGAGAGTCAGGGCCGCACCGCGCCGGACGTCGTGGCGGCGCCCGTAGGCAGAGACCGCCCGCGCCAGCGCATCGGCGATGGAGTTGCGGTGGGCTTGCTTCGCCAGGTCGCGAGCCTCTCCTTGGTGCGTGAGAAATCCGATCTCAATCAGCGACGCGGGCATCTGGACGCCCATCAGAACGACGAAGGGCGCCTGCTTGACTCCGCGCGCAGACGCCGGCGTGAGCGCGGAGAGCTCGCGGTGGGCGAAGCGCGCAAACTCGTTGGATTCCTCCAGGTGTTCCGTGGCGATGAGGTCGCTCAAAATACCCAGCAAAGAATCAGCGGTCGCTGCCGGCGCGGCGCGCGCACTGCGAAAGACTTCGTTCTCTCGACGCGCGACGCTCTCGGCGGCCGCGTCGCTGGCCTCGAGGGAGAGAAAATAGGTCTCGATACCGCGGGCGTTCTGGGAGGGAGCCGCGTTCGCGTGAATGGAAACAAAAAGGTCACCGCGCGCGTCGTTCGCGATGGAGGTGCGCTCCTCCAGCGGCACGTGGATATCCGAGTCGCGCGTCAGCACTACGCGCAGACCGCGCGCCCGCAGGCGCTCGGCAAGACGCAAGGCGACGTCCAACACCAAATCTTTTTCCCAAAAACCGTCGGCGCTGCGCGCTCCTTGGTCGTCGCCGCCGTGACCGGCGTCGATGATCACCGTGTCGAAGCGATCGGGAACGTGGGCGTCGGCCCCGAGCGAGCACAACGCCAGACACACCAGCGGCCAGCGCCACTTCACCGTCTCAACCCTCCCCTGTGCTCTATCCGCAGCGGTCACCTTACCACGCCGCCACCTGCTCGTGCGAGCGACCGAGATAACAATCCGAGTAGGAGATTGTCACGCTCGATCTTGTGGATGTGTGCTCGGGGTAGATGGGGGTTGTCCGTGTCTCCGCGATGTTTCGCGTACAGCGAACCGAGGCCGGGGTGTAGGTTCCTTTGCCTACGGCCCTGTGGCTCCGTCGAAGGTTCGTACCGTTTCTCACGCTTCGAGGGGATTACTTCGCAACGATCCCTTGGCCACGTAGGATCACCAGGGCCTTCTGCAAAGGAACCTACACCCCGGCCAGGGCAACCGACTGCGCATCACGACCGCGAAACAGACAAAGCACCCGGCCACACATCCACAAGATCAAGCATGATAGTCCCCGAGGAGAGGCAGCCAAACCGCGAGCCGGGCACCGCCGAGCGGCGACGTCTCGATCGCGAGTGTGCCGCCGTGGAGCTCGACTACGTGCGCGACCAAGGGCAGGCCGAGCCCCGTGCCGTCAGGCTTGCTGGTTTCGAACGGTTGCAGCACGCGCCCGCGCTCGCTCTCCGGAATGCCCGGCCCGTCGTCATCGACGAGCGTCACAACGCCGGGGCGCCCCTCGCGATCCTCTCGACTGATCTCCAAGCGGACGCGACCGCGCGTTGGCTGCTTCTCTTCAATCGTACCCTCGCGTCGCGCCGCCTGCACCGCGTTCAAGAGCAAGTTCCAGACAACTTGGCGGAATTTATCGGCGTCGACGGAGACCTCCGGAAGTACATCCGCAAACGCCCACTCGAAGTGCACGCACCCCACGAAGGCTGGATCCTCCATCGCTAATTTTACGACGCCCTCCGCGATCTCGTCGAGGCGCGCGGGAGCGCGCCGCAACTTCGACGAATGGGCGTAGTGAAGAAAATCGCGCACGATGCGGTTCACCCGCTGCACTTCGGCGAGCACCAGGTCGGCTAGTTCGCGGTCGGAGGAATTAGGCTCCAGCTTTTCCCTCAATTCTCCGACGGCAAAACTCATCGCGGCCAAGGGGTTACGGATTTCGTGGGCCACGCTGGCGGCCAGGGTGATGACCGAGGCGGCCTGTTCCGCGGCTCTCAGTTCAGCGAGCAGTTCACCCTCGAGCATGCGAAAGTGCGCCCGTTCCGCCTGCAAGGAAGACTGCAGCGCCAATCGCTCCAGAACGACCACGGCGGGTTGTAGAGCGCTTCGCAAGAGTTCTTCTGCTTCAGAACTCCGCAACGCAACCGGGTTGGCAAGGGCACCGAAACACGCCAGCCGCCCCTCAACACCCGGGATGGAAACCGTGAGCAGAGCGAGCTTAGCCACCTCGCCGTCTGCGCCGCGCTGCTCCCAATCCAAAATTTCCAATGCCGATACGGCGAGTGCCCGTTCGATGAGTCGTCGGCGCTCGGATGGAAGTTCCGAGAGCACGCTCTCACCCAGCGGCGCACCACCTCCCGCCCACGCGTATGCGCGGTGCTCGCGTTGAACGACCCAAAAAAACTCCCGCAGCGGAACGCACTCCGCGATGCTTTCACCGAGCACCCGTCCGACTTCCTCGCTGGATTCGCACAGAGCGATGCGCCGCAGCAGCTCGCCGCCGCGCTGAGATAGCGCGTGACCGCGCGCTTCGGCGCGGCGCAGCAGGGGTCTCCGCGGCGCACGCTGTTCGGCGGGAATAACGGCCGGTCGATCCAATGGACCTCTTTTCCTAGGAGCCTGACCCAAGATGGGGTGCTGCGGCCCAGATGTTCAGACGCGCCGCTCGCAAAGAGCGCGAGCGAAGGCGTAGCAGCACTACGGCGAGCGAAATGCGACGCAGCGAGCAGCGATGGATAGACAGTTGGACGCGGCATCCCATCTCGGGTCAGGCTCCTTGCACAGGACTGCTCTGGAGTTGCTCGAAGGTGCACCCCAGGGCGTTCTCAGCAGTTCTTCCGATCGGTTGGTCCGGCGATCCGCTTTAGATGCGCTTTAGACGCCGGCGCCCTGCACACGTGCAAGGGTTCGCCCAATCCGAGCGCAGTGCTCCCCTGCGGAGATTCGAAAATTCGCGCTCTTGGAGGGGCGCTTGGGGAGGGTCGCAGCTCCTCGCAGGGTTGTTTAGCTCGTCGCTGCGACCCTCCCCAAGCGCCCCTCCAAGAGCGCCCAAATTTGTCGGATCGAAGCAAACTGCCAGCGCGTGACAGCCGCAGACCCCTCCCGTATGGTGGGCGGATGCGCATGAACCCGTCACCAGCCAGACCTGCGCTTGCGCTCTTCCTCCTAACCGGCGGCCTCGGAATCCCCGCCTTCTCGCCCACACCGGCCCGCGCCGAAACGCCTACCGCCGAAACACACCAACCAGCGGTGGCGCGCGCGCATTTCAGCGTCGGCTCCCGCACGCATGAAATTGGGACTGTCTTTTTCCTGGCCATCCCCAGCGCCACGGGCGCGGCGGCCGTCGGCGCTGCCCACAGTTATCCGCTCGCGGAACTCACTCAAACAGAAGAAGTGACGTTCCGGTTGGCGAGCAGCGGACAACGCGTAGCGCGCTCGACGCGCTTCCTCACGCCCCCCGGCCGCTCCTTCCGCAGCCCCGATACCAGCCTGCGCGAGGATTTCGTCGTTTTCGCACTCGATGATCTACCCTTCGGAGTGCGCGTGTTGACTCCGGTGCGACAGGCCCAGCTCAAAGGAGGACAGCGGGTGCGCCTCTTGGGTGTGCCATCGCAAGTGGGACAAGACGAAGACGATGTTTTCGGAACGCTGGTGCGCGCCACTCCAGATCGACTCGAAATCGATCTGGACGCCCACACCGATTTGCGCGGCTGGGGAGGAGCGCCTGTGCTGATTGCGGATACGGAACAGGTCCTCGGCCTGCTGGAAGCAGCCTGGCCTGAGGGAAACAAACTGCGGGTGGCAGCAGCACCGATCACCGGCGTGCTGCTCGCGCTGCAGAACCCACTGCAAGGTGGACTCGGCACTCCCTTCGCGGACTTTGCTGGGAAAGTTTCCGAAACAGCGAATAACGCTTCCAAAACAAAATCTTTTCCGGACGCACTCACAGAGCTGCGGGGGAACGACGGGGCAACGGCCTCGGAAGTAGCAACACCCGAAGTTCCCGCCACTGACGAGGGCAGGTCACCCGCCGCCAGCAAAGCTGCAGCCGCTACAACCAGCGAGAGTGTGGCAGCCAGCGGTAGCGACGGAGCGACGAGATCGCGCAAATCTCTCCTCGGTAACCCACAAATCACGAGCTCCGAACTTTCTCTCTCGGTGGAACATCCCGAGGATGGAACCATCATCGGCGACGCCAACGGTGCTTTCATCGCCGGCCGCGCGCTGGCGATGGTCGGTAAGATCCGCCTCTTCGATCTGATCTTCGTGCTTGACACCTCTCACTCGACGAGCGACCCCGCCGGCGCCGACGTCAATGGTAACGGCGTGCTGGGTCAAGCGCGTCTCGGCGGACTCGGTGGCCTGTTCGGAATGGGGAGCTCGGATCCGGGCGATTCCATTCTGGCCGCCGAAGTTTCCGCGGCGCGCCAGATCCTGCGCGGCCTCGATCCGCGCACAACGCGCGTGGGCCTCGTGACGTTCGCGGGCGAACCGCAGAGTTCCGGCGGCGTCATCGTACTCGGCCGCGTCGAACCTCCAGCGGTGACCGAAGAAGCACTGACGGTGGAATACGACCACATCGAACGCGCGCTCCAGCGCGTGATCTCCCGCGGCCCGCGCGGCAGCACGCACATGGCAGCCGGCGTCGACCAATCCACCATCGAACTGCTCGGCTTGCGCGGCGCGCTCTCGGATCCGCGACCCGAGGCGGAAAAAATCGTGCTCTTCTTCACCGACGGCCAACCCACGCTGCCCTACGACGCCGCCTTCATGGCCGACAACGTGAAGGCCGTGCTGCGCGCGGCCGAGCGCGCGCACAAGGCCGGCGTTCGCATCCACTCCTTCGCCATCGGCGAAGAAGCTTTGGAAGGACCCATCGCCACCGTGGAGATGGCCGCGCGCACCGAAGGTTATTTCACGCCGGTGCGCGATCCCGCCGATTTGGCCAACGTCATCGAAGAAGTGAACTTTACGGAAATCGAAGAGCTCCGCGTGCGCAACTTAACGACCGAGCAGGACGCGCCGCACATCACCTTAAACCTGGATGGTTCTTACGCCGCGCTGCTGCCACTGTGCGACGGCAAAAATCGCGTCGAGATCTACGCGCGCGCGAGCAACGGCAAAGAGGGGCGCAAGCAACTGACGCTCAGTTACGCTCCGGAAGCGCCGCTGCCGCCCCTCCCGGAAGCGCTCGTGGCCCAGCGCAATCGCTTGCTCGAACAGCGCCTGCTCGAGCTGCGGCTCAGCCGCCTCGAAACCGAGCGCGAAGTCGTCGAGCGCACGCGGCGCGAACTCCTGGTCGAAATCGAACGCGAGCGCAGCGCCGCGCGTGAGCGAGCAGAGCGCCAGCGCAAGGAACTCGATTTGGAGGTCGGCGAGGACACTCCGTAGTATTTCAGGAGCTTCCTTGCAGCGCCCTTTCTTCCCGATAGACGCGAGGGCTGAATCCCGTCCACTGTCGAAAAGCGCGGCGAAAGGAACGCGAGTCAGCGAATCCGAGCCGTGTCGCCACTTCGTCTACGTTGAACTGGGAATTGCTGAGATACTGTTCCGCCAACTCTTTTTGGACTCCTTTCACCACGTCTCGATAGGTCGTTCCCTCTGCGGCGAGGCGTCGGTGCAGCGTTCGCGGAGATATCGCCAGGCGCTTTGCAATCTCGTTCACATCAATGCCTCCCTTGTTCAATCCAGCCAGGACGGCACTCCGCAAGCGGGTGCTCAAAGAAGCGCCGGATTGGTTCCGCTCCGCTAATAACGCTTCCGCGTAACGCTCGATCCCGGAAACCGCAAAACTACCCCAGTCTGATAACGGAGTTTCCAGTGCTGTACGGTCGATCACCAATGCGTCGTCCGCGGCGCTGAAGTCAACCGCTACCGTCTAAAGACGGTAGCGTGAAGGCCGACTAAAAGTCGGGTCCAGCGCTCACTCCAACGCCTCGATCTCAAGATCCGCTCCTTCGGTCTTT
>Ga0247727_10004228_pt1 | contig 30662 bp, 24 predicted proteins | sample WisWelCaveWW1625_FD_202498 | JGI IMG/M metagenome (GOLD analysis project Ga0247727, IMG submission 202498) | Biofilm microbial communities from Wishing Well Cave, Virginia, United States - WW16-25 | ecosystem: Environmental > Aquatic > Deep subsurface > Groundwater > Cave microbial mat | place... | reverse complement strand
CGCTGACAAACTGCCCAGGCCGGGCGAATCGACCGGCGCCATGTTGAGGCCCGACACGGTTTCCGCCGCCGCCTCGGATCGGGCCGAGATGCCCGGGTTGTTGGTGCGGAAGCGCGAAAAGGCCAGGCGGAGCTCGTTCGTCCAGGTGGGGCTGAGGGTGAAGCTGTCGGCGAGCAGGTAATTCTGGTCCCGGCGATCTCGCTCGGTGAAGTAGCCGGGAAAGGGGCTGGTGTCGGGGTCGTCGAGATTCGAGTAATAGACGGCGCGAAACGACAGCCGGTGCGCCTCCGAGAGACTGTGATCGAGCCGGATGAGCCATTGGGGGTTTTCCTCGCTCCGGGGAATCGCCAGGTTCGCTGCTCCAAACTGGACGCTGCCGCGTCCCAGGCCCAACTCCTGCCGGAAGGGATTCGCCGAACCGCGCAGATCGCCCATTCCGTTCAGGTAGAGGTCGAGCCGGGGGTTGGAGGGAAAAAGCGCCCGCAGCCGGTCCACCGCCTCCGCGGTCGGGAGCAGATAGGTGAAGCCGGCGGTGGATCGCCTGGTGTCCTGCTGAAATCCGCCGAAGAAAAAGGTCTTGTTCCTGCGAATCGGACCGCCCAGGGTGAAGCCGTAGATGTTGTGGGCAAAAACATCCTGGGGTGCTTGGTTGAGCCGGTCGAGGTTGGAGACCGATTCAAAGCGCTGCGACCGGTACTGCCAGGATGCGGCGCCGTGGTATTGGTTCGTGCCGGAGCGGGTGATCACGTTGAAGATCCCGCCGCCGGAGCGCCCGAACTCGACGCTGAAGTTGCTGGTCTGAACGGAGAGAACTTCCACCGCATCGGTCATGGTAACGGGCTGGTTGGGCCCGCCCAGGGCGTTGTTATTGTTTTCCACGCCGTCCAAAAGAAAATTGTTTGCCCGCGGGCGCTGGCCGTTGACGGAGAATGCCACGGTGTCGTCTCTTGTGCCCGCGGCGGTGCCCTTGGGCAGGATCACTCCAGGAAACGTACCGGCCAAGGTGAGCGCGTTGCGTTGCGCCAGCGGCAAGCGGGCAACTTCCTGGTGGTGGAAACTGCCGCCGCGCAGCGGGGCGTCTTTCACCAGCAGCTCGGCGGTCTCCGCGTACACGGTGACCTGCTCGCCCACCACACCAAGCGACAGCACCACATCGATGGTGGTGGCCCGATTGGGTTCCACAAGGAACCCCTTGCTCACAAAATCTCGAAACCCGGTCAGCGTGACGCTCAGGTCGTAGAGGCCGAGGTCGACGGCATCGAAGCGATAGATGCCGGCGTCGTTGGCGGCGGTGGAGCGCGCCACGCCGGTGGCGGTGTGGGTGAGGGTCGCCTTGGCTGCGGGCGCCACCGCGCCGGAACTGTCCACCACAGTCCCGACCACGGCGCCGCGGCTGGTTTGCGCCAGTGCCGGTAGGGCGGCCACGGCCGCCAACAACCACCTCCGGAGCTGGGCCATGTTCGCCTCCTGTCGCCGAGTATAATGAGGCGGCAGCGCCGTTGCCAATGAAAGAATGCTAAAATCTTTCTGAAATTGCCCTGCCACCGGCCTGGAGGCGACTATGGACCAAGAAACCAAGCCGTCTTACGCTTTCGGCCCATTCCGACTGGACCCCGTCGAGCGCCTGCTCCTGCGGGATGGGGAGCCAGTACGGCTGACACTGAAAGCCTTCGACGTCCTCCTGCACCTGGTTCAGAACTCCGGCCGGCTGGTCCAGAAGGGCGAGCTGATGGCCGGCGTCTGGCCCGACGTGGCCGTCGAAGACAATACGCTGCCACAGAACATCTCCACGCTGCGGAAAGCCCTCGGGGACGACCGGAACGGGAACCGGTACATTGAGACGGCCCCCAGGTTGGGGTACCGCTTTGTCGCTCCGGTAAGGCAGGAGGGCAAGGTCGCGCGCTCCTCGCGACTCCTGGCAGGCGGGGCCGTCCTGGTCTTGCTGGCGGCAGCGGCGGCTTACCTGTGGGTGTCGCGCACCAGATCGGTTCGATCGGTGGCCGTACTGCCGTTCCACACCCTGGGCCCGCCGGGGCAAGGCGACGAGACGCTAGGACTGGGGATGGCGGATGCGCTCATCACCAGGCTCAGCGGCCTGCCGGGAATCGTCGTTCTTCCGGCCAGCTCCACGTTGAAATACAAGGGCCCCGCCTACGACCCTCTGGCAGCAGGCCGGGAACTCGGGACGGATGCGGTGCTGGACGCCAACATCCACAAGTCCGACGGCCGATTGCGGGTCACAGCCCGGTTGCTGCGAGTGCGGGACCGCGTGTCGCTATGGGCCGAAAGCTTCGATGCTCCGTTCACCGATGTCTTCTCGATCGAGGATTCCATCGCCTCGCAGGTCTCCCGCGCGCTGGCTCTGAAGTTAACACCTGGAGACCGGAGCCGCCTGTCGAAGCGGTACACCGACAACGCCGAGGCGTATGAACTCTATTTGAGAGGCCGCGTCCACCTGTGGGACCGAAACACGTCGCAGGGGGTGGATGAGGCGATCCAGTATTTCGAGCGGGCGCTCGCCAAGGACCCCAATTACGCACGGGCCTGGGCCGGTCTGGCCGACTGTTACAGCTTTGGCAACTTTATGGGGTCGCGCCGGCCGCTGTCGGAAGTCATCCCCAAAGCCAAAGCGGCAGCCAGGAGGGCCGTGGAAATCGACGAGCAACTGGCCGAGGCTCACCTGGCTATGGCTGTGCTGCTGTATCGCTACGACTGGGATTGGCCGGCCGCCGAGAAAGAGTTCCGCCGGGCCCTTGAACTCGATCCGAATGCCGCCCTGGCTCACGTCCAATATGCCTGGCTTTTGGTCTCGATCGAGCGAGCCGAAGAAGCCCTGACGCACATCGCACGCGCGCGGGAGCTGGAACCACGGGCCCCCTTCATTCAAGCGGTTTCGGGATGGGTCCTTCTCAGGCTGCGCCGTCCGGAGGAAGCGATGGATCAGGCTCGCAGGGCCCTCGAGCTGGACCGCAGCTTTGCGTTGGCGCAGAGCCTCCTGGCCGCTGTGTATCGCCAGAAAGGCATGCTCGACGAAGCGCTGGAGCAAGAGCTCAAGTTGAGAGCTATTCACGGAATACACCCGGAAAGGATTTCGCAGCTTCGTGAGGCATACCGCGCATCGGGCCTGCCTGGCTACTGGCGCAAGCAACTCGAGTTTGCGGAGCGACCCCACGACAGAGCTGTTCTGTACGCAAGGCTTGGCGAAACGGACCGGGCGTTCGAATGGCTCGAAAAGGCCTTCCAGGAACGGGATCCCAATATGGTCCGCCTCAATCTCGACCTCGGCTGGGATTCGATCCGCTCCGACCCGCGCTTCCAGGACCTGCTGAGGAGAATGGGCTTCCGGAGCCACATCCCACCTTCCGGAGTCGGAAAGCCGCCGGTGGCCGACGGCAGGGATTATCCGCAACGCACGCAATGAGGGGGGCGGCGCATCGATGGGTGACCGGCCCGCAACTGCGACGGGAAAGGTCCCCGCTTCCAACAGCGCACGAAATTGCGGGTCTTCAACGCGGGCGAGATCCTCGTAGCCCACTGATGCACCGGTACGCTGCCAGTCTCGGAAGAGATCGGCGAGCGGGCGGCACGACCCACCTTCGCAGGCTCGGTCCCGCGTACCGAGAGCCGTTGCTAAGCCCTTGGCGACGTGTCGGGATGGTTGCGGTCGTCGGGCTGCGCTTTTCGCTGCGCGACACGACCAACAGCACCGTCATAGCGAAGTCCTGCGGGGCCGATGTAATGAGATTGAGGCCGAATCAGCCTTCCTTCGCGAAGCTGCTCCAGGCAATGAGCGGCCCGGCCGAGTACACGTCCCACGGCGAAGGTCGCAGTGAACAATTCGGGCGGCAATCCCAGGCCGTGTAGCAGCAGCGCCGTGTAGCACTCCACATTGGTATCCAGCCGGCGCTCCGCATCCGTTCGTTGCTTTCGCACTGGCTCGCTGTGGCCAGCGCGACGAAGCCTTGCGCATCCTCTCGGATTGGGAGGAGCTGGCCCGCAGAACCGGCCGCGTCGTCCCAACCCAAATGGCCCGCCTCTATACCGCCGTCGGCGACAAACAGCGCGCCATCGACTGGCTGGAGAAGGCTCACGAGCAACGCGCCTACTTCTCGCCGCTGACCGGCTTCGAGTGGGATCCGCTGCGGGACGAGCCCCGCTTCCAGGCGCTGCGGAAGGAAATGCGGCTGGTCGACTAGTCCCGTGGCCGCGCGGACGATTGTTGCCGGCGCCGGGCCCGGCCGGCGCATTCAGCTGGGGGCGCGATTTGTGTTCTGAATCGTGGTGGCGCACGCTTGAGCGTGCCGGCGTGGGCTTCAGCCCACGCGGAGCGGCCTGCTACCTGCCCTGGCGTCCCACCCGAACCGCTCAATAATCTGCTCCACGCTGCCCGAGGCTACGATCCGGCCCTGCGAAAGGAACACCGCGCGGGTGCCCAGCTCCCGGGCCAGCTCCAGGTCGTGAGTGACGATGATTTTGGTCTGCGGAAGCCGGTGCAGGATCTCGATGAGGCTGGCGCGGCCCGGCGGGTCCAAAAAGGTCACCGGCTCATCGAGCGCCAGGATTTCCGGATCCATGGCCAGCAACCCGGCCAGCGCCACCCGGCGCTTCTCGCCGGCGCTGAGGTGGTAGGGCGCCCGGCCGGCGGCGCCCTGCATTTCGACCTGCGCCAGAGCGCGCTCCACCCGCCGCTCCACTTCAGCGCGCTCCAGCCCCAGGTTGAGGGGACCGAAGGCCACGTCCTCGAATACCGTCGGCATGAAGAGCTGGTCGTCGGAATCTTGAAACAGGATCCCGACTCTCTGGCGCACGGCGGCGAAGTTCTTCTTCACCACCGGCAGGCCACACACCTCCGTAGCACAGGCGTTCCTGCCTGTCCCTTCCCCCTCCAGCAGCCCCACCAAGTGGAGCAGGAAGGTGGTCTTGCCCGACCCGTTCGGCCCGAACAACACCACCGCCTCGCTGGGGTAGAGATCGAAATCCACTCCATCGAGGGCCTGGGTCCCGTCGTCGTAACGATGGCGCAGGCCGCGAACTCGGATCAGGGGTTCCATAGCGTGATGTGCAAAGCGGCCAGGGCCGCCGCCAGGGTCATCAAGAATACCAGATCGGCGCGGCCCAGGGCGGGCGAATCGAGCAGGATGAAGTGGCCCTGGAAGCCGCGCGCCAGCATGGCCCGGTGGATTCGCTCGGCGCGGGCGTGGCTGCGCGCGAACAGCACCGCCAGGGCCCCGGCGGCGGAGCGGAAAAGTGGTTGGCGTGCGGGGTGGGGCGCCCGGCAGCGCCGCGCCTGCCTCATATGCTGCGCCTGCTCGGAGAGCACAAACAGGTACCGATAAAGGAACTGAACCACCATCAGGAAGAACCGTGGCACTCCCATCGATTCCAGGCCCCGCAGCAACGCCGCCAGCGAGGTGGTCCCCAGCAGCAGCAGCACCGCGCAGGCCGAGACGAAGCTCTTGCCGGCCACCGACCATGCCAGCTCTCGATCGCCGCCCAACAGGTTGAAGGCGGCCACCGTTCCCGCAAACGGCAGCACCACCGCGGCCCGCGCCAGAAGGCCCCCCAAAGGCAAGCGAGCCGCCACCACCAGCGCCAACACCAGCAGCAAGTGCGACCCCAGCGCCAATCCCACCGGGTAACGGCTGAGCATCAAGGAGAGGATGATACCCAAGCAGGCCGCCGTCTTGGCCCGCGCCTCCAGCCGGTGCAGAGCACTCGACCGGCGGCTCCACTGATCCAGGGTCACGTGGTGCACGCTACTTTCCCTTCTTCGGGCCCTTCTTCGGGCCCTTCCTCAGGGCGCGGCCCAACAACACGCCGAAGCCATACAAGATTACGATGCCCACCAGCCCGGCGGATGCCTGGGCTGCCCAGCGGGACCGGAAAAAACGAGTCTCGTAGCCGGCAAACGGCGATGCCCCTAGCACCGCCGACTCTCGGGAATCAAAGCCCAGCTGGTGGGCCACCGTTGTCAGGCCGTCGGGCCAGGAGGACGCCACCACCACACCCACGAGCACCAGCGCCAGGGCGGCTCCGCCCAGCGCCCAAACCACCCGCTTCACGGCTGCTCTCCTCGAAAGGCAAACTTGGGGCTGAGCCGCGTGATGGCCTCGATGGCCGCCACCGTAATGGCCCCCTCCGCCAACCCGGTGACAGCATGGATGCCGAGCATCGAGACAAACAACGGCCGGTCGGGAGCCACCCGTGAGAGGCTCAGCTCCATGGTTGCCAGCAAGGCGCCGGCAAACACCGAGAGCCACCCGCCGGCGAACACCGCCGCCCGGCGGGACCCCAACACCTTGACCGGCAGGTAGCCGAGCCAGACCCCCGCCACCGCCATGTTGAGGACATTGGCTCCCAGGGCCGTGATCCCGCCGTCCTGGAACACCAGGGCCTGCACCACCAGGATGGCCGTCATCACGACGGTCGCGGCCCACGGCCCCAGGGTCAGGGCCAGCAGGGCGCCGCCCACCAGGTGCCCGGAGGTCCCCACCCCGACGGGAAAGTTGATCATCTGGCCGGCGAAGACGAAGGCCCCCATGACGCCCAGCAGCGGGGCCCGCGACTCGTCGAATCCCGCTTGCGCGCGCCGCACCAAGTACCCTACAGTCGGGATGGCGGCAACGTCCAGCGCCGCCCACACCGGCGTCGAAAGGAACCCGTCGGGGATGTGCATGTTCGGTTCCAGCGTAGCACGAATCTGAGATTCGTGACACTGAGAAGAAGTAGACGGTAGACGGTAGACGGTAAAAGCGTGGGCCCCATCGTGGAGCTGCGGGAGGTGACCAAGAAGTTCGGCCAGAGGGTGGCCGTGGATCACGTGTCGCTGGAGGTGCCGGAGGGGCGCTTTTACTCGCTGCTGGGGCCATCGGGGTGCGGCAAGACCACCACCCTGCGCCTGATTGCCGGCTTCGAGCGCCCGGACCAGGGAGAGGTGCTGATTCACGGCCAGCGCGTGAATGACCTGCCGCCGTACCGGCGCAACGTCAGCACCGTGTTCCAGAGCTATGCGCTGTTTCCGCACCTGACCGTGGCGGGCAACATCGAGTTCGGCCTGCGACAGGCGAAGGCGCCGGCCCAGGAGCGCCGCCGCAGGGTCGAGCGGGTGCTGGAGCTGGTGGAGCTGCCCGGCGCCGGGCCTCGGCAGCCACACCTGCTCTCGGGCGGCGAGAAGCAACGCGTGGCCCTGGCGCGCTCTATGGTGCTGGAGCCCGACGTCCTGCTGCTCGACGAGCCGCTGGCGGCCCTGGACCAGAAGCTGCGCCGCCAGATGCGTCTGGAGCTCAAGCGCCTCCAGCGGGCCGTGGGCATCACGTTTCTTTTTGTCACCCACGACCAGGAAGAGGCCCTCACTCTTTCCGATGCCATCGCCGTGATGCATCGCGGAAGGCTCGAGCAGGTCGGCACGCCTGAACAGATCTACCGCCGCCCGCGCACGCGTTTTGTCGCCGAGTTCATTGGCAGCTCCAACCTCATCCCGGGGCATGTCACCGGCGTGACCGGCGACGCTGTAGAGGTAACGACCGCCGCGGGCCTCCGGCTCGGCGGCGTTTCCGAGGGACCTCTACCAGCCCCCGGGGCCGCCGCCACCTTGCTGGTGCGTCCCGAGGCCGTGCGGATTGCCGGCGATTCGCCGCCCGAAGGTGTCCCGACGCTGCGGGGCCGCGTCCTGGATTCGGTCTTTCTGGGCGACCACTACGACCTGATCGTGGAGGCGGAGCCCGGCTTGCAGCTCAAGGTGCACTCCACAGCCCCGGCCTCCGGAGACGCTATCCGGCTGTGGTGGCGCCTGGAGGACGCCATCCTGCTGAGCGGCTAGGGTGGGCTACCGCGCCCGGTTTTGGCCGTCGCCTTGCAGCTCGTTAGACAACCCGCAGACGTCCCGACACATACTTGTGAAGAAGGCTCGAGATGAGTGTCTGATAAGGGAGACCCTCCTCCAACGCTCGCTTCTGGATTGCCTCGAGATCTTTGCTGGAGATGCGGATATTGACCCGTTGATCCTTCCGATGTGTGGCGGCCGCATAGCGGCCGTAGCGCTTTCGCTCGCCCTTCAGTCCCGGTATCGACCGCCATTCTCCTCGCTCGACGGAATCGACAATCTCCTTCTCCTTCCGATCAAGCCTCATCGTCTTTGACCTCCCTGCGAAGGTACTTCTTGGTCGCCTTACGGCTCGGGATGATAGTCTTCAGCACAACCTGCTCTTCTTCCTCCACGAAGGGCACGACGTACACATATTCCTCGATCTTGACAACAAACAGGCGTTGCCTCTCGTACCTTTCCTGGTCCGGATGCTCCAGGATGTCAAGGACGTCACCGCGTTCGAGGCGCAGGACGATGTCGTCAAACGAGACGCCCCGTTGAGCCTTCAGCTTCTCGTTCTTCTCCGGGTCCCAGCTGAAGTACTTCAAAAGCCGAGTTTAGCACAACGTGTGCCTTTTGGCAACGCCGCCGAAGCGGACCTGTCATCCCGAGCGCAGCGAGGGATCTGTTTTTTGCCCAACCTTGCTCGCCAGCCAATCCGTGAACAACAGCAGATCCCTCGCTTCGCTCGGGATGACGGACTCTGGTTCGGAGCGGCCGCAGGCCGCTCCAAGCCGGGCTTCAGCCCGACAGCGCCAGCTCCCGCCGGCACCCCCGGACGTCCATCTCGAACTCCAGCTCCTGAATCGGCGGCCGGGCGAAGTGCCACCGCAGGCCGTGGATCTTGGCGGCGCCCAGCCGCGGCAACAACAAGGTCTTCACCAGCGGGAAGATGTTTTGAACCGTGTAGACCTCGATGGTGGTGACCTGGCCCCACTCGGCGCCCAGGCCGCGCAGGCGTTCGTCCATGTAGGCAAGGACCTGGAGGACCTTCTCCCGCATGCCGGCCTCCGACACGTCGCCTCGGCGGACTATGTCGCGGGCATCGAGTCGGTCGCCCGTGAGCTCACCGGCGCCGGCCACTACGAAGGTCCGGGGTGACCGCGGCGCCGGCGCCGTGTAGCTGAACCCATAGAGCAGGACCTCGGAAGGCGGCTCCAGATCCGGAGCCACGTTGGTGCGCGCCACCGGGTTGAGGCCTTCGAACAGAATGTCGCGCCGCTTCAGCTCCTCGACATAGCCCTGGTTGAACTCCCCGAAGCCCTGGAAAGTGAAGGGCCGCGGCGAGCGCAGCTCAATGCCGCACAGCGCCTGCGCCGGCCGGCGCTGCTCCTGCAAGTGCCGGTCGATGACCTCCAAGCCCTTCCGGTAGGGCGGCGCCGGCAAGAGCGTGGCGTGAACCACTTCGAAGCTCTCCATCGCCGCCGCCCCCGAGGAGTACGGAGCGATTCCCCGCAAAAAACGAAAACTGCCCTTCTTGTTTTCGACCAGCATGGTCTGCGCCACCCCCTGGACCGCCAGCCCCCAGGTCCCCCTCAGCAGCTCTCGCCGGTTCGGGTGCATCGTCTTCCTCCCCACATCATAGCGCGCCGGGTTCCCGAGCCGCGACCGTGAGGGGCCGTAAAAAAATGGGCAACCGCTCCCTTACGGTCGCGGCTCGGAAACAGTTCTGGCTGGAACGACCGTCCGCGTTTCCGAGCCGCGACCGTAGGGAGCGGTTTTTTGAAGCGGCGGTTGCGCCTCATCCGGCCGCGCGTGTTACAATGGTCCGGCGACACAGGCATTCCTGCCTGTCTGTCCCAGCGAAGGAGCTCGCATGATCCAGCCGACCGACAAGATCTGGCGCAACGGGCAGTTCATCCCCTGGGATGACGCCAGGGTCCACGTCATGGCGCACAACCTGCATTACGGCTCCAGCGTCTTCGAAGGGGTCCGCTGCTACTCAACCCCGGCCGGGCCGGCCATCTTCCGCGCCGCCGACCACATGCGCCGCATGCTGGACTCCGCTAAGATCTACCGGATGGACCTGAGCTACACCCGCCAGCACCTGGTGGAGGCCATGCTGGAGCTGGTTCGAGTGAATCAGATGGACTCCTGCTACATACGCCCCATCGCCTTCCGGGGCTACGGCGAGATCGGGGTGCTGCCCTTCCACAACCCCATCGATGTCTACATCGCCTGCTGGCAATGGGGCAAGTACCTGGGACCGGAGGCCCTCAGCGAGGGCGTCGATGTGTGCGTCTCCTCCTGGACCCGCCTGGCCCCCAATACCCTGCCGGCCATGGCCAAGGTGGCGGCCAACTACATGAACTCCCAGCTCATCAAGATGGAGGCCGTGGTCAACGGCTACGCCGAGGGGATCGCGCTCGATGCCGCCGGCTACGTCAGCGAAGGCAGCGGCGAGAACCTCTTCCTGGTGCGCGACGAAGTGCTCTACACGCCGCCGCTGGGAACCTCGGCCCTGCCGGGCATCACCCGCGACTCCGTTCTAAAGCTGGCCCGCGAGATGGGCATGGAGGTGAACGAACAGGCCATCCCGCGCGAGATGCTCTACATCGCCGACGAACTGTTTTTCACCGGAACCGCCGCCGAGATTACGCCGCTGCGATCGGTCGACCGCATTACCATCGGCTCCGGCCGCCGCGGACCAGTCACCGAGCGGCTGCAACGGGAGTTCTTCGCCATCATTCGCGGCGAGGTCCAGGACCGCTACGACTGGTTAACCCCGGTGGGGGTGGTGCGGCCGGTGGCGGTCTGAGGCCGGACGAGAACACATGAGCATGTGGGTGTTGCGGGTGGCGTTGGCGGCGTCGATCTCGACCAGTTGCGCCACTCAGGCGCCCTCCCGCAAGGCTGTCGCCGTGGTCGCCGGCCAGACCATCTGGGAAGAGGATTTGCTGGCGGCCGCCAGCTCCCAGCTCGCCCAGCTTCGCAGCCAGGAATATGAGGTCAAGCGCCAGGCGCTCGACAATCTCATCAACCGCAGGCTGATCGAGGCGGAGGCCCGGAAACGGGGCATAACCCCCGACCAGCTCTTCGAACTGGATGCCGACGCCAAGGTCGCCGGCCCAACCGACCAGGAGATCGAAGCCTTATACGCGGCCCAGAAAGACCGGCTCCAGCGCCCCTTGGAGGAGGTTCGGCCCCAGCTGGCCGCAGCCCTCAAGCGCGCCAGAATTCAGACCGCGCGCGAGCAGTTCCTACACTCCTTGCGCGAGAAGGCCGAAGTGGCCGTGCTCTTGCAGCCGCCCAGGGTGGAGGTCGAATACGACCCGGCGCGGCTGAAAGGAAACCCCAAGGCGCCGGTCCGGATCGTCGAGTTTTCCGATTACCAGTGTCCGTTCTGTGTCCGGGCACAGCTGGTGCTCAAGGAAGTCCTGGCCAAGTATGAAGGGCGGGTGAGTCTGGCCTTCCGCGACTTCCCGCTCCGCGAGATCCACCCCAGGGCGCAATCGGCGGCCGAAGCTTCGCGGTGCGCCGCCGACCAGGGCAAATTCTGGGAGTATCACGACGCCCTGTTCGCCAACCACACCAAGCTGGACCCGGCGAGCCTGAGCGAGTATGCCCGGAACCTGGGGCTTGAAGCCAAGCCGTTCGACGACTGCCTGGCCAGCGGCCGATTCCGCGCCAAAGTCGAGGAGGACGTGCAGGAAGGGGCCCGCGCCGGCGTATCCGGCACCCCCGCCTTCTTCATCAACGGCATCTTCCTGAACGGCGCCCAGCCCCGCTCGGCCTTCGAGAGAATCATCGACGCGGAACTGGCGCGGAATCGGAACTGAATGAGTCCCGCGCGATTGTCATCCCGAGCGCAGCGTTGTCATCCCGAGCGCAGCGTTGTCATCCCAAGCGCCAGCTCGGCCTCCGAACTTAGCACCGAATAGCCCCTTGCCTTTCCGTCCGCCTTGCGCTAGACTAACCCCAGCCACATACAGGTGCCGCAGTGAAACAAACGTTGCTGCTGGCGCTTGCGTGCCTGGTGCTACCCGCGCAAACGCAGGATCCCGCCGCCGATCCGCTCGAAAAAGCCTACCGATCGCTTAGCCAGAAGAAGTACCTGGAGGCCATCGAAGCATTCCATCTGGCGGTCAAGGCCGCCCCAGACCGGGCGTCGATCCGCAAGGACCTCGGCTACGCCTACCTGAAGGTCGGAGAGACCGAGTCGGCCCGCGAGCTGTTCGAGCAAGCGCTGGCGCTGGATTCGGGCGACCAGCAGGCGGCCCTCGAAGCCGCTTTTCTCTCCCACGAAACGGGCCGGGAGGCCCGCGCGCTCGAGCTGCTCGAGAAAGTGAAGCGCTTCGGGGACCCGCAGGCCGGCAAGACCGCCGAGGAAGCCTGGGCGCGAATTGATGGCGAGTTGCGGCGCGCCATCGAGCGCTGGACCGAGGCCGTGGCTCAGGATCCGTCGAAGCGGGCGGCTCGCCTGGAGCTGGCGCGCAACCTGGAAAAGCACCGCCAGCCGGCCCGCGCCGCTGAGCAGTACCTGGCAGCGTGGCGCCTGCCGCCCCGCCGGGATGAAACCCTGCTGGAGCTGGCCCGCGCTCGCCATGACGCCGGCGACGCCGAAGGCGCCGTGGGAGCCTGGCTGGTGGCCTCGCGCTCCCCCGACACCCGCATGGCCGAGCGCGCTCGCGCCCGCCTGCCCTCACGGCATCCCTACTCCAGCGAGTTTCGCCGGGCGCTGGAGCTGGATCCCAACCAGACCGGGCTGCGCCGCGACCTGGTATTCCTTTGGCTGGTGCTGGGCGACGAGGACGAAGCCGTGCGCCAGCTGGAGATTCTGGTGGGCCAGGACCCCAACGACATGCTGGCGGCGGCGCAGCTGGGGTTGCTCTACGTGGGGCGCCATCAGCCGGCCCGGGCCCGGCCCCTGCTCGAGAAGGTCGCCAAAGGGCCCGACCCGGAACTGGCCCGCCGCGCCCGCCAGGCTCTCCAGACTTTAGAGACCCGCCTGCGTCCGGGACACCGGGAAGCCATGCCTCACAAGCGCCTGGGCGAAAAGAGCCTGGCCCTGAGCTACCTCCGCGACGCCCTGCGCGAGTTCCGCATCGCCCACGAAATCGACCCCCACGATCCCGAGACCGCCCTCCAGCTCGGTATTATAAATAATATCTTGCGGGACGACCGGGAGGCGGTCCGGTATTTCGCTCTGGCCAGCCGCAGCCCGGATGAAACCATCGCCGCACCGGCCCGGCGTGGCTACCGAAACCTGGCGCCCCAGTTCGAGCGCTTCCAGACCCGTATGTGGTCGATGCCTCTCTATTCCACGCGCTTCCACGACGCCTTTCTCTACGGGCAGTTGAAAACCGAGATCCGGTTAGGCGACTTCCCGCTGCGCCCCTACCTTTCCCTGCGGCTGGTCGGCGACTGGAGGCGATCGAGCCCGGGGCCCTCGCCGCAGTTGCTCTCGGAGAGCTCCTTGATCGGGGCCCTGGGTCTGCGTACCCCCACCTGGGCCGGCTTGACCCTGTGGGCCGAGGCCGGCGAGGCCGCCAGCTACCTCCGCCGGCGGCCGCCCGGCGTCCCGCGCCTGGCGCCCGACTATCGCGGCGGTATCTCGTGGGCGGGATTCCGGGGGGCTTCGCTGGGTGGCGAGGCGGCCGGCCTGTTCGCCGAAGCCAACGTCGACGCCGTCTACCTCAGCCGCTTCCGCCACAACGTCCTGGCCTACTGGCAGGTGCGGCCGGGGATTCGCCTGCCGCGCGCCCGGGTGCAGTTGCTGTGGAACGCTCACGCTACCTTCGACCGGCGCCGCGAGGACTGGGCCAACTTCGTGGAGTACGGTCCGGGCATCCGCTTCCGGGTGCCGGGCGTATCGCCGCCGCTGGACCTGACTGTCAGCGCCCTGCGGGGGCTGTATCTGCTGGGTCGCCCCCCTTACTACGATCTACGCATCGGCTTCTGGTATGCCCGGTAACGGCGCCATTCGGAGGTGCGAAATAAAAGTGGTGGCGTTGGCGGTCCCCCGCAATTGTCATCCCGAGCGCAGCGAGGGATCTGCTGTTGCGCCGGGGCGAAAGCAGATCCCTCGCTGCGCTCGGGATGACACAGGCTGCGCTCGCCGCTTTCCCCACTGGCAGCCCGACGGCAAGGCCCTCTTGGTGACCTGGCGCCTTGCCGGACTGGCCATGCTCAAGCGCCTAACACAGGCAGGAATGCCTGTGTTACTCACGCCTCGAATCTTCGCTCGCCGCGGAGATTTCCACCTCATCTCCTCATCCCCTCATCTCCTCATCCGCCGGGCCTCGCCCCGTCGGCCCGCGACGGCGGGCAGCCGGTTTCGGTGGCGGCGAAGCCGCTCTGTCCTACTCCTCCTCGCCCTTCCCGTCGGCTGGGATCGCATCCTCCAATCCGTCGGTCTGGACCTGCTTCCCCCGGCGATCACGCTTCTGGAAGGCGACTCCGCCCTAGCCCGGCCGAGTGGCGCCACCGTCCGGGTGGCGGCCGTCGAGGAGGCCCGCGACCCCCAGCTCGAAGTCATCTGGAAGGAGCCGCTGGTGCTGCCGGTGTATCGCCTCCCGGAGCACGCCCGGGTCTTCGCACGGGAGAAAAGGACCGGAGCGCCGCTGGTGGCTGGTTTCGATCGCGAGGGGCGGAAAGTTCTGTGGACCGCGGCGCCAGTGGGCGAGAAGGGCTACGAGCGCTTTCCCTACTTGTTGCAGGCGCTGGCCGACCTGGGCGTGGAGTTTCCTTTCCGCGGCTCCCGAACCTGGGCCTTCTTTGACTCTTCCTATCGCACCCGTGCCGACCCGGAGTTCCTGGCCGAGCGCTGGCGGTCGGCCGGTATCGCGGCCTTGCACATCGCGGCGTGGCACTTCTGGGAACCGGACTCCGGCCGCGACGGCTACCTGCGGCGGCTCATCACCGCTTGCCACCGCCAGGGTCTGCTGGCCTATGCCTGGCTGGAGCTGCCTCATGTCAGCGAGCGCTTCTGGGACCGGCACCCCCAGTGGCGCGAGAAAACCGCCATCGGCCAGGACGCTCACCTGGACTGGCGCAAGCTGGTCAACCTGGCGGACCCCGACTGCGCCCAAGCTGTCGAGACTGAGCTGGCCTCGCTTCTGGAAAGGTTTGACTGGGATGGGGTCAACCTGGCGGAACTCTACTTTGAATCCCTCTATGGGCCCGACGATCCCCAACGGTTCACGCCCATGAACGCGCCGGTGCGGGCCCAGTTCGGCCGGCAAGGCGGCTTCGACCCCTTGGAGTTGTTCCGGCCGGATTCGCCCCGGCACTGGTCGCGCGATACCGGCGCCTGGCGGCGCTTCGTCGACTATCGGACGGCCCTGGCCGTGGCGTTGCAGGAACACTGGCTGGCCACGCTGCGGCGTCTCAAGCCGGACCTGGACCTGGTCCTGACCCATATCGACGACCGCTTCGACCCGGGAATGCGCGAGAAGCTGGGGGCCGACGCCGCCCGAACCCTGCCGCTGCTGGAGCGCCTCGATTTTACCTTCGTCATCGAGGACCCGGCCACGCTCTGGCACCTGGGTCCGGAGCGTTATCCGGAGATCGCCCGCCGCTATGCGCCCCTGACCGCTCGCCCCCGGCGCCTGGCCGTCGACATCAACATTGTGGAGCGGTACCAGGACGTATATCCGACAAAAAAACAGACCGGAACGGAACTGTTTCAGCTGCTGCGGGCCGCCGGAGGCAGTTTCCCCCGCGTGCTGCTTTACTCCGAGCAGTCGATTGCGGCCGCCGACCTGCCCCTGCTGGCGGCGGCTTCGGCCGCCGTCCGGCGGGCGGAGGCCACTGCCACAGGCCTGGTGGTGGAGGCCGGCCAGACCACCGGGGTGCGCTGGAAGGGCCCGGCCCTGGTGGACGGCCGACCCTGGCCGGCCCTGGATGGGGAAACCGTCTGGATCCCGGCCGGGCGCCGCCGGATCGGGCCCGGCCGGGAGCAGCCGCCCTTGCGGCTGCTGCACGTCAACCTCGACTTGCTGGGAGCCCGCAGCACCGACGGCGGCGTCGAGTTCGAGTACCGCTCGTCGAGCCGGGCGGCGGTGCTGGTAGACCGCCGCCCGGCCCGGATCGTGATCGATGGCGCCGCCGCCGCCCCCCCGGTGCTGGAAGGCGCCGGACATTTCTCGGTCCTTCTGCCGCCGGGCCGGCACAAAACGCTTATCCAAGCGGCCCCATAGTGGTAACATGATTCTCGATGGACGAGCAGGCGCCGCAACAAATCCCTGATCGTTTGTATTTTCGGATCGGCGACGTCAGCAAGCTGGTCGGCGTGGCGCCCTATGTCTTGCGCTTCTGGGAATCCGAGTTCCCGATGCTGCAGCCTCGCAAGAGCAAGACTGGCCATCGGGAATACAAGCGCAAGGACGTCGAGCTGGCGCTGGAGATCAAGCGCCTGCTCTACGACGAGGGTTTCACGATCCCGGGGGCGCGTAAGGCCATTCGAGGGCGGGTGCGGACGGCTCGGAAAAAGCGGCAGACCTTGGAGCAGGCGCCCATGGCCTTTGTGGCCGAGCCGGCGCAGATGCGCCCGGCGCTGGACCAGGTCCGCAAAGGCCTGCAAGAGATCCGCGCCCTCCTGGTGAAGCGGTAACACAGCCATTCCTGGCTGTCCAGTGGGCTTTGTGGCGCACGCTTCAGCGTGCCGGCGTGGGCTTCAGCCCACGCGGCCGGGGGTGGCCTCCGGCCACTCTGGCCCTCGTTGTGGGTTGTGGATTGTGGGCTCCGCATGAACCTGGACCTCGATTACCTGCCGCCCAGGCCGCGGCGGCTGGATCACGGCATCGGCTGCGTGGGAGCGGGCTTCATCATGCGGGACTGCCACCTGGTGGCTTACCGAAACGCCGGCTTCCGGATGGTGGGGATCACCGGCTCGCCGCAGGGCCGGGCCCGGGCCGAGGAGACGGCGCGGCTGCGGGGCGTGCCGCGGGTGTACGACAGCGTCGAACAGATGCTCGAAGACCCCGAGGTGGAGATAGTCGACGTGGCCGTGCCGCCCCACGCGGCGCTCGAGGTGATCGGCCGCATCGCCGCCGCCCCGCGAAAACCCAAGGGCGTGCTGGCCCAGAAGCCGCTCGGCATGAACCACGCCGAAGCGCGCCACATCGTCGAGACCTGCGAGCGGGCCGGCATCCTGCTGGGGGTCAACCAGAATATGCGCTACGACCAGAGCGTCCGGGCGCTGCGGTCGCTGCTGCGGCGCGGCGAGCTGGGCGAGCCGGTGCTGGCCACCATCGAGATGCGCGCCATCCCGCACTGGATGCCGTGGCAGCAATCGTACGGCTGGCTCACCCTGCGCATCATGAGTATTCATCACCTGGACTGTTTCCGGTTCTGGTTCGGCGATCCGGCCCGCATCTACGCCAGCGTCCGCGCCGATCCTCGCACCGGGTTTGCCCACCACGACGGCATTTGCCTGTACATCCTGGAGTACGACGGCGGGCTGCGCTGCGCCGCCTGGGACGACGTCTGGACCGGACCGGCCCGCGAGGGGGCCGCCGGCGACCTCCACCTCCGGTGGCGGGTCGAGGGAACCGAGGGACTGGCCTGCGGGACCATCGGGTGGCCGGAATATCCGGAGCGGGTCCCGAGCACCCTGAGCTTCTCGACCCGCCGCCGGCCCGGCCAGTGGATCGAGCCGCGCTGGGACCAGGTCTGGTTTCCCGACGCCTTCGAAGGAACTATGGCCCAGCTGCTGGTGGCGGTCGAGAACGGTGTGGAACCCGAGATCAGCGGCCGCGATAATCTGAAGACCATGGCGCTGGTCGACGCCGCCTACCGCAGCGCCGCCGAACACCGCGCCATCGAGGTCGCGCCATGCAATTAGGTCTCATCAATTCTGCCTGGGCCCAGGCCGGCCGGGACACCGCCTTCGGCATCCGCAAGACCCGGGAAGTGGGCTTCGACACCATCGACATCTTCACCGACCCGCTGGACATCGACGCCGCCGAGCGCCGGCTGATCCGCGAGACCGCCCGGGAGTGCGGCCTCCCGATCATCTCGGTCTGCTGCGTGGCCGTAGGGCTGATCGATTTCAACCCCTCCGTGCAGCGCTTCCACCTGGACCGATGCAGGGCCTACCTGGAACTGGTCGCCGAGCTGGGGGCCCGCAACCTGCTGCTGGTGCTCGGCGAGTACGTCTGGCAGCGGGAGGTCATCCCGCCCGCCGAGCAGTGGCGGACCGGTGTCGCAAACACCCGCCTGCTCGGCGAATACGCCCGCGGCCTGGGCCTGCGGATCGCCCTGGAGCTGGAGCCGTTTCACCAGTCGCTGCTCAACAGCGTCGGCGAGATGGTTCGTTTTGTTGACGAGGTGGCCTTGCCCGAGGTGGTGCGGGCCAACTGCGACATCTCCCATCTGCACCTGGTCGGAACCCCCTTCGAGCAAGTGGCGCGGCTGGCCGGCCGCATCGAGCACGTGCATCTTTCCGACTGCAACGGCCGCACCCACGGCGACCTGCCCCCCGGCCGCGGCGTCACCCCCATCGAGGAATACCTGCGGGCCATCCGCGACACCGGCTACGACGGCGTCGTGAGCATCGAACTGGAATACTCGCCGGAACCGGACCGCATCGTGGACTGGGTGGCGGAAGCCTACCGCGAGACCGACCGCATCATGCAGCGCCTCGGTTGCCGCCGGTAGCACAGGCATTCCTGCCTGTCCCGGGCCTGTTATCATCAACGTGCTCGTGCCCCCTGGAATGATCGGCAGGACGGTGTCCCACTATCGGATCACGACAGAGCTGGGCCGGGGCGGCAACGGCGCCGGAATCACCCCAACATCGTATTCGAGGACGCGCCTGGCGGTGCCCGCGTCGGGAGAGAAGAGGGCGGGCACAGAAAGGCCTGGCGGGCTTGTCACCGGAATCCGGAATCAGATCAGGTGGCATCGTTGAATTGGCCTCCGGGAAATTCATGCGAACATCGCGGCAAGATCGCTCGCGGAAATGATCCGCGTGGCTTTGTGGCGGTCGAGCGCAAGCTGGCCGCTCTTGTCGCCCGTCACGAGATAGTCGGCCTTGCCCACTTCGGACAGGGCCAGCAGATAGTCATCGTCGGGATCGGGGGAGCGTTCAACACGCGGCAGCGGACCAATGGCCTCGGCAAGTCCTTTGATCTCGTTGACGAGGCGGCCGGCCTTATAGGGCTTGATGCGTTCGGCGACCCTTGGCTTTTGCAGCGTGGCTCGCAGCTCGTCGAGATGCTCCGAGCATGTCAGGAGCGTGAAATATCCTTCCTGCCAGGCGCGATAGATCGCGGCTGGATTGCCCGTTTGGACCATCAGCGCAGACACCAGAATATTGATATCGAGCACCACGCGCATCAGGCTTTGTCGGCCTTCCTTTTGGCGTTACGTTCCGCGCGAACCTCGCGCACCGCGTCGTCGATGAGGGCCTGCAGTTCGTCCGGGGCGGTATCGGCGTTGCGCGCCTTGATGTCCTGGACGCTGCGATGAAACACGTGCCAGCGGACGGCCTCTTCGATGAATTTCGAGAGGTCGCCTTTTTTCATGCCCTGCGAGCCCAGAAAAGTGCGCAGGGTGAGGTCGGTCTCCTTCGAAACCTTGATGTTCCAGCGGACAGCTTCTTCCATGTGACACCTATACGCTCAGGTGGATAAACACCTATATACCTACTGTACCTGAAATTACCCACGGCGGCAAGAATTTTGTCTCTCCGGGGCCATCACATCCATCTACTGGACGGGGCTGGCCTCGTTCACCCGCGAAGTCCGCCCCAGCGACATCGATAACGGCTTCCTCCCGGAAACCCTGGCCGGCCTACGGCGGAACCCCTGGTGATCTCCACCGCCCCCCGGCCTGCCCAGTCACACCCAAATCCCAAAAATCTGGCCTTTATTTTCAGCCACTTACGCCAACCCCGCCCCGGAACCCCTCCTACTTACCCGTACCATAGATCTTAGGAGGCCCTTCCTATGGCTACACCCAACCAGACCGCCGCCAACCGCCGCAATGCCCAAAAATCCACCGGTCCCCGCACTCCCCAGGGCCGCGCCGCCTCCAGCCTCAATGCCCTCAAACACGGCCTCACCGCCCGCCACCTCGTCATCCGCACCGAAAGACAGCGGGACTTCGACGACACCCTGCGCGCCTTCCAGGCCGACCTCCAGCCCTTCGGTCCCACGGAAACCGCTCTCCTCCACCAGCTCGTCGCCGCTCACTGGCGCCTCGTTCGCGCCCGCCAGGTTCAGACCGAGATCCTCGACTACCAAATCTCCAAATTCAGTGAAGAAACCGCCCGCACCCCCGCCCGAGCCATCTACCGCGACTTCTTCGAGGCCAACGCCCTCACCCGACTCTCCCAGCATGAAACCCGCCTGGAGCGCTCTTTCTGCCGCACCCTCCGCGAACTTCAGCGCCTCCAGGACCGCCGCGAAGGCCCCCAACCGCCGCTGCCTCCTCCACACCCATTTCCACAAAACGAACCCAATCCGGTCCCCCCTCCCCCGCCCGAGCAAACCGCCGGCCCCCCACAACCCGCCTTCCCTCCGTTGCACCTTCACACCCACCGGCATCCACGGGCGCTCGGCCGGACTTGCGGGAACTCCCATCACCGCCCGGCCCAACGGCGGCGCTCCAACACGCCTCGGCGCCGGCCAACGATCGTACCCAGACCCAGGCCATCCCCCAACCGCGCTCGCGCGCTCCAGGCTGCGGCGCAACGTTTGAGAAGCGCGAGACGGCGACCTCTTTCCACGGTACTCTTGGGTCATGCCAGCAAGCCGTCGCGCGTTTCTTTCCTCCCTGCTGGGGGCCGCCACGCCCCAGCGTCCCAACATCCTCTGGCTCAGTTGCGAGGACATGAGCCCCGATCTGGGCTGCTACGGCGACCGCTGGGCCCACACCCCCCACATCGACCGGCTGGCCGGCCAGGGCCGGCGCTTCACCAACGCCTTCTCGGTGGCCGGCGTCTGCGCCCCCAGCCGCTCCGGCATCATCACCTGCATGTATCCCAGTTCCATCGGCACCCACCACATGCGCTCCCAGGGCGTGCCGCCGGCCTACGTCAAGTGCTTCCCGGAGTACCTGCGGAGGGCGGGCTACTACTGCACCAACAACGCCAAGACCGATTACAACCTCGGCCAGCCGGGCCAGCAGCAGTCCGTCCCTCTCACCGCCTGGGACGAGTCCGGCCCCCGCGCCCACTATCGCAACCGCCCGCCGGGCGCGTCCTTCTTCGCGGTCTTCAATCACGAGCGCTCCCACGAGGGCCGCATTCGCGGCCAGGCCGACTCCAAGGAAGCCCTGGCCAGCGTGCCCCGGCAGCATCGCCACGACCCGGCCCGGGCCTCGCTGCCTCCCTACTACGCCGACACCCCGGTGATCCGCCAGGACTGGGCCACCTACTACGACCTGGTCAGCGCCGTCGACCTCCAGATCGGCGAGAAGCTCCGCCAGCTCGACCAGGAGGGCCTGGCGGAAAACACCGTCGTCTTCTTCTGGGGCGACCACGGGCGCGGCCTGCCTCGCGCCAAGCGCTGGATCTACGACTCCGGCGTCCGGGTGCCGCTGATCGTTCGCTGGCCGGGGCGGCTCAACGCCAGCGCCAGCGACGAGCTGGTAAGCCTGATCGATCTCGGCCCCACGGTGCTGTCGGTCGCCGGCCTCCCGGTTCCTTCCTACATGCAGGGGCGGCCCTTCCTGGGCGAGAGAAAAGCCCGGCCGCGGCCCTATGTCTTCTTGGCGCGCGACCGCATGGACGAGACCTACGACATGATGCGCGGGGTTCGCGACAAGCGCTACAAGTACATCCGCAACTACCAGCCCGAGAAACCCTACACCCAGCGCATCGCCTACATGGACGAGATGCCCACCATGAAGGAGCTGAGGCGCCTGGATGCCGAAGGCAAGCTCCAGGGGCCGCAGAAGCTCTGGTTCCGGGCTGCCAAGCCCGGCGAGGAGCTGTACGATACCGCACAGGACCCCCACGAGGTCCGGAACCTGGCGGAGTCGCCCAAGCATCGCCCCTTGCTGGCGCGGATGCGCCGGGTCCACCAGCAGTGGATGAAGGACATCGCCGACCTCGGCGAGGCGCCGGAACCCCAATTACAGCAGCGTTGGCGCCCTGGGGGAAAGTGGTTGGCTACCGCGGCCCCGGTGATCACCCCGGCCGGTGGCCGGTTCCCAGGCCCTGTGAAGGCGCGGTTGGAGTGCCCCACCGACGGCGCCTCCATCACCTACACGACGGACGCCGGCGAGAGGCCGCACTGGAAGCTCTACCACCGGGAGTTGACCCTGACGCCGCCCGCGCGGCTGCGGGCCCGCGCCTGTCGGCTGGGATTCCAGGACAGCCCGGAGGTGGCGGCGGAGTTTGCCGGGTCCTGATGCGGTTCTGGTTTGACTCCACCCAGCCGATCTTGAAATGATGGGTGAAGCGGTGAGGTGCTCATGAGGCGAAGCCTCGGGTGGTTGCTGGGGATAGTGCTGGCGGCAGGCGGACAGGCTGCCGAGGTTCTGGAGCGGGCCGCTGCCGTTGGCCCCCCCATGGTGAAGGCCTCGGGCACAGTTGGGTCTCACCTCAACACTCTGTTGACCTCCGGTGTATCGATGCCCTTTTCCTTTGGGCCGGCCACGCCGTGCGCCACGCAGCCCGGGGTGATCACCCTGTTCACCGAGGCCTGCGGCTACCGGATCGACGTCCCCGCCGGTGCCTCGCGGCTCATCATCAGCGTGGGAAGCTCCGGCCCCGACGTCGACCTCTACGTGCGAAGCTTCCAGGACGTCGACTTGCTGGACGGGGCGGTGCTTTTCAACCACGCCTCCGAGAGCCTCTCCGGAAGCGAGACCCTGGTGATCAGCGGCGGCTCGACCCCGGTGCTGCAATCCGGCTCTTACTACATTGCCCTGTCCGTCTACCCTGGCGGAACGGCCAGCGGGTCCTTGGCGGCGACTCTGGAGTTCGGCGCCCCGGTGCCGGCGGCGGTTCGCCAGCTCACCTCCGGCGTTCCGGCCCCCTTCGCCTTCGACCCCCGAAAGATCAGCATCCTGTTTCGCGGCGCCTACAGTTACCGGATTGCGGTCCCTTCGGGGGCCAGCCAGCTTCAGATCCAGGTATCCACTTCCACGCCCGGCGCCAACATCGATGTGTTCGGCCGCTACAACGAGGACGTGGGTTTCGCCAACGGCCAGCCGATCGCAGACTATTTCTCAACCGGACCGACCGGAAGCGAGACCATCACCATCCCTTCGCCTTTTGCCAGCACCTATTTCATCGCCCTGCGCCTGACCGGACCGTCCGGCTCCAGCGCCACCGGCAACGTGACGGCGACCGTGACCGGCGGTGGCGGTGGCGGCGGACCCAATTCCGACCTGACCGGTGTCTGGAGCTGGTCGGCCGCCTGCAACATCGGCAACTTCAGCGGGCAGTTTCGGGTGAATACCCAGTCGCCGGGCGGGGCCTTCAGCGGGGAGTTCCTCAACACCAACGCCAACGACGTCGGCACGCTGAGCGGCCAGATCGCCGGCAGCTCCGTGAGCTTCACGCGAAGCTACAGCGGGGGCAGCCAGATCTGGAGTTCGACGGTGGTGAGCACCCTGACCGGGCTGCGGCTGGATGGGACGATTAGCGGAGTCGGCGTCTCGTGCACCTTTGTTGCCAACCGAAGCGGAAGCGGCGGCGGGGGGGGCGGAGGCGGCGGGGGTTCAGGTCCCAATCTGCTGACCAACGGGGGCTTTGAGACGGCCGGAGGCACCTCCGGCGCTTTGGGTTGGAATCTGCTGTTCGGCAGCGTCGATCGCTGGGCCGGATACACCTGCTCGGAAGCGACCTGGTGCATGGACCTGGACGGCAGCAGCTTTGGGGGCATCGCCCAGACCTTCAGCACCACGCCAGGGACGACCTATGTCGTGACCTTCGACCTGGCGGGCAATCCCGGCGGCGCCCCGACCATCAAGCAAATGCAGGCCAGGGTGGCGGGGATTTCGCGAGACTACCAGTTTGACATTACTGGCCGCAGCGGCTCCAGCATGGGCTGGCGAACCGAGAGCTTTTCGTTCACCGCCACTTCAGGGTCCTCGACCCTGGAGTTCCGCAGCACCAACACCACCGGCGGTTTCCACGGGGCCTTCATCGACAACGTCCGGGTCGAGACCAGCGGCGGCGGCGGCGGAGGCGGGGCCTGCACCCGTACCGGAACCGGCGGTTATTCGTTGAACCGCATCGAAGCCCGACGCACGTATCCCGCAGGATTTACCGGCACCATCGGCCCGCTGAACGAGACCGCCAGCGCCGAGCAGTGCAGCTTCCGTTTCGGCTGGGATTACCGCTGGTCCAACATGGTCAACCTCAACCGGACCATCGGGCAGGTGAACTTCAACCAGGTGACGGCAGCCCTGGAGCCAGGGGGCCAGGCCACCTTTGCCGCCACTATGGTGGGCGACTGGAACACCACCGGTTACGGGGTGGCGCGCGACCATACCATCCGGCTGGCCGGGTTCTTGAGCGGCGAGGATTCCATTGTCGGCGAACCCAGCGCCGTCTACAGCCGCAGCTTCAGCCGCACCAATACCGTTACAGCTTCCCAGCCAACCGCCGGGGAAATCACCTTGACGTTGACCGCCACGATTCGCTTTGGAGACGACCACGTCGGGACCATGGAGCTGCGATTCATCTATCGGTCCGGTGGCGGTGGCGGGGGCGGTGGAGGCGGCGGCCAGGTGGGCGGCAACCTGATCCAGAACCCGGGGGCCGAGGAGAGCGCCGCATTGGCGGGCTGCAATCGCGCCGCCGGCAGCTCTCCGCCGGCCCGCTGGACCGATGGCGCCAGCGGCCGGGCCGGCGCCTGTGCCTATGGCGATGCCGGCTTTGGAGGGCCGGGGCTGGCCGACCGGCCGCCCAACGGGGGCAGCAACTTCTTCAACGGCGGCTGGGCGGGCAACTCCACGCTCTCGCAAAACATCGATGTCTCCTCGCTGGCCTCCCAGATCGACGCCGGCGCGACCTACGAGCTGTCCGGGTACCTGGGGGGCTTCGGCGGCGATGGCGACTCTGCCGCCATTCGGGCGACCTTCCGGGACGCCTCGGCATCGTCGCTTGGCAGCGCTCAGATCGGCCCGGTTACGCCCGCCGATCGCAGCAACGCGACCCGGTTCCTGCTGCGCAACACGACCGGCAACGTGCCGCGGGGAACCCGGCGCATCGAAGTGACCCTGAATATGGTGCTGGCGGGCGGCTCCTCGAATGACGGCTACGCCGACAACCTCTCGCTGGTGCTTAGCAGCCAGGGTGGGGGCGGAGGCGGCGGAGGCGGCGGCAACACCCCGGTGCTGTCGGTGGCGCCCAGCCTGGACTTCGGCAACGCCCCGGTCGGCGACCCGCGTGACATGAACCTGGCGATTCGCAACACCGGCGCCGCCAGCCTCCGGATCAACAACGTGACCAGCTCGAACACCGCGGAGTTCTTCGTGCTGGGGCCGGCCATCCCCTTCGACGTAGCCCCCGACAGGCAGCAGGACCTCATGCTGCGGTTCCGGCCTTCGGCCAGCGGCGCCCGGTCCTCGGTCCTGACCATCGCCAGCAACGACCCCACGCGTCCCAACATCACCGTCAACCTCAGCGGGTTCGGCGGCGCCGGCGGCGGGGGCGGGTCCTTGAACTTCGCAGCCTCCACCACCAGCTTGAACTTCAACACCCAGCCCGGAGTGAATCCGTCGCCCCAGACCTTCACGCTTCAGAACACCTATCCCTCCGGCCAGGTGACTTTCCGGATTACCTCCACGCAGGCCTGGTTGTCCCCCAGTCCTCCCAGCGGCGTCCTGGCGGTTCAACAGAGCACTACCGTGACCGTTTCGGTGAATGTCACCGGCCTCGCGGCCGGCAACCACACCGGCGAGCTACGGGTGGAGGGAGGTCCGCCGGTCGGGGCTAAGCCGGACGCAGTGGTCCAGGGGGCCCCATTAGTCATCACCATTCGGCTCACCATCGGCGCCGGCGGGGGCGGGCCTTGCCCGGCGGGGCCCTCCGGCTCACCCAACCTCCCTGCCGGCTCGGTGGTCAATGGCGCCAGCTTCGTCAATGCGGCCCTGCCCGGCGGGGCCATCGCGCGCGGAGCCATTTTCTCGCTGTTCGGAGCCAACGTCGGCCCCACCCAGTTGGTGCAGGCCTCGCGCTTTCCGCTGGAGCTGGAGCTGGGCTGTGTGACCATTCGCGTGACGCTGGGGTCGACGACCGTGCAGGCGATTCCCCTGGCGGTCGTGGCCGGCCAGATCAACGCCATCATGCCCTCCAACGCGCCGATCGGCGAGGTCACCATCACCGTTGTCTCCAACAACCGCACCAGCAACCAGCAGCGGATTCGCGTCGTCGAGTCCAGCTTCGGGTTCTTCTCCGTCAACCAGAGCGGCAGCGGGCCGGGGATCGTGCAGAACTTCGAAAGCGCCACCCAGGCGCCCCTCAACTCGCCGCGGCGAACCATCCGGCGGGGCCAGCGCGCCGTCGCTTACGGCAGCGGCTTAGGCGGCATCTCGGGGGCCGACAACCAGCCGGCAGGCGGCAACGAGCCGCGCGTCAACGTCGAGCTGACCCTCGGGGGGCGGCCACAGGTGGTCGAGTACGCCGGACGCACACCAGGCTTCTCCGGCCTCGACCAGGTCAACTTCGTCGTTTCCGACGACGCCCCGCTGGGCTGCTACGTTCCACTGGTGCTCCGCGTCGGCGGAGTGATCAGCAATACTGTCACGGTCGCCGTCAGCGACGACCCCGGCTCCTGCTCCGACCCTGCCAATCCCTACAGCCGCTTCGGGACCAGCGGCGGCAGCGTGGGGTCCATTCAAATGATTCGGCTGAATGCCCGGCTGCAACTGGACGCCACCGCCAACTTCACCAATATCGACGCCGACGTCGGCACGGCCGTGTTCGCCCGGACCCCGCCGGGCGGCGAGTTCGCCTACAACCCCATCACGGCCCTGCCCCCCTTGGGAAGCTGCTCCTCCTTCTCGGCAGGCGGCATCGACCTGTCGGGGATACTGGGCGGACAATTGCCGGGCGCGGGGGCAGTGAACGCCACCATCCTCAACGCCGGGCCGGCCCTGGCGGTGACGGGACCCGGCGGCAACAAGACCCTGCCCCGCTCCACCGACGTCGGCGGGCTCTACTTCAACCTGATCGGAGGCACGGTGCCGATTCCGGGTCTCCCTCTGCCCTCCTCGCCGCTCTACCTGAATCCGGGGGACTATACCGTGACCGGTCCGGGCGGCCCGGAGGTCGGTTCGTTTACGGCGCGCTTCACGGTGCCGGCCTCCTTCACCTGGTCGAACCGCGACTCGGTGGCGCAGTCGAACCGGTCGAGCGGCGTGACGCTCACCTGGACCGGCGGCGACCCCGCCACCCAGGCCATCACCATCCTGGGCGGCAACCTGGACCAACAATCGGGCGCCGGGGTCCTGTTCCTTTGCTTCTCGGAGTTTGCGCCACGCACCTTCACCGTGCCGGCCCAGTTCACCCTGGGGCTGCCTCCCAGCAACTTGCAGCGTCCGGACCAGACCATCGGGTTCCTGGCCATCGGCGCCGGTCCCCGGGAAATTTCTCCGATCAGCCCCCTCCCCACCGGCCTGGACGCCCTCTACGCCTACTTTGCGCAGTTCAGCGTCCTGTCAGTGATCTGGAGATGACACAGCAGCCTCGATCCATCGTAGAATGATCGTCATGCAACGACGAACGTTTCTGGCGGCCGGGGGCGGAGCTCTGCTGCGGGCCGCCGACCTGGGCGATCTGCGAGCCCTCACCTTCGACGTCTTCGGGACCGTCGTCGACTGGCGCAGCAGCGTCATTCGCGAAGGGACCACACTAGGAAAGGCCAAGGGCCTCCAGGTCGACTGGGCGAAGTTCGCCGACGCCTGGCGCGGCGGCTACGGACCCTCCATGGACCGCGTCCGCAAAGGCGAGTTGCCCTGGACCAACATCGACCGCCTGCACCGCATGGTGCTCGACCGCTTGCTCGACCGGTTCCGGATCACCGGCCTCACCGAGGTCGAGAAAGAGCACTTCAACCGGGTGTGGCATCGCCTGGATCCCTGGCCGGATTCGGTCGGCGGTCTGACGCGACTCAAGAAGAAGTTCATCATCGCCACTCTGTCGAACGGCAACTTAGCCCTGCTGACCAACATGGCCAAACACGGCGGGCTGCCGTGGGACTGCATCCTGTCGGCCGAGCTGGCCCGCCGCTACAAGCCCGACCGCGAGGTCTACCAGATGGCCGCCGACCTGCTCGGTCTCCCGCCGGGGCAGGTGATGATGGTCGCGGCCCACAAAGGCGACCTGCGGGCGGCTCGGGGGGTGGGGTTCAAGACCGGGTTCGTGACCCGGCCGGCGGAGTTGGGCCCCGGGCGCAAAGTCGACCTGGAGCCGGATCCGTCGTTGGATGTGAACGCCGGGGATTTTGTCGACCTGGCGGGGAAGCTGGGGACGTAGCCGCAATCGTGGTACAGATAGTACCAGAGTACTAGACCTAAAGTACCCCCCTAAGATGAACGAATAAGCTCTTGCTCGACCGTGAATAGCGGTGTAGCATCAGTAAAGCCTACACGAACGAGAGGATACCTATCTATCATGACATGCCGGCTACGCAACGGGTCCCTGCTCCTGGCTCTGGCCGTTCCCGTACTCCTCTTCGGACAGCGTCGCGAGCCTCGCGTATTCGGCCAGTGGATCAAGGACAGCAACCTGCAAGAGGCCCGCGCCGGCGCCTGCACCGTCTCGCTCCTCGACGGGCGCAGGCTCACTACCGGCGGCCAAAACCGCCGAGGCCCTCTCAGCTCTGCCGAGTATCTGGGCATCCCCGGCGGCCTGGCCGCCGTCTCTCCCATGGGCGTGGCCCGCAGCGAGCATGTCTGCGCACCGCTGCCGGACGGCACCGTGCTGGTTGCCGGCGGGCGCGTGCTGGGCGATGCCGCCACCAACGCCGCCGAAATCTACGATCCTGCCTCCGATACCTGGACCCATATCCCATCCATGCGCGAGGCCCGCATCGGCGCCACCCTGACCCAGCTTTCCGACAAGCGCCTCCTCATCGCCGGCGGCGAGTTCTCGGGCATCGCCTCGGTCTCCCTCGAAATCTTCGACCCGGTTACGAGGACCTTCAACATGGTCAGCGGCGCGATGGCGTCGCCCCGCAAGGGCCACGCCGCCAGCCTCCTCCCCGGCGGACGAGTCCTGATTGCCGGCGGTAGCAATGGCAGGACCGCGCTGGACACGGCCGAGCTGTTCGATCCGGCGACCGGGACGATCCAGCCGGTCGGCAAGCTGACCGTGGCCCGCCAGGGCCTTTCCGCCACCCTGTTGGACAATCACATGGTGATTCTCGCCGGCGGTTCCAACGGGCGCGAGGATCTGGCGAGCTCCGAGCTGTTCGATGCCAACACCCTTTCCTTCTCGCCCGGCCCTTCCATGGGTTCGGCGCGCCGCGGCCACCAGGCGTTCCTGATGCCGCACAACAATACGGTGATCTTGGTGGGCGGCACGTCCGCGGGCGCGCCCCTGGCTTCGGCCGAGCAGTTCGCCTGGTGGGGGAACCAGTACAGAGGGCAGTTCAAATCGATCGGCGATCTGTCCTCGGCGCGTACCAAGACCACCGGCGCGGCCGGGGAGTGGGGCTTGCTGACCATCGCCGGCGGCGCCGCCCTGGCTGGCGCCGCGTTGTCGGACACCGTTAGCCTGGTGGCGGCCACCGTGACCACGGACAAGTTGGATTACCAGCCCGGCGACATCGTGTACCTCTCCGGCGCCAACTTCGGACCCAATGACGTGGTGCACGTCGTGATCCACGAAACTCCCACCACGCACCCGGATGTCAGGGTGGACGTTCAGGCAGACGCCAACGGGGCGTTTAGCAACAAACCGGTGTACAACGTCGAGCTGCACGATCTGGGCGTAACCTTCCACCTGATCGCGACAGGGGACCCGTCGGGGTTCACGGCGGAGACGAGCTTTACGGATGGCAGCCTCGACACAGCTACCATTACGATGAAGAACGCCACCCTCCCATCGACGTGTTTGGGAACAAACGACACGACGTTCAACGTCGGAGACGGAGTGTGCGCCAGCGTCCTGGTAGCCACATCTGGGGGAGGGGCAGCCCCGAACCTGTATATTCAGTGGTACGCGCCGGGTTATACGCCGGGGGTCACCGCACCGACTCAGGAAACGATAAAGAGTAGCGTTGCGAACGGCAGTACCCACACTGACATCTTCGATACCACGGGAAAGGCAACCGGAACGTGGACAGTGGTTGGCTGTAGATCCACCGGCGCATGCACGGCTACCCCTGGCACCGGCCAAAACAGGGGCCAGACGACGTTCACGTTGAGCGCCGCTTTGTCCGCGCCCTCGATCAGCAAGGCTTTCGGCGCAGCGACGATTCCGGTGGGCGGCACCACCACGCTGACGTTCACCATCACCAACCCCAACCCCAGCACCACACTGACCGGCGTGGCGTTCTCCGACACCTTCCCGGCGGGGCTGGAAGTAGACGACCCGCCGGCGCCCACCAACTCCTGCGGCGGCACCTTCGCCCCGGCCGATGGAGCCACCACGGTGAGCTTGACCGGCGGTAGCATCGCGGGCGGAGGCAGTTGCATGATCGTGGTGACGGTGAAGGGCACCACGGCGGGCGTCAAGCCCAACCTCAGCGGCAGTGTGTCTTCGACCAACGGGGGCACGGGTAACACAGCCTCGGCCAGCGTGACGGTGTTGTCGCCGCCCACCATTAGCAAGGCGTTCGGGGCGGCGACCATTCCTCTGAACGGCACCACCACGCTGACCTTCACGCTCAGCAACTCCAACGCGGTTCCACTGACAGGGGTGGCTTTCTCTGACACCTTCCCG
>Ga0247727_10004227_pt1 | contig 30672 bp, 27 predicted proteins | sample WisWelCaveWW1625_FD_202498 | JGI IMG/M metagenome (GOLD analysis project Ga0247727, IMG submission 202498) | Biofilm microbial communities from Wishing Well Cave, Virginia, United States - WW16-25 | ecosystem: Environmental > Aquatic > Deep subsurface > Groundwater > Cave microbial mat | place... | reverse complement strand
TGAACCTGATCCATCCTCAGCATCCTCCGAGCGGAGGCACCGACTCCCTCGTCGGTCAACCTCTCGCGCCTGGGGGTGGATCAGTTTCAGAGCGCCCGATGGATCAGATCCTGGGCGGCGGGATTACCGGCCTCGCTGCGTTTTTCCTGGCGGCTCTGGAGAGCTGATTCCCAGGGCAAGGCGAGGGCGCCGAGACGGGGAGCGAGCCGGAGCCCTCGGAAGGGGTGCCCACGGCCGAGCGTTGCGCGCGGAGCGCGCAAGCGAGGGGCACCGTGGGCCTGGGGACGACGGAGGCGCGCTCTGCGCCCCATGTTGGGGTACTTTTCGTACGCCGAGTAAGGAACCGCCGAGAAGGCCCGGCGCAGCCCCCGGATCAGGGTGCCCAGGGCGGGGCGGCGCGAGCGAAGCGAGAGAGCCCCGGGGCCCCTGGGCATGCCCGCAGCTAGACCAGCCGCATCTCCGGCGTGAGCACGTTCGCGAGGAACTCGGCGCGCAGTGCGGGCCGCAGCGAAGCGAGGTCGCCGACGAATTCCCGGAAGCTTTCGTTCGCCTCGAGGAACTGCACGCCGAACCCCTGTCCCGACTGCAGGCGGACGACCTTCCCCCGTGCCGTGCACTTCTTCGTCGGGCGGACGATGAACGTCACCGTGGAGACCTTGCCGATCTCGATGGGGATCGACGTCTGCAGAAAGCAGCCGCCGCGCGAGAGGTCGAGCAAGGTCGCGGGCATCGTCACCCGCTCGGGTCCGACGTAGAGGCTCACCGGGATCTGCAGGGCGAAGCGCGCGTGCTCCCGCTTGTCGACGTCGCTCACCCCCCCGAGGGTGCCACGACGTCGACCTCCGGCGAAAGGGGCTCGACCGGCACGGTCGCGCGCGCACGCATCTGGGCCCGTGCGCGCTCGGCGTACGGACGCCACCCGCCGCGTTCCAGGCGCGTCCAGAGGATGACCGCGCCCACGACGACCTCGGCGCACATCCCGAGCCAGCCGCCGAGCGCCCCCATCCCGAGCCGCCCACCGAGCAGCCACGTGAGCGGCGGTGTCAGGAGCCACGCCGAGAGCACGCCCGTCCACGCCGCGAAACGGACGTCGCCCGTCCCGCGCAGCACGCCGCGGGCGACGATGTTCATTCCATCGAAGATCTGGAAGCCCGCCGCGACCAGGCAGAGATTCACCGCGACCGCGCGCAGGCCGGCGTCCTCGGCGAAGGGCGCGACGAGCGACGATCCGAACCCGCCGAGCACGACGGCGCAAAGAACCATGTACGCGGAGGCGATCGCGAGCGCGCGGCGTCCCACGACGCGCACGAGCTCGTCGCGCCCCGCTCCCACTGCCTGGCCGGACAGGACTCCGGCCGCCTCCGACACGGCGAGGGCCGGGAGAAACGAGAAGTGGAGCAGCTGGAGCACGATCTGGTGCGCCGCCATCTGCATCTCTCCGAACGCCGAGACGAGCGCGGTCAGCGCCGCGAGCGACCCCATCTCGATGGCGAACTGCACGCCGGTCGGGACGCCGAGCCGGAAGACTGCCGGCACGCGGGCGAGCGCGGCCCGGCCGAGGCCGAACCCCTCCTTCGACTGGGTCAGGATCAGCAGGCCCGCCTGGACGATCTCCGCACACGCGGTCGCCGTCGCCGCGCCGGCCACGCCCTTGCCGAGGACGACGACGAACAGCCACGCGAGCAGTACGTTGACGACGTTCGCCGCCACGGCCGCACGCATGGGGGCGCGCGCGTCCCCGACGCCGTAGCGCGACTCGCGCAGCGCCACGTAGACGAGCACGAGCGGTGTCCCGATCATGCGGATGCGCAGGAAGGTCCGGGCCGCGGAGCCTGCGGCGGGGGTCGCCGCCAGGGCCGGGAGCGCCTCGGCCAGGACCTGCGCGACGCCCAGCGATACGAGGCCCAGCCCAATCGCGAGGAGGATCCCCGCGCCCAGGACCGTCCGGGCGTCCGCAGAGCGCCCCGCGCCGAACGCCTGCGAGACGAGGATCTTCACCGCCCGGAGCATCCCGAACGAGAAGCACAGGACGAGGAAAGCCGCGGTGCCCCCGAGGCCGACGCCCGCGAGAGCAGACGACCCCAGCCGCGACACGAAGAGCGTGTCCGCGAGCGTCATCGCGCTGTACGACAGCATCGAGACGGAGATCGGCCAGGCGACGCGGATCAGCTCCGCCATCGGCCGTTCGGCCCATCCCAAGCTCGAATTCCCCCGCGAAGTCATGACCGCTCCCTGAAACAAAAAAAAGCCGCGAGAACCTTCCGGCTTCTCGCGGCGAACGGTCAGTTCCTGGGACGGGGTTAGTCGATCCGACCCTCCGAGGACCGGCCGCTCGCGCGCCGGACGAAGTCTCTGTGCATTTTATGGATCAACGTGCTCTCCGGATAGCAGTCCCGCCGAGGTGAGTCAAGTATGCTCGGGCCGACATGGGGCGGCTGCGCGTCCTGGCGGATCTGATTGCCTTCCTGTCGCGCGAGCGCAGGTACTGGCTCTTGCCTCTCGTCGCGATCCTCCTGGCGATCGGACTCCTCGTCGCCGCCCTCGAGTCCCCGATCGCGCCGCTTCTGTATCCGCTCTTCTAGTGCCGCTCGTGAGGCGTGGTACGATTCGGGTACATGGACTGCCCGCACATCGGCGGCTGTGAAATGTTTCCGCTGTTCTCCCAGAAGGCGATCCTGCAGGTCTGGAAGACGAACTACTGTGTGGCGGAGTACAGCCGCTGCGCGCGCTTCCAGCTGTCCTGCGACGCGCGCCCGGTACCCATCACGCTCCTGCCGAACGGCAAGCACCTGGCGCTCGACCCGCGTGTGACGGAGAAGAAGTGATGTTGCTTGGCGCTTTCTGGCCCTGGTGGCTCGGTGGGATCGCGCTCGCCGTCGTGGCGGTCGGCTTCTACTGGGTCGCGCGCCGCCCGCTCGCCGTCTCGGGGGCGTACGCGCGCTTCCTCGCCGGGCCTTCCGCCGACCGGGCGCTGCCGTCGGACCCGGATGCCCTCGAGGCCGCGCTGCTCGCCGCGACGCTGGCTCAGTTCCCGGATGCGTCCGCGGGCGCAGCGGCAGCCGCGCCGGCCTCGTCGCCCGCGCTGATTCCGACAAACGTCACTTGGAGCTCGCAGACTGTCTTCCTCCTCTCCGTCTTCGTCGGGGCCGGGGTCGCGGCGATGCTCTCCCGGAGCTTCGCAGTCCGGGCGGACCTCGGCCCGGACTTCGTACGCCTCATCGGTAGCGGCGCGCACACCTGGGGCGTGCTCCTCTTCGGCGGCGTGCTCGTCGGATTCGGGACGCGCATGGCCGGTGGATGCACCTCGGGCCACGGCCTCTCCGGTTGCGGGCGGCTGCAGCCCGGGAGCCTCGTGGCCACGGCGTCCTTCTTCGGGGCAGGGGTCGCGACGTCGTTCCTGCTCGAGGCGATCGCGCGATGAAGGGGCGGATCGGCGTCATCTTCTTCGGGTTCCTGCTCGGGTTCAGCCTCGATCGGATCGGCTTCTCCGACTGGGGCGAGGTGCACCGGATGTTCCTCTTCGCGGACCTTCGCCTGTTCCTCACCTTCGCTGCGGGCGTCTCGCTGTCGATGATCGGGTTCTTCACGATCCTGCGGGGCCAGCCGATGCCGCGCCGCGCGATCCACCGCGGCTCGATCGTGGGCGGCCTGCTCTTCGGCGTCGGCTGGGCGCTGACCGGCGCGTGTCCGGGCATCATGCTCGTCCAGCTCGGCGAGGGGCAGCTCCCGGGACTCGTCACGCTCGCCGGCGTGCTTGGCGGCACCGCCCTGTATCCGCGACTGCATGCGAGGTTCTTCCGCTGGGACCCCGGTTCCTGCGAGGCATGAGGATCTGACCCCCGTGTTCAGGAGGCTGGTGTGAAACGCCGCCTACTGCGGCCGACGATCCGGGGCAATCTCCGCGCCATGCTCCCTGCGGCCTCCTCTCCGTACGTCGAGTACGGCTCGTCGGTCCTCGGTCCGCCTGGCGCGGATCTCACCCCGGCTCGTCGCCCTCGCTACGTCGCCGTTGCACACCAGCCTCCTTCCGTCCCCTTCGCGCTCGGGTTCGCGCTTTTCGTGGCACCCCTTTCCGCGCTGGCGAACCCCGAGACCGCGCAGCGTGCCGTCGCGGCGCGACAGGCGAGCCGCACCGCGGAGGCGCGGACGCTCTTCGAGCGCGCCCTCGAAGAGGGCGGAAACGATCCAGCCTGGCTTCGCGCCATCTACTTCGAGCTCGGCGTGCTGCGGGCGCAGGTCGGCGAGATCTCCGCCGCCGAGCGGGCCTTCGCGGCTCTGCTCGACCTCGAGCCCGGCGTGACGCTCGGTCCGGGCGCCTCTCCGGTCGCCGTCGCAGCCCTGGAGCGCGCGAGGCGGGCGAGAAGCCCGGAACCGCCGCTGGGCCTCGAAGTCGTCGGCCAGGACCCCACCGAGGTGGGCTGGGCGCACTCGGCGACCGTCACGGTGCACGGGGACACGACGGGCCTCTCTTCCGCCGCGCTCGCGACCGTGATCGAGGGCCCCGCCTCGGGCACGTCGGTCGAAGCGCGCGGACGGTCCCCGTACCGGCTCGCGTTCCCGCGCGACGCGACGCCCGCGCCCGGCGAGATCCGATATCGCGTGGACGTCGTCGATCGGTACGGCTCCGTCCTGGCGACGACCGCGGAGCGGGCGGTCGTCGTGGTCCCGCGCGAGGATCCGTCCCTGCCGCCGACCACGCCCCCGACCGCCCACGAGCCGTCGTGGACCTCGAGTCCCTGGTTCTGGGGAGCGGCCGTCGTGGTGGTCGCCGGCGCCGTGGCCGGGGTTCTTCTCCTCGCGAGCGACAGCCGAACCGACGTGGGTCACGTCGGCCAGCTGCAGATCCGATGACGCGCCTCCTGGGCCTCGTCCTGCTGTTCGCCTGCGGCACGGAGCCGGAGTACGAGATCGAGATCGTGCTGCCGCCCCGCGCCGACACCACCGAGGCGGTACGGCTCGAGATGGACGTCGTTCGCCGCGGCTGTGACTTCGTGCCGACCGACGGGACCGCCCCTCTCGAGTCCGAGGTCGTCCGGCCGTTCGCCTGGGCCTGGGGCGAGGAGACCAGCGTGATAGGGAATCTGGTGCCGGCCCCCTACGGATTCACGGCGCGGATCCGCCGGGAAGACTGCATCACCTTGCTTGCCGGCTGCGCCGCACAGGAGATCGAGGAAGGCGGTTCCGGTCTCATCTCCATCGAGGTCGGGCCGGTCGCAGGAGGCATCTGCCTGCCCCCGACCCTGTGCGAGGGCGTGGAAGGCTGCGTCGCCCCCGAGTAGCCGAGATCTACACTTTACACATAGACGTCCATGTGTAAGTCTAGCATTTCATGGTGCCGCGTCCAGGATGGGTCGAGAAAGTGCGCGCATCCCTCGAACGCGCGCCGATCGCCTGGCTGTCCGGCGTCCGCCGGGTGGGAAAGACGACGCTCGTGCGGCAACTCGGCGAGGTCGAGTACTTGAACTGCGACTTGCCGAGCGTGGCGGAGCGAGCACGCGATCCCGAGCACCTGCTGCGCTCGGTCACCCAGCGCACGCTCGTGCTCGACGAAGTGCACCAGCTCGACGACCCGAGCCGCCTCTTGAAGATCGCCGCCGACGAGTTTCCAGGGCTGCGCGTCGTCGCCACGGGGTCCTCCACCCTCGCCGCAACGTCCAAATTCCGCGACTCGCTCGCGGGCCGCAAGCGGACGATCGAGCTGACGCCGATCCTCGAGGAGGAGATCGACGCCTTCGGAGTCCCGCTCGATCGACGGCTCCTCCACGGCGGACTGCCCGAGGCGCTTCTCGCGGAATCCCCGCCGGCGGACTTCTACGCGGAATGGATCGACTCGTACTTCGCGCGGGACGTCCAGGAGCTCTTCCGGCTCGAGAAGCGGGGGGCCTTCCTACGGTTCGTGGAACTGGTCCTCCGCCAGAGCGGCGGGATGTTCGAGGGGACGTCGCTCGCAAAGCACGCGGCGGTGAGCCGACCGACCGTCCTTTCGTGGATGGACGTCCTCCAGACGACGCACGTCGCGAGGGTCGTTCGGCCGTACCACGCGGGCAGCCGGAGGGAGATCCTGGCCCAGCCGAAGGTGTACGGTTTCGACACCGGCTTCGTCGCCTGGGCCCGTGGCTGGCGCGATCTCCGGCAAGAGGACCGCGGTCCCCTGTGGGAGCACCTCGTGCTCGACACGCTCGTGTTCCTGGGTCTGGGCGAGCGAACGAAGTTCTGGCGCGACAAGCAGCACCGGGAGGTCGACTTCGTCGTCGAGCGCGCACGCGGCGTCGTCGATGCCATCGAGTGCAAGTCGCGCGCGGAGGCATTCGACCCGCGCGGTCTGCTCGCGCTGCGCGAGCACGCGGCTGCGGGGCGGAATCTCGTCGTCTGCGCCAACGTGCGGACGCCTTACACGCGAACCATCGCCGGTCTCACGCTGCGCTTCACGTCGGCTCGCCACCTCGGCTCGGAGCTCGAGGTGCCCGGGGCCAGTCCACCGCGATCGGCACGCCGACGGAGAATCCGTCGCGCGCGGCCGGTCCGATGACGCCCGGCCCGACGGTCGTCCGCGAGGTTCGCGGCCCTCGTCGCTCTACCCGAGGCGCCGCCGCTCCATCCCGCGCAGCGCGATCGTCGAGAGCAGGGTCGCCAGGACCACGGCTCCTCCGTGGGCGACGAGAATGTGGGAGGTGACCGAGATCGGGCAGAACAGCTCGACCACGGGGATGCCGAGCAGGCCGGCGCCGACGCCGAGGGTGACGGCCGCGGGAGCCGGGAAGAATCGGGCGCGCGCGAGCAGAAGCGCGGCGAGGCCGAGCGGAAGCACGGCGTGAATCGACGCCACGACGAAGCAGGGGACCATGTGGCGCAGCGTGTCGAGACCCGGCAAGGGGACCAGCGACGAGGGGCCGCTCGGCATCGCGAAGGCGAAGGCGACGAAGGAGGCCGCGGCGAGGACGACGAAGGCCGCCGCCGCGCCGCGCGAGAGGCCCGAGACGCGCGTCGCGAGGAGCAGCCCGGTCGCCCCGAGCAGGACCAGCAGCACGATCGAGGTGACCAGAAACGCGCGGGGAAGCTCGCCGAGGTCCGGGCGGACGTGGACGAGAAGCACGAGCGGCGCGAGGAGCGCCGTCGTCGCGAGCGCGGCACCCACGATCCGGACGGCCCGGCGCCGGATGTCCGCGAGCGCGCCGAGGTCTTCCAGGACGAGTCGACGCGCCCGCGTCTCGGGAAGAGGATCGAGATCGGTTTCCGAGGCGGCGAGGATCGCGCGCAGGTCGTCCAGCTCCGCGCGGCACGCGTCGCACGCGTCGACGTGCGCGCGCGCCTCGGCGCTCTGCGCCCCGGCGGCGACCTCCGGCAGGATCTCGCGGACGGTGTCGCAACCCTTCACGGCTTGCGCCCTCTCAGCGATTCACCCAGGCGCTTGCGCAGCGACTCGTAGCCACGGAAGGCACGCAGCTTCACCGCGCCGACCGTGCTCCCGGTGGCGCGCGCCACCTCGTCGAAGGAGAGGCCCTCGTACTTGTGCAGCAGGATCACGTCGCGTTGCCCCGGGGGAAGCGCGCGGACGGCCGCGAGGAGACGGGCGGCGAGATCGGCATCGGGGAGCTCGACCTCGGGCGCCGGAGCGGCCTCGAGATCCTCCTGCTCCGTCGGAGTCTCCTTGCGGCGGCCGCGACGACGCAGCATGTCGCGCCGAAGGTTCCCGGCGATGGTCAGGACCCACGGCAGGACCCGCTCCCCCACCTGGTAACGGGTCCGGACCCGGTGCAACCGGAGGAAGGTCTCCTGCAGGACCTCCCGCGCGAGATCCCGGTCGCCGAGCGAACGGCACAGGTAGCCGAAAACGCGCGGGGAGAGCGACTGATAGAGGTCACCGAAGGCTCCGGCGTCTCCGGCGCTGTAGCGCTCCATCAAGGTTTCCGGGCTCTCCTGGGGCATGTACGTCCGGTGCCGGTGCAACGTTACGGGGACTCGGAGGCTGGTGTGAAACGGCGCCTGCTGCGGCCGACGATCCGAGGCAATCTCCGCGCCATGCTCCCTGCGGCCTCCTCTCCGTACGTCCAGTACGCTTCGTCGGTCCTCGGTCCGCCTGGCGCGGATCTTACCTCGGCTCGTCGCCCTCGCGACGGCGCCGTTTCACACCAGCCTCCTAGCAACCCGACGGCGACTGATCTCCCAGGGCATTGTCCTCGAAGACGTTCCGTTCGTCCGGCGTCGTGAGGTCCGCGTCGATGTCCCGGTCCATCGCGATGCCGTACCCCGCGCTCCCGTGCAGGACGCAGTCGTGGACGGCCCCGAAGGGGGGGGAGACGAACTCGGCCGGCGCTCCCACGATGACGAAGTTCCCGGCGTCCGCCGACCCGCAGGTCTCGCCCGTGAACCCGGCGTCCGCGCCGGCGTACTCCACGACGACCTCCGAGAAGACCGTCTCGTTCGCCATCCCGGACAGGAGCACGACGCCCACCCACGACCCCGGATCGGTCCCCGCGTCCGCCGTCAGCGTGATCGGCAGGTCGTTCGTCCCGGCCGCACGGACGTCACCCTCCGCGCCGCGCCCGATCTCGAGCGCCGTGCCCTCCCGGAACCGCAGCGTCGTGCCCTCGCCGAGCGTGAGCAGCGGAGGCGGGCTGCCCTCGACGGAGATCGTTCCCGCGATCACGTACGGCGTCGTGATCACGTCCCACTCGCCGCTCGCGGCGACCGTCCCGCCCTCGACGACGATTCCGATCTGCGCGTTGCCCTCGCCCACGACCTCGCGAGGCAGCGACGCCGCGTTGGCCGCCTCGACGTGTGCCTGGTAGCCCACGCCGTCGTTCACCTCGAGGTAGGTCGAGCTCGAGTCGAGGGTCGCGCCGGAGAGGACGCTGAGCCCGTATCCCGCCGACCCTCGGATCTCCAGGTCGTGGATCTCGACGGAAGGTCCGGTGTCTCCACGGCCGCGGATCGAGATGGCCGCGGCCTCTCCACCGTCCGGGTCCGGGCCTCCGGCGCCGGCGACGGTGGCGCTCTGGAACGTCGACAGCGTCGACTCCGGCCCGATGACGATGCCCCGCCACGAGCCGGGGGTCTCGTCGCCCTCGGGTCCCGAGATCACCACGCGGTCTGCGCTCTCGCCGACCGCGACGAACCGGCCCGGCAGCGTCTCGCCTGCGCGGATCGCGGTGCCCGGATCCATCCACACGGCGACGCCGGTGGACACGGTCAGCGATCCGGAGTCCTTCCCTTCGATGACGATGTCTCCGAGCACGTGGTACGGAATGTCGCCCGCCCCCCACCCCACGACGTCGTCAATCACTCCGCCGCGCACGCCGATCGCGTCGACTCCGTTGTCGGCGTAGCCGCCGGTCGGGAGGTCGCCGGCTTGCTCGGCCTCGAGAACGACCGGGTGTCCGGCGGCGCCGGACACGTGCAGCGCGCCCGAGGTGTCGTCGAACACCGCGCCGGCGAAGAGGATCCCATCGGCGCCGCTTCCGAGCACCTGCACGCCGACGAGCGCGACGTCGGGAGTGGCCGTCTCGTCTCCCCACGCGACGATCGCCGCGTCGCCTTCCGGTCGGCCGGACGGCCCGCCGGCGTTCTCGAGGGTCAGGTTGTCGACGCGGGTGGCGGTCGCCGTCTGCGGCCCGAACCGCAGGCCGACCCACGATCCCGATCCGCCGCCGTCCGCCGCGCGAAAGACGATCGGATCGCCCGCATCGCCCCGGACGGTGAGGATCCCCGTGCCCCCTTCGCCGACGACCAGGGACGCGCCTTCGCCGAACTCCACGACCGTGCAGCGACGGATCTCGAGCCGCGCCCCGTCGCCGGCGACCGTGACGGATCCAAGGACGCGATGCGGCGAGCCCTCTTCGTCCCACACGGTGCTCGACGTGATCGCCTCGTCGGAGTGCGTCGTCCCTTCGCCCGTCGGCTCCTCGCACCCCGCGGCGTCGATCGGCCCGCCACCCTCCTCGGAGCAGGACGCCAGGGAAAGGACCGCGAACGCGAAGACGAAGGGTCGCATGGCCAGATCCTAGACCAATGGCGCCACGAACAATATCGCGACGTCCCACGCCAGGTGGCAGACGAAAGGCGCGACGAGGTCGTCGGTGGCCGCGTACAGCCAGCTCCACACCAGGCCCGCGCCCGCGGCCGCAAGGACCACGAGCGGGTTGCCCGTCGCGACGTGGGCCAGCGCGTAGATCGCCGCGCCCGCGAGCACGCCGCGCCACCGTCCCAGCCGCTGCATCGACAGGCGCGTCGCGATCCCCCGCCAGACCGCTTCCTCCGCGGCGACGATCACGACGAGCGTAGGCAGGAGCACCGCGACGGGCAGACCGCGCTGCCACCCGTACAGGACCCGAGCGTGGTGCGCCCAGGGGGGCCAGAGCGTCGGCAGGACGAAGCGCACGACGGCGTGCGTGCACAGCCACAGCAGCGCGCCGGCTCCGAGGCCCGCGGCCACTCGCAAGGCCGACGGGCGAACGTGGCTTCGGACGGAGGAAAGCGCGAGCGCCGCGACGAGCAGCGGCGCCATGGAGAAGGTCATCGAGATCCACGGCATCCGCGCGGCGCGAAACGCGTACGCGACGAAGACCGCGGCGGTCGCGAGGATCGCGAGCGCTGGGAGCACGGGCGTCTCGGGAAGGGCGCCGCCCACGAGCGCGCGCACGGCTTCGACGGTGAACGGTCGGGGCTCGACCCCGAGATCGGCGCGCGCGGGCGCGGGATCCCCGACGAGCCCCTCCTCGAGCATCGCGACCTGCGACCCTGTCGCCGGCCGATCCGGCAGGATCCATTCCATCGCGGCTGCGCCCGCCCTCAGGACGGTGCACGGGACCGGCACCAGCAGGGAGCGGATCCCCGCCGCCTTCGCCACCGTCCGGACGACCTCGCGGTAGCTCGTGCGCTCGGGCCCGACGAGGTCGTAGGCCTTCGCGATCGAAGTGGGCCTGTGCAGCGAAGCCGCGATGCCCGTCGCGACGTCGCGCACGTCGATCGGCATCAGCAGCGACGCTCCGCGGCCGACGAGCGGGAAGACGCCGGGCCGCAGGAGCGCGACGAGATTCGACAGCAGGTCGTCGCCGTCGCCGTAAACCAGCCCGGGCCTCAGGATCGTCCAGTCGAGACCGCTCGCGCGCACGGCCTGCTCGCCCCGGTGCTTCGTGTCGTGGTACGGCCGGGTCGCGTCGGCGCGCGCGACGACGACCGAGACATGCACGAGCCGGGCGACGCCTGCGGACCTCATCGCGGCGACCAGTCGTTCGACGAGCACGACGTGCACGGTCTCGAACGTCTGGCCGCCGCGCTCTCGCTTGATCCCAGCGAGGTTGACCACGGCGTCGCAGCCCTTCAGTGCCTGCGCATCGGGCGCGAGGGCGTCGAAGCCCGTCCGGCGCGAGAGCGGCACCGGCTCGAAGCCGCTGCCTGCCAGAGCCGCGACGACGTGCCGTCCGAGAAAACCGGTTCCACCGACGACGGCGACCCTGGCCCGCACTTGCGGGAGAGTACGATGGCGCGCGTCGGATTCGTTCCCCGGTCGATGCGGCTGCGCGTGCCTGCCGTCACCCAGCGACGGTCGTCGGCTGAGCGGATTCGATCTGGGCGTGGCATGATCGTGCCGTGCTCCTGCTGGTCCTCGGCCTGCTCGGATGTCCCAGGTCGTTCGAGGACCGACCGGGGGCCCCGGCGCCCGACGTGCCGTGCGACGACGGCGAGGCGTTGACCGGACCGGACGGGTCCGAGACCGGGCTCGTCCTGTGCGGCGAATCCGATGACGTATACCGGGTCGGGCCTGCCTCGTGCGCGGCGAGCGTCCCCTCGTGCACCTTCGCGACCGGCTGCGACGGGAACGCCGACTGCGGCGTGGGCGAGGTCTGCACGGACATGCCCGGCGGCGACTGCCTGTGCGTGCTGCCCTGCACGACGGACGACGACTGCGCCGCGGACGAGATGTGCCTGTGCGAGACGGGAGCGCTCAGCCCCTTCAGCCGTTGCATGGACACCACCTGCCGCAGCACAGACGACTGCCCGTCCGGCGCCTGTGCGCTGGCGAGGGACCTGTGCTTCGACGCCGATTCGTTCGAGTGCCGTCGTCCCGGCGATCCGTGCACGTCGAACACCGACTGCGGCGCCCCGCTCTTCTGCGGCTTCGACCGCGGCGCCGGCGGCTGGTACTGCGAGGACCAGGCGGAGTGTCCGGGGTAAGACGAGAAGCAACAGGCAACAGGCAACAGGCAACGGGCAATTGGCCACCGCCGCCACGGGCGAGGCTCTTCATTGCCTGTCGCCTGTTGCCTGTTGCCTGTCGCCGGTTGCTTACAACTTCTTCTCGTAGACCCTGTACGTCTTGTAGATCTTCCCCCCCATCGCCTTGATCCCCAGATTCACCGGGTGGTTGTCCTCGACGGTCCAGCTCAGTTCTCCCCACTTGTAGCCGCGCTTCACCCCGCGGTCGTTCATCTCCGCGTACAGCAGGAAGGAGAGGCCTCCGTAGCGCTTCGTGCTCCTGTACTTGCGTCGAATGCCCAGGAGCATCAGACGCGCGGTCTTCGTGCGGCGGACCTTGAGGCGCCACAGGAGCTTGAAGATTCCAAAGGGGAAGAGCCTTCCGCCGAGGTCTCCGATCACCTCGTTGATGTTCGGGACGGCGACGGCGAAGGCCGCGGGCTCCCCGTCGATCTCGCACATGATGCAGATCTCGGGATCGACGATGTCCTTGAGGTCCTTCGCGGTCTTCACCAGTTCCGCCTCGGTCAGCGGGACGAACCCGTAGTTCTGGCTCCACGCGTCGTTGAAGATGTCCATCACGACGCGGATCTCGGAGTCGAAGCGCTTCATGTCGATCGTCCTGACCTTCAGTTCGGGGAGCGCCCGTGCCTCCTCGGCGGCCTTGCGCGCCCTCTTCGTGACGTCCTTCCCGACCTCGTAGCGCCACGCGTAGAAATCCTTGGCCTTGACGTACCCGGCGGCCTCGACGAGTGCCGGCGCGTACCTCGGTCCGTGCGGCATCATGATCATCGGCGGGGTGTCGAAGCCGTCGACGAGCAGACCGATCTCCTCCCAGATGTTGAGCGAGAAGGGCCCGCGGATCGCCTCCATGCCCCGTTCGCGGTTCCAGGCCTCGGCTGCTTCGAGCAGGGCGCGTGCGACGTCGGGACGGTCCGGGCCGTCGAGGAACCCGAAGTACCCGACCTTCTCGCCGTGCGCCTCGACGTGAGAGCGGTCGATCTGCGCGGTCACTCGCCCGACCACCTCGTCTCCGTCCCGTGCGAGGAAGAGATCCCCGTCGCCGTGCTCGAAGAACGGGTTCTTGCGCTTGTCGAGCCGCCCGCGCACGTCGAATTCGAGCGGGGCGACGAAGCACGGGTCCCCGGCGTGGAGGCGTAGCGGGAGACGGACGAACGCGTCGAGGTCGCGCTTCGTGCGGACCGGGGTGACGGTCAGCGTCACGCTAACCCGGAATTACCTCGTGCTTGCGCCCGTACTTCCGGAAAGCCTCGAGGCCGCGGTCGAGTTGCTCGCGCGTGTGCGTCGCCATGTAGCTCGTCCGGATCAGCGCCTTGTTGCGGGGCACGCCCGGAGAGATGAAGGGATTCGTGTAGACGTCCGCCTCTTCGAGCAGGTCCTTCCAGAGCATGATCGTCTTCCACTCGTCGCCGATGTACAGCGGGATGACCGCCGTCTCCGTCGGCCCGGTCTTGTAGCCCATGCCCTGCAGGCCGAGGCGCATGTACGTGAAATTCTCTCGCAACCTCTCGGCGCGCTCCGGCTCCTCCGCCATGACCTGCAGCGCCGCGATGGCCGCCGCGACGCACGAGGGAGCCGGCGCAGCGGCGAAGACGAACGACCGTCCGAAGTGCTGGATGAAATCGAGGACCCTCCGCTCGCCGACCAGCCACCCGCCGACGGACGCGAGCGTCTTGGAGAACGTGCCGCCGATGAGGTCCACCTGATCGACGAGACCGAAGTGGGCGGCGGTGCCGCGCCCGCCGGGGCCGAGCACGCCGAGGCCATGGGCGTCGTCGACCAGGATGCGCGCCCCGTGCTTCTTCGCGACCGCGACGAGCGCCGGGAGCTTGGCGACGCTCCCCGCCGTCGAGAAGACGCCGTCCGTGATGATGAGCGCCCCCTCTTCGGGCTCGAGCCGCTCGAGCTTCTTGTCGAGGTCGTCCGGGTTGTTGTGCCGGTAGCGAACCAGCTTCCCGCCCGCGAGCTGCACGCCGTCGTAGATCGACGCGTGGTCCTCCATGTCGAGGTAGGCGACCGCCTTCTTCGTGATGAGCGCCTGCAGGCTCGCGAGGTTCACCATGTACCCGGTCGTGAAGACGAGCCCGGCTTCCTTGCCGTGGAACTCCGCGAGCCGAGCTTCGAGCTCGCAGTGCAGCTTCATCGTCCCGTTGAGCAGGCGCGAGCCCGTCATGCTCGTCCCGTACTTCCTGACCGCTTCGAGCGCGTACTCGCGAACCTTGGGGTGCGTCGTCAGGCCCAGGTAGTTGTTGGACCCGAACATGAGGACGCGCCGTCCTTCGAGGACCGCCTCGGGGCCGTCGTTGTAGTCGAGGGGACGGAAGTACGGGTAGAAGCCCATCGCGCGGGCCTGATCGGCGATCTCCCACGCGTGGGCCTTGCCGAAGATGTCGCGGCCGCCGATCGAGAGGACCGCGTCTCGTGCCGCGATCTGGGACTGGAGATCCGACGCCATTCCTCTGCCGCTCCTCGACGCGCCAATGCCGCAGCGCGTCAGGTGGCGGCTATATCACAGGGTCTGCGGGCCCGCTACCGACGCGCGGCGAAAAAGGCCTGCAGGACGGAGGCGCATTCGCTCGCGAGCACGCCGCCCCGCACGGCGAGGCGATGGTTGAGTCGGTCGTCGTCGCAGATCGAGAAGAGGCTGCGGGCGGCTCCGGCCTTGGGGTCCTCCGCGCCGTAGACGAGGCGCGCGATTCGCGCGTTGACGAGCGCACCCGCGCACATGGGGCATGGCTCGAGCGTCACGTAGAGGGTCGCGCCGTCGAGGCGCCAGGTGCCGGCCGCGCGGGCGGCGTCGCGAAGCGCGACGATCTCCGCGTGTGCGGTGGGATCGGCGTCGACCTCGCGTCGGTTGCGGCCGGTCGCGACGACCGCGCCGTCCTTCACCACGAGGGCACCGACGGGAACGTCGCCAGCCTGCGCGGCGGCCCTCGCTTCGGCGAGAGCGAGCGCCATGAAATCTTCGTCAACCATCTCGTGCGCCCTTGGGCTGGTGCCTCCCACCTGGCGGTGCGCCCTTGGGCTGGTGCCTCCCACCTGGCGGTGCGCCCTTGGGCTGGTGCCTCCCACCTGGCGGTGCGCCCGGGCTGATTCGAACAGCCAACCCTCGGTTCCGTAGACCGATGCTCTATCCAATTGAGCTACGGGCGCGACTTGTTGCGGCGGAGAGAGAGGGATTTGAACCCTCGATACGGCTTTTGGCCATATACCCGCTTAGCAGGCGGGTGCCTTCGACCACTCGGCCATCTCCCCAGTGGGGGGGCCGGGTCGACGACCCGTCCCCCCCCAGCCCCCCCCGCTCGCTGCGGCGGAGTGAATCCGCCTTCGCTCGCTCGTGCTGGGTGAGGGCGTGTCCGTCTGCCCGTCTCCCTTTCTCGTTCAAAGATCTCGGCGACGGCGAAGCAAACCGCCTCCCCAATCTTCCCTCAAAGATCTCCCTCCGCTCCGGTGGAGGAGGAGGGATTCGAACCCCCGGCGCATCTCTGCGCTGCGGTTTTCAAGACCGCCGCCATAAACCGCTCGGCCACTCCTCCGGGGCGGAAAGGTGCCATTAGTTAGGAGAGCCCGCCAGAAGTGTCAAGGCGCGCGGGGCGGCTCGGCGCCGGACCCCGGCGCCGCCGGGGACTCGAGCTCCACCAGCTTGAAGACGCGGGCGCCGCGCCGGATGCGGACGGTCACCGTCTTCGCCGGGAACGCCGGGTTCTGCACCTTCACGTTATGGAGGCCGGCCGGCACCGGGAAATCCATCAACGGCGTGACCTCGCCTATCTTCTGGTTGTCGATCCACACGTTCGCCCAGACCGGGTTGTTCCCTGCCGTCGTCTGCAGGCGCAGGTAACCCGTCCCGAGCGGCACCGTCTTGACCGGTCGCGGACGCTCCGGATCCGGTCCGACGACGACTGCCTCGGGCGCGGCCGTGACCGGCATCTCGGCGGGCCCCTCCCGCGGGGTCTGCGTGCGCTCGTCCCCGTGCATGATCGCGCGAGGCGGGCGTCCGCGCTCGCGCGCGCCGCCGAATGCGGCGACGATCACCGCGCCGAGAAGAGCGCTGCCGACCGCGACGACCGTCCAGTGCGGCCTTCCGCCCGGAACGAGCTTGCGCAGGGTCAGCGTCCCGCGGCTGACGCGCTCCGGCGCCGGCGTGAGGCTCGATCGCAGCACGTCCTGCGAGAGCAGCGGGACCGTGCCGCCGTCGTGCCGGGCCGGCAAGACGGCATCCGTGCCGGGGCGGGTGTCGTCCGCGCGCACCGTTTCCATTCGCGGCCGATCCTCGTCGGGGATCGAACGGCGTTCGGTCAGCGAATCATCTCCGTAAAGCTCGCGCATGAACGCGCCGAGTTCGTAAGGCGTCGCGGCGGGCAGCTCCTTCTTCTCGACGAGAGCCGCGAGCGCCTTGTGCACCTCCGCCGCGGACGACCAGCGCTTGCTCTTGTCCTTCTCGAGAAGGCCATGGACGACTTTCGCCAGCGGCTCCGGGATGTCCTCGCGGAACTCCCGGATCGGCGTCGGCTCGTCCGCCCAGATCCGTTGCATGACGGCGATGTAGCTCGGCGCCTCGAAGGCGCGCTTCCCGGTCAGCATCTCGTAGAAGGTCGAGCCGAGGGAGAAGAGGTCGCTGCGCTGATCGAGGTCGCCGCCCGCCACCTGCTCCGGAGACATGTAGGGGCAGTTGCCCTTGATGAGCCCCTCGCGCGTGACGAAGTCGCCCACGTCGACCTTCGCGATTCCGAAGTCGAGGACCTTCACCTCGCCCTCGAACGAGACCATGAGGTTCGTAGGCGAGACGTCCCGGTGGACGAGCTCGAGGGGACGCCCGTCCTTGTGCTGGACGCGGTACGCGTACTCGAGGGCGCGCAGGACCTCGAGGACGACGAGCGTCGCGAGGCCGATGGGGAACGCACGGTTCTTCTCGATGCACCGCCCGAGCACGGCGCGCAGGTCGCGGCCGTGGATGTACTCCATCGCGATGTAGTAGCGGCCGTCGACTTCCCCGAGCTCGTAGACCTGGACGATGTTCTGGTGGCGGAGCGTCACCAGGATCTTCGCCTCGCGCACCATCATGTGCGTGAAGCCGGGGTCGTCGCAGAGCGCGGGGAGCATCCGCTTGATGACGACTTCCTTCTCGAAGCCGCTCGCGCCCTGGACCTTCGCGCGGAAGATCTCGGCCATCCCGCCCTTGCCGATTCGATCGGTCAGGATGTACTTGCCGAACGTCCTCGCGGCGGGCGCCGCGGTGGCCACCGCGTCGCTCAAGAGATACTCTCGCGCGCGTGGGCGAGCCGCGGGATCGAGCGACGCTGCAGACGGAGGCGATCTCGCCCGACCGTCCTCTCGCGAACCAGCCGTCGAAGATCGTCGTGGTGGACGGTCCCGACGCGGGCAAGGAGGTGGCGTTCCGCGGCGACGGCGTCACCGTGGGGACGGACGCCGGGAGCGACCTGGTTCTTCGCGATCAGACCGTATCCCGCAGACACCTGCAGATTACCCGCGCTTCCGAGGGGTTCACCGCCACCGACCTCGGTTCCACGAACGGTACCACGTACGAGGGATCTCGCATCTCCAGCGTGATGTTGCCCCCCGGGGCGTTCATCACGCTCGGGCAGACCACGATCTGCCTGCAGCCCCTGGATGCCGTCCGGGAGGTCAAGCCGTCGAAATCCATGAAGTTCGGCGACCTGCTCGGCCGCAGCCTGCGGATGCGACAGGTCTTCGCCGTGCTCGAACGGGTGGCACCGACCGACGCCACGGTGCTCCTCGAGGGTCCCACCGGAGTCGGCAAGGACCTGGCGGCCAGGGGAATCCACGAGCACAGCCAGCGGCGGGGAGGGCCGTTCGTGGTCCTGGACTGCGGGGCGATCTCGCGGTCTCTCATCGAGTCGGAGCTGTTCGGACACGTGCGCGGATCGTTCACGGGCGCGATCGCCGACCGCGCGGGTGCCTTCGAGCGGGCGGACAAGGGCTCACTCTTCCTCGACGAGATCGGCGAGCTGGAGCTGGACCTGCAGCCCAAGCTCCTGCGGGCGCTCGAGTCTCGCGAGGTGCGCCGGGTGGGGGGCGACGCGTCCACGAAGATCGACATCCGCCTCATCGCGGCGACGAACCGGGACCTCAAGATCGAGATGGAGAAGGGACGGTTCCGCCAGGACCTGTATTACCGGCTGTCCGTCGTGAAGATCGCGATGCCGCCGCTGCGCGAGCGCCTCGAGGATCTCGCGACGCTCGTGCAGGCGTTCCTGAAGTCGACCGGCGGCGATCCGGACGACGACATCTCGGGGCCCAACTTCGAGCGGCTGATGGCGCACCGCTGGCCGGGGAACGTGCGCGAGCTGCGCAACGTGATCGAGCGGAGTGCGTTCATGGCCATCGGAGGGCCGCCGAAGTTCGCGGACCTCGACATCCAGCTCGCGACCCCGGGCGCCGCGGGAGTGGGTATCCGTACGGACCTCGCGTTCAAGGACGCGAAGGAGCGTCTGCTCGCCAGCTTCGAGCGGGCGTACCTGCACGCCGTCTTCGACGAGTGCGGGGGGAACATCTCCCGGACGGCGCGCCGGGCGGGGCTCGATCGCGCGCACCTCAAGACGCTGCTGCGAAAGCACGGCCTGCTCGCGACGAAGGTGGAAGAGGACGACGAGCCGGTGGCCTGACTGGAGGGTGCGCACGGCACACCTGGCACCCTTTCTGGTGGGACTGCACACCAGGGATGGCCGGAAAAGTGGCCCTTTCTCGCGTGCAAGGGTCGGCACGGAAGCTGCTACATCCATGTTCAAGTCGGACGGCGTAGGGTAGATTGGAAAGCCCGTGCGTCTCCCTACTCCGACGGTTTTCATCCTGGCCCCGGCCGCGATAGGCGCGGTCGGGGCCGGGATGGTCTATGCGCAGCAGTCCCCGCGCATGACCGTCCTGGTCCTGTCCCAATCCTCCCCTGATGCCAGCGGACCAGAGCCCCTCGAAGGCCCAAGTCCGGGCGCGTTTGCGTCGGCCTTGCGCAGGAGGGGAATCGCCCGCCCCCTGCTCCGGGAGGGATCGGGGGTGCTCCTGCCGGCAGAAGGAGCCGTGGATCCAGGCGCCGTGGCGCGCGCCCGCGAGGCGCTCGATCGCGGCCGCGAGTATCTGCGGCTCTTGCAGCTCCCGGAGGCCGAGTCGTCCCTGGCCGAGGCGGCGAGGGGGGTGCGCGGAGTCGGCACCCCGGACGCGTGGGAGATCCGCCGCGAGGCGGATATCGCGCTGGGCGTCGTCTTGCTCGAAGCGGGGAGACGCGAAGCGGCGCTGCGGACGTTCATGGGCCTACTGTCCCAGGACCCGCGGCTGGTGCTCGACCCCGTGCGCTACTCGCCGTTCGTGCAGGAGGCGCTCGACCAGGCGCGGGCGACCGTCGCGCTGCTGCCGCGCGGAGGGATCCGGGTCGAGACGACGCCTGCGGGGCTCGACGTCTGGATCGACGGGCGGCTCGCCGGGCGGTCTCCGGTCGCGGCCGAGGATCTCGTGTCCGGGGATCACGTCGTGGCGGTCGTCGCGCCCGGGCGGCCGGCGTGGTCGCGCGTGGTGGGAGCTCCGGCGTCGGAGGCGGCGACGATCCACGTGCTGCAGGGTGCGGGAGCGGACCCGGTGCAGGGAGCGGTGGCGATCGGGCGCATTTTGGAGGCGGACCGCGTCGTGATACTCTCCGGGGGCCCTGATGGCCGGATCAGGGGTCTCGTGGCCGAGGTGTCCACGGGCCGGCCAGGGGTCGCACGGGAGTCCGACAGCGAGGAGAATCTGGTCCTGGCCCTCGAGGAGGAGCTGGGGTTTCGCGCCGCGGGCGTCGCCGACGGAAACGGGCAGATCGGAAGCGGAAGGGGAGAGCGGGCGCCTTGGTACGAGAAATGGTGGGTGTATGCCATCGGAGTCGGGATCGTCGGCGGGGCGATCACGACGATGGCGCTCGTCGACTCGGGCGGCGACGACACCGACGACCTGAATTGATCCTCGCGTTCGCGCTCTTCGGCGGCTGTACCGAGGAGACGTCGATCGTCATCGAGACGAATTTCCACGACAGCCTTCACCCGAACGCCATGGGCGAGATGGTCCTGGTGGTCGAGCCGCTCGACGGGACCGGGTTCGACAACCTGGCCGAGGCGGACACGGGGGTCGGCGGGATCCGGCTCCGGGTGGTCGACGTCGACCAGGACACCTTCCCGGAGATGGTGTTCCACGTGCCCGCGGATGCGGTCGACTTCCGTTCGGGCGGCAAGCTGCGCCTTCATCGCGGCAAGCTTCCGCTGGACGTTCCGCTGCGGATCCTCGGGCTCGCAGCGAACTACGATCACCAGCAGATCGGCGAGGGAACCGTCGACGAGACCTCGACGGGACAGCCGCTGCAGTTCCGGGATGGAGCCGAGGTGCAGGCAGAACTGACGCTGGCGTGCTTCTGCATCGGCGGCCGTGACTGCCGGCCGAGCGAGCCGGGAGAGGAGCCCGCGACCTGCGACGCGGAGCCTGCGACCGAGAGGTTCTGCGGGGACCTGCTCCAGAACGACCGGGGTGACCTGCTGGCGGACTGCGCGGACCCGGACTGCTTCGGCCTCGCCGGCTGCGAGGACTGCCACGCGGAGGACTGCACGAACGACGTGGACGACAACTGCGACGGCGTTCCGGTCGACGGCGGCAACGACTGCCTGGACTGGCAGTGCCAGAGCGCGGACGTCTGCCGCGGCGTGCGACCCGAGATCTGCGTCGGCGGCGTGGACGAGGACCTCGACGGCGCGATCGACTGCTTCGACCTGGACTGCGCGACCCAGGAGCGGTGCCTGACCGACTGCAACCCCGACGCCCCCGAAGTCTGCGACAACATCCGGGACGACGACTGCGACGGCCTGATCGACTGCCACGACTGCGACGAGCAGGACTGCGCCTGCCCCGAGGAGGCCTGGCCGACCGAGGAGCTCGACTGCACGAACGGCTACGACGAAGACTGCGACGGCCTTCCGGACTGCTTCGACCCGGACTGCCTCGTCGCCGCGGCCTGCGAGTGCCCCCTCGGCCACGAAGAGATCTGCATGGACACATTCGACTCGGACTGCGACGGCAAGACGGACTGCGACGACCCGGACTGTCTGCCGTTCATCCAGGATGAGCGGGGAGCGCTTTGTAGCGACGGCATCGACAACAACTGCTCACCTGATGGCCGGTTCGATTGCCAGGAGTCGACATGCTTGTCGGACATCGGGTCCCTCGAAGAGATCTGCGGGGACACGCGCGACAACGACTGCGACGACTTGGTCGACTGCCGCGACGAGCTCGACTGCACGGGTGCCGGGCTCGCCGAGAACTGCTTCGACTTCATCGACAACGACTGCGACAACGACGCCGACTGCGACGACCCCGACTGCGTGATCGGTCCGGAAAGCTGCTGGAACTTCCGCGACGACGACTGCGACGGCGACTGGGACTGCTCCGATTCCGAGTGCGAGGACGTCGCCGTCTGCGAGGGCTTCATCCCCGAGATCTGCGGCAACGCCGCCGACGACGACGGCGACGAATGGGTCGACTGCACCGACGAAGACTGCCTCGCCTCCCCGAGCTGCACGTAGGGCCACGCCCCTACCCTCCAACCTTCCGATTTCACAGGTGATTTCTGGCAACTTCCCCAAAGGCCATGAGACGACCCATGGCTTGGCGAAGTTGCCAGAAAACTCCAATGAGATCACATCGTTAGAGGGTAGGGGCGTGGCCCCGGATCGCAGCGGGGACGGATTGCTCGAGGAGGATCTGCCAGCCGGCCGCAGTTCTCTCCAGCACGATGACCATCTCGTCGGGGACGAAGATCGTTCCCCGGTCGTGGGAGCGGGATTCGCGGAGACGGTCCTGGCGCGCCGCGAGCGTGCCGACGACGAAGACGGCGAGGGATCGGCTGCGCATGTCGTCCGGATCGAAGTCGACGAAGCACTTCGACTGTGCAGCGACGTCCACGGGCTTGTCAGACGACGCCGTCAGGCCCCGGCGCAGACGCCGCTTGAGTTGCGCCTCCGTGAGGCCGTGCAGGTGGTAGGCGCGCAGGAGCGTGCGCGCGGTCGTCAGCGGCGTCGCGAGTTCGGGATCGGGCGGCGGATCGTCGCACCCCACGAGCGCGAGTCCGGCAGCGAGAAAGGCCGCGTTGACGCGCACGGTCCGGGCAGGCTAACAGACGGCCCACGATGAGGTGCGGGTCATGAACAAGATCTTCGCGACCGCGGCCGAGGCGATCGCCGACATCCCCGACGGCGCGACGCTCGCCGTGGGCGGATTCGGCCTCTGCGGCATCCCGGAGAACCTCATCGCCGCGCTGCGCGAGAAGGGCATCAAGCGCCTCACGGCTATCTCCAACAACTGCGGCGTGGACGACTTCGGCCTGGGGATCCTGCTCAAGACGAAGCAGATCCGAAAGATGGTGTCGAGCTACGTGGGCGAGAACAAGGAGTTCGAGCGGCAGTTCCTCTCCAAGGAGCTGGAGGTCGAGCTCGTCCCGCAGGGGACGCTCGCCGAGCGCCTGCGCGCGGGCGGCGCCGGCATCGCCGGTTTCTACACGCCGACCGGGGTCGGGACGCTCGCGGCGGAAGGCAAGGAAGTCCGCACGATCGACGGACGCGACTACGTCCTCGAACGACCCCTCAACGCCGATTTCGGCCTCGTGAAGGCCTGGAGGGGCGATCGCTTCGGCAACCTCGTCTACCGTCGCACCGCGCGCAACTTCAACCCGCAGTGCGCGATGGCGGGCAAGATCACGATCGCCGAGGTCGAGGAGCTGGTCGAGCCGGGCGCGCTCGACCCCGATCACATCCACACGCCGGGCGTGTTCGTGCAGCGCATCGTGAAGGGCGCGAGGTACGAGAAGCGGATCGAGCAGCGCACCGTGAGGAAGGGGTAGCCCATGCTCACTCGCGAACAGATCACGACGCGCGTCGCCCAGGAGCTGCAGGACGGCGACTACGTGAACCTCGGCATCGGGATGCCGACGCTCGTCGCCAACTACGTCCCCAAGGGCCGCGAGGTGATCCTGCAGTCCGAGAACGGCATCCTCGGGATCGGGCCGTTCCCGCTCGAGGGGGAGGAGGACGCGGACGTCATCAACGCCGGCAAGCAGACCGTCACGCTCGTTCCAGGAAGCGCCGTCTTCACGAACTGCGACGCCTTCGCGATGATCCGGGGCGGCCACATCGACGTCGCGGTCCTCGGCGCGATGGAGGTCTCCGAGAAGGGCGACATCGCGAACTGGATGATCCCCGGGAAGATGGTCAAGGGCATGGGCGGAGCGATGGACCTCGTTTCCGGCGCGAAGCGCGTGATCGTCTGCATGGAGCACAACGCCAAGGACGGGACGCCCAAGGTCCGAACGGTCTGCACGCTGCCGCTGACGGGCCGCGGCGTCGTGAACCGGATCGTGACGGACGTCGCCGTGATCGACGTGACGGCCGAGGGCCTGCTTCTGCGCGAGGTAGCGCCCGGGATGTCGGCGAAGGAAGTCCAGGACCGGACCGAGCCCACACTCCGGGTCGCTCCGGATCTGCGGCCGATCCCGCTCGACTGATTCGCGCTAGAATCCCCGCATGAGCGCTTCCGTCCGGTCCGTCTGCGGACTGGCCCTTCTGTGTTCCTGCGGCGGTGAATCAGTCCGGTTCGTCGATGCCGGTGCGGACTCGGACGTCGACGCCGACACGGACGCCGATGCGGACTCCGACGGCGACTGCAACCCCGCCGTCGAGACCGAGCCTCCGGCCGCGCCCTCCATTCTCGATCCCGCCTCCGGCCGCATCGACGTCGTGCCCGACCAGCTCGTGATCCGCGCGTCGGCGTTCTCGGATCCCGACGGCGACGCCCACGCCGAGAGCGAGGCGGAGATCTGGATCGCGCCCGGTGGCGAACGTCTCGAGCGGGTCTGGCAAGCGACGAACCAGGAGCGCCTCACCGAGTTCATCCTCGCGGACGGAGAATTCGAGGGCCTCGCGGCGGGCGTGGGGCTGGCCGAGTGGGCGGACCACGTCGTGCGGGTCCGCTACCGCGACGACACCGGGTCCTGCGACGCGTGGAGCGCGTGGAGCGACGAACGACTCTTCCGGACGGACGACGGCAGCTCGCATTTCTTCGGCAACGAGGTCGTCCGGCGTTTCGACATCGAGATCCCCCCTTCGAGCTGGGACGACATCAACTCCGAGGCGTACCCGGGCGGCTGCGTGCAGTATCGCCGCAACTACTACATGGGCGCGCTCGTCTACGAGGGGGAGCGCTTCGACGGCGTCGGCGTCCGGCTCAAGGGAGGCTGCGGCTCGTCGCGCAATCTCGACGGGAAGTCGTCGTTCAAGATCAACCTGAACTGGGACGATCCGGACGTCCCGGGCTGTCCCGAGGAGCGGCGGCTGCACGGGCTCTCCCGCTTCACGCTCAACAACGGGGTGCAGGACTGGACGCAGGAGCACGAGGCGCTCGGCTACGCCGTCTATCGGGAGATGGACGTTCCGTCTCCGCGCGTCGGTCACGCGCAGGTCTACGTGAACGGCGTCTACTACGGCGTGTACGTTCACGTCGAGACGATCGACCGCAGATTCCTGCGGCGCTGGTTCGAGAACAACGACGGCATGATGTACGAGGGCGCGTACTGGTGCGACCTGCTCCCCTGGAACGTGCCCAACGACCTCGACGAGTGGTCCTGCTTCGACCGCGAGTTCTCCGAGGACGTGTGCGACGAGCCGGATCCCGACGCCGAGCCGACGGACTGGGAGCTGCTGCGTCAGCTCACCCTGGACATCCAGGACATCCCGCCCGGCGGGTTCTACGGCCAGCAGGGAGACATCACCGAGATCTTCGACTTCGACCGGTTTCTTTCCATGTGGGCCGTCGACGGGATGCTCGCGCACTGGGACGCGTACTCGTTCCACATCCTCAACAACTACCGCGTCTATCACGACCCCGATTCCGGGCTGTGGACGATGATGCCCTGGGGGATCGATCAGACCTTCCGCGGCGACCTCGATCCGTGGAGCACCGACGCGGTCATCATCCGGCGCTGCCTGCAGGAGACGGATTGCGAGGACGCGTTCGCGCAGAGGCTGCAGGAGGTCTCGGACACCTACGAATCGATGGAACTCCAAGCGGACGCGCAGCGCATGTACGACGTCGTGGCCCCACTGCTGCGCGACGATCCGCGCAAGGAGTACGACAACGGAGCCTACGGCGCGGCCTACCGCGAGCTCGTCGACTTCATTCCCTGGCGGCCGCTGCGCGTCGGAGAGATCCTCGCCTCGCACGGATTCTGATCGCGAGGGCGAGGGCCAGCGCCAGGGCCAGGGCGAAGCCGGGGAGGGCGCCGGGCGATCCGGCGGCCCCGCAGCCGCATCCGCCCTGTAGCGCCTTGGCGCCATCGCCGTCGCCCGCTCCCGCATCCGAGGGGGCCGAGGCGTCGACGTCCGAGTCGGCATCGACGTCCACGTCTCCGTCCGTGTCGGTGTCGGTGTCCGAGTCGCCGTCCGGGCCCGCGTCCGCGCCGCTCTCCGGCTCGCAAGTTTCCGAGCAGCCGTCGCCGTTCTCGGTGTTCCCGTCGTCGCAGTCCTCGTCCGAGGCGAGGGTGCCGTCGCCGCACACGGACGCGCACACGGACGGCTCGCCCTCGCAGTCGAAGCCTTCCTCGGGCTGGCAGGCTGCGCTGCACCCGTCGCCGTCCTCCAGGTTGCCGTCGTCGCACCCCTCGGGTCCGAGCGCGCGCCCGTCTCCGCATCCCGGATCGCAGACGGACGGCTCGCCGTCGCAGGCGTAGCCCTCCTCGACCTCGCAGGCGTCGTCGCAGCCGTCGCCCGCGGCGACGTTCCCGTCGTCGCAGGGTTCGTCGCCGGCGACGACTCCATCTCCGCAGGTAGACCAGCATCCCGTGTCGTCGCACTCGTACCCGTGCTCCGGCGTGCAGGCGTCGTCGCACCCGTCGCCGAGATCGAGGTTCCCGTCGTCGCACTCCTCCACGCCCATCCGGAAGAAGCCGTCCCCGCAGGCCGCGTCCCGGCACGCGTTCGTGCACGCGTCGGTATTCAGTGCGTTTCCGTCGTCGCAGCCCTCGACCCCCGCCCGCACGAAACCATCCCCGCACGCGGCGTCCTCGCAAGTGGACAGGCAGGCGTCCGTTTCCACCGCGTTGCCGTCGTCGCACGCCTCGACCCCCGCCCGCTCGAAGCCGTCGCCGCATCGGGCATCCTCGCAGGTGGTCGGGCAGGCGTCCGCGTCGGACGCGTTTCCGTCGTCGCACTCCTCGACTCCCGCCCACTCGAACCCGTCGCCGCAGTCGGCGTCGCGGCACGCGTTCGTGCAGGCGTCCGTGTTCGACGCGTTGCCGTCGTCGCAGTCCTCGACGCCGGCCCGCTCGAAGCCGTCCCCGCACGCCGCGTTCGCGCAAACGTTCGTGCAGGCGTCGGTGTTGACGGCGTTTCCGTCGTCGCAGCTCTCGACTCCCGCACGGACGACGCCGTCTCCGCAGCGTGCAGCGACGCAGGTGTTGAGGCACGCGTCGGTGTTCACGGCGTTGGCGTCGTCGCACTCCTCGACGCCCGCGCGTACGAACCCGTCTCCGCAGGACGCGTTCTGGCAGCTGTTGAGGCACGCATCCGTGTTGAGCGCGTTGCCGTCGTCACAGGCCTCGACGCCCACGCGGACGAACCCGTCTCCGCAGGCGGCGGCCACGCAGCTGTTGAGGCACGCGTCCGTGTTGAGCGCGTTGCCGTCGTCGCAGGCCTCGACGCCGGCGCGGACGAACCCGTCGCCGCAGGCGGCGTTGACGCAGGTGTTCAGGCACGCGTCCGTGTTGACGGCATTTCCGTCGTCGCACGCCTCGACACCCGCACGGACGATGCCGTCTCCGCATTCGGCGTTCTGGCATGCATTCGTGCACGCGTCCGTGTTGACGGCGTTGCCGTCGTCGCACTCCTCGACGCCGGCGCGGACGATGGAGTCCCCGCACCGCGCGTCGCGGCACGAGTTCGTGCAGGCGTCGGTGTTCACGGCGTTTCCGTCGTCGCACTCCTCGGCGCCGGTCACCACCCCGTCGCCGCACCGCCCGTACTCGACCATGACCTCGGTGTACGCCAGGCAGAAGTCTCCGCCGCCGGTCGGGATCACCGACAGGACGTTGTTGCCGCCGTCGACGTACCCGGGGAATCCGCCGTCGTACCAGGCGCTCACGTAGGGCGAGGCCGCGCTGCACGAGTCGCAGGAGCAGTCGAGCGGGGCGGGGTCGATCTGCTCCTGGACGAGCTGCCCGTTCACCTCGATGCGGAACGACTGTCCGGAGCAATTGACGCCGTAGAGCGTGACCGTGATCCGGTTGATCGTGGATCCCGCGGGCGCCGGATCCAGGAAGTCGGAGTCGTTGTGCCATTCCGGATAGCCGCTCGTGCACGAGTACTCCTCGCCGCACACGAGGCAGTGGGCGGGGGTCACCCAGCTGTCGACCTCGATGGTCGTGCTGTCCGCACGCGCGAGCGAAGGCAGGGTCAGCAAGCTTGCAGCCAAGACGATACGGCGCATGGCGCGGATGCTACCGACGGCGGCGGCGGCGCACCAGACCCAGAACCGCGAGGATCCCCAGCGTGGCCATCCCGCCCGTTCCGGAAGCGCGGCAGCCGCAGCCGCCCTGCAGGGCCTTGCTGCCGTCGCCCGCGCCGGCGTCCAGCGGAGGCGATGCGTCCGCGTCGACGTCGATGTCCGTGTCGGCGTCCGTGTCTGCGTCGGCGTCCGGCCCGGCGTCCTCGCCCGCCTCCGGCTCGCAGGCCGAGGAGCACCCGTCGCCGTCGTCCGTGTTCCCGTCGTCGCAGTCCTCGTCGGAGGCGAGAACGCCGTCGCCGCACACGGACGCGCACACGGACGGCTCGCCCTCGCAGTCGAAGCCTTCCTCCGGTTGGCAGGCCGCGTTGCACCCGTCGCCGTCCTCACGGTTGCCGTCGTCGCACCCCTCGGGGTCGCGCACGCGGCTGTCTCCGCAGCCCGGGTCGCAGACCGACGGCTCACCCCCGCACGCGTAGCCGTCCTCGACCTCGCAGGCGTCGTCGCAGCCGTCTCCCGCGACGACGTTCCCGTCGTCGCAAGGCTCGTCCCCGGCCACGACCCCGTCGCCGCAGGTCGAGGCGCACCCGGTCTCGTCGCACTCGTACCCGTGCTCCGGCCCGCAGGCGTCGTCGCAACCGTCGCCAAGGTCGAGGTTCCCGTCGTCGCAGTCCTCCACGCCGGCCCAGAAGAAGCCGTCGCCGCAGGCCGCGTCGTCGCAGGCGTTCGTGCACGCGTCGCCGTTTTCCGCGTTCGCGTCGTCGCACTGCTCGACTCCCGCGCGGACGAACCCGTCTCCGCACGAGGCGTCGTCGCAGGTCGAAAGGCACGCGTCCGTCTCGTCCGCGTTGCCGTCGTCGCAGGCCTCCACTCCCGCCCGCTCGAAACCGTCGCCGCACCGCGCGTCCTCGCAGGTGGTCGGGCAGGCGTCCGCGTCGGAGGCGTTTCCGTCGTCGCACTGCTCCACGCCGGCCCACTCGAAGCCGTCGCCGCATTCCGCGTCGCGGCACGCGTTCGTGCACGGGTCCGTGTTGGACGCGTTGCCGTCGTCGCACTCTTCGAGGCCGGCCCATTCGATCCCGTCACCGCACGCGGCGTTCGCGCAGACGTTCGTACACGCGTCCGTGTTCACCGCGTTTCCGTCGTCGCAGGCTTCCACGCCCGCGCGCACGAATCCGTCTCCGCAGCTCGCGTTCAGACAGGTGTTCAGGCACGCGTCGGTGTTCACAGCGTTTGCGTCGTCGCACTGCTCGACGCCCGCGCGGACGAAGCCGTCTCCGCAGGTCGCGTTGACGCAGGAGTTGAGACACGCGTCGGTGTTGAGGGCGTTGGCGTCGTCGCAGGCCTCGACGCCCGCGCGGACGAAGCCGTCTCCGCAGGTCGCGTTGACGCAGGAGTTGAGACACGCGTCGGTGTTGAGGGCGTTGGCGTCGTCGCAGGCCTCGACGCCCGCGCGGACGAAGCCGTCTCCGCAGGTCGCGGTGACGCAGGAGTTGAGACACGCGTCGGTGTTGAGGGCGTTGGCGTCGTCGCAGGCCTCGACGCCCGCGCGGACGAAACCGTCTCCGCAGGTCGCAAGGGCGCAGGTGTTGAGGCACGCGTCCGTGTTCGAGGCGTTGGCGTCGTCGCAGGCCTCGACGCCCGCGCGGACGAAGCCGTCCCCGCACCGTGCGTTGAGGCACGTGTTGAGGCATGCGTCGGTGTTGAGGGCGTTCGCGTCGTCGCACTCCTCGGTCCCCTCGCGGATCCCGTTTCCGCAGACCTGGCAGGTCGCCGTCACGGCGATCGGGTTGTTGGCTCCCTCGTGCGTCGTCCCGCCGGCTCCGGCGAGGCCGTTGTAGCTCGAGCCACCGTCGCCCGTTCCGCCAGCCCCGCTGGTCACGAGAAGGGAGCCCACGAAGTTGTCGACGACGTGGAAAAGCTTCACGCGGCCGCCGCCTCCGCCTCCGCCCGCCCACTCCCAGGCCCCGCACGAGGCCGGGCAGCCATCGGAGTCGGCGCCCCGGCCGCCGCGTGCTCGCGCCGTCCCGTTTCCCGCGATCGTCGCTCCCTGGATCAGGACCGCGCCCCCGGATCCGCCGCCCCCGCCCGGGTGGTAGCCGCAGGCCGACGCATCGGGCGGCGCCGCCTCGCCGTCCGCGCTCACCGTGCCGTTGATCGTCGCCGTCCCGCTCGCGAGCAGGCGGATCGATCCGCCTCCGTGGCCGCCACGCCCGCCGGAGTTGGCACAGCCGCAGCCGTTCCCTCCGGCGCCGCCGCCGGATCCCATCGCCGAGTCCGTCCCGTTCGACGTTCCGTGCGTCGCGCCCGCAGCGCCCTGACAGTGCGCGATCGAAGGAACGTTGCACGCGTCGCACGGCCCGTCCCACCCGTTCGCGGGATCCGTCTGGCCGCCGAGCCCGCCGTACCCGCCGCCCGCGCCGCCGTTTCCGACGCACGAACCCGGTCCGCCGCCGCATCCGCCGCCCGCGCCGCCGCCCTGATTGCCGCCGCTCGCCGCGGACGGATTCGCTCCGCGGCTGCCCGCGGCGTCGGCCGTCAACGTCCCGGCGATCTCGATCGTGCAGGCGTGGATCTCGAGCGTTCCGTAGCTGACGCCGTCGTATGCGCGCACGGACACCGTCCGCCCGGCCAGGACGCGAAATCGAGCGATGCCCGTGTGGTTCCCCGCGATGACCGCGCCGTTCGCTGGGTCCCAGTCCGTGCCGAGGTGGTCTCCCCCGCCCAGGTCCGTCCAGGCGAACGCGCCTGCGGGCGCCCAGAGCGCGAGCAGAGACCACACACCAAGGCCAAGCGCACCGCGCCGCGACACCGCGGAAAATGTACCACGCCGGGCGCTAGCCCGGATAATTCGTGAACCTCGCTACTGCAATCCGCGATACGACGCAATCTCCGCGCGTTTCCTCGGTTCCCCATCCTCGC
>Ga0247727_10004226_pt1 | contig 30675 bp, 37 predicted proteins | sample WisWelCaveWW1625_FD_202498 | JGI IMG/M metagenome (GOLD analysis project Ga0247727, IMG submission 202498) | Biofilm microbial communities from Wishing Well Cave, Virginia, United States - WW16-25 | ecosystem: Environmental > Aquatic > Deep subsurface > Groundwater > Cave microbial mat | place... | reverse complement strand
CCACCGCGTGATCGCTCTCCGCGATTCATGCTTCGTTTTTAAAGAGGACGGGATTTATAGGATCACCGGGGAACAGCGCGCGGACCTTCGGGTCAGTCTTTTTGACGGAACCACGTTGCTCAAAGGGCTCATGACAGCCGTCCCGTTTAACAATCGGATCACTTGTTTTACAGACCAAACCATCGTGGCCATTTCGGACAGCGGCGTGGCGATCATCTCGCGCCCCATCGAGTTCACCTTGTTTCGCCTGTCGTCCAACCAGTTCTCGAATTTCAAAAACGTGAGCGTTGGGATTCCATACGAGAGCGACAGAAAATACATTTTCTCGACGGTAACAAACACCACCGACGGCGCGGCTAACCAGCAGTTTATTTACAATTCTGTCACCAATTCCTGGACCCAGTGGGACTTGCCAATCGCGTGTGGGATTGTTTCAAACTTCGACAACAAACTCTATTTCGGCTCGTCCGATCCGACGGTGAAATATGTCTACCAGGAGCGCAAGGATTTTACATCCACCGATTACGCCGACGACGAGTTTGACATCACCATTGTCGGCTACGCGGATACAACCGTCCAGGTCGTGAGTTCAGCCCTCGCCGCGGTTGGCGATTCTCTCGTCCAGTTCGTCGGCCTCATCCCGAGCCGAGCGGCAGTCATCACATCGATTCCCGATCCCACTCACGTGATCGTTGCCGATCCGTTCACCTGGGCTCCTGGCGCGGCCAAGATTATGACGCCCATCACTGAAACCGTCCAGTGGCTCCCTGCCCATGGGGGCAATCCATCGATAGTCAAGAAGTTCACTGACGCCAAATTTGTCATCTCGAATGCGATCTTCCGACAGATGACTGGGATTTTTTCAACCGATTTGTCCCCCGACGATGAAGCTGTCACGCTCACACCGGCTATTGAGGGGCCTTGGGGTCAATTCCCGTGGGGGTCCGCCGCGTGGGGCGGCGACAACGTTAACCCGCAGAACGTGCGGACGCAGTTCCCGGCAGAGAAGGCCCAGGGGCATTGGGTGAACATGCGCCTGACCCATGCCCAGGCCTTGACCGCTTTTTCTCTCTTGGGCGTGGCGGTCTTTTACAAAGAAGTGAGCGAGCGGATGCGCTGATGTCAAAACTCCCTTCGGTCCGCCGGATTCTCAAAGAAGACTACCAGGACGCTCCGTCCTGGTTTGACCGACTGGCGATCACGCTAAATATGTTCATGGAGAACGTCTATGGGGCCCTCAATCGGAACCTCACCTTCCCCGACAACATCAGGAGCCAAAAAAAGACGTTCCGAATCACAGCGGGCGCGACGCCGGACCTCAACGTCTATAAGTTTGCACTCGAAAACACATGGCGTCCGGAAGGATTGATCCCGATGAAGGTGGCGCAGGTGGGCGGGACGTATACGCCGCTTTTGAGCGCGGTGACGATGAGTTGGCGCGCCAGAGACGACAATTCAGTTGTCATTGACGCGATCACCGGGCTCACCAACGGAGCGGTCTATGATTTCACGGTTCTGATAATTTAAGGAGATAATCATGGCCTTCGTACAAACCCTGTCGCCTGAAGAAGAAGAACAAAAGAAGCAAAAGATCAACGCGCCCGAACTGTCGGCGGCTGGCGGCGACATCACTGGGTCCACCGGGCCCAGTCTTCCTTCACCGCAAGTTTCTGGCCAAGGCGGGTTCACCGATGTCGGGGCCTACCTCGACGCCAACCGTGAACAGGCGTCCCAAATGGGCGACGTGGTCGCTGGAAACATTGGGACTGAAGGGCAAGGCCTCAAGTCAGGGATTGACACGGACAAGACCGGATTTGGAACGATGGTCCAGTCGGGTTCGGTGGCCTCAAATCAAGCATTGATAGACGAGATTTTGGCAGACCCGTCTGGTTTTCTTGGGAGCAACAATGCGGATAAACTTTCGGCGTTCCGCAAGATGAAAAACACGACCGGATACACGGGGCCGACAGGCATTTACGATCCTGATAAAGAGTTGGAGGTCAGGGGCAAGGTTGGGCAGTTTTCAGACAAGCTCTCCACGCTCGAACAGCCTGGCGGTGGGTATACAGACTATCTATACGGTGCGGGACAAAATCCGACGCTCGGGCAGGTTGAACTTGATTCTCTGCTCTTAAACCAAGACCCCACGGCGCGTGGAAAAATAGACACACAGGTCGGTCAGTTCAAAAACCTGAACGACTACCTCGACCAGGCCATTCAAGGGTCAATTACCGAAGCCGATGCCGCGCGGATCGGGACAAACGAGGCGATGGGTCAGGCGAGACAAGTGCGTGGGGCGAAAAGCGACTTATCGGGGACGTTGGACAGTCAACTTACAACCGCCCAAGGGATCAAAGACGACAAAATGGCAGCTATGGGGGCCTACCGACCGATCGTTGAAAAGATGGCTGCCTGGTTTAAAAACACAGACCCAAACAGTGGATCGTTCTTCTCGAATTTCGCCGGCGACTATCAAAACCTATTGAATGGGACAGCGGTCCCCGACGCGCAGTTGAACGACCTTTTCTTCCCTGGTCCGCTTTTCACCAATCCGTATTTTTCCGCCGATGACCCAACAAGGGCGGGAGTCGCTTCAAGGACTCAGGCGTCGAGATATGACGCTCTGAGCAAGATTCTCGAAGAACTCGATCCAAACTTCGACGTCGGAAAGGCGCAATCGTTCTTAAAGCCGTACCTGTTTGGTGGAAAGTTCAGACTCGGGCCGCCAGATTGGACGCCGGCGCCAAATACCACAATTGTGGCACAAGATTTGACGCCGTTACCGTGGTGGGACAAAGAACCAAAGTTTGGGCTCGTGTAAAACGAGGAGATGAATATGGGTCTTATTGGCAAAGACAACAGCGGAAAATATCTCAGGGAGGCCCTGGCGCGCATTCAAAACGTCTGGATGCCTTCGATTGAGGACATGCGGGCAAACCCTAAACTGGCACGCGCATTCTTCCAGGGGAAGACGAAGATGTCGGACATTAAACGGAACCCTGCGGCGCGGTCCGCCGCCATGAAAGCTCTCGCAGGGCTCCAACAGGTAGCCACGCAAGGCGGCCTAACTCCTATTGACCGTGCTCGCCTTGCCGAAGTCCAGGCTGGACAAGAGGCCTCAAATCGTGGGGCCCAAGAGGCCATCCTTGCCAACGCCGCCGAGCGCGGTGTGGCAGGTGGCGGTCTTGAAATGGCTCAACGCCTAATCGCCCAACAGGAAGGCGCGGGACGGGCGAACCGGGCGGGTCTCGATATCGCGTCGCAAGCCCAACAACGCGCCCTGGATGCTCTCGAAAGGTCGGGACTGGCCGGCGAACGGATGGGAGCCAGGGATTTCGCCGAACAGGCGCAACAAGCTGAGGCCCAAGACGCTATCGAACGGTTCAACACGGCGAATCAGCAGAACGTCGAAACCGGGAACGTGGGGACCACCAACGACTTCACCATCCGAAACAAAGACCTGTTCCAGCGTGACTTTGAAAACAAAATGCGCCAGGCGGAGGGCTCAGCTGGCGTTTATGGACGGATGGCCGACGCTGAAGCGGAGAAACGGAAAAGGAGATATGGGTACCTCAAAGACGCGGCGGGCCTAGGGCTCGGCGTTGCGACTCTCGGGAAACAAGCGGCGGCCCCTGCCGCCGCTGTGGTGTAATCATGAGACCTGAAATCGTTGACTTCGTGAGGCGATATCGACACGGGGCCGGCCCAACGGCCCACGCCTACGATCCGAACGACGACGAGAAAGACACGGATCGCGTCCAGAACGATGAAATTACCAAGCCGTTTCTGGGTGAAGGAGAGAGGCATGGCGGGAAGGAATTTTATGCCGATGTTGCGCCTGGTGTCAGTGAACACAAGGAAGGCGGCGTGGATTGGCTTGGGGCCCTCCAAGGGGCACTCGCCGGATTCTCCGGCGGCCCTGATGCCGTCCTCAGCCTCGCCAAGCAGAGGCAATCGGTAATCGACACTGAAGTGGACCGATTGATGAAGGCCAAAGAATTCGCTGCGGCTCAAAAAGATAAGACGATCCAGGCCGAACTTGAACGGCAGAACAAAAAAGAAATTGCCGAATCGTCAGCGCGCGCAACCGCCGAGGCGCGTGGGGAGGCCAGGCAGGACCGCCAGGCTATTCTTGAAGCGGCTCGGGTGGAACGGGAGACTACACGCGCATCGGCTGCAGCCGTAAAAGAAGCGGTACGCCAGGACAAACTGGTCCAAGACGAGACAGAATTGAACGTCCCTGGGTGGGATCGTTCAGCTGACGTGCGCCCGACCCCCGAGGAAGCGAAGCTGGCGCGGAAAGGGCTCGCTGATTTTGATTCGTTTTCGAAAGGGATCGAGCAACTCAAAGGGCTTATCAGAAGGTACGGATCGACGAATCTGATGGGAAAAGGGTCAAGCGAGGCGGGGTCTTTGGCCACCGGCCTGAAATTGACCCTAAAAAATATCGCACAGCTCGGCGTGATGAGTGAATCGGACGCCGAACTCCTCTCCCAGCAGGTCATCAACCCGAACGAGATGGCGTCGCTCAAAATCTCCACGCCTGGGGCTATCGAACAACTTGACAGCACTCTGGATCAGGCCAAGCAAAAGATGGAGGCTGGGATGGTGGCAAAGGGTTACAAACGGGCCGCCGGCGTGCTCTCCGCTCCTCCGCCCGCCGCCGGAAACACCGGGAAGGTGAAAGTGAGCAACGGGACGGAAACGTTTTGGATCGAGCCGGAGGACGAAGCGTCCGCGGTGAAAGACGGGTACGAGAGAATTTAATGGGTTGGCGAGACCGAGCAATCAAGGTTGACGAGGATGTGTCCACCGCGCCAGGCGGGTGGAAGACCCGCGTTGTGCCGGTAGAAGAAGGCCCGTCGGAAGGAGTATCCTTTGGTCTCGGGGCATCTGAGGGGGCGACGTTTGGGTTCGGGGACGAGGCCGCCGGATTGGCCAACGCTTTGGGGCTTGACCCGGCCCGGGGCGACTTTGCTGAAAATTTTGCTGCGCAGGGCGTAAAGTATTTGACCGGGAAGGAAAACCCGGTCGACAAGTATCGGGAGGCAAGAGATTTTGTCCGGGCTAAGATTGAGGCCGCCGAGCAAGCCAACCCAAAGACATTCATGGGTGGCCAGTTAACTGGGGGAACCGCTACGGCCCTGATCCCTGGCGTCGCTCCTGTCCGGGGGGCAAAACTTCTCCAATTGATGAAAATGGGGGCTTTGGCGGGTGGGGCGCAGGGATTGGGATCAAGCGAAGCCGATCTCACCAAGGGCGACGTCCTGGGGGCGTCTGAGGACACGGGAAAGGGTGCCTCCCTGGGCGCATTGACAGCGGGTGGGATTCATGGGGCCCAGAAGGTTGGGCGGTTCGCTCTGGACAAGGCCGGGCAGGTGGCGGAGCATCTGTCTGGGCTTCCGCACTGGCTGGCGCGGGTGGCACGGCGCGAGGGGCCGGCGGTGTTCAATTCGGAGGGGACCGAGCAATCAATCACTAATGCCGTAGACGACATCCAAAGCCAAATCACATCCTATCGAAAAGGCGCTGGAGTCGCGCTCGGGAAGGTAAAAAAATCGCTCGGGATTCAAGACACGTTGCGTGACCAGGCAGAGGACATCGCGAAGCGAGGAATTCATGACTGGGATCCCCAGGGAGTCGTCAGACAGGCCCTTGGCTTGATGGAAAACGTCAGGCCCAATGGGCGCGAAATCCTCAAGACGATGGTGGACACGCGCCAGGCGATTGACGATCTGGTTGATTTTTCGCGCAAAGGGATCAAACCAATCCCCGGGAAGACTGAGGCGGTCCTTAAAAATCTACGGGTCGCACTGAACAAAAAGATCGCCTCCGTGACCGAACAACCGATGAAGATGAGCCGTTCGGTTTCGGGAATCCCCACCGTGGAAGTCCCGGCGGGCCCAGTGAGAAAAATCGGACAGGAATTGAGGATGGCGGAAGGAAATTTCGCAAAGGCCGCCGACACATTCGACACACTTCAGCCACGCCTGGACACCTCGCAGAAGGTAATTTCAACGGTCAAGAACGACCTCCAAGGGGGGCTCCGTTCAATCAACCCCGACCTGGAAGCTCTGGGGAACGTCCCTGGCGGTCCTGAGGCGTTCAACACAGCGCGGAACGAAGTCGCCCGATTCCTATTCAAAACCACCGACGGCAGCGGCGGGGGGACTTTAACCCTCCTGGCCAAGACCCTCGGCTTGACGCCTGACCGCGCCGGGCGGTTCCTGGCGGCGTCTGGGAAGGGGCTGGACGACTTCATCGCCGCCCACCCCAAAGCCATCCAGTATTTTCAAACCCTGGCACAAACGGCAGGGCGTGGAGGGCAATCGTTGGCGGTGGCGAACTTCGTCCTCCAACAACGCGAGCCAGAGTATCAGCAGATGGTGAACGATTTAACCGAAGGAGGACAATGACATGAGACCAGACCCGCTATTCATCAACGAACGCACCCTCGTCGCCGACGGGGCTAGATCGACAATCAAAAACGAGGTGGGAGCAAAGTTTTTCACCATCCAGGTAAAAGGCGTCGGAGCTGGGGCGACGGCTTGGACCGCGACGATTGAAGGGTCTAACAATGAGGTCGACTGGTCGTCCATCGTGGCACATGGAACGGCTGATCTGGACGCCACGCTCAAGAACTCGGGCGCGACGCCTTGGGCTCCGAAATTCGTCCGGATCAACCTCACCGGCCTGACCTTGGCCCCCGCCACAGCCCTCGGCGTGTTCGTCAACGGTCTTCCATGAGGATCGACCGTGTGGTCCGGATGATCGAGGACGAACTTCAGCCGGTCATTGACACGAAATCAAACCAGACGATCCAACTCATGCATGAAGTGAATACGCTGAGGGACACCCTGAACGACAGGATCAAGAAAGCGAGGAACTTGGAGATCTTGAGATTCAAAAAAGCTGAGCTGGACGAAACATTGGCGAATTACGATCCCGCCGTTCTCGCGGTGTTCGCCGCCGAGGCCTTGCTCACGATCCCGGAGCCAGCTCCGATCCTGGACCCCGAACCCGGTGTCCCCTGAGAGATGGATGGGGCTCGAAGAAACGATCATCTCCGAATTGGCGTGGCTGAAAAGCCAGGTCACAGAATTGCTCGCATGGAACGCTCAGAGAGAGAAAGTCGAAGCCGAACTTCATCAGGTCCGAGTCGGCATGCTCGGAAGTATCCAGTCGGACATCAAAGCTCAAGGTCAGCAGATTTTCGAGATCGCCGGAGCCAAGATTGTCGCGCACCAAGCGGCGCGCGACATCGATGAGCACAAGCGGGACCACAAGTGGTGGTTCGGAACGGTCGTCACATTGACGACTATGGCGGCGGGAGGGGCGATGTTCCTGGTAAAAAATGCAGGACGCTTGGCTACGTTTTTTTCTACTATTGGGACGCCGCCGCCTTCCACCCCTTGAGTGGACAAGTGCCAGGATTGCGGCGCGCCGTTTGTGATCTGCGAAGGGCACCCGCGTCCGACGTGCCGGTGCCAGGAGGATCGTGAAATATGGTCGGCGCAGAACTAAAAAAGACACACCTCGTCATCCACCACTCGGCGTCCGCCGACCACCCAGCCCACCTTAATTTTCAAGCCATCCGAGACTACCACGTAAACGTCAACGGATGGCGGGACATTGGCTATAATTTCGTCATCGACAGAATCAACGGGCGCGTCGAGACGTTGGTGGGCCGGGTGCTGACCGACATGGGAGCCCACACGCGGGAGATGCACTTGAACAACGTGGGGATCGGGATTTGCTTGATCGGCGACTGCGACAAGGCGGCTCCGCAGGAAGACGCTCTTTCCATCCTGGGCAATCTCTGCCGTTCCTTGATGACCCAATTCGACATTCAACCTGAGTGCGTCATCGGGCACCGGGAAGCCCAGGCCGACGGCGGCGTCCCGATTGCCGAGCGGAAGACTTGTCCTGGGACCATGTTCGACATGTACGCCTTCAGGACAAGGCTAAAAAACTGATGCGCTGGCCGCCCAGGATCATCGACGTTCTCCTATTTAACGATTCCCGAAAAGCCGGGATCGGTCTTTGGGTTTTCTACACCGCCACGGCTCTCCTGATCGCTAAATTGATCCTGGCTTCCGATTGGATTTGGGCAACCACCTCCGCCATTGCCGTCGTCGGCGGCGGGACCATCGCAGACAAATTTCTTGAATCTCGTAAACCTCCTAAACCTCCCGTCGATTAGCTGGCGTCGCGTCCTCGCCATTACCGGGCTCGGTATCCTCGCCGCCCTCCTCATCCAGGTCCGCCTCCAAGGCATTGCTCTCGAACGCGAACGCCTCGTCTACCTTCACCCTCGTGTCGAGCAACGAATTAAGGTCGTCCGGGTGGTTGGCCGGGTGAGGATTGTCACGCGGGTGATCGAAACAGAGGGTCGGAAGGAAACGGTAACGGAGGAAACGAGGGCCCCTGTGGTCGAGAGCACCGAGGCGGCACGTGTGGAGGCTCCAGCGTTCCCGCCGGCGCGCCCGCCCAGGTGGGTGGCGGGGGCAAGCCTTTTGAATTTCAAGCCAGGCGACAGATCGGGGTGGACGGCGTGGGGCGGCGTGTCGTTGGCGGGACGCCTCGACCTTTGCCTGGGCATTACCGTGTCTCTCCGTCCCGGCGCGATGGTCCTGGTCCGCTTCTAATGCTTGGGCACTACCGGTCCTCCCCGCCGGCGCGGTCCTCCCCGCCAGCGCGATGGCCTATGCCTTTACTTTTCTCATATAATACTGTATAATAATATCGCAGGAAGAAGGTAGTAGCCAGATCGGCTCTACCAAAAGGAGGCGCGCCAAATGGTCGCCACGAGAAATACGGTCACGCTCACCCTCAACCCGACGCAGTTCCTCGCCTCGGTCAAACACCTCTCCCCCAACCTCAAGAAAGTTGCCCAAGCCGCCGAAGCGCGCGGCTACGATATTCGCGTCGAGTTCCTTCACCTCCCCGCCCCCGAGCACTACATTGCCCTTTCAGTCATGCCTTGTGTGCGATTGGAGGCCCACCATGCTTGAATCCATCCCCGGCTACGACGCCTGGAAAACCGCGTCGCCCTACACCATCGAGATCGACCCCAAGCCCATCGACCTCTGCTCGTGCGGGCACAACTACCGACCCCACACCGGGCCCTTCACCAACAAATACGGCGTCACCTGCACCGTGGCGGGCGGGCATTGTTTCGGCGAGGATTGCGGGTGCATGGAGTTTGAGCCCGCGGAGCTTGAACCTTTTGAAGATGACTACGACCGCAAGGAGGAGTGTATTTGAGCGAAGAAAAAGACATCCCGGGGCTGAGCTACTTCGACCGGATGATGGGGACCATCCACGAACTGCCAGACAGGAGATTCAGCCGGGCTTCATGAAGAAATCGTGAGGGCGGCGGGGCAACCCGCTGTAAACGACATCCTGGTCCCAAGTCCAGGAAATCGAAAGGCCCCCGATGGGGCACCCGGAACGGGAGCGATACCCCGGACCGCGAAAAGGAGCAACAAAATGAAATCAGGCATGACACTCGTCGAACTGGCGGAGGAAATTCAACGCCAACAGGCCACCAAGCGGGACTTCATCGCCCCGTCGAAGGAGTTGGTGATGGAGCCGTTAAACTGTCAACTCAGGATCAACGGGCATGGGTGTTTCCCCATGACGACCATCGCGGAGGAGCAGATTGCTTCCCGGATTGGAATCCCGCAGAAATACTACGACCGCATGAAGGTGTCGTCCTACAAACTGCTCGCGGAGAACGTGAACCACTGGTTCGGGGAGGACAACGACAAGCGGTTGATCCGCACCCTTGACGGCACGGCCCGGGCGTTCCTGTCCGACCGTTACCGCCCCCTGGACCATATGGACATGGCGGAGGCGGTCATGCCGCTCATCGCCAAGCCTGGGTTCACGGTCGAGAGTGCTGAACTCACCCAAAAACGCCTCTACATCAAAGTCGTCACGAGCCGGATCACGGCGGAGATCGGCGTGGGGGACGTGGTTCAGGCGGGCATCGTCATCTCGAATTCGGAGGTGGGGATGGGATCGGTGAAGGTGGAGCCGTTGGTCTATCGCCTGGTGTGCCGAAACGGGGCGATCATCAACGACCTGGCCATGCGCCAGGCCCACATCGGGCGGAGCACCGGGAACGGGGATATCGCGGAGCAGTTCTTCCGTGACGACACCCGCCAGGCGGACGACAAGGCGTTCTGGATGAAAATTAGGGACGTGGTTGAGGGGACGTTCTCGGAAGTCGTGTTCGGGCGGATCGTCAAGAAAATGAAGGACGCCGCCGCCCGGATCATCGACGCCGAGGTGGTGAAGGTGGTGGAGGTGGTGAAGCGGGAACACGCCCTCACGGCAGACGTGGGCGGCGGCGTCCTCAACTACCTCATCAAGGGCGGGGACTTCAGCCAATACGGCCTCGGCAACGCCATCACGCGAGTTAGCCAGGACGTTCACGACTACGACCAGGCCACGGAACTTGAACGCCTCGGGGGGGACGTTTGCTCCCAAGACGGCGGGTGGTGGAAGGGTCTGATGGACGCGGCGCGAGACAACCGCAACTAAGGTGACGGGCCGGTCAGACCACCGACCGGTTAAACCACAGCCATCGTCCGAAGTCGATGGGGGGGGGAAAGGAGGACGCAAGTGCCAAATAATGTGACCAACCACGTCGGCATTTTCGGACGGTTGGAAGACCTGAAGCGGATCAAGAAGTGGATCGACGGCGGGAAAGAACAGCGGGTGGACTTCAAAAAGATCAAGCCCATGCCGAAGTCCATCCGTTCGCTCGACTGGCACTCTTGGTCGTGTAAAAATTGGGGGACCAAATGGAACGCCCACGAAATCACGGTTTACCAGCTCAAGCCCGACAGCCGTCGGTTGGTGCTTGAGTTCAACACCGCTTGGAACCCACCCACGCCGATCTTCAAAGAGATCGTCAGGAAGTTCCCTGCGGTGTCCATTGACGTGGCCGTGAGCGGAGACGTGGACGATCCGTTCTCTTTCCGCGTCGAACCAGATGGGGCGGCAGTATGAACGGCCCCGACCAACAACGGGAGGCGTCTCTCTCGGAAATCAAGATCAAGACGATCAGCAACGGTTGGATTCTTAAAACCATCGCCGGGTGGGAGGCGTTTACCGACATCGGTGTCATGCTCGAAGCCATCCGGGCAGAGGCGACGAGGTTGGGGGCGCAGGTGAGGGTGGAGAGAAAAAGGGCGGTGCGGGTGGAGGAAGCCGCGCTGGTAAAAAAACTCAACACCGAGAAATGATATAATACCGTATCACAAACCAGGAGGAAACATGAACGCAATAGCAAAAGCAGAAACACCGAACGCCGCCGCTCCCGCGTCCGACCTCATCAACCTCGACGCTCAAACCCTTGAGGCGTTGGTGATGTCGGGGGACATGGCGAGGTTGACGCCTGTGCAGAAGGTGCTTTATTACAAAGCCAGGTGCCAGGCGGCGGGGTTGGACCCGAGGACCGCGCCGTTCCAGTATATGACGCTCCAAGGGAAAACGACCCTCTACGCCACGAAGGTGGCCACCGACCAACTGGCGGCCAACCACAAAATCAAAACTGAAGTCTTAAGCCAGGTGACCGAAAGCGATCTCCGGATCGTGATGGTCCGGGCGGTGACGGGCGACGGGCGGGCGACGGATGAGATGGGGGCGGTCCCGATCTTGAACCTCAAAGGGAACGACCTCGCCAACTCCTACATGAAGGCGATCACGAAAGCTAAACGGCGAGCCGTCCTGTCGTTGTGCGGGCTTGGGATGATGGACGAAACGGAGATCGAAACCGTGGCCGGCGCGAGGCGGTTAACGGAAGCCCCGATGCCGACGGCGGTTAGCCCGGCGGAACCTCCGGCCCCTGAACCGCTGAACGATGCTCACGAAGACGAACCCAGCGTGTCTGAAAAAGTGTTCTCGCGGGTGATCGCTGAAAAAGATCCCGGGACGGGGAAGGTGACGTACACGGCTTTCCCAGTCAACGGCTATGGCCTTCAGACTACCGACCGGGCCCTGGCGGTCAAAATCAAGAACGCTATCGAAGCCAAAAACGCCGTCCGCGTTTCGGTCATGGGGATCAGGGAACTGGTGGCGGTGGAGAACCTTGACACTGCCTTGGCGTAAGCCCTGGCCCTTACTGACCTTCGATCCTGTCCACCACGATTACCGGGTGGGCAGGGACGGGAGGTTGGTGCCGTCCGTGACCCAGGTGCTTGATCGCGCCGGCCTCGGCGTCCGCCTGGATTTACCGACCATGCAAGCGGCCATGAGCCGTGGCCGGGCGGTCCACCTGGCGACACAGTTTCTCGATGAGGGGCGTCTGGACCGCGAGAGCGTTGATTCGTCTTGGGCTGGCTACCTGGCGGCCTACGAAAAATTCAAGTCCGAAGCCAACCCCACCATCCTCCTCATCGAACAACCCTTCCACCACGACGAGCTTGGCTATGCGGGGACGATTGACCGCGTGGTGGCCTTCCCGCACAACACCGCAGGGCCCCTCGACATCAAAACCGGGTCGGTGCCAAAAACCACCGCCGCCCAACTGGCCGGCTATGGGATGGGCCTTGAGTCGGCTCTTGGGCACGAAGATTTCAAGCCGATAAAGGAAGCGATGGAAGGCTATGCCCGCGCGCGTTGGTCCCTGCTCCTCCGGGCGAACGGAACCTACTGCCTGAGCAGGCACGCCGGCGGGGAAGCCCTTTGGATGGCCGCTTTGACGATTGCACGATTCAAGGAGGAAAACGATGACTGAACTGAGCGCACAACTCGATGACACCGCCCAGGCCGAGACGTTGGCTTTGACGGTGGTGGAGAGGGCGGGGGCGTTGACCGTGACCGACGCCAGGACCTACAACGAAGCCGGGACGATCCTGGTGTCGATCAAAGACGCCATGAAGCGGATCACTGCCTATTGGGATGATCCCGTCAAAAAGGCCAGGGCGGTTTGGGAGGAACTCACCAAAAAGCGCGGGGATATGTTAAAGCCGATGGAGGCCGCCGAATCCACGCTCAAGCGCGACATGGCGGCTTTCCACGACAAGTTGGAGCAGCTTAAGGCCGATCGGGAGCTGGCGATCCGGGAGACCCTCGAAGCCCAGGCAAAAAAAGACCGGGAAGCCCTGGCCGCGGAAAACGAGTTCCTCGGGAACGGGAAAGAGGCCGAAGCGATCCGACAAACCCCTGTCTACGTCCCACCGGTGGAACTGCCGAAGGTTCAGGAAGTTGATCGGATCAAATACCGGGAGGACTGGAAGGCTGAAGTTATCGACCCGCTGGCGGTCCCCAGGGAGTATCTGGTGATCGACGAAAAAAAGCTCGCGGCGGTGGCCAGGGCGTTAAAAGCAGACGCGAAGGTGCCTGGCGTTCGGTTCTTCCCGCAAAAGATCGTTGTGGCGGGGCGATGAGCGCGTGCCGGGGGTGCGGGAAGGAGATCGTGTGGGCAGGGACAAAGGACGGGAAGAAAATCCCGCTTGACCCGAGGCCTCCCGTCTTCCGCGTCTATCCGTTCATCCAAGGAGGACAGGCGGAGGCGGAAAGGGTGGGGGACAATTTCATGGTTTCCCATTTCGCCACATGCCCCCAGGCGAACAAGTTTTCCGCTTCGAATAAAAAGTGAACCGCTGAGGTGACTTGTGGATGAAAGATGGTGTGGTGGCGTGGTGATTCTCCATGGGCATGGATCAAACAAAAAGGCATCAATCTTGAAGGTGATTTGGTGCTTGGCATGAGCTACACCTATTACAGATATTACAGAGCCCTAGAGGAGAAGCGTCGTCGGACCCATCTAGCGACAATCCTGGCAAAAGCCACGCAAATCGCATCCTCCGCGCAACCGATGGTATTGCAGATGGAACTCCCTCTCTTAAATGGTGATCTCAAAAAGGCGGACTACAAGAGCGCGGCAGCGGGTGAGTATTTGGAGGACTGGGACGGCTACGAGCAACAGTCTGAGGCTAAGCTCTGACGGGGCGCGCCGCCCCGGCGCGGTCCTCCCCGCCGGCGCGGTCCTCCCCCAGGGCCCCAGTGCCATGAGCTTCCACACGAACGCTTCGTAGAGGGCTTTAAAGAACTGGGAGTGGAAACTGTTTTAAGAAAAAGCTGGCTTTTTGGATTCTGAGAAACTATAATCCAATCATGAATCAAGGGGCGCAAATTCTGCTATACTATTTCCGCACGCCAAAACCAGGCCCCTGGGATTCATCGTGCATTCGGTCCACGCCCCGCAAGGGATGTGGGCCGTCTTATTTTGGGGCGTCCAAGACGCTTCGCGCCGCCCGGGTAGAACCCTGAGCCGCCCCACAAACCGCCCACCACGACCAAGCACGTCCACAAGGCTCATCTCCTTGGTCAAATGCGCCATGGTTGGACAATCCATGTCCGCGGTGGGCTTCGTTTTGTAGGAATCGAGAGGAGAGTTTTTCAGGGGAGCGTCGGGCCCGAAATGCCCCAAGGCATAACCTGATAGGCGGATTCAAACCCGCCGAAATTTTGGCTCCTCAAGCGGGGAACATCACCATAACCCCGGCGCGCCCTTCCAGTGGGTCCGTTGACCGTAGGAGACGGTCTGGTTGTTGATTTTTTTTTGAGGCGTTCCCTCAAAATAACCTGAGGTCTGTACGACCGAGAAAAAGAAAATTTCTTTTCGGGCTTACAATGGCAAAATCAGCCGCCCCCGCCGAGCGGGGGGCGGGCGGCTGATTTGCTTCGATGACTCGGAGGAAGAAATGGACTTAAGAGACATCGCTTGTATGGCGTGGCTAATCTTAAACATCATCGGGGGGTGGACTATGCTTTTTTTCCTCCTTGGCTTGACGCTGAAAAAATGATACGGTAGGATAATTATATGAGATTGTCTTGGGTCAGGTCCATCCACGCGCTCCTTTGTTTTTTTGGATGGCACTCAGTCGTGATCTCGGAGCTGCGGTCTGGCGTGAAGCCGTTTGTTTGTTGCACGCAGACATTCTATTTTTGTTCACGTTGTTTGAAAGTCTTGGAGGTCCGCAGTGGCGGTTAAAATCAACAAGGGCCGGCTCAGTATGACGGTTTATTTGGAGCCGGCGACGTACGCGGAGATCAAGGCGCACGCTACGCGGATGATGCCTGAAATCAGTTCGTGGGAAGCCCCATTTCTTCGGAACATCCTTAAGGGGTGGTTGCGACAAGTGCAGGGGACGTCACGCTCGTTAACGATGGGGCGCGTGGAGAGTATCAACTGGCAAAAAAGACATACCGTTCCATCTACGAAGCGGGCAGGGAATGGTTCAACAGGCAGGCGAGGTCCTCCCAGTGAACAAAATGCGCCTCTTGCCCATCCCGGTTGAAAAACTCTCCCCCGCTCCCTACAACCCCCGCAAAGCCATCGCGCCGTGCGACGTTGAATACGAAAAGCTGAAACTGTCCATGGCGACGCTCAGGCTGGATCCCTAGAGCTTGCGCGCGTTTTATGAAAGACCGAGAGCACCAAATCGCCGTCGCCTTCTTGAACTGGTGGGCCTACCAGGCCAAAACGAGGAGTCTCGATCACCGCCTCCTTTTTGCCATCCCGAACGGGGGGCACCGTGCCATCTCGGTCGCACGGAAGCTGAAAGCCGAAGGGGTCCGCGCTGGGATTCCAGATTACTTCCTGGCGGTCCCCACCGGCGGCTTCTCTGGCCTGTTCATTGAACTGAAAAGCGAAACCGGCTACGCCAGCGACGCCCAACAAGAGATGCTCAACCTGTTCCTGGCCCAGGGGTTCAAGGTCGCACTGGTCAAGGGGATCATCGAAGCCATGGAGGTCGTTGTGTCTTATCTTGGAGATCCCGGCACTCCTGGGCAGCCTATGTCGAAATCACCAAGACGAAGCCCCAATCTTCGGCGATATCCGAACATTCATCAGTGAAGGGTTCGCCGAAAGCTATCAGGGGATGGTTGATGTCCTTACGGCTGGATTCCCGTGCACCGACTTTTCAATCGCCAACAACAATAGGCAAAATGGGGTCGGAGATAAAAACTTGTGGCCCGAAACATTTAAGGCGATTTGCAAGGTTAGACCGAGGCACATCCTGTTGGAAAACGTCCCAAATCTCCTTGCTGTCCCGTACGGAAGAAGAGTACTCCGGGACTTGGCAAACTCCTTTCCTGATATCCGAGGGATCGTCATTCCATATTCAATTTTGGGGGGGAATATTAAAAGAAAAAGGGTATGGATTACTGCCAGCTCCACAAGCGTCGGACGGGATGCGCTTGATGTTTTCTGTAGAGAACTTGAAGAACGCACGACGCAAGCACGAAGAAAAAGGGAGCCATTTGGGATCATATCTCGCCGAGACATTGGCGGTAGATTATGGGGTTTCCCAGACGCCGACGCTGAGCGAGGTTTTGATGGGATGGCCGATTGGGTGGAGCGACTTAAAGCCATTGGCAACGGACAAGTTCCAGTCGTGGCTTCGACAGCATGGCTAATCTTAAACAGCAACCCGAATTGAAAGACCAAGTGGTCGGCGGCCTCCATCCATCGGGGTACAACCCGCGAACCATTACCCCGGAGGGCCTGGAAAGCCTCGCCGCATCACTTCGTGAGTTCGGAGACCTATCGGGCATCGTGCGCAACACGCGCACCGACCGCCTAGTAGGTGGTCACCAACGCGTCAAGGTTCTTGACCCAGAGTGGATCATCAAAAAAGAGCCAACCAAAGACCCCAGAGGGACGGTCGCTTTGGGCTATGTCGTTACCCCATGGGGGTCCTTCTCATACCGCGAGGTAAACTGGCCGGAAGACAAGGAAATCGCGGCGAACATCAGCGCGAACAAGGCCCGCTCAGACTGGAACACGGAAGCCCTTGCACCCCTCCTCCTCCATATCGATCAGGGGGCCTTCGACCTCTCCCTGGTGGGGTTCACGGAGAAAGACCTCAAGCAGATCGTGGATATCCCAGGACGCATCAAAGACCGGGAAGACAAAGCCCCGCCGATCCCAAAGAACCCTATCACGAAGCTAGGAGACATCTGGAAGCTCGGACGCCACCGCATCTTATGCGGGGACTCAACGGACGCGAAGACCGCTAAGAAGGCTTTCGGTGATAAGCAGGCCGTCATGATGCTGACAGACCCACCCTATGGTGTGAACTACACGGGGGGAACCATGAGCTCTCTCAAGATCAAGAACGACACCAGGAGCGGGCCGGCTCTGGACGCCCTCCTGGCAGCCGTCTTCGCCACGTCGGACGCCCTCCTGGCCGCCGGCTCGCCCATCTATGTGTTCCACCCGTCCGGCGGCTTCGTCGCGAACTTCATCTTCGCATTCACCAAGGCGGGCTGGCGAATCCACAATGGTCTGGTATGGGTCAAGGATTCGATGGTCATCGGACACTCAGACTACCACTACAAGCACGAGCCGATCCTCTTCGGCTACAAGGCCGGTGAAGGTCGTATCGGGCGCGGGTGGAAAGGTTGGTATGGGGACAACTCCCAGGGCAGCGTCTTTGAGGTCCCTCGCCCGAAGTTCTCTCCAGACCACCCAACCATGAAGCCCACGGAGCTCATCGAGATCATGGTGAAGAACAGCGCACCAACGGACGGTGTCGTCCTGGACCCATTCCTCGGGTCCGGCTCAACGCTCATCGCCTGCCAGAACACTATGCGGATCTGCTACGGGATCGAGATTGACCCGAGATTCTGTGACGTTGCTGTTGAGCGCTGGGAGACGATGACTGGTGAAAAAGCGAAAAGATGAGCCGTATGACATTACTGCATAGAATGGGTCGGCTGCCTCTATTTCATGACACTCAGCGCACGTAAGGGCCCCACCAAGGGCGTTCCAACCAAGGGACGCCTCAAGCCAGAGTTGATCGAGGCCTTTAAGGCCCTCGGCACCTACTCTGCGGCGTGTGAAAGGGTTGGGATCAGTTTCCAGACCATGAACGAGTGGCGGAAGGCAGACCCAGCGTTCAAGGCTGCCCTCGATTCGGCGGACGAGCAGTTCGGCGAACGGATCGAGCGTGTGGCTTTGGAAGAGGCGGTCATCGGGAAGATCGTCCCGGTTTACTTTGAAGGGAAGAAGGTGGATGAGTATCGGGAGCGGGATTCAAAAGTGCTCCTTGAAATCCTGAAGGTTCGGAACCTGAAATACCGCACGGCCAGCCGGATGCAGAATTTTAACTTGAAAGTTCTCGCGATCATGGATTCGCTGACTTCAGGGTTTGCTGATATGCTGACCGAGCGGATCAAGCCGACCTGCCCGCACTGTCGGAAAGCCCTCGACACTAGGGCGGATGTTTTGTCTGGTCTTCAAGACCTAGCCCAACACTTTGCGTCGTCCGAAGTGATCGACGCTACAATGGAGGCAACACATGGAACTCTTCCCGTCCAAAACAAAAAAAGCTAAAAATACCGCGTGCCCTGTCTCGGGCCCCGGGGAAGTGACCTTAGCCGTGGCTCTGGTGAAGAAAAACGGACGCCTGTGGGTGATGAGGCGAATAGAAATCGTTGATGGGATCGTTGTTTCGTTCAAAGACACTGTGGACGATTCTAAAGACGTCTGCATGTGGCAGGCGGAGGAGGCCCTGCTTGACGCGACTGTCTAATAACGCTCTCCACGTTGTCGCCTGGGCCCTCTGCGTGCGCCTCCTGTGGGCCCCAGGTCCTTCCCTGGCCATCGCCATGGTCCTGGTCCTCGCCATGGCCTACGCCCGCCCGATCCTCCCACGCGGCATCACCGAAAAGGAGCTTGACGACATCAAAAAGACCGTAGCCGCCCTGACCTTGACCGTTGACTCCATGCGCCTCAAGCTCGGGATCAGCCAGGCCAAACGTGGGGAAGGGTAGCCCCGCCCGCCTCCCTTTCAAAGCCGTCGCCAGGCCCAACCAGGCAATCCTTCATGGGATTCAACTTGCCATCGACAAGTTGAAGGCGGAGGAAGGGTCGGCGGTCGAGATCAGAGAGCGGTGGCGGCGCGGGAACCTCACTTACAAACTCCGCCCGGTCCAGCTCCTCATGTACCGGAGCATTCAGGCCGCCACATCTCTCAAATACGTCGTCAACTCCGCCCGGCGTCTCGGGAAGTCTTACCTGGCGTGCTTGATCGCGATTGAGGAAGCCCTTAAGGGCCCCAACCGGGTCATCCGTCTCGGTGCCCCAACCCAAAAGGCCATGCGGAACATTACCCGCCCATTGATCCGCGATATCATTCAGGACGCCCCGAACGACATCCGCCCCGTGTGGGACACAATTGACGGGTGCTACCGATTCAAACACAACGGCTCCGAGTGCCACGTCTCTGGGTGTAACGCCGGGCACGCTGAAAGCCTCCGGGGGAACATCGCCCATCGAATTATCCTTGACGAATCTGGTTCCATCGACGACCTGAAATATGTCGTCAACGACATCCTCCTTCCCCAACTCCTCACCACCGGTGGCCACCTTCTGATGTGTTCAACTCCACCGCGGACGCCGGCGCACGATTTTACCGAGATGGCACAGGCCGCCCAGTCGTCAGGGAACTACTGCGAATTCAATATCCACCAGTCCGGCTACGAGACGTTGCTGGTCAAAATGTTTCAAGACGAAGCCGGCGGGGAAAACTCGACAACTTGGAAACGCGAATACCTCTGTCAGTTCGTCGTTGACGAAAACTACGCCGTGATCCCCGAGTGGCGCGACAGTTACATTCAAGAGGCTCCGCACGACCAATTTTTCGAGTTCTATCACAAATACAACATGATGGATTTGGGCGTCCGCGACTTCAACGTAAACCTCCTCGCCTACTACGATTTCAAACGCGCCACGCTTTTCATCGAGGACGAGATCGTAATGAACGGCCCGGCGATGACGACGGCAAAGGTGGCGGAGGAAAACAAAAAGGCCGAGGAACGCCTTTGGGGCCCAAAAGCCAACGTCTACGTCCGCGTGGCCGACAGCGACAATCCACTCATGCTCCAAGACATGGGGGCCCTCCACGGGATCGTCTTTCGCCCCACCACAAAAGACAACCTCGAAGCGATGGTCAACCACCTCCGTCTCCTCGTTGCCGCCGGGCGGGTGATGGTTCATCCACGGTGCAAGCACGTGATCGGGTGCCTGAAGTTTGGAATTTGGCGTGAGAATCGAAAAGAATTCGACAGATCCTCAGTCTACGGCCATTTCGACGGCCTCGCAGCCTTGATTTACGGGGCACGCGCCCTCGATCAAATCACCAACCCAATCCCACCCAGCCTCCACGTGAGAGAATCCACGCACTTCATCCCCGACCAGAAAAAGAGCCATGAGATGATCCAGTTGAAAAAGATTTTGGGACGCCGACATTGACAAATCGGTGTTTTGGGGTGTAGACTTCCTGCGATGCCAAGCCTGACTCTGTATCCTCCTACGAAATCCAACGCGGCCCCCATGCCCCACCCCATCCCAGTCCACGAGAATCTCGCGCCATATTTTGCCAGGAAACCAAGGAACGAAATTGCCAAGCAGGTCCAAGACAAAATCGACGATTACGTGAAGTGGCTGAAAGAGACGGGACGCCTTTACCTCTACCGTCGGAGTTTCGAGTATTATTATCGGGGGATTATCAAGGGCGGACGCCTTTGGGCGTCGGGGCTCCAAGACGAATTTCTCAACGTCTCGGTCAACCATTTCCGGAACATCCTCCTCCACATCCTTTCCGGGGCCGCCAACCAACGCCCCACCTTCAACCCAGTTGCCACCAACACCGACTACAAAAGCCAGGCCCAAACCAAAATCTCACGCGGTGTGCTCGATTATTACAACCGGGAGAAGAAGGTCGAAGTCTTTTTGAAAAAGGCGGGCGAGATCGGACTGATCTTTGGCCAGGCCTACATCATCCTCGGGTGGGACACCGCGCTCGGAAACGATTACGCGGTGGGTCTGAATGGAGCGAAGATCAAAGAAGGCGACATCACAATTTCTGTCCACGGCCCCCTCTCCCTCGCCTACGACTACGCTTTGGAAGACGCTGGTCAAAGCGACTGGCACATCGCCCGCGCCCTCAAAAACAAATACTCCATGGCCGCCAAGTACCCCCAGTACGCCGACAAGATCATCGCCCAACGCCTCGACGCCAACGACATCATCGACCGTTCCACCATCGGCAACTTCGCCAGCTATGGCGACCTGATTTACGTGGACACGCTTGTTCACCGAAAGACCCCGGTGGTTCCTGAAGGGCGGATCGTAGAGTGCATTGGGTCCGACATCGTGACTATCGACTCTCCACTCCCGTATGACGGCATGCCCGTCTATCGCCTCGCCCCCGAAGACGTTTCCGGCTCAACCTCCGGCTACTCCATCGCCTTCGACCTCCTCCCGATCCAAGAGATCGTCGACAAACTTTATTCCACCATCCTCACCAACCAAGGCAATTTCGGCGTCCAAAACATCTGGACCCAACCGGGCGGCGGGATTTCCGTCACCGACCTCGGCGGCGGACTCAACAGCATTTCATCCCCGACCAAGCCCGAAGTCCTCCAACTTCTCTCAACGCCACAAGAGATATTCGCTTTCTTGGAAAAGGTCGAGAAGGTCATGGAGATCATTTCTGGCGTCAACTCCGTTTCGCGCGGCAACCCCGATTCGAGTTTGAAGTCCGGCTCAGCCCTCGCCCTCGTTGCCTCCCAAGCCATCCAGTTTAATTCGAATTTCCAGCAATCCTACAACCGCCTCCTCGAAGACGTTGGAACCGGGATCATCAAAATCCTCGCCTCCTTCGCCAAGACCAAGCGCATGATCGCCATTTCAGGGAAATCCAACGCGGGCTACATGCAAGAATTTTCCTCCGCCGACCTCACCAACATCTCCCGCGTCCAAGTCGAAATGGGCAACCCTCTTTCTCGCACCACCGCCGGGAAATTGCAGATCGCTGAATCACTCCTCGGGCAAGGGCTCCTCAAGACTCCCCAGGAATACATCCAAGTCCTCATGACGGGGAACCTTGAGCCGTTGGTGGAAGGCGATCAGTCTCAACTACTTCTGATCCGTTCCGAGAACGAAGAACTGTCTAAGGGGGAGCCCGTCCCAGCTCTCATCACCGACTCCCACAAACTCCACATCATCGAACACGGCGTCGTCCTTTCTTCCCCGGCTTCACGCGCCAACCCCATGATCGTCAACGCCGCCTTGACCCACATCCAGGATCACATTAACTTAATGCGGACCTCCGACCCTGCCATCCTTATGCTGAACGGCGAACAGCCGATCCCGCCGGCCATCCCAGGCTTGCCACCTCTCACTTCAACCGCGGACGGTGGCGCGCCTGGCGGTCCGGCGGCCCATATCACCACGGCCCTCGACAACGCCGGCCCGACTTTAGAAAAAGCGGCAGAAGTCAAAATGCCGAACATGCCAGTCAACCCCCTCACTGGCCAACGATAGGAGACCTAGATGCCCGAATCAGCCGTCGCACCTACACCCACAGATCCGACAGGTCCGCCCCACGCGCCGAATGGCCAGGACCCCAAGACGCCATCCGTTCCTGACACCAAAACCACCGCGCCCGCGCCCGACGCGAGAAAAAACGGCAAACCGCCAGAACCAAACAAAGCAGAAGCGAAAAAGACCGACGACTCCACCAAAACTTTCAAACTGGTGGTCAAAGGGAAAGAAGTCCATGTTCCCGAAGATCATTACCACCGCCTCGCTCAAAAGGGCCTGGCGGCAGACGTCACGCTCCAACAGTTCGCTGAATACAAGAAGGCCCAAGCCGCCCTAATCGGTGCGCTCCGTGATCCCGCAAAACTTTGGAAGGTTTTGGAGCGCATTGGGCACGATCCGCTCAAAGTCGCGTCTGAATTCGTTTACGAGAAGGGCGTCCGGCGCGAGAAAATGAGCGCGGAGGCACGTGAACTTGAGGACGCGAAGATTCGGTTGGCGGAGGTGGAGGAAGAAAATAAACGGGATCAAGCTGAAAAAATGACCCAGGCGGAACTGGCCCAGGTGGCTCACTGGCAAAATGCCTATTCGCGCGACATCATCTCCGCGATGGATTCGACGCCAGAGCTTCCCAAGACTCCAGAGACCGTTTCACGCCTCGCCTTCCACATGCGCCAAGCTGTCCGGAACCGTGAGGAAGGGGACGACACGCCCATCCGGGCGGCTGATTTTGTCCCAAGTGTGCTTGATGAGTTCCGCGCACTCACCCGCGCCTTCTTGAAAAGTCGCCAAGGAAAAGATATGCTCGATTTGTTGGGGGACGATGTTCGTTCTCAACTGAGGAAGGCAGAACTTGAGGCCATCGGTTCCTCGACGCCTCCGGCCCATCAGAACGGGAACGGCAACACCACCGACGCGCCCACGTCCAAGAAGAAACTTTCGAGAGACGAATGGGATGAACTGGTAAGGAAACGCGCAGGAATGTAGTCGGCAACTACTCGCCAAAGGGCGGGGAGCGGTCAACTCAAAGAAGGACGTCCAAGCCCAACGGACGACCGCGCCATCTTCGGACGCGACGGTCTATCCCCACGGCCCTCGGGATTATCCGTAACGAGGAGCCCGCCTGAAATTCAAATTCAGGAGGATAGATCATGCCTTTTACAGACATCGCACAACTCAACGGCCTCTTCAAAGAGGTCTATGGCGACGACATCGTCAGCCTGGTGCCAAGTGCATCTAAGTTCACCAAGATCGTGCCCTTCACACAGAAGGACAAGGAAAACGGCAACTTTTACCACCAACCAGTCATCCTCAGCTACGAGCACGGCTTTACCTACGCCGCCGCAGGCGCCGGGGCTTTCGCTCTCAACACACAAATCCCCATGGCCATGAAGGACGCACAGATTGTCGGCTCGCAGATTGTCTTGCGATCCGCCATCAGCTACGACGCCGCCTACCGTGCGTCCAACGGCAAAAAGGCGTTCGTGGAGACCACGAAACTGGTGGTCGACAACATGATGGACAGCATGGCGAAGCGACTGGAAATTCAGTCCTTCTACGGTCAAGTTGGCATCGCCGCATTGTCCGCCCGCGCCAACATCGATACCACACACACCCGCCTCACCATTACTCTCAAAGAGTGGGCCGCCGGGATTTGGGCGGGACTGGAAACGGCGCAGATTGACGTTTTTCAGTCAAACCTCTCCACCAAGATCAACACCACCGCGGCCCTCAACATCGACTCCGTGGACTTGGTGAACCGCCAGTTCGTCGTGTCTGGGATCGCGGCTGACATCACAGCCCTCGACACATACGTCAACGCTAACCCAGACCTCGCCACCGTCTTCTTCCTCGGCGCGAATGCGGCGGGGGTGTTCCAGGAAATGGCGGGGATTAAGAAAATCCTTGTCAACGCTGGCACGTTGTTCAACATCAGTGCGGCCACGTACACCTTGTGGAAGGGCAGCACGTACTCGTCTGGTTCAGCAGCTCTGACCTTTGGCAAGATCATCGACGCCATCGCGGAAGGTTCCAACCGTGGCCTTTCTGAGGACGTCACAGTCTTCCTCAACCCTAAGGCCTGGGGCAACATCGCCACCGACCAAGCCGCGCTCCGCCGATACGGGTCCAACTACACCCCAGCGAAATCGCAGAACGGTCAGGAAGCGGTTGAGTTCTACAGCCAATCGGGCAAAGTGACGCTGGTCCCACACATCTTCATCAAGGAAGGGGACGCCTTCGTCCTCCCCTTGAAGCGGATCATGCGTTTGGGCGCGACCGACATCACGTTCCAGCGTCCGGGCCGTCCCGGCGACATTTTCCTCGAACTCACGGGGAACGCGGGGTATGAACTCCGGCTCTACACGGACCAGGCGGTCTTCATCGAAACCCCCGCCCGATCGGTCCTCGTGACGGCTATCGTCAATGGCTAAGCGTAAACCGCGAGGCCGTTGTTGAACTTGAGGGGTAACACTCGGGTCAAGGAGGAGTAAGACAGGTTCGCCTGGGGGGTTAAAAGCCCCCCGGGCGGACGGTCTTATAAAACAAGGAGGACCACATGGGTCTTTTGATGATCGTTTGCGACGTGGCGATGTCCAACCAAGACTTGTTGGACAACTTGAAACCGGCAAAGCTCGACCCCCGTTTCGTTATCGGGCGGATCGGGCAACTGCTCGAGGGCTTAAACGAAGGCAAGGGCGTGAAATCGACGGTGAACATCGGCGGGACTCAGCCCACCTCCACCATCACATTCACCGGGCAACCCGTCACGGCTGAAACCTGTGTAATTAACGGCGTCACCTTCACCGCACGCACTGCCGCGACATTGGCCAACGAATTCACCATCGGTCCCACATTCAACGAAACCGCCGCCAACCTCGCCGCGTCCGTCAACGCCTCGACCTCGGCAGCAATTCAAGGCCAGATTCGAGCGACCGTAGTTGGCGGGGTAGTCACGTTGACGGCCGTGGTGCCACGGTCAGGGACGCAAGGGCTCGCAACCACCACAGAGGTTATGACCAACGCCACCACCTCCGGCGCGTTCGCGGGTGGGGTGGACGTGGCGAATAACTACAAGATCGACGTTGGCCGCTCCTAAAGGAGCCCTATGTCGAAGACGGTCGTCATCGGCGGGTCGTCCTACGTCCTCCCCGACGTTGGTGAGCGTAGTTGGGGGCAGAACGTAACAGACGCCCTCCTTGGTATCTCTGCCACACTCGCCAGTGCTGGGGTCGGCGGTGTCAGTTTACAGAATGTCATCAGTTCCCCCATCACCGTCGTCAGCGGAAAAACCTACCTCGTCGATGCTTCTTCTTCTCGCATCCTTAACATTCCGGCCGCCTCCATAAACGCATTTTTTTCAGTTGTTATCACAACTGGCGCAAACTCAGTGACGTTACATCGGTTCGGTTCAGAACTGATCGACGGTGTGGCGGCAGACAAGGTCCTCGCTACACATGAAGGGTTTTGGGTCTTTGCCTGCGACGGGACGAACTGGTTTAGGATCAGCGGGGTCAAGTCTCAAATGTTTTTTCCGCAAGGAAATTCAACATTGCCGGGTCTTGCGCCCAGCGGTTTCCCAGATGCAGGGTTTTATGTTTCTGGTTATGGAGTAGGAGCGGGCCTATATTTTACTCCAGGATCCTTGTTTGGGATTATTTTCGACACCACCACTGAATTCAAACGACAGGTTTATTTCTCTGCAATTCAAGACGCCTACCTGAGCTTCGGAGATGACGGGACCGCGGCCTTGCCCAAGATTCGGATGACGGGGTCCGGAATTTATAACGACGGGAGCGGTCAACTTGCGATTTCAGCAGGTGGATCGAAGCAAATTGGGTTTCTTACTGGAGTGACATTCAAGAGCGTGGCGGGGAATGAATCGACTGGGGCCGGATCGGCGGCTCTCGGCGCGAACTCTCCCGCCGTGACTCTCGGCGCGCCATACAAATGGTTGAAGGTGCAAACATCAGACGGGTCAACGGCGTACATCCCGGCGTGGAAATGATATGAGCAAAACGGTCATTGTCGGAGGTTCGAACTACACGGTCCCGGATGTGGGGGAACGGTCGTGGGGGCAGAACGTTACCGACTTGATGATCGCGATGTCCACGGCGATCACAAGTGGAGGTGGTTCTGGCGGGATCAGCACCCAAGCCATTTCGTCCAGCCCGGTCAACGTTGTATCCGGAAAAACCTACCTCGTCGACACCTCCGCCGCAAGGACATTTAATCTCCCAACGCCAGCCGCCAACGCGTACTTCGCCGTCCGAGACGTGACTGGCGGGGCCGCTTCCAACAACGTCACGGTCCACCGATTTGCCGCCGAATCTATCGACGGAGTGGCCTCCGACAGGGTTTTAAACATCGCCAATGGGTATTGGATATTCGTGTGCGACGGGACCAACTGGTTCTCTCTCGTTAATTACCCGATAAAATTCGCCCAGCTTGACACCTCGGCAAACGAGCAGTTGACTATGCCGGGCGGCTCCCTCGGCGCCCTGCCGTTCCGGATCGGGAGCAGCGATTCCGGGCTTTTCAACAGCGGGTCCGGCCTTGTTGCCGTGGCCGCCGGGCAACAGATTTGTCGATTTGATTCGGCTGCTTTCCTCTTAATTAAAAACATGGATGGCGGATCCAACGCCGTAGTCGGCATAAGCCGGGTTGAAGTCGGGGATGGGACGGCTGCGGCTCCGTCGGTCACATTTGGCAATTCAACCAACACTGGATTATTCCGCGTAGCAGTAGGAACGCTTGGGATTACGGCTGGCGGTGTTGAGAGGATCCGTATCGAGAATTCAATGGCCCGTATGATTTTTGGCGGATCGACCTCTCTTGCGAACATGGGTGGGACGCTGTTCGTGAATACATCGGTAGTCGGAAACATTGGGACAGGCGAAGACGATTTGGTGTTAACTAGCATCCAACCCAATAGCTTGAACCAGAATGGGCGCGGGATCAGATTCAAGGCGTGGGGTAATAAAGCCAATAATGCGAACGCTAAAACGTTAAGGGTCTATTTCGGATCGGCTCTTGTCGGGACGTTGTCTTTAGCGGTGTCGGCTGTTGGGACGTGGATGGTTGAATTGCAAGTTTTCAGGACAGGGGCGAACGCGCAGTCTTATTCGTGCCACATCCATGAAGACGCGGCATCTTCGAGGTCCAACGGGACATTGTCTCAGACCGATACAAGCACTATAGCTGTCAAATGCACCGGGCAAGCAACAGCCGATAACGACATCACTGAAAACACAATGATTATTGAAACGTTGAACTAAAAAGGATAACCCGTGAAAACCATCAATGGCCTTAACAGCAAACTCCAGCATTTCGACGAGAGCGCGCCGGAAGTGATGACCGCGTCGCTCCCGACGTTCAAAAAGATGTTCCTCAACCTCCTCGGCGGCGGGCAACCGAAGGACGGAGACGAGGCCATCGAAATGTTTGCCCTCGGTCTAAAAATCAGAGCGAACCAGGAAGACGAGATTCTTTTAGAGGACAGAGAATTAAATCTCCTCAAAACCAAGTGCTTGGCGAACCCGGCGGGATGGATGGCGCATTTCCTGGCACAGGCCATTCTGAAACTGAAGGACGCCGAAAATACGAATTCCATAAGGGGAGTGTGACCCATGTTCAAAAAAAAGATACATGACGATGTGCTCGGCGACCTGATGACGAGCATGGACGACCGACGGACCGGTCACATGCCGAAGCCGATCCTCTCAATCGACATCATGGCGGGCGGCGTGGACGACGATGGCGCGGAGCCAATGGAATATGACGAGATGGAAGAATATGAAGGCGGCAAGATGGAGGGACTCCCGGGGGCTGGCGGTTGGGACGAGTATTTAAAAAGGCGTTACGGGAGGAAGTAAAGGGAAGGCGGCGGGTGGAATATGGGGATTGATTACACGACGACGGCTCTAATCGCCAACGCCAAGCGGAGGATTCTGTCTCCGTCGGCGCAGACTCTTTTCCCAGACGCGAGCATCGTCGAGTTTTTGAACGACGCTCTACAAATCACCATCGTCCCGGAAATTAAAGCATGTCGGGAAGAGTTCTTCGTCGTTCGCTCAGATGTGGCTATTGTGAACGGGACCGACACCTACTCCATCCCCATCAGGGCCTACGCCGGAGCCCTCCGCGACCTCGCCTTGATTGACCCGAACGGCAACGAATCAATGATCCCTCAGATCACTCCGATGAACATGAAAAACGCTTCCGGGTACGCCAGCCATCGGATGATCTACGGATTCTATTTTGAGGGGAACAAGATCAGGATTTTCCCGACGCCTGTCGGCGGGGCCGCGTCACTTCGTTTTCGCGTCGAGCGTCGCCCGAACAACCTCACTCTGGCCACCAACGCCATGACCATCGTCTCGGTCAACGCTGGGGCTAGCCAATTCACAACCGCGAGTGTCCCAGCCGGGATCTTCACGGTCGGGACGGTGGTGGATTTTATCAAGGATACGCCATATTTCGAGTCGGCTGGCGACGACTACACAATCACGGCAGTGGCTGGGGCGACGTTCACCATGGCTGGGGGCCTCCCGGCTGGCCTGGCGGCGGGGAACTACGTCGCCAGGACAGGGTTCTCCCCAATTCCTCAAATTCCCTACGAAGGGATGCTCGTCCTCTGCCAAATCGCAGCGGGCGACATGCTCGCCTCCATGCGCGACGAACAGGCGGAGGAAGTGAAGGAGAAAGCGAAAGAGATGTTGGCGTCGTTTATCAAGTCCATCAACCCCAGGGTGGAAGGGACGCTCAAAAAGATCACGAACAAGAACGGCATTTTTCAGCAGGGATCGGTTTCGGGGTACTGGTAAATGCAGACGATGACGTTGAGGGCCAAAGGACTCTACACCCACCCCAACCCGCTCGGCGGCGCGCCGGACGGGGGCCTCCTCGTTGCCACCAACGTCGTGATCGACAAGGAAGAAGTGATTGAGACGCGGAGGGGATACAAACGTTACGGGATCGCCCTGGCAAACACCCCGCGCGCAATTTTCAACTACCAAAACCGGCTCCTCATCCACCACGGCCCATTCCTCGCTTACGATTCAGACGGCCTTGGCTCCTGGTCCGACCTTTTTGATGCGTTTGAACCGCCAGCAGGGGCCTTGCGGATGCAGTCTGTTGAAGCGAACAAAAACCTTTACTTAACCACCTCAGTCGGGATCAAAAAAATCTCTGCCTACAACGGCGCAGTCGTGGGGGCGGGGGGGATAAAGGCACTTGACGGATCAGCCGTGACTTCAGGTGCGTCAGGGTGGATGGCGAACAACAACCAGGCCGCCTACCGGGTCGTGTGGGGGATCACCGACGCCAACAACAACAAAATCCTCGGCGCGCCATCCCAACGGAGCATCGTGACGAACAATTCAGGCGGGACACGGGACGTAGCCATCACCTTTTCGGTCCCCGCCGGGGTCACGACCTCCCACGTCTATCAAATCTACCGATCCGCCATCTCTGGCGGCGTTTCGATCGAGCCCAACGACGAGCTCCAATTGGTCGTCGAGAAAAACACGGCCCCCGGCGAAATCTCCGCCGGCTCCATCACCTACACCGACCAGACGCCTGATTCACTGCGTGGCGCCACGATTTACACTTCGCCTTCCCAACAGGGCATCGGGGCGGCCAACGAACCGCCCCCCCTGGCCAAAGACATCACCTACTATAAGAACATGGTTTTCTACGCAAACACGGTCAGCAAGCACCGCCTCACGTTGACCATCATTTCCGTCGGGGGGACCGTCGGCCTCGTGAACGACGATATCGTGACCATCGCGGGAGTGGTTTACACCGGGAAAGCCGCTGAGACGATTGCCTCCGCACAATTCAAAATCGACACTTCAGGGACGGCAGCGCAGAATATCGACAGCACCGCTAGGAGCCTAGTCCGTGCCATCAACAGATACTCAGGGAACACTCTCGTCTACGCCTACTACATTTCCGGGTACCAGGACCTGCCAGGGCAGATTTTGATTGAGGAGCGTGTGTTCGGCGGGGCGGCATTTGTGGCCACGTCGAGCCGTGGCGGTGCGTTCAGCCCAACCATCCCCGACACCGGGACCACCTACACCTCAACCAACGACACGGCGCAGAACAAAATCTTCATCTCTAAAGTCCTCCAACCAGAATCTGTCCCGCTCCTGAATTACATCGAAGTCGGTTCGGCCAACCAATCCATCCACCGCGTGATCGCTCTCCGCGATTCATGCTTCGTTTTTAAAGAGGACGGGATTTATAGGATCACCGGGGAACAGCGCGCGGACCTTCGGGTCAGTCTTTTTGACGGAACCACGTTGCTCAAAGGG
>Ga0247727_10004225_pt1 | contig 30683 bp, 27 predicted proteins | sample WisWelCaveWW1625_FD_202498 | JGI IMG/M metagenome (GOLD analysis project Ga0247727, IMG submission 202498) | Biofilm microbial communities from Wishing Well Cave, Virginia, United States - WW16-25 | ecosystem: Environmental > Aquatic > Deep subsurface > Groundwater > Cave microbial mat | place... | reverse complement strand
CGGGCTGGGCGGCGGGCTGGGCGGCGGGCTGGTCGTCGGGCTGGTCTTCGGGCTGGGCGGCGGGCTGGTCGTCGGGCTGGGCGACGGGCCGAGCGAAGCGTTGAGGTTTGGCGTGAGTTATCTGATCATGTTTTCGCTCTTCTTTTTCCGCCCCTTCCATCTCCTGCCGCACCTTATTCAGTACTGGCGCGCCGGCAAGGCGCGCGACCCGTTCAAGATTTTTCGCAACTCGCCCGTGCATTGGGATGAAATCATCGCTATGCCTTTGCCGTTCCTATCGCGCTGGCTGGTCAGACTGGTGAAAGCCGACCGTCCACAAGGGCTGGCTGAAATCGGCTTTGTCGCGGCCAATCGCCCGTTCCAGCGCCGCGCCGCCCTGAAGTCGCTCGTCACCGTCGTCACAGATGATTTGCGACAGGTGGACAGTATTGAAAAGCTGGCGCGGGCGGATGAGTTGCTGAAAGCCTTTCCCGCCGAAGCGAAATACTTGTCTGCGGGGTTCGATGAAGCGCGTCGCCGGATCAGCGATCTTGCCGCTAACGCCCGCCGCTACGAAAAGGTGAAATTGCCGACCAAAGTGATTCTCCTGCAAACGATGGTCAAAGACCTGGAGGCCTTTCGCACCGCCATCGCCCAGACGCCGCCGCCCATCGGCGCGAACTTTCATCCGCTGGCCGAGCGCTGGCTGGAGATGGTCAAAGCCAGAGAAGAGGAACTGCAACGGCGTCTGGCCTTCACGCCGATCAGGAACCCCTTCGTCGCCGGCAACGCGTTGCAGGAAGTTGACGGTAATCTCTTCAAGGGCCGCCGCGACATCATCCGCGCGCTCGAAGAGAACATCATTCACCCTCAACAGCGCACGGCGTTGCTGCTTTACGGGCAGCGGCGCATCGGCAAATCCTCGACGCTGCTCAACCTGCCCAACCTGATGAGCGCCGCGTACATTCCGGTCTACATTGATTTGCAGGAAGGCAAATGGCGCGAAGGCGACGGGATGTTCTGTTACCACTTGGTCAGTGCGGTCTACCACGAGATGTTTCAACGGGCGCTGCACGACGGGTTGAAACCGCCCAGCGAAGCCGAGTTCGAGCAGCGGCCCTTCACGCGGCTGGCCGAATATCTGGACCGCGTCGAAGAGGTCTCGCGGCGCATCGGCAAACAGATCCTGATCACGTTCGACGAATACGAACGGATGGAAGCAGGGATCGAAGATCATCGGATCACGACCGAAGTCTTCAACCAGTTGCGCCACCTCGTCCAGCACCGCCGGAGCCTGGTGTTGCTCTTTTCCGGCAGCCATCGTTTTGAAGAACTGAAGACCGTCAACTGGGCCGATTACCTGATCAACACGAAAACGCTCGAACTCAGCTTTCTGGAACCTGATGAGGCGCGAGAGCTGATGGAACGCCCCGCGCCCGATTTCAACCTGCGATACGAAGCGGGCGTGGTTGACCGGATTCTGGAACTCACCCATTGCCAGCCCTACCTCCTGCAGGCAATCGGCTCCGAGCTGGTCAATCGTCTGAACACGCGAAACCGGATGACGGCGACGATGGACGATCTGGACGTGGCGGTCGAGAAGACGCTGGTCTCGGCTCAGGCATATTTTCACTACACCTGGGCGGATGAATGCTCGGACGAAGAGCGGGAAGTTCTGCTGGCGCTGGCGACAGAAGGATCGCAGGCTGTCAACCCGGCTCAGCATCGGGCGGCGCTTCAGAATCTTTTACGCAAAGAGATTGTCGAAAACGAGCAAGGCGGTTATCGTTTGAGCATCGAAATGTTCCGTCTTTGGATATTGAAGAACCAGGGCTGGGCTGCGCAACCGGCGGTGGTCTTTCGCGCGCCGGAACAAGGCCGGACGACCACCTATTCCAATTGAATCGCGGCTACTATTTTTTATGGACATCAACGAAATTCAAACGATCATCCCCCACCGCTACCCGATGCTGTTGATTGACCGGGTGCTCGAGCTGGAGCCGCTCAAGCGCATCGTGGCGATCAAGAACGTGACGATGAACGAGCAGGTCTTCCAGGGCCACTTCCCCGGCGCGCCCGTTTTCCCCGGCGTCTGCATCATCGAAGCGATGGCGCAGGCCGGCGCCGTGCTGCTCTTCCGCGAAGTCACCGACCGCGAGAACAAGCTGCTCTACTTCACCGGGATCGAAGAGGCCAAATTCCGCAAGCCCGTTCGGCCCGGCGATCAATTACGACTGGAAGTCAGCGTGATCAAGTACAAGATGGGGTATGCCAAGCTGCGCGCCGAGGCTCATGTTGACGGCCAGCTCGTGGCCGAGGCAGTGATCTCGTCCGCCCTGGCCGACCGCCCGAAGTAAGAAGCGAGGATCGAGGATTGAAGGTTGAATGATTCACCAAACAGCAGTCGTCAGTTCACGCGCGCAGATCGGCGCGAACGTAGAGGTCGGGCCTTACTCGATCATCGGCGACAACGTCACGATTGATGACCACGTAGAGATCGCCGGACACGTCGTCATCGAAGGCCCTTGCGAGATCGGCGGCGGCACGCAAATCTATCCCTTCGCCTCGATCGGCCAGCCGCCGCAGGACCTGAAGTTCAAAGGCGAAGAGACGCGACTGGTCGTGGGCCGGCGCAACGTCATCCGCGAAGGCGTGACGATGAATCGCGGCACGGCCGGCGGCGGAGGCTTGACCGCGGTCGGCGACGACAATCTGTTTATGGCTCAATCGCACGTCGCGCACGATTGCACGGTCGGTTCGCATAACGTATTCGCCAACAGCGCCGCGCTGGCGGGCCACGTGGCTCTTGGCCATCACATCATGCTCGGAGCTTACGCGGGCGTGCATCAATTCTGCCGCATCGGCGATCACGCTTTCATCGGCGGACATTCGAAGATCGTCAAGGATGCGTTACCTTACGCCCGCACTGACGGCGTCGAGGCGAAATGTTACGGCGCGAACACAATTGGTTTGCGCCGCACAGGGTTTTCAAACGAAGCGATTCGTCACATCCAGCACGCCTTCTTCCTGCTGCTCGCTTCGAAGCTCAACACGGCGCAGGCGCTCGAAAGGATCAAAACCGAAATGGCCGGCATTCCCGAAATTGATTACCTGATCGAATTCATCGAGACCTCGCAGCGAGGCGTAACGAAATAGCATTTAGACCATGGGCAAACGCCGGAGGGCATTATGGATTTGGATTTGCAGAAACTCGAAGAACTGAAAGAGAAGACGCAGGTCGAAGAAGATTTCGGAGTGATCTGGAAATTCTTCTTCGATCATTTCGGCGAAAACCCCGAATTTATGGCGAGCGGGCGCCACGCCGATCAGGATATGCTTTCATTCCTCGAACCGATCCTGGAAAGCATCTGCAACCAGGCGGTCAACCGCGAAGTGATGGTCGCACAGTTCATCCTGACCGAAGTGCCGGATACGAAGTTTTATCACGGCCCCTGTTTGACCGACGTGGGCATCGCCGTCGTTTTTTACTTCGACGATGTGAAGATGGGGATGTTTTCGCTGACGCCTTCGCTCGGATCGGGATTGGTTCATTACGCGCGGTTTTCGACCATCCCGGTAACAGACAAGCATTCGGTGCTGCTGCAATCGAAGAGCAACACTTCGCACTGAGTTGATTTGCCTGCAATGCCCACAAAAAATTCAAAACTCGAATTCCATCCGCTGACGCCGGAACGCTGGCGGGATTTTGAAACTCTGTTCGGCGAACGCGGAGCGTGCGGCGGTTGCTGGTGCATGTGGCGGCGCCTCGCCCGCTCGCAGTTCAACCGGCAGAAAGGCGGGAAGAACAAACGGGCGATGAAGAGGCTGGTTGATGCCGGCGAGGTTCCGGGAATTATCGCTTACCAAAACAACCAGCCGATCGCGTGGTGCTCGGTCGCTCCGCGCGAGTCTTTCTCCGGGCTTGAACGTTCGCGAGTGTTGAAACCGGTTGACGGCCAGCCGGTGTGGTCAATCGTCTGTTTCTTCGTCGCCAGAGAGCATCGGCGCGCGGGAGTTTCGGTGAAGCTGCTCAAAGCCGCGGTTGATTTTGTGCGAGAGCAAGGCGGACGAATTGTCGAAGGCTATCCGGTCGAGCCGAAGAAAAGGCAGGCCGATGCGTTTGTGTGGACCGGCCTGGCCTCGGCTTTTGTCAAAGCTGGATTCAAGGAAGTTGAAAGGCGTTCGGAGACGCGTCCGATGATGCGTTACCAAATAAGCTGAGCGCATTCGGTGACGGCGTTTGGAGTATCGGCTTCAGCCGGAAGGGCTTGGTAAATGAAAGATTCCGGCTGAAGCCGGTACTCCAAACGCCGTTGCCTGATTGTTCGAGTGGAAATGAAATACGGTTTGATTGCTGGCAATGGGCGTTTCCCATTCCTTGTGCTCGAAGGCGCGAGTGCCGAGGGCATCGAGATGGCTGTGGCTGCGATCAAAGAAGAGACCGATCCGGACATTGAAAAACTCGCGGGCGCCGTCGAATGGATCAGCGTCGGCCACCTGGGCAAGCTGATCAAATTCTTCAAGCGCGAAGGCGTGACGCGCGCGATTATGGCCGGGCAGGTCAAACACGCGCAGATCTTCAAACTCAACGCGCTGCCCGACCTGCGGATGGCGCGGATGCTCGCGCGGTTGAAACGCCGCAACACCGACGCCTTGATCGGCGCGGTCGCCGATGAACTGCAATCCGAAGGCATCACGCTGATTGATTCGACCACCTTCCTCCAGCCGTTGATCGCCCGCGCAGGCGTGCTCACGCGCCGGGCGCCGAATAAACACGAAATGGCCGACATCGAATACGGCCTGCACGTCGCGACGGAGCTGGCGCGGTTGGACCTCGGCCAGACCATCGTCGTCAAGAACCAGGCGGTGGTCGCGCTCGAAGCGATGGAAGGGACCGATGCGACGATTCGCCGCGCGTCGGAGTTGGTTCGCGGGCGCGCGCTGACCGTCGTCAAAGTGGCGAAGCCGGATCAGGACATGCGCTTCGACGTGCCGGTCATCGGCTTGAACACGATAGAAACTCTGCGCGCGTGCACCGTCACCGCAATGTCAATCACGGCTGACAAGACCTTGATCTTCGACCGTGATGAAACTATCGCCGCTGCCGATCAGAATCGCATCGCAATCATCGGCTGGCGCGCGATTGCCAAATAGAACCGCCTGACATAGCATACGCCCGCATTCGTCTTTAACGGCTAAGTTTTTCAACCATTCAACAACTGAAAGCTTATGTTACAAGCTTGGGTAATCTGGCTGATCGTCGCCGCCATCTTCGCCGCCGCCGAAGTCTTCACGCCGGGATTCTTCCTGCTCTGGTTCGGGGTCGGGGCGCTTGCGGCTTCGATTATGGCGATGCTCGGCGTGGGAGGCTTCGCCGCGCAGACGCTGGTTTTCCTCGTCGTCTCGGTGGGGCTGGTCATCGCCTCGCGCACGATCTTCGAGCGGTTCTTCATCCGTTCATCGGATGGCAATCAACTCAGATCGGGCATCGAGACGATGATCGGCCAGGTTGGCACAGTCGTCGAATCGAGCCGCGGCGCGCTCAACGAAGGCGCAGTCAGGGTTTACGGCTCGGTCTGGACGGCGTTTCCGGCGGAAGGCGAATGGCCGTTGAAAGAGGGCGATTCGGTCGCCGTCGAACGGATCGAAGGAAACTCGATCTACGTGCGGCGAACAGGCCGTCACGCCCGGCCGTTCGCTGAAATTTCAGAGTAATAGCCATCGTCCGTGACTACCGGACTCAGGAGGAGATTATGGAGTGGATTTTGCTGGCTGTCCTCGTAATCGTAGCGATGTACATCGCCTCGAAAACACTAAGGATTGTGCCGCAAGCAACCGTGCTGCTGATCGAACGTCTGGGCAGATTCAATCGCCTGGCCGCTGGAGGTTTGAACATCGTCACGCCGTTCCTGGAGCGTCCACGCGGAGTCAATTGGACCGGCATTCGTCCCGGCACGACTCAGGTTGATTTGCGCGAACAGTTCACGGATTTGCTGCCGCAACCCGTGATCACGCGCGACAACGTGACGATCATGGTTGATTCGGTGATTTTCTGGCAGATCACCGATCCGGCCAAAGCCGTTTACGAAGTCAACGACCTGACCGGCGGTATCATTCAATTGACGATCACCGCGATGCGCAACGTGATCGGCGAGCTTGACCTCGATCACGCGCTCAGCTCGCGTGACACGATCAATACCAAGCTGCGCGTGGTGCTCGATGACGCCACCCACAAATGGGGAGTCAAGGTCACGCGGGTCGAGCTGAAGAACATCAACCCGCCCGAAGACGTGCGTATCACGATGGAGAAACAGATGACCGCCGAACGCAACCGCCGCGCGGTGGTCTTGCAGGCCGACGGCGAGAAGCAGGCAGCCATCACCCGCGCCGAAGGTGAAAAGCAGGCCGCGATCACTCGCGCCGAGGGCGAGAAGCAGTCGGCGATCCTGCAAGCTCAAGGCGCTGCCGAGGCGCGATTGACCGCCGCCACCGCCGAAGCCGAATCCATCCGCCGCATCGCCGAAGGCATCACCGCCGGACAGGGCAATCCGGCGCAGTATCTGATTATGATGAAGTACATCGAATCGCTGCGCGAGATGTCCCGGTCGAGCAATGCGAAGGTCGTGTTTATGCCGGTCGAAACGAGCAGCGTGCTTTCGAGCATCGGGGCGTTCAAGGAAGTGTTTGGCGATCAGAGCGAAGCAATCGCGCCTCGCCGGCAACCTGAAATGAGGTGATGAAAAGCTGGCCTGAATTCAATCAAAATGGCGATCTGCCCGGCGGCATTCACCAACTTGCCGCATTGGGTGGTGAGCAAGCAGCGATAGAAGATTGGCAAATCAGGCGTGATGGCGCCAGACGCGGAATTGTCGAGGTGATCAGCAATGATTAACAACGATCAGGAACTTCGAACAACTTACGAGCGCATCAAACGATTTCTGGATCAGGTCTTACTGCTGCGCCAGGTCGAGACTAATCCGGACAACTACAGATTGTCGGTTAGTGGATACCTGGCTGAAATAGATCGAATGAACCTGGAGATACGAGACTATCTTTGGGTGCACAGCAACGAACTCAGCGATGCGTTAGTTCCAGTAGGCGCGGACTGAGTTTTCATTGTCATTCGACTTTTTTTGTCCCTTTCATCAGTTCAGCATACTTCAGCGGAAAAGACCTCGTGCGCCCCTGACTGTTCATCACCGCGTGGTACGTCTCGCCTTCGGCCAGCAGCAGCCCATCGCTGGCCCGTAAAACTTCGTAGGCGAATTTGATGGAGCGGGTGCGTAACCGGACGACCCGCGTGCGTACGACGATCTCGTCGTCGTATTTGGCTGGACTGTGATACTTCACGTGCGCTTCGACCACGGGCAGCAACGCATCGTCCTCACGCTCCATCTCGCGGTAATTGAATCCGTGATCGCGGCACAACTCGACCCGCCCGACCTCTAACCAGACCAGGTAGTTCGAGTGATAGACGACGCCGGCCTGGTCGGTTTCGGCGTAACGGACGCGCAGCCGCGTCTCGCTCCATTGGTGATTTTCGTTCGTTGGCATAATTGGCTTGTCATCCCGTCGAATGATAACTTGATGTCTGTCCGATATCTGGTATTTTAGGCGCACTGAAAAAACTTTGCAGGCGTTATTTGATCATGCCTGACGGTGATAACCAATGCGCTTCATCAATCCGAAAACCGACTTTGCCTTCAAGAAGATCTTCGGCTCCGACCGGAGCAAGACCATCCTGATCAGCTTCCTCAATGCGCTGCTCTACCAGGAACAACCGGTCATCGTGGATTTGGAGATCCTCGATCCTTATCTGGCGCCGAAGATTCAAGGCATGAAAGACACCTTCGTGGACGTGCGCGCGCGCTTGCAAGGGGGGCGGACGGTGATCATCGAGATGCAGGTGCTCAACGTCGAAGGCTTCGAGAAGCGCGTGCTTTACAACGCGGCCAAGGCCTACTCGACGCAACTGCTGGTGGGCGAAAGCTATCACGAACTGCACGCGGTGGTGGCGTTGACGATCGCCGATTTCGTGATGTTTCCGGAGTGCGCGGAATTGCAGTCGGCTTATGTGCTGAAGGAGAAGACCCGACTGACCGATTATCCGGAGGGAGACCTGGAGCTGGTCTTTGTGGAGTTGCCGAAGTTTACCAAGAGCCTGGCGGAGTTGGCGACGGTGAAGGATAAATGGCTCTACTTCTTGCGGAACGCGCCGGATTTGCAGGTGATCCCGGAAACGATGGAGGCAGTGCCGGAGATTCGCGCGGCTTCCAGATCGCGAATGAGGCGAACCTGAGCGCGGAAGAGATCGACATCCAGGAACGAAAGCTGATCTACATCCTCGACCAGCGCGGCGCCATCATCAAGGCCGAGAAGCAGGGGCTGGAAAAAGGCTTGAAAGAAGGCTTGGAACAAGGCTTGGAACAAGGCCGGGCTGGAGGCCAGGCTGAAGGTCTGGCGAAAGGCCGGGATGAGATGGCGAAAGAGATCGCCCGCCGTCTGCTGGCGCTGTTGAGCGACCAGCAGATTGCTGAGATCACCGGGTTGCCGCCAGCCGAAGTCGCTGTGTTGCGGACGGAATCACTAAAACTGAAATGATGAAACGACAGATCAAGGAGCCAATCACCATCAATCCCAACCGTGCTCACCTCGAACAAACGGTAGTCAGACTCCGCGAACTGGAAGACCGTCTCCGGCAAGGCGGCGGCCCGGACAAGATCGCGCGTCAGCATCAACAGGGCAAGCTGACCGCGCGCGAACGCATCGCGCGACTGTTCGACCCCAACACCAGATTTCAGGAAATCGGATTGCTCGTCGCTTACGATCAATACGACGGGCAAGCTCCAGCGGCGGGTGTGATCACGGGCTTCGGAGTCGTCGCCGGGCGCGAAGTCGTGGTCGTCGCCAACGACGCGACGGTCAAAGCCGGATCGTGGTGGCCCGAGACGATCAAAAAGATGCTCCGCGCGCAGGAGATCGCCATGCGCTGCCGCACGCCGATCATTTACCTGGTTGATTCCGCCGGCGTGAATTTGCCTTACCAGGATGGGGTCTTTCCCGGACAATACGGCGCCGCGCGGATTTTTTATTACAACTCGATTATGCGCCGTTACCTGAAAGTCCCGCAGATCGCGGCGGTGATGGGACAATGCGTGGCGGGCGGAGCTTATCTGCCCGCGCTCTCGGACGTGATCCTGATGGTCGAAGGCACGTCGTTTATGGGATTGGGCGGACCGAATCTGGTCAAAGGCGCGACGGGACAGAAAGTGGACAGCGAGACGCTGGGTGGCGCACGAATGCACAACGCGATTTCGGGCGTCGCACACTACCGCTCGAAAAATGACGAGGAATGCGTTGATAAAATCCGCGAGATCGTTTCGGAACTGCCGGCGAAAACGCCAGCGCGCGTGAGCATCGCTGAACCGCTCGACCCTGCGCGGCCATCAACCGATCTTTACGACCTCATCCCTGCCGATCATCGCGCGCCCTACAACGCCCGCGCGATGCTCGACTGCATTCTCGACGAAGGCAGCTTCGATGAGTTCCAGGCCGATTACGCGCAGGAGATGATCACCGGCCACGCCCGGGTCTGCGGCGTCAACGTCGGCGTCATCGCCAACAACCGTGGCTTTGTGCCCGGCGCTTCCGGCAAAGCTCCGAGGATCGGCGGCATCATTTACACCGAGAGCGCCGAGAAGACCGCCTACTTCATCGAAACCTGCAATCGCCACGGCACGCCGCTCCTGTTCGTCCAGGACGTTTCCGGCTTTATGGTTGGAATAGAAGCCGAACAATCCGGCATCATCCGGGCAGGCGCGCGTTTCGTCGAAGCGATGGCGACAGCGACGGTTCCGAAGATCGTCCTGACCGTCAATCACGCCAGCGGCGCCGGTTATTACGCGATGGCGGGGCAAGGCTTCGATCCCGACTTCATCTTCACGCTGCCGACCGGACGAATGGCCGTGATGGAAGGCGAATCGGCGGTGATGGCTCTGTTTTCATCTCAACTCGACAAGCTGAAAGAGCAGGGCAGGGAGCCGGACGAACGCTTGCGCGCCGAGATGGATCGCGTGCGCGCCGAATACGAACGGCAGCTCGACGCCCGATTCGCCGCCGCTCGCGGGTTCGTTGACGCGGTCATCGCGCCCGAAGATGTCCGACCGGCGCTGGAGCTGGCGCTGCGCGCGGCCCTGAACAATCCGGGCCGGCATCTGGGGCAGTTTATTTTAGAGTGACTCAACGGCGGAGGATGAAATAGAATTCGGTTTCTAAGACTGACGAAGATTGCAGGAGGTAGCATCTTGATCGAACTTTACTTGATGCGTCACGGAATCGCCGCCGACCTGGGAGAAGCCGGCGTGATCAAAGACGCCGACCGCCCGCTGACCCAGGAAGGCCGCGTGAGGATGAAGCTGGCCGCCGAAGGTTTGCGCGAGCTTGGGTTGAAATTCAACCTGATCCTGACCAGCCCGCTCTTGCGCGCGCGCCAAACCGCCGAAGTCGTAGCCGAGGTTCTGGAATTGCAGCACAAAGTCAAGATCATCGAATCGCTGGCTCCGGGCAAGGCATTCATCGAAAGCGAAGGCCGTAACGCGGAGATTTTCCTCGAACTCGGCGCATTCCAATTCGACCGCGCATTGCTGGTAGGCCACATGCCAGACATGGCCGAGCTTGCGTCATTCCTGCTCAGCGGCAATCGCAATCTCAACATCGAATTCAAAAAAGGCTCGGTCTGCGCGATCGAGGTTTCGAGCCTGCCGCCGCGCGGCCCCGGATTGCTCAGGTGGATGTTGACGCCGAAACAGATGCGCTTGTTCGGAAAGTGAAGAGGTTCTTCGAGGATTACAAGGCGCTCGAAAACAAGCAGGTCAAGGTCGAGAGGTTTATGGGGCGTTTCGATGCAATCAACATCATCGAGCGGAGTATCAAGCTGTACGAGGATCTGCGTCCGAAGTTGATTGAGCAGTATCAGCAGCAATAGCGGGCGGGCTTATGAGCAATGAAGCTTGCGAATATCGCTTTGCCGCGATTGTTGACAAGCCCAGTCCGACTAATTACAGTGCCTTCCCAGGAGGAAATTGCGCACGTGAAAACACAGATGATAAAAATCGGCGATGCTCAGGCCGTTTGTATCCCGCCAGCCTTGCTGGGCGAGCTTGATTGGGGAGGTGAAGTAGAGATCAGCCTGGAAGACGGCCATCTCTCGATCCGCCCGGTGCGCCCGTCACATCCGACGCGCGACGGCTGGGGGGAGGCCGCGCAACGCATGGCCGCCGAACAGGATGACGCGCTGCTCGATCCCGAACTGACCGGGCAGGGCGAGTTCGACCGGCTGGAATGGGAGTGGGAGGGCGGTTGACAAGTCTCGGCTCGTGAAACTCCTCGGCGCCCTCGATCAGCCGACGCAGGAAGCCGTGCTCAAATGCCTCGCTGAGTTCTTCGCTCCCTGATCCACTCTTCGCCGCTTCTCACTCCAATCTTACCCGCCTGCCCGAACACCGGCTGAAAGCGGTCAAGCGGTTCTTCGAGGATTACAAGGCGCTCGAGAACAAGCAGGTCGAGGTCGAGAGGTTTATAGGGCGGTTCGATGCAATTAACATCATCGAGCGGAGCATCAAATTGTACGTAGATCTGCGGCAGAGCCTGATCAAGCAATAGCGAATATAAATGGCGGTATGAAAATCACCGGACTGGTCAGATTCTTCAATCACGTGCGGGCGCAATTGCAAACCGGTCTGACGCCGGACGAGATCGAGCCGTTCAAACAGCAGGTCATACGCATCGTCAGCGATGTCGAGGAGATTTGCCGCCAGCACGGCGCGGGAATTGATCATTTGCCCGCTCCCTCGCGCCGCGCCTACCTGTTTTTGCGCGACCTCGATCTCGACCACCTGCCGATGCGCCAAGCCGGAGAGCCGGCGGCGGTGAAGACCGGCTTCAGGATCAAGAACATCGTCAAGACGGGCGAATATTTCGCCGACCGCCTCTGGCAACGGCTCGATTCGTTGTTGACCGAACCGCCAGCGCGCGCGCAACTGATTGCGGAGTTGGAGCGGCAGGCGGCGTCCATCGAACAGATTTGCGCGCAGTTCGAACAGACGCCATCGGCGTTGGAATCCCCTTCGCGGCGCATCTACTGCTGGATGAAGTTTCTCGCCAGTGAAGACCAGTTGGCCGCGCATCTGGCGACGCTCGAACGCGCGCGCGAAATCGCCCGTCAATTCCCGTTGCCCGCCGGAAAGCCGCTGCTGCTTCATTTGGTCAGCCTGAACCATCTCTGGCGCAGGCGCAATTACCGGAACGCCACGCTGCTCAAGGTTCACGTTGGTTTTCAAAACGGCGACCAGCAGGTCTGGCAATCGTTGTTGCAATGCTCGCTGGGACAGCCTGCGGCGGCGAGCGAGCGTTTGTACCGCGAATTCGCCGAGTCGGAAGATTTCAACGAAACGCTCTTCGAGTTGGAATCGTTCGCCGCGCCGCCCGCGCCGCCCGCGCGCGGACACGCGCACGACCTGGACGAAAGCTTCACGCGGGTCAACGCCACGTACTTCGGCGGCCTGATGCCCAAACCGAAGCTCGTCTGGAACCGCACGCTGACCGCGCGCAAATTCGGCCATTACCAGCCGGGCCGCGACACGATCATGATCTCAATCACGCTGGACGCCGCCAGCGTTCCGTCAAGCCTGGTTGATTTCGTGATGTACCACGAACTGCTGCACAAAAAACACGGAAGCATGATCGTCAACGGACGGCGGCTGGCGCACAGCCCGGCTTTCCGCGCCGATGAGCGGCAATTCGATGGATATGAGGAAGCGGAGCGCCTGCTGCACGAGCTGGCGCTGCGGCAGCAAGGAGTGGGCAGTTTCGGTGGTGATGATGAAGATGAATGAGCGGAGGCGCCGTTAAAGTGGCGACACTTCCGAGCGGAGATGAGCCGTTGACTCATATTCCCGTAATGGTAATATGCGGCTTTGAGAGGAGCCTTCCCCGTGAGGATCACTAACGACGCTGAATTGACTAAATACGCCGCCAAACACCCCGAAGCCGCCAACTCCTTACGACGCTGGTCAGAACTCACACAGAGTTCGTCGTGGCGTAACCTGGCTGAGACGCGGCGCACATTCCCGCATGCCGACGCGGTGTGCGAATGTACGGTTTTCAATATTTTGGGGAATAACTACCGCCTGATTACGAAGGTCAACTATGGATACCAAACTGTCACGCTCATCCACTTCCTCACGCACAGTGAGTACGACCGCGACAAGTGGAAAAAGGACTGCGGCTGTTAAGGGACGCTTCAATCGCCGAAAGTATGCGGCGCTGCTCGCGGATGTCGCGCCGCGCATAATTGAAAGCCCGGAGGAACTGAAGCGCGCTTCTCGCGTGATCGAGCCACTCCTTTACCCGGAGCGCAGGCTAACGCCGGAAGAGGATGCCCTGGTGCGTTTGTTGCTCAAGCTGATTGACGATTACCAGAGAGCGCACCCGGTCTTCCCGCCCATGAAGCCGCACGAGATCCTCCAGGTCTTGATGGAGGAGCACGGTCTGCGCCAGGCCGACCTGCTCGACGTCTTCGGCTCGCGTTCCCGCGTCTCGGAAGCCGTCAGCGGCAAGCGCGCAATCAGCAAGGAACAAGCGAAGAAGCTGGGCGAGCGATTCTGCCTCTCGCCAGCAGCGTTCATCTGAGATAACCGAATTTCTGCGGCGGAAGAAGCTACAGTTCGGAGGTGAATCGCGATGACCACCAACATCTTGGAAAACAGCGCCTGGCCCACCGACGAGGACACGCTCGCCCTTGAGTTGGCTTCTCTCGGTTATCCGGGTTTTTCGCATCTCAGAACCGGGCGCAAGAGTAAAAACCCCGCCGAAGTCCTGCTTTCGGCTCTGAGCGCTAGAGATTTGGATAGTCGTCTCGTCGAGGCTCTGCCGTGGGTGCTGTTGAATTACCCTGAATTGGACTGGCAATGGTTGATGACCGCAGCCAAAGCGCATGACCTACAGAACAGGCTCGGTTTTGTGACCAGCGTCGCTCGCCAACTTGCCGAGAAAAGAGGCGAGCTTGACAAGGCCGCGCTGCTGGGCCGGCGGGAAGCCGAATTGGAACAATCCCGTCTCGAACGCGAAGATACGCTGTGCCACGATTCGCTGACCGAATCGGAGAAGCGCTGGCTGCGAGAGCGCCGTTCCGAGGATGCGAAACACTGGGGACTTTTGGCTGACCTTTCTCCTGAGCATCTTTCCTATGCCGCTTAAAAGCATTCCAGAACCGTGGAACTCGTTCCTGTCTGAAGTTGATGACCGTGTGAATGAGGAAGTCGAGATGCATTGCCTCGGCGGCTTCGTCGTGACGATGTTTTATTGCCTGGCGCGCCTGACGGCGGACGTAGACGTCGTGTTGATCACACCGAGAGGCGAGAGCGAAGGCCTGCTCAAGTTGGCCGGTAAGGGATCAGAACTCCACCAAAGGCACGGAGTCTATTTCGACCTGGTCACAGTCGCCACAATCCCGGAAGACTATGATCAGAGACTGACGGAGATGTTTCCGCGTGTGTTCAAACACATCCGCCTGTTCGCTCTCGATCCTTACGATCTCGCGCTCGCCAAGCTGGAACGCAACATTCAACGGGACAGGGATGACGTGAAACACCTCGCCCGGACAGTGCCTTTCGATCTCGATGTGCTGAAAGATCGCTACGAGAAAGAGATGAGGCCATACCTTGCGAATCCTGCGAGAGAAGACTTAACCCTGCGGCTTTGGATTGAGGCCATCGAAGAAGAACGGAGAAGGCCGTGAGCGGAAATACGCTGAATCACTTGATGGCAATCCTAACTGTGTTCGCCGTCTTGCCATCCACCATCAACACCACATCCACTTCGCCGCGCCCGGCCAGACTGCGTTGCAAGCTGACATTGACCTGATCCAATCCGACGAAACCACCTTGCGCTCCGGCAAACGACACGGGCGCACTCGCGCCACCGATACCGCACGCCACTGCTGACAACGCGCTGCGAAAACGAATGCCCGTGCCAAACAAGATCAAGGAGACTTGATCGGTCACTGGTCCCAGATCAATCGGCGTCGCGACAAAACGGTTCTGCGACTGGTTGAACTGGGCGACAGGCTCGAAGCTCTCCGAACCGTCGGCTTTGCGGCGGAAGACGACTGCGGCGGGGACGCCTTGCCCATTGGCGTTAGCGGCGAAGAGTCCCGGCGCGACCAACGCGATTGGCGCTGTGCCCGCGGCAACGACTGTCGCGCCTCCGACCACGCTGATGCTGGCGGCGCCCGGCGCGGTACTTGGTGGGATTTGATAGTTTATCTGCAAAGGCGAGACGAAGAAAAGCGGGGCTGCGCGTTCCGTCCCGGCGCTGTCGCGCACCCGCACGCTCGCGCCCGCCAGCGTGGTTGGCAAGGGAACTGAAGTCGCCGCTTCAGTCGCCGTCGCCAAGCCCTGGCCAAAGGCTGCGACTATGGATTCGGCGGCTAGTTCCGCGCCGGTGAAGCTGGCGGCGGAAACGGTCGTCACGGCGGCGGGGCTGGATGGCCCGCCGCGCTTGAGAATCGTGCCGTTATCGCCGACTGCGAACCCCGTGGTTTCGTTGACGAAAAAGACGCTGCGCAGATTGGCCGTCACGCCGCTCGGTTCTGCCACCCAGGTTGCGCCGCCATCAGTGGTCGTTAAAATCACGCCGCCGTTGCCCACTGCCCAGCCGCGACTGGCATTCACAAAATGCACATCGCGCAGGTTGGCTGTCGTGCCGCTAGGTTGCGCTGCCCAAGCCTCGCCGCCATTGATGGTTTTCAGGATCGTGCCGTTGTTGCCGACCACCCAGCCGCTCCAGTTGTTGTTAAGGTAGAGCATTTGAATGCCGTTCGACGGCTGCCCCCCGCCGCTAGATTGAAACGTGAGGCCCGATCTGGTCAGGCGTAAAATTCTATCGCCTACTGTCCAACCATCCAGTTCACCGGCCTCTCTAGAGAGAAAAATATCCTGAATTACAGTGGGGCTGCGGCTTTCGGTAAAGGGCCGGCTGAGAGTGCCGTCGGCGCTCACCAAATACTGGGCCAGAAAAGCCGAAACGCCAATAAAAGTTCCCGTTCCGCCGGCCCAGATCTCCGTCGCTGAGAGCGGAGCGAAACTGTTGTGAGTTGCGTTGGAGATCCCTGACACGCTAGTCGGCAACACCGTAGTCGCCCAATTAGCGCCGCCATTTGTAGTTCGTCCGAGAGCCGAATCGCCGCCTACCCATCCCACACTGCGGTCGAGAAAACGCACAGTGTGGAAGCCTCTCGCTGGATCAACCCCGGTATTGACCGCCGTCCAATTTGCTCCGCCGTTGGTCGTGCGCAGCAGCGTAGCATTCGCGCCCGCCGCCCAGCCTTCCGTCTCGCTGGTGAAATGAACAGAGCGCAGTTCGTTAGCCGTACCGCTGGTTTGCTGGCTCCACGCGGATGAGCCTTGCAGAATCCCGACGCCGCGCCCGGAGGTCAGCGGAGTGAAACTTGTGTTTGCCAATGCAAAGCTGAAAACAAGCAAGCTGAAAAGTAATGCACGCCTCATAGTTCCTCCTATGGCTGGTTGTTGCGTTTAGGATCGTCAATGCCGAAACAAAAAGCCTCCACCGAAAGGCCGCTGATTCGGGTTGAGCTCTTTGGAGCTGGGCTGTTGGAATAATCACGCTCAAAAGCAAATACCTCCGGCCAGGGTGGGGAGAGGATCGCGTACTCGCCAGGCGACAATTTGCGCGCCGGAGTGAGCTTATAAACCTCTCCCAATTTGAGCAGCCTGAGCTTGATAGGAGCGGGCCTGAATTGGCCGCCGAGGCCAACAATCTGCAGTTCTCGGTCACCATCCTTGCTCGGCACCGAGTAGAGAGAGAACATCTCAATGGTCTTCCCTTCGGATAACTGAACCAGAAACTCCAGGTCCTCGCCGTGCTTCAGCCTTAATTTGGCTTGCTCGCCAGACAGGATGATGAACATCATGCGCTTCGCCGCCTTCCCTCTGACTTTGGTGGTGTTGGCAGAGAACGAGCCACGTTCTTTCTCCATTGGCGTCGGCGAGCCATCAACAGAGTTGGAGTAATAAAAGACATCGGCCTTCTCAAGTGCTGGGACAGTGGTTGGAGATTGGCCTGTTGCTGGCGTGCCTGATGTTGCTCTCGTCCCCGCCGGTCGCTTGCGTACTTGAGAGTTGATAGCGGGTGAGAGCAAAACAACAAGTAGTAAGGTAAAGATGATTGGAACTGTGTGTCTCATTGCTTGCTCCTTCTACGTGGTGATGTCGGCTTGGATTGCTGTGGCCTCTGCTTTTCAGTTCCGACGGCGCTGGTTTTAGGAGGTTGCGGAGGGTCGAACTTGGCTTCCAGCCTGGCCGCTTCATTCCCTTTTTGAATTGCGTAGACCCGATAATACACGTTAGGAGAATCAGCTTCGTCTGAGGCATAGAAGCAAAATCCGATATTTCCATCGCGCTTATACGGATCAATAGGGTCACGAATTTGCTTATCTTCGGTTGGATAGAAGTTGCACTTCCAACAAAACCACTGGACGGAACTGCCGCTGAACGAAAGGCCGGGTGAGCAGCTTCGAGGAACCTTGGCGACCATAGCATCGCCACGATTGAAAGAAACCAGAATAGCCACTGTGTAGTCACCTGGCGAAAGGTCAAGAATGAGAGGTGTTTTCCCAACTGACTTTGCTTCCACAATACCAAAACGCTGCAAGTTGGTCTTTGGAGGGTCTTTTTCATTCTCAAGTTTAACCCAAAGGCCGCTGGGGCTTGAGGTTACAAGCAACTGACCGGGGCCTGGCTGTTGTTGCGAACTTTGAGCTTCTACGGGCTGCGATTTCTGTTTTTCACGCTCCTGTGCTTGGGTGTTAAGCAATGCCAGAGAGCAGCAAAGAGAGATGGCGAGCAAAAGTATCCGTTTCATTGAAGACCTTCCTTTAGCTGTTTGCGCTATGCGCTGGTGTAATGCATTGCCAGCGGCTGACGGCGGGTGTAAATTGCAGACCTCTTCCACTGGTCCGACAATTCACCACACCGCCGCCAGCCTTTCTGGTTTCATAAGCTACATGCGCAAAATGTGGCGGGAGTGGAGCAGGTTTTGAAAAAATATTTCTCCGGCCTCGGTTGCGCCTGTAGTTTCAGGTCCAGGGCGGCGGTGTCCTTCCACGCCGCAACGAATCATTTGCTCGAACAGATAAACAGGGAGACTCCCCTATGAACACGCATACTCCCCCACCTCTTGAGGATGTGACGCGATTGCTCACGGATTGGAACAATGGTGACGCCGAGGCGCGCGATCAGCTTGTGACGCTCGTTTATGGCGAGTTGCGGCGGATGGCGCACCGGCGTCTGCTGCTTGAGCGCGATGGTCATACGATGCGGACGGGCACGCTGGCGCACGAGGTCTATCTGCGGCTGTTCAAGGCCAACGGCGTGCCGTGCCGGAACCGCGAAGAATTTTTCTGCATTGTCGCCAAGCTGATGCGGCAGATTCTGGTCGAAGCCGCTCGCAAACGTCGTGCGGAGAAACGCGGCGGCGATCCGATTCACGTTCCGCTGGAAGACGTGACGGTGGTTGCGCCCGCGCTCAATTTGGATTTGATCGCGCTCGACGAGGCGCTCGCCGCTCTGGCGCGGAACGACAGGGAATTGAGCCAAGTCGTGGAACTGCATTATTTCGCCGGTCTCACCATCGAGGAGACGGCGGACATCCTGGGCGTTTCAAAAGATGAGGTGAAGCGGCGATGGCGGCGGGCAAGAATCTATTTGCATGACGAGATGACCCGGACGGGAGGAGTCGTTCACGACGCCGGCATCGCCCGGAAAGAGTGAAAAGATGGCTGCGTGGTGTCCGACAAACTTCAGTTTGTCGTTGGCTTCGGCAGTGGCCGTCTCATTGAGCAACGACAAACTTCGGTTTGGTCGGCTTCGGCAGACGGCCCTCTCATCAAGCAGCGATAAACTTCGGTTTGGTCGGCTTCGGCAGTGGCCGTCTCATTGAGCAACGACAAACTGAAGTTTGTCGAACCTGTCGCCTGAGACATTCGAGCTGCCGCGGTGACGTCCGGAAACCATGAAAATGCGGGGCGCAAGGTTCGACAAACTTCAGTTTGTCGTTGGCTTCGGCAGTGGCCGTCTCATTGAGCAACGACAAACTGAAGTTTGTCGAACCTTTTTCCCGAGGAGCGAGCGATGGATCAAGAGCGATGGAAACAGATTGACGCCGTGTTTGAACGGATGCTCGAAATCGAGCCGGGTGAGCGAGCGGAGGCTCTGGCGCGGATGTGCGCGGGCGATGACGATCTGCGGCGAAGGGTCGAGGCCTTGCTCAATCAGGAGACGCCGGCTGAAGACTTTCTGAAATCTTCGGCCATCGCTGGTTTGGCCGGAGAGTTGGCTGAAGATTTGAGCGCGCTGACGCCGGGGCAGCAGATCGGTCAGTACGAGATCAAGGAGCGCATCGGCGCGGGCGGGATGGGCGAAGTGTGGCGGGCCTGGGATCAAAAGCTCGACCGCGACGTGGCGATCAAGGTGCTGCCGCCGGAATTTTCAGCCGACGCCGACCGCGTGCAACGGTTCGAGCGGGAGGCGCGCACAATCTCGAGGCTCAAGCATTCGAACATAATCACGATTCACGACATAGTCAACGTGACGGACGAACCCGGCGGTCTGCATTTCATCGTCACCGAACTCGTCGAAGGCCGGACGCTGCGCGAGCGATTGAACGACTCCCAGGTCGGCTGGCGCGAAGCCGTGCTGATCGCCACGCAGATCGCCGATGCGCTCAACGCCGTCCACGTCGTCGAGATCATTCACCGCGACATCAAGCCGGAGAACGTCATGATTCAAGCCGGCGGGCGCGTGAAGCTGCTCGATTTCGGCATCGCCAAGTGGGCCAGCGTGGCGGCGGCGAGCGCCGGCGCCGCTCAGCCTGTGGCGGGAATTCAGACCCGATTGGGCGTCACGCCGGGGACGTTGAAGTATATGTCGCCTGAGCAGGCGCGCGGCGAACCGCTTGATGCGCGGACCGACGTCTTCTCGCTCGGTCTTGTGCTTTACGAGATGATCGCGGGGCGGCGCCCATTTGCCGGCAAGAGCGACGAAGAGATCGTCGAGGCGTTGAAGAGCGATGACGAAATCCCGCCGGTCGCTGAAGCAAATGCCGATATTCCCGCCGCGCTGGATCGCATCGTGACGAAGGCGCTCAGGAAGCGGCGCGACGAAAGGTACTCGTCGGGCGGCGAGACGCTGGCCGATCTGGAACGGCTGAGATCGCTGATCGAGGTCGGAGGCGGAGAGAAGGGGGAGCGGCTGCTGCGCGCGCAGAACGCCGATCAATTGCTGACCCAGTTCGTGGTCTTTCACGACGCCGACCGGAAAACGCGAATCCCGCTCACCGCGCAGTGGACGATCCGGCGCTTCGCCGAGCTGAAGCGCGGGAAGTTGGAGCGGGAGTTGATGCGGAAGAGTCTGGTCAGCGGGCTGACGAAAGCCGCCCTTTGGGTTCTGCTGGTCGCCGCCGTCACGATGGTCGTGGCGGCAATGATGTCGGTGCGCGAGGAGTTTGAAGAGAAACTGTTAAGCGACGGGCACACGGCGGCGGTGCGGCGCGCGGCGTTTTCGCCCGACGGACGATTGCTGGTTTCGGTTGGCGAAGACAAGCAGGTGATCGTCTGGGACTTTGCCCGGCGCGAGCGGTTGAAGACGTTCAACGACCACACGGACTGGATTGCTTCAGTCGCGTTTTCGCCCGACGGGAAGTGGTTTGCGACCGCAAGCTATGACAAAACGGTGATCGTGTGGGACGCCGCGCGGTTGGAGAAGGCCGCCGTGTTGCGCGGGCATCGCGAGAAGGTCTGCGCCGTCGCGTTCTCGCCCGACGGACGATTGCTGGTCTCTTCCGGTTATCGGAGCGAACCACCGGGAGACGATACAATCCTATGGCGAGTGGGAAGCTGGGAGAAGGTCGGCGGAATACCTTGGGGAGCCGGCGAACCGGAGAATCTGCTCTTTTCTTCGGACAGCCGGCGATTGATCTTTCACAATAACAATCGCCACAACACCTGGGATTTGACGACCGGACAACCGGTAGCCAATGAGTTCGATCCTGCCTGGGATGGAAACAATGCCGTTTTCTCACCAGACGGCAAACGTTTGGTGAGTGTAGACAGCAAGGGCGGAGTGGTCTTCGTGGACTTGCGGCGGCGCTCGATTCTCAACCATTACTCTGCTCATCAGGACAACGGGCGCGCTACCGCCTGGTCACCGGATAGCCGCCTTGTCGCGACCGGAGCGGAGAATGTGATCTTGTGGGACGCCGTCACAATGCGGAAGATCGCGCCGTTAGAATATTCATCCGTCGTTTGGGGACTGGCATTTTCGCCCGACGGTCGCTGGCTGGTCTCGACACACGGAGACGGCGCGATGTTGGTTTGGGACATGGTTGAGCGCAGACGAACGGCCAGCTTCAACGAACACAGCGATTCGGTACCCGCCGTGGCCTTCGCCAGCGACGGCAAGCGCATCGCTTCGGCTAGCGCGGATCAGTCGGTGATCGTCTGGGACGCCGCGACCGGGCGCAAAGAGACTGCGCTGGTCGGCCACACCACGCGCGTGTCGGGGTTGGCGTTCGCGCCCAGCGGAGACTGGCTTGCATCCGTTGATTGGGATGGGAGAGTCAGCATCTGGGATTTGGCTCGGCGCCAGTCGCGGTTGAAATTCGGCAATCCGCAGGAACCGATAGATACTCATTGCCTGGCGGTTTCGCCGGACGAGCGCTGGGTGGTGGTTTCGCAGGGCGTCTACGAGAGCGCCACGGGCCGCCAAGTAGTTAGGTTCGAGCGCTACGATGCTGGCGGCTGGCAAATCAGCGCAGGCCACATTTATGGCATCTCTTTCTCGGTTGATGGGCGATGGATGGTTTTGGCGGAGGCGCGCGGGAAATTGTTTTTATGGGATACCGCGACGTGGCAAGTTGCGGATCGAGCCGACATCGCGCCAGCGCAACTCATCAGCGTCAGCTTCTCGCCCGACGGTCAATGGCTGGCGACCGGCGAAGATCAGGGGATCGTGCGATTGTGGAGCGCCAAGCTGTTGCGTCACGTGGCGGAATTGGGTCGTCACACGGCGCGCGTCAAATCGGTCGCCTTCTCGCCGGATGGTCGAGAAGTCGTCTCGGCGAGCGACGACAAGACGATTTGTTTGTGGAATGTGGGCAGGCGCAAACTCGTCACGCGCATCGGCACGCACACCTCGCCCGTGCTCGCGGTCGCTTTCTCGCCCGACGGCAAACAGATCGTTTCCGGCGAGCGCGATCATTCGGTGCGGCTCTACATGCGCCATCGCGGGTTGTGGGGATTCCGGTGGGATTGAATCGGACGAATCAATTGAACGATTGAATCGCGCCGTCAATTCTTGCGCGCAATGCCGAGCAGCCTCCGCGCCGCACACCCGCTCTCTGTTTCATCGGCGCGAGCAATTTGCGCAGGTTCTCAGCCTGCGGATCGGGCGGGGGCGAATTCAGCGCAGAATCCGGCGGCGAGATGCGGCGAGCCTGCTGCGCGTTGACCGCGTGTTCTTCAGCGCCGTGCATTACCCTGCCAATTACGGCTTTCTGCCGCGAACCTATTGCGACGATGGCGAACCGCCGGACGTGCTCGCGCTCGGCCAAGTCGAGGTCGCGCCGCTGTGCATTATGCGCGCGAAAACAATCGGCGTGATGCAGATGATTGAATCGTGCTGTTCGATTTCATCGAAGAGGCGCACGAGCGAGGCGCGCCCTTGTGCGAGTGGTTGCTGGACGCGGGAATCCTGCGGCTGCGGCTCGTCTTGATCAAGGTCGGCGCGACGGTGATCGAACGACGAAAAGACGAAGGGGGCAAAGAAAGATCAATAACTTCGATCTCTCTTCGCGTTCTTCGTCTCTTCGTAGTTGAAATCTTCGCTCCGATGGTGGCAGCTTGATTTGGCGGTAAGGCGCGATCCCGTCTCTTTTACTTTTCGCTTCCGATTCGCATTCCGTAAAACGACCGGTAAACGAAGAAGATCGAGATCGCCAAAAATACCGCCGCCAGCGCGCGGCTAAATGTCGCTCCGCGTTGATTGGTCAGACTCACCGCCAACTCAACCGCCAGCAATCCAAACAGCGTGGTGAATTTGATGACCGGGTTCATCGCCACCGAAGACGTGTCTTTGAACGGGTCGCCCACGGTGTCGCCTACGACCGTTGCCGCGTGCAGATCGGTGCCTTTCTGCTTCAGGTCTACCTCGACCACCTTCTTCGCGTTGTCCCACGCGCCGCCGGCGTTGGCCATGAAGATCGCCTGGTAGAGGCCGAAGATCGCAATCGAGATCAGGTAGCCGATGAAGAAGTACGGCTCGACGAAGGCGAACGCGAGCGTGGCGAAGAAGATCGTCAGGAAGATGTTGAACATCCCCTTCTGCGCGTACTGCGTGCAGATTTGCACGACCTTTTTGCTGTCCTCGACTGAAGCCTTCTCGACGCCTTCGAGCCGGATGTTGGCTTTGATGAATTCGACCGCGCGGTATGCGCCGGTGGTCACGGCCTGCATTGAAGCGCCGGTGAACCAGTAGATCATCGCGCCGCCGGTGATCAAACCGAGCACGAACGGGGCGTGCATAATTGACAGGTTTTTCAGGTACTCATCCTTCAACCCTTCTGTCAGCACCATAATGATCGAGAAGATCATCGTCGTTGCGCCGACGACCGCCGTGCCGATCAGCACCGGCTTGGCCGTGGCTTTGAACGTGTTGCCCGCGCCGTCGTTCTCTTCGAGCAGGTGTTTGGCGCGGTCGAAGTTGACGGTCAGGCCGAATTGATTCTTCACTTCGGCTTCGATGTTGGGAACCTGTTCGATCAGCGACAACTCGTAAACCGATTGCGCGTTGTCGGTCACGGGGCCGTAAGAGTCAACCGCAATGGTGACCGGCCCCATCCCCAGAAATCCGAACGCGACCAGGCCGAAGGCGAACACGGCGGGCGCGACCATCAACGCTCCCAGCCCTTGCGTGCCCATCAAATAGGCAATGGCCATCAACACGACGATGCTGATCCCCAGCCAGTAAGCCGAAAAATTGCCGGCGACCAAGCCCGACAGGATGTTGAGCGACGGACCGCCTTCCTGCGACGATTTGACCACTTCGCCGACGTGGCGCGAGTTGGTTGAAGTGAAGACTTTGACCAGCTCAGGAATGATCGCGCCCGCCGCCGTGCCGCACGAGATGATGATCGAAAGCTTCCACCACAGCGTGTCGTCGCCGCCCAGGCTGGGAATCATCAAATAGGACGCGACGAAGGTCAGGATGATCGAAACGATTGAGGTGATGATGACCAGATTGGTGAGCGGGCGCTCGAAATTCATCTGGTTGGCCTTGCCGTATTTCGCTTTCGCCAGGCCTTCGTTGATGAAATAGGAACCGGCTGAAGCGACGACCATCAGAATGCGCATGGCGAAAATCCAGACCAGAAGCTGAACCTGAATCGTCTGAAAGCCCGGTCCGGCGGAGGTTGGATTGATGGCGAGCAGGATAAACGAGATCAGCGCCACACCCGTCACGCCGTAAGTTTCAAAACCGTCCGCGCTCGGGCCTACGGAATCGCCCGCGTTGTCGCCCGTGCAATCGGCGATCACGCCCGGATTGCGCGCGTCGTCTTCCTTGATCTTGAAGATGATCTTCATCAGGTCCGAGCCGATGTCGGCGATCTTGGTGAAGATGCCGCCCGCAATACGCAGCGCCGCCGCGCCCAGGCTCTCGCCGATGGCGAAGCCGATGAAGCAGGGGCCGGCGTAATCGCCCGGCACGACCAGCAGGATGAAGAGCATGATCATCAGCTCGACCGAGATCAGCATCATTCCGACGCTCATTCCGGCGCGCATCGGAATCGAATAGACCGGGTATGGCTTGCCTCCGAGGCTGGCGAAGGCCGTGCGCGAATTGGCGTAGGTGTTGACGCGGATGCCGAACCACGCCACACCATAACTGCCCAGGATGCCGACGACGCTGAAGACCAGGATGATCCCGACTTTGTACAGCGGAAAGCCCTGCAGGAAGCCGAAATAGAGCAGGATGATGAGGGCAATGAAGATTTCGAGGATGATCAGGAATTTGCCCTGCTGGATGAGGTAGGTTTTGCAGGTCTCGTAGATCAATTCGGAGATTTCGCGCATGGACTGATGGACGGGCAGCTTCTTCAACTGCGTGTAGATGATGAATCCGAAGACCACGCCGAGCGCCGAAACCAGAAAGCCGATCAACAACAGCGAGTGGCCGTCAACGCCAAGAAAATTGACCGTCGAAAGATCGGGCAGGATCAGGTTTGCTTCGCCGCCGGGACGATGCGTCGCGCCTTCGCCAGGCGATTGCGCCAACGCCGCAGGAGCGTTGATGGCCAGAAAAGCGATGATTGCCGCAATGGCCGTCACGCTGCGGCGCGCTCCTGAGGCGAAAGAAGCAAGCGATGTTTTTTTCAGACAGAGTAAGGCCAAAATGCCGGTGCATAGGACGAATGGGAGCATATTTTGTGATTCCTCTTTGATAGAATTTGATAGAAATGGATTAAGGTCAGGCACAACAAGTCGCGGATTATAGACAAAGAGCTTTGACTTGAAAAGCAATAACCTCGCAGATTTACGGGCATTTCAGCGATTCCGGCGCGGACGCCTGGTCAAACCTCCGCCGCAAACCCCGCCGGTCAGGCCGTTCAGACATCGGCAAAGTTGTAAATCGCCTCGTTCGTGCTAAAGTCTGAATTGCATTCCAACGACAGAGAGGAATCGAAGATGTATCGCAGCAGCAAGCTCATCGCCTTCATTCTGGCGCTGATTTCAATGGCGCCGCTCAACGTTTTTGCGCAAAGCGGGCGCGGGCGTCAACCGGCTCCGCCGCCGCCAAAACCTGCGCCCAAGCCGCCCGGCGCAGTAACGACCGTGCTCGGCGTGCCTGAAGGCGGAAAGCTCACGCGGCAGGACGTTGACGGCGCGACTTCGCGTTATGCGCTGAAGAACGGATTGACCGTGATCATCCGCGAGCGCCATTCGTCGCCGCTGGTCGCAGTCAACCTCAGCGTGAAGGCCGGGTCGGTCAATGAGCCGGATGAAATGGCCGGAATGGTGCGGCTGACGCGGCAGTTGATTTTGAAAGGCGCGGCGGCCGGGCCGGGCGCGGCGATTGACCGCGAGGTCGCCAGGCTCGGTGGAGTTTTGAATTCGACGGTCACTTACGATCAGACTTCGTTCAACCTCATTGCGCCTTCGGAGAGTTACCAGGCGATGGTCGAGCTGCTGGCCGATTTGATTCAGCGACCGGCGTTCAATGCTGACGAGGTGAAGAAAGCCGCACAACTGGTGACGCTCGAAAGCCGTCGCGAACAAGACGCGGCGGCGACGGCGGCGATTGAGAGGTTTTATGCGACGGCTTTCACCGCGAATCGTTTGAAGCGCGGCGGCGCGGTTTCAGACGCAATGCTCGCTGCCGCGACGCGCGACCAGGTTCTGGCGTTTTACCAGAACTTTTACCATCCGGCCAACACGGTCGTCACCATCGTCGGCGACGTCTTTTCGCTGCAGGCGCTCGGACAAGTCCAGCTCAATTTCGGCAATTTCAAGAAAGCCGGGCCGGCCGCTGCGCCTGCGCCACAACCCGCGGTAGCGTCGAAGCCGGATGCGCGCGCCAACGCTCCGCGCGCCGTCACGACGGTCGAGCAACCGGCGGCTCCGCCAACCGCTTTCCCGCCCAACCCCGAAGAGCCGCCGCAGGACAAGCTCCGTTACGGCAATGCGCGCGCGGACATCGGCCAAAGCATCGTGACCATCGGTTACCGCGCGCTGGCATTCAAGGCCGACAAAGACGGTTTGAAGGAGATGGCGGCGATGCAGACGATGGCGGCCGTTTTGGGCTTGGGCCATGGCTCGCGTTTGTGGCAGGGGCTGGTCGAAGGCCAGGCGTCGCGCGATAAGGCGAGCGTAGCTTTTGAAACCAGCGCGAGCTACTTCTCTTTGCCCGGCGACGGAATGTTCGTCGTCCGGATGCGGGTTGATCCTGACCGGATTGATCGCGCTGAGGCCGAATATTTCCGCGAGATCGAACGCTTCCGCCGCGAGCTGGTCGGCGAAGGCGAACTGGCGCGCGCCCGCGCGATGTTGGAGAAAGAGTATTTCGATACGATCTCGCGGTACGAAGCCGAAGCCGAAGCTCTGGCGCGCCATCAAACCCAACTGGGCGATTACCGCCTGTTCGATTCGAACCTCGCGCGCATTCGCGCCGTCACCGCGCAGGAGATCGGGCAGGCGGCGGCAAAATATCTGGCGCTGGCCAACACTTCGGTTCACGAGCTTGAGCCGCGCACCGCGCAAGCCCGCACGTTCACGCCCGAAAAATTCGCCGAGCTGGTTGTGACTTTCGAGGCGAAAGCCGCGCAACCGATCAAGCCCGAAGAGGTCAAACCCGCAATGACGCTCAAGACCTTCAAACAAGGCGAAGAGCGCGGTCAGACGAGCGAAGTCCAGAACGTGATCCTGGCGACCGCTCCGCTGCCGATCAAAGATTTCTCGGTGCTGCGCGGGCCGCGCGCTTACGTCAAAGAAGACAAAACCCATCCGAAGCTTTCGGTCGGCGTCTACTTTCAGGGCGGGCGTTTGATCGAAGACCAGACCACGAGCGGGACGACCGAGCTGATGCTGCGTTCGATGCTCAAGAGCACGACGTCGCGCAAATTCGAGCTGATCGCGCACGAGCTGGAGAGTTACGGCGGCGAGATTCAGGTTGTCAACGAGCCGGACTTCTTCGGCTACACGCTCGACGTGATGTCGCGCAACGCCGAACCGGCGATCAAGCTGCTGCTCGACCTCATCGAAAACCCTTTCTTCGACAAGACGGAAGTCGCGCGCGAACGCGACGCGCTCGCCGCCCGGCAGGCGCAGCAACGCGACGACAATCAGGCGCGATCAATCGAGCTGATGTGGGCTTCGCTTTATCCAATCTCAACGGGTCACCCCTACGGATTGCCGCGATTCGGATTGGCCGAAGCTGTGAAAGCGGCGAACGAAGAGAAGCTGGAAGCCTGGCACGCGAAGACGATCAGGAGACAGCTCCCACTCGTCGTGGTCGCCGGCGACACGGACGGCTCGGCGCTCGTTTCGCGCATCTTTTCCGAAGGTCTGAAACGCGGCGAGCTGGACAAAACGCTCAAGGCCAATCTGCCCATCTCCACCGCTCCGCCGCAGGAGCAGGTCGAACCGCGCAATCGCCAATCGAGCGCTCTCTCCGTGGGCTTCCGCGCGCCCGAACAATCGCCCGAACGACAGAACGATCTGTTCGCGCTCTCGATGCTGGGAACGGTGGCGTTGTCGGGAAAGCTGGCCGAAGAACTGCGCGATAAACAGAACCTGACCAACGAGACGATGGTCGTGTTTGATCAACGTCTCGCTTCGAGCGCCTTCTTCGCTCAAATCGCGACGCTGCCTGAAAACGAGCCGCGCGCAAAAGAAGCTTTGCTGGCCGCATTGCAAAGCCTGGCTGCTGCGCCGCCTTCGGATCAGGAATTCGAGCGGGGCCGCAACGCCGAGATCGGACGTTACGCCATCGCCTTGCAGGATCATTCCGCCAGGACGCTGGAATATGCGCGCGCGGTCATCTTCGGCCGCAAAGTGACGGATGTCGAAGCGCAGCCCGACCTGATTCGCGCAGTCAAAAAAGCCGACATCAAACGCGTCGCCGAGAGCGTGGTCAAATCGAATCAGGCCGGAGGCGGCGTCGTGCGCGCAATCAAGGAATAGCTGGTTAATGCTGAGCGAGTTCGATTTCATCAGACACATCCGCGACCAAGCGGCAAGCGGGCATTCACCCGATCTGGTTCTGGGCATCGGCGATGACGCGGCGATCTTGCGCGAGCGCGAAGGACGCGAAACGCTCGTCACAGTTGACCTGCTGGTCGAAGACGTCGACTTCAAGCTCGAATACGCCGCGCCACGCTGGCTGGGACACAAAGCATTGGCCGTGAGTTTGAGCGACCTTGCGGCGATGGGCGGCGCGCCGAAATTTTCTCTGCTGACTCTGGGCATTCCAAAACGATCTCAAATCTCGAATCTCAAATCCGAAATTTTCCTGGAAGAGTTCTTCGCGGGCTATTTCGCGCTGGCCGAAAAGCACGGCGTCGCGCTCGTCGGCGGCGATATTTCGTCAACGCCAGACCGGCTGACGATTGATTCGATTGTGATCGGGCATTGCCGGGCGGGCAAATCAGTTCGACGCAGCGGCGCGCGCGTCGGCGACGGCATTTACCTGACCGGCGCAATCGGCGCATCAGCCGCTGGATTGCAGTTGCTGCTCCGGGAAGGCGCGCGCGTGGATGAAGGCGCGGATGGCCTTTTGCAGAGAGCCTTGCGAGCGCATTTGAAACCCGAGCCTCGCGTCGAGTTCGGGCGGCAGATCGGCGAATCTGGTCTGGCTCACTCGATGATTGACGTGAGCGACGGCCTGGTTCAGGACCTCGCGCACATCTGCGAAGAGAGCCGCGTCGCCGCGATGATTGATTTCGACGCTGTGCCAATAGCCGATGAAGTCAGCCTCGTCTGCAAAGATACTGAAACGGCTTTCGATTTTGCGGCGAGCGGCGGAGAGGATTTCGAGTTGCTGCTGACCGCGAATAAAGACGACGAAGCGAAGGTGTTCGAGGCCGCTTCAAGCTGCGAGATCAAACTCACGCGCATCGGCGCCATCGTCTCCGCCGATCAAGCCCGGAGCTTATCCCCTGTTCTGTTGCGCCGCAACGCTATTGTCGAGCCGCTGTCAAATCGCGGATTCGACCACTTCCTCGCCCCGATGGTTTGACGCATCGCTGATGCTTAGCCCTACCTGAGCTTTCACTTCAATCAAGCCGCATTCGCTTACTGCCACTTCACCTTGGCTCAAGGCCACATCACAAGCAATTTTTCGCTTCTCCGTTTGTGAAAGGAGAAGTGATTGATGAACTGAAGATGGCTTCCTGCCATTAGACTGGCTGCACGAGCGTGGCGCGCTCTCGAAGGAGACACTTTGGATTATCGCTACGCCCTCGAAATGGCACGTGCCCTACACTATCCAACTCGCAGGCCAGGCGCGTGTCGCGATTGAGAAACCGGTTGCCGCGGGAATCCGCCAGGCGATGTTGCTCGCGCCATTCACGAACAGCAGGGCAGCCGGTGGTTGATGTGCGGCATACTCTGAAGGATGCCATCGCCGTGATGCGGCTGATTGACCAGGCCCACGCCATCGCGGTTGGAATGGGTGAGCATGAATTTGGGCAACTGCCGGAGTTCCTGATGGAGACAGTATCCTTGTCCGAGCGGTGTGAACGATCTCCGGTTGTCCAACTACTTGCGGTTTAACCAATGAGAGAAGCGACAATGAGAAGAGCTTACATCACGACGCAGACCGCGCCTATCGGCTTTGCGTATCGTCCTGGGTTCATTTCCTGTTCGGAAGAGGACTCGCTGGCGGAGCGGCTTTTGCGGCTCCCCTTTATCCCGAGCGTCATGCGGGGACAGCCTACGAGGAGGAAGATGCATCACTTCGGCTGGAATTACGGGCCTCAGCAAAGAACCCTGACGCCCGCCCCTAATCCGATACCGGACTGGCTGCTCCCCCTCAGAGACCGCTGCGCAGAATGGGCGCAGAGCCAGTCCCAGGATT
>Ga0247727_10004224_pt1 | contig 30683 bp, 21 predicted proteins | sample WisWelCaveWW1625_FD_202498 | JGI IMG/M metagenome (GOLD analysis project Ga0247727, IMG submission 202498) | Biofilm microbial communities from Wishing Well Cave, Virginia, United States - WW16-25 | ecosystem: Environmental > Aquatic > Deep subsurface > Groundwater > Cave microbial mat | place... | reverse complement strand
TAAGCAAAATCACCCCAATCAACCGGATGCGCATAAGCCAATTGATAAGGAAAAGGCATGCCGAGCGCGGCGGATGAGTTTACCATGATCAGCGCCAAATCCGCCTTCGCATCCGCATGAATGATTTCTGCGCCGATGAATTGATTCGTTTGTCCGATGACGAAGAAGTTCGCGCCGGTCTTAATCGCACGCGCTTGTATAACACCGGTAAGCCGGTCCGCGCTGTCGCGATAATAACTCGTGAGGGTGTCGGGTTTGAAGAGAATGTGAGCGCTCGTTAAAATCACGGCCTCACTCGGGCCACGATAAATGATGAGGCCGACGCCATTGACTTTCTGTGTTTCTTGCTCGCGCGGGTTGGATTTCTTTTCCGAGGGCTGCAGCAAATACCCGGTCGGGCTGGTAGAATCCGGGACAAGTTGGCCGTTGACGAGTTGATGCGGGAAAAATTCGTTGCGGTAGGAAAAGATGCTGGCAACGCCGACCACGGATTGAATGACGGTGCGCAAGGATTCTTGCACCTGCAAAGAAAACGTCCGGCTATCGTGAGGTGATAAGCTCGGCCTCTTGCCGGAGCAATTCCACAAACCTAACGAAGTGAGCGCGAGCACAATTGTATGGAGGCGGGTGGTTTTCATAGTTGGCGAATGAAAGACGATATAATAAAAAAGCGGCTCTCGAATTTTCGCGGAATAATATGTTGAAACCAGCTAGAAATGTCAATCACAAATTCATGAATGGCATTCTTACCTAACGACCTGCCCAAATGCGGAGAGTTGGTTCAAAGTCCCATTCACGATTTTGATTTGTTTGGGTGATCATAGGGCTAGTGGAGTCTCAAACTGAAGTTGTCACTCCACTAAAATGGCAATTGAGAAAACGAAAGCACATTGGATGTTCAGATACGGATATTGGCGACATCCCCAATGGCAAATATCTCTTGCTACAACTGCTCTGATTTTTGTTTTAGAACGCGAAGGCCTTATTCTTATAACTGTTTATGTGCAAACTTGGCTATCAACATTTTAGTGAATAAGATGTGGATAACTTTTGCTGGAGCCTCGCCTCTTTCACAGCAGTTTTTCTTTACAAACAATTCAAATTTGCTCTGCTTGAGACTCACTATTTTTTCTGATTCGAAATCGCGGGTTTAATACGATAAACTTCTACTATGTAATTCTATGAAATCAACAACTTGGTTAGAAATGATTCCGTAATAACCATAGGTAGTGGCTACTCAAATTCGATCCCCAATCGGCAGATTTCTAGAAAGAAAAATTAGAACGAAATTTTCCGCATTTCATGAACGTAATCATCACAGCAATTCACAGAAAAAAGTGAATGTGGATAACTTGTGCATACAAATCTTTCTCATGATCTCAGGCCTTGAGCTCTCTTTTCAAGTATGCTCTCAGACAGCCGAACTAACAAGTGCCTGCATGTACGTTATAAGCTTACCGAACTTTTACTTGGAGGACTAGACCAATTTCCATATATTTGTAATGGAACAATTAAGGCCTGAGATTTGTTATTCTTAATCATATCATAAAATTCAACGGCTACGTGAACTCTCAAAGCCGAACCTGCAAGATAAATTTCAAAGAGCCCGCTTGAACAAGGCCGACCTCATTCGACGGAGCTTTTACATCGTGATCAGCCTAGCAGGCATGAGCTACGAGTTTATTCACACCGAGGAAGTGCGTTGGCCGTTGATGATAGGATATGCGTTCATCATTATTGCCACAGTGTACTCCTTCTTTGCACAGGGATTGAAGCAAGATGAAGAAAATTTGTAGCACCGTTTTCGCCGCACCGAAAATATTCGTATGGTTTATTGCCTCGCTATTGATTCATTCCGCAGCGTTTGCCTCTTCGCCGGATTTAAAACTGAAGCAAGCCGGTCCGCAACAATCCCTCGTTCATTTTACCTTGCTCGATTTCAAGCTCGACACTCTCAGAAGCCCGGAAACGGGAGCTGGAGAGACGTTTATTCCTTCTTTTAAATCCGGCCTTGCACTAGACAAGGCCGGCGCGCCGAATATGCCGCGCAAAACTTTTATCATCGGGGTGCCGCACGGCGCAAACGCCAACGCCACGGCGCAAACGCTGCGCTTCGAAGAAATCCGAGATATTGACATTGCTCCCATTGTGACGTATAAAGGCGAAACATCTTTCTTCGTACGTGACGAAAAAATTTTCTCGCAAGACCGCTTCTATCCCCAAGAGTTGACCACGGTCGATGCGACCTCGCAATTTCGCGATCAAACCATTGTGCGCATCGAAATTTCTCCCTTCCAATACAATCCCGTCACGCGCGTGCTTCGTATTATTCATGAGATGGATATCATCATTAATCATAGCGGCAATGTCACCCGCACGGGCACGGTTTCAAACACTTCTGCCATCGAAGAACGCTTTTATCGCGACATGCTTTTGAATTATGAACAGGCCAAACCTTTACGCGCGCCGCGTGCAGTAAAATTGGCGAAAGCGCAATCTCCCTTTGCCGAAGGGCCGCTCTATAAGTTTCCCGTGACGAAGGAAGGAATTTATCGCATCACCGGGCAAGCGTTAGAAACGAAGGGTATTAACCTTGGAAGTATCGATCCCGCGAATATCAAGCTCTACAACAACGGTGGGCGCGAGTTGCCGCGGCGATTGAGCGTGTCTCGTTCTGATGGCCCGCTGGAAAATGCCATCTACGTTGTTGACGGCGGCGACGGCAGATTTGATCGCAACGATTTCATGCTCTTTTATGGACGAGGCGTTGAAGGGTTCGCGTATGATTCAACCACCGGCAACTCGCGCCACTATATCAATCATTTCGGCTTCAACAATTATTACCTTCTTTCCGTCAATCCTACAAATGCCACCTCGCCCGGCAAGCGCATGAGCGTGCGCGCCACTTCACCGGTGGGAAGCGCGGGCACGGTTGCCGCGACTTTTCAAGAGCAGTTGTTCGTGGAAGAAGAAGCAAATGTGTGGCTGGAGTCGGATCAAACGTGGTTCGGCTTTTTGTTTTCGAATACCCAAGGCAACAATGCCCGTACCTATCGAGTGCAACTGACCGATCCCATAGCGGAAAGCGCGGCGCGTTTTAATTTTGAAGTCTACGCACCTAGCGTGTCCGGCGTTTTCGGCACGCCGCATCGCATCAAGCTCACCTTCAACGATCAACCCAAAGGTGAATTTGGCATCTCTCAAAATGATTACGACACCCAGTCGTATCAAGACAGTTTCGTTGGCGCATTAAAAAACGGTGAAAACACTATTCGCGTCGAATATGAAGTCGACAATTCGTTGTTGAGCTTGTTTCTGGATTTCTTTGAGCTGCGTTACGAGCGCCAAATCAGATTGGCAAATAACATTCTTATATTCGACGGCAAGAAAGGCACTGGCACGGTTACATATACGCTCGACAATGCGAGCGCGCAAGGACTCTGGCTTTTCGACGTTTCCGACTTCAGCAACGTGGCGCAGCTTTCTGCGGAAAATTGGCAGAGCAGCGGCACGCAGGTGCTTTTCGCCGATGCCACCCATCCGCTTGTGCCGCGCCGTTACCTCGCTGCGACGAGCGCGGCTTTCACTGATATTCAAGCGAGCAGCCTCGAGCTGGACGCGGCTTCGAATCTGCGTGCGAGCTCGAATGAAGCCGACATGATTATCATCACACACGAGGATTTTATTTCGCAGGCGCAACGCATTAAAAGCCTGCGTGAGAATTGGCATGCGGGAAGCCCGCAAGCGATGAAAGTGGAAATCGTCAATATTCAAGACGTGTTCGATGAATTTTCTTCCAGCATGTATGATCCGGTGGCGATTCGTGACTTTTTGAAATATGCTTACGACAACTGGGCGCGCCGCCCGGCGTTCGTGCTGCTTTTCGGCGACGGTGATTACGACCCTAAAAACGTCATCGTCAAAACCGACAAGAATTGGATTCCGAGTTACCATACGGATGAACTGCACCCCCTAGACTGGCATGATAGCCGCGTGACCGATAGTTGGTTTACTTATCTCACCGGCGGCGATAATGATATTGTGATGGACATGGCCATCGGCCGCATTCCAGCTCGCAGCCTGGCGGATGCCGAAGCGTATGTTGATAAACTGATCAAATACGAAACAGCGCCGACTTTTGGCGCGTGGCGCAATACCGTCGTCATGGTTGCAGATGATGAATTATATACCGGCGGGGTTCCCAACGGGGAAACGGTGCATATAAGAGACACTGAGATATTGAGCAACAATTTTACGCCTTCTTACATCGACATCAAAAAGGTTTACCTCACGGAGTATGCTGCGGTGCAAAGCGCCTCGGTCTCCGGCGTGAAAAAACCGACGGCCACAGAAGCGCTCCTGCGCTTGATGAATAGCGGATCGTTGTTGGTTAATTACACCGGCCATGGCAATCCCACAGTGTGGGCGCACGAACGTTTGCTCGAACTCTCCTCAGACTTTGATCAGATTCAAAATGGGGACCGCCAGGCCATATGGATCGCGGCAACGTGTACCTTTGGAAAATTCGACATGCCGGACCGCCAAAGCTTTGCAGAGCTGTTGACGCTCGCACCGAAACGCGGCGCCATTGCGATTTTGGCAACAACGCGCGACGTGTTTTCAAATAGTAACGCCGCACTCAATCAAGCATATTATGACGAGTTATTTCTAGATAATCAAACTTCCCAATACTTGGGAACGGCAATGATAAAAGCGCGGGCCCGAACGAGAAGCCAAATCAACGACGAAAAATTTCATCTGTATGGCGATCCCAGTATGCGGCTTGCGATTCCGAGATATTCTGCGCAGCTCGTCACGCCGGATACGATCAAAGCGCTCGCGCTCACGAAGGTCAAAGGCGCAGTCACGCTCAACGGTCTCTCTGCGCCAAACTTCAATGGCAAAGTTCGGGTCGAGGCTTTTGACACGCAACGCAACGTGAGATATCGTGCCAACAATGTGGCATTGGATTATTCTCTTGCCGGCAATTCGCTCTTTCGCGGTGAAGCGCCGGTTGTGAACGGCCAATTCGAAGTGCAGTTCATCGCGCCGAAGGACCTGATTTATGGTGGAAGGCAAGGCCGTTTTACCACTTACTTTTGGGACGATACGACCCAGACCGACGGCAACGGCTATCGTGAAAACATTGCCGTGGGGGGCTCCGCCACCAACTTCAGTGACAAAGAAGGTCCGGAAATCCAAATCGGTTTTGCCGGTGTGGAGAATTTCGTCACTGGCGGCTACGTGGGCCCGCAGCCGACTCTGCACGTCGCCTTGAACGACAGCATCTCCGGCATCAATCTCGCAGGCGAGATTGGCCACAAGATTACTTTAACTCTTGACGGCGACACCGGCAACAAAATCGATTTGACCGATTTCTTCAGCTACGTTTCCGGCAGCTATACGGACGGCGAATTGTTATATCCTTTCGAGAATTTAAGCGCAGGCCGGCACACGGTCGAGGTCAAAGCTTGGGACAATTTCAACAATTCAAATTCCGCTTCTGTAGAGTTCGTGTTATCCGCAAATGACGGTTTGGAGCTCAATAGCGTGATGAACTACCCCAACCCGCTGCGCAATGAGACCACGTTCACATTTGAGTTAAATCAAGCTTCCGCAACTGTGGAGATCAAGATATACACTCTAGCCGGCCGGCTCATCCGTACGCTGGAAGGGGCGGAGGCAATTGCAGGGTTCAACATGATTCCATGGGATGGACGAGACGGCGACGGCGATCGCTTGGCCAACGGCGTTTATCTTTATAAAGTAATCGCGCGCCTGCAATCCTCTGAAGGCAGCGGCGGCGAGCAAGCGGAAGAGATTGGAAAGATCGTGGTGCAGCGGTGAGCACTATCCTTGAGAATGGCATTATAATGAAATTTTGAAAAGTGCTCGTTTGGTTAGGAGATATTCAGATGCCGGTGATAACAAGGTTCTATGGAGTCGTCATCAAGATGTACTTCAGTCAGAGCGAGCACGGCATTCCACATTTTCATGCAATCTACGGCGAGTATAACGCCGTCTTTGATATCCAAACGCTTGAAATGCGCGAAGGAGATTTGCCATCGCGCGCGCAAAGATTAATCAAGGAGTGGGGCGCACAACATCAACAAGAACTGCTGCGGATGTGGAATAGCAATGAGTTCAAGCATTTGCCAGGATTAGAATAGTATGAATGTGCCAAGAATAAAATCAGTGACCCCCCTTCTCAAGGAAAGGCATCTACTAGTAACATTTGCCAACGGAGTCCGAAAGGATTACGACTGCCAGAGCATCCTAAACCTTGAGCGTTTTCAGTTGTTGAAAAACGAAGCCTTCTTCAAGGCGGTCACAGTTGACCCCGGAGGGTATGGCGTATCTTGGGATGATGAAAGAGATTTGAGTGAATACGAGTTGTGGAACAACGGCGTTGCGATTGAGCAAAGTACAGCTTATGAAGGGATAAAGCACGAAAACGATTTGTAACGAAGAGGAGGCTCATGCCATCAATTTTGTTCATTCGTGGGTGGCGGTTATTCTTTTATGCTAATGAACGACACGAACCACCACATATTCATGCTCGTAAAGGCGATGCCGATTGCAAATAGCAAATATTGGTGGCGCTTCGACACCTATGAAATAGAAGAAGATCATGCGTACAATATGAGCCCCGCTGACCGACGCACTGTTCGCAAAATTACCTTCTGAGTTACTTTGCAAATTGTTGTAGCTTCGAAATGACAAAAAAGCAGCACCGAACCGAGATCAAACTTTTAACACTGACGGTTTTTTCTTCACCGGGAGACAGCTATGAACAATACAACATCTTTCTTCGGCAAGCTGCGCAATCGCGCGACTGTTGCCGTTGCGCTTTCCGGCCTTTTTATTTGCGCCGTGGCGCTCACTTCGTTTGCAACATCCGGCGAGAAAGACAAGTCTTCTGCTATTGAGTGGCAGGAGTTCAGCAAAGCGTTGGAGCTGGCCAAGCAGCAAAACAAGATCGTGGTCGTGGATTTTTATACGGACTGGTGCGGCTGGTGCAAGCGCATGGACAAAGACACTTATGGTCATGCGGAGGTCGTCAAATACGCCAAGGCCAAGCTCATCATGTCCAAAGTCGATGCCGAATCGTCTGCGAAGACGCGCTTCAAAGAGCGCGAACTAACCTATCAGCAATTGGCCATGGGCCTGGGTGTGCGCGGCTATCCAACCACCGCATTCTTCGACAGCAATGGCGAATTGATTACTTCGATCTCCAGTTACTTGACTGCGGAGCAGTTCATGCCCATTTTGGAGTTTCTTTCGGACGGACATTACAAAACGATGAAGTACGAAGCGTTTCTGGAAAAAAGAAAAAGCTGAACGCCATGTTGCGCCGGCTCAGGGATTTTATTTCCCGCCCGAAACTCGGCGGGGAAATTTTAGTTGAAATCTATAGCAAGCCGGACTGTCATCTCTGCGAAATTGCAAAGCAGCGGTTAGAAAGTTTGCGGCGCGAGTGGCATTTCGAGTTGCGAGAAATAAACATTACGAAAGACGCTAAAATGATGGAAGAATTTGGTACTCGCATACCGCTCATTTGGGTGGAGGGCAAGCTGGTGTGCAAGTATAGAGTGGAAGAGCGCAAGCTGCGTCAAAAGCTGGAAGAGGCGGCAGAAACGAAACGCTCGAATATCCCTCAGCGAGAGAAAATTTCGTAGGGACGGCGGCGTTTGAAACGTATTGATAATAAACCACAACCTAAAAGGCACGAATCGGACATGAGGCGAATCAAGACAATGAGGACATCAAGCAGAAGTTTTCCGAAATGGTTTATCTTTGCACTTTTGCTGTGCATGGGAGTGGCCGGCTCGAATTTATTTGCTGCGGTGAGCGATCTAGTCCCCGCAAAGCAGCATCCGATGGTGAGCAAGCTGGTGGCCGGGTTGTTTTCACATTATCACTATGGCCGCAAGGAAATCAACGACTCGCTGTCCATCGCCGTATATAAATTTTATTTGGAGGCCCTCGACCCTTTTCGCAGCATTTTTCTGGCTTCGGACGTTGCCGGCTTCGAGAAGTATCGCTATCAATTCGACGACAACCTCAATACCGGCGAGCTTGCGCCCGCCTTTGAAATCTACAACACATTTCTCAAACGTTTTGATGAGCGCATCGTTTCGGTCAACAAAGTGCTCACGCAGGGTTTTGATTTCACTGTAAACGAATACTTCGAATATGAGCGCGAAAACACGCCGTGGGCGAAGACCTCGCAAGAACTGGACGAGTTTTGGCGCAAACGGCTCAAGAACGAAGCGCTCAATTTGAAGCTCACCGGGAAGACACCGGAAGAGACCAACACGCTATTGACGAAACGTTACGCCAACTATCAGAAGCGCATCAATCAAAACACCGCCGAAGACGTCGTGCAGGTTTATCTGAACGCGTTCGCCGAAACCTACGATCCGCATTCCAACTATCTTTCGCCGATCGCTTCGCAAAATTTCGGTATCGACATGAGCCTTTCTTTGGAAGGCATCGGCGCGCAACTGGAGAACGACGGCGATTATACGCAAGTCGCGCGCATCATTGCCGGCGGTCCGGCTGATTTGAGCAAACAACTTTGGGCAAATGATAAAATCGTTGCGGTGGGCCAAGGCGAAAAGGGCGATATGGTCGATGTAATCGGCTGGCGTTTGGACGATGTCGTGCAGCTCATCCGCGGCGTGAAAGGCACGACAGTAAAGCTCGATATCATCGCCGCCGGCACCGGGCCGGGAACCCCTCCCAAGCGTATTGCGCTCGTGCGCGATAAAGTCGTCTTGCGCGAAAGCGAAGCGAAGAGTGATACGGTCGAGCTTGTACACGAGGGCCGCAAATATAAAATCGGTGTGGTCATCATTCCTTCTTTCTATTCCGATTTGGCGGCGCAACACCGAGGCGACAAAGAGTTCAAGAGCACCACGCGCGACGTGAGACGCTTACTGCGCGAATTGAAAAGCGCGCAAGTGGACGGCATCGTCATCGATCTGCGCGGCAACAGCGGCGGTGCGTTGCAGGAAGCCATCGAGCTGACCGGTTTGTTTTTCGACGAGGGTCCGGTCGTGCAAGTGCGCAACAGCGACGGGTCCGTGAAAGTGATGCGCGACCCGGACCGCGCCGTGGAATATGAGGGCCCGCTCGGCGTGATGATCGACCGGCGCAGCGCCTCGGCCTCGGAAATTTTCGCGGCGGCTATTCAAGATTATAGCCGCGGCGTGATTTTGGGCAGCACCTCCTTCGGCAAGGGCACGGTGCAAAACCTCATCGAGCTGGATCGTTATCTGCGCAACAGTGACGCGCGCCTCGGCGAGCTGAAGCTGACCGTGGCGAAGTTTTATCGCATCGACGGCGGCACCACGCAATATCGCGGCGTCATGCCGGATATTTCCTTCCCTTCGATTTGGGAAGAGCGCGGCCTCGGCGAAAGCGCGGAAACGAATGCCTTGCCGTGGGATAAAATCGACGCCTCGGGTTATGCCAATAAAGGCGACGTGAAAAAATTTCTGCCGCAGCTGCTCAACAAATCGCAAAAGCGCACCGCGTTGAATTTGGAATTCCGTTATCTCAACGAAGACATTCAAGCTTTCAAGCAGGAAAAGGACCGCACCAAAATTTCTTTGCAAGAAAGCTTGCGCAAGCAGGAACGCGATAAACAGGAAGACGAACGTTTTGTGAAAGCCAACGAGCGCCGCGTCGCGCGCGGGCTCAAGCCGCTCAAGAAAGGCGAGAAGGCGCCGGAAAACGAGAAAGGCCCGGATGCCCTTTTGGCAGAAACCACGCGCGTACTCGCAGATTTGATCACGCTGACGCGCTCGACGTATCAAGCTCTCGAACGATAGCCCGAAGCACGCGATTAATGGATCGCTGGAGTACTGGAACCCGCCAATCCGGTGATCCAGCGATCCAATAATCCAACCATCCATCAATCCGACGCTCCAGCTATCCAGGAACCCAACACCTCATTTCAGTTCAACCCACCTGAGGCACGCTATGCGAAAAATACTCGCACTCATGGCCTTGCTCCTTGCGCCGGCTTTGCTCTTGGCCCAAAGTTTTGGCAAGAACAAAGTACAATACGAGCGTAAAGAGTGGCACTACATTCAAACCAAGCACTTCGATATTTTCTTTTATCAAGGTGGAGAAGCCGCCGCCAAATTTACGGCCGCGGTCGCCGAATCTTCGGTGACTTCTTTGGCGCGCACCTTTCAATTCGAATTGATCGCACGCATTCCGTTTTTGCTCTACAATTCCCACAACGATTTCGAAGAAACCAACGTCTCGCCGGAGATTCAAGAAGAGTCCGTGGGCGGCTTCACCGAATTTTTCAAAAGCCGTATCGTCGTGCCCTACGAAGGCTCGAATGAGCAATTTCGCCACGTTTTGCACCACGAGCTGACCCACGCGTATATGCTGCAATTCTTTTACGGCGCCGGTCCGGGCTCGATCTTGCGCGGCATCACCACTTTTCAAACCCCGGGCTGGTTGACCGAAGGTTTGGCGGAATATGAATCCATGCACTGGGACACGGACGCGGACAATCTTATCCGCGACGCGGTGATCAACAATTATATCCCGCCCATTGATCAGCTCTATGGCTTCTTTGCTTATAAAGGCGGACAAAATTTGCTGTATTGGGTCGAAAGAAGATACGGCCGCGCGAAAGTCACGGAGTTCCTGCAGGAATTGCGCTCCAGCCGCAATTTGAATTTGGCGTTTCAGCGCGCGCTGGGCGAGAACACCGAAAAAATTTCCGAGCAATGGCACGATTGGCTCAAGCAATGGTACTGGCCGGAAATCAGCAAACGTGACGCGCCCACCGCATTTGCGACCGCGTTCACGGATCATCGCAAAACTTTGAATTTCATCAACAACAGCCCCGCACTTTCGCCCGACGGCTCACGCCTCGTCTATCTTTCTGATCGCTCCGGCTTGTTCGATATCTACCTGCTCAATGCCGTGGATGGCCGCAACCTCGGCCGCTTGGTCAGCGGACAAAAACAATCCGGCTTGGAAGAATTGAAATGGCTGCGTCCGGGCATCAGTTGGGCGCCGGACAATAATCGCATCATCTTTGCGGCGAAGAGCGGGCCGCAAGACGTGCTGCACGTCGTCGACGTGAAGCGCAAAAAAATCGTGCGCACGTATCGCCTCGGCTTCGACGGTATTTGGAATCCGGCGTGGTCGCCCGACGGCAAAATCGTCGCGTTCAGCGGCATGAAAAATACCCAAACCGATTTGTATCTCTTGGAGCTTGAAAGCGAGCAATTAACTCGGCTCACTGACGATGCGTTTTCAGATTTCGAGCCGGCCTGGTCGCCCGACGGTAAAACGCTGGCTTTCGTTTCCGATCGTCAATCCGCAGTCGACACCTCGCAGGCCTCCATTTGGATGCGCGATTATAGGAACAGCAGCGTCTTTCTCATGGCGTTGGCGGACAAAAGCTTGCGGCAATTGACTACGGCGAGCGAGAACGCGAATACGCCGGAGTTTTATCATAGCCCGGACACGCTCTTGTTTTTATCGGAAAAGAACGGCATCTCGAATATCTATTTACAGGTGGTTTCGACCGGTGAAACGATGCCGCTCACGAACCTCCTCATGGGCGCAGAGCAGCTTTCGATTTCCGATGGCGGGCAGCGTTTGACGTTCACGTCATTCTATCGCGGCGGGTATGACGTTTACTTGTGGCGCTCGCCGCTGGCGAACCTCGGCAAGCATCAACAGCTCGAAGTGACCGACGCAAAGAGCTACCATGAGCTTCCCACCGGCGAGTTTGACGCGCCGCAACAAGCGCGCAAGAGCGACGGCGAAACCGCAGGCCGGCCGTTCAATGATTTTATTTTTGATCGCGACTTCTCGCGCGGCACGTTGAACCTCGCTTCCGGCTCGATTACCAACGGCATGGTCAACGCGCGCGATTTGATGACTCCGAAAAATAATCTCGCTGCCGACGGTAGTTTCAAAGTGAAGAACTACAAACCCAAGTTCAGCGTCGATTACGTCGGCGCGGTGAGCGGCTACGATCCGTTTTTCGGCCTGCAAGGCTTGGGGCAGCTCTATCTTTCCGACCTCACCGGTAATCATCAAATCGGCATCGGCGCCTATCTCAACCGCTCTCTCGCGAACAGCGATTTCTCGTTGAGCTATGCCTATCAAGGCTGGCGGCCGAGCATGTTTCTCGCGGTCGGTCAGCAAGTGAACTTTTTCCTGTCGGATTTCGAAGACAGCATCGTGCGCTTTCGTTATTTGAATGCCGTTACCGGCGTGCAATACCCGCTGTCGCGTTTCGCGCGTTTGGAAGGCATTGCGGCTTATTTGCAAACGATCCAAGACAACCTCACGTATGACATTCCCTCGATCAGCAGCTCGGCCGCAATCTTTTCTCTGGGGCTCGTGCGCGACAACACACGCTGGGGCTATTACGGCCCGGTCGATGCCAAACGCAGCGAGGTCAAATACACTTTCAGCCCGGGTTTCGGCAGCGTCCCGCGCGAGTTCAGCACCTTCACCGCGGATTTGCGTTCTTACAAGGCGATCTCGCGCGATTGGGGCTTGGCATGGCGCATGGCCGGCGGGGTCAGTTTCGGCAAGCAGCCGCAAAGCTTCATTCTGGGCGGCATCCCGAACTGGATCAATCGCGAGTTTGCGCGCAACCTCAGCTTGGACGACATCGGCGATCTCACCTTCAGCGAGTTTGTTTATCCTTTGCGCGGCACGAATTATTACGAACAAATCGGCACGCGCTACGCGTTGATCAACGCCGAGCTGCGTTTTCCGTTCATTCAATTTCTCGTGTTGCAGGCGCCGCTGCCGCTGTTCTTCCAGCAAGTGCGCGGCGCGGGCTTCATCGATCTCGGCAGCGCGTGGAACGATACCGGAAAATTCCGCGCGTTCAAACAGAACGCTAACGGTGACACGGTCTTCGACGACGTGCTCGCGAGTATCGGCTGGGGCATTCGTTTCTACAGTCCTATCGGGCTCTTGCGCATCGATTCCGCGTGGACCACGGATTTGAAAAGTTATTCCAGCCCACGCTATTTGTTCTCGCTGGGCACCGATTTTTAGCCTCCGCCGCTGCGCTTGCTTTTCATGGAGCGGAACGTGCGGAAAGACCTCCTATTCAATGGCAATGAATCAACCTCGAAAGAGATTAGCCATGCAGCTCAAATCATTTTTAGGGCTTGGATTGCTCGTCGCGCTGCTGGGCTGCGCCGGCAACGGGCCCAATCGCTTCAATCGCGCGCTCCAAAACGGCGTGGTACGCTTCGGCGTGCAAGCCGTAAACGTGATCGATGCCGACCAGCGCAGCCGCCTATGGGTGATCGTCGACGTGCCGCATCGCAGCTTGCAGTTCGAGCGGCAACAGAACACGAAAAAATTCGGCGCGAAATTCGAAATCACGCTGGCTTTGCGCGACGAGCGCGGCCAAGCGATCGAGCTTGTCGACGCGACGCGCAGCCTGGAGGTGGACACCTACGAGGCCACGCAACCGGAATCTCTGTACGTGCGGTTCGCGCAATTTTTAGATGCGCCGCCGGGCAAATATAATTTGGAAACGACGCTTACCGACGGCGTTTCCAGAGGCCAGGGCTTCTACAACACAATGATTGAAGCGCGCGACCTCTTGGCTCCGGGTTTGAGCGTGAGCGATATTATTTTGCTGGATCAAGCGCCGAACCAGGCTTTTCCTTCGGAAGAGCACATCGTGCCCGCGTTTCGCCAGCGTTTCAACAGCACGATCTATGCGTTCGCGCAAGCGCGCAACGTAACCGCGGGCCAACGCCTCCGCGCCCATTTGAAAGTCGGGAGCCTCGAAGAGGCCGCCGTCTCAAAAGCCACGCTGGATACCCTGGCAAGCGCTGAGACGGTCAATTTTTTCTTTCCCATTCCTCCGGCGCAGCTTGCGTTGGGAAGATTGCAGCTCAAATTGGAAGTCATTTCGAATGACGTCACCGCGCGCTCCGAGCGCAGCCTTTGGGTGCGTTGGGCGCAACGTCCGACTTCGCAACGCGCGTTGAATGATTACATCGAGCCGATGCGCTTGATCATGAATTCGAAAGAGTGGAAGGAATTGAAGAAGGCGTCTCCGGAAGAGCAGCGTCGCGTGCTGACGGAGTTTTGGAGCCGGCGCAATCCTGCGCCGGAAGTGGCCTCGAATTTGTTGGAAGAGGAATTTTATTGGCGGGTCAGCGAAGCGAACTCGCGTTTCTCGTGGGGAAAAGGCGAAGGGTGGGAATCGGATCGCGGCCGTGTTTATATCATTCACGGCACGCCCGACAATATCGCGCGCAGGTACGATCAGCGTTATGGCCGGAGCTTGGAAGTTTGGCGCTACGAGAGCCCAGTGCGTGAATTTGTGTTCTATGACGAGCACGGCGACGGCCGCTATGTGCTCATCCGCCAAACACACCCCATCTAGCCGATACAGCATTGGAGTGATGGATTGTTGGATTGATCGAGAAGCCCTTCTCCATCAACCCAACAATCCAAATCTCCATTACCCCAAAAGCTAATACCCCTCCCATTCCATCCGCCGTTTTTTTCTTTTCTCAAAAAGCTTCACCAAAATGACGCCCAGTATAAAACCGCCGATGTGCGCGTACCATGCAATGCCGCCGCTCACGTCCACGTTACATGCGGCGATGCCTTCCAGCAATTGATTGAGAAACCACACGCCGAGCACGATGATCGCAGGCACACGAAAGATAAAAAAGATCGGAAAGAACACGAGCACACGCGCGCGAGGATAGCCGACCATGTAAGCGCCGAGCACGCCGGAAATCGCGCCGCTCGCTCCCACCATAGGAATCATCGAACTCGAATCGCTGAGAATGTGCGCGAGGGCCGCCCCGGTTCCACACACCGCATAAAAGAAAAAATAGCGCGCGGAGCCCATGAGGTTTTCGACGTTATCGCCGAAGATGTAGAGATAGAGCAAATTGCTGAGTAAGTGCATCACGCCGCCGTGCAGAAACATGGAAGTGAAAATATTCATGTACGCGCCGTTAACGACGATCTCGTGCGGAATCGCGCCGTAGGCCTCGACAAAAGTTTGCGCTTCCTGGGGAGGCAAAAAGACTTGGTGCAAAAAAATCGCGAGATTGAGGGCGATGAAAAACGAGTTCACGAACGGAAAGCTTTCGCGCGGATTATCGTCGCGTAACGGAATCATGAGTTATTTTCCCCTCATCAAAAGATATGCGAGCCAGAGCCAGCCGAGCAGAAAAGCCAGGCCGCCGAAAGGCGTGACCGCGCCCAGCCCTTTCATGCCCGTGAGCGCGAGCGCATACAAGCTGCCGCAGAATAAAATCACGCCGCTCAAAAAGAGCCAGCCCGCAGGAGCTAGCGCGAGCGTTTCATTCTGCCGCTGCAAAAGGCCGAGCGCCAACAGCGCAAGCGTATGAAACATTTGATAGAGCACGGCCTTCTCGTAAATCTCGCGGCCATAACTATCTAGCACGTTCTTCAGCGCATGCGCGCCGAACGCGCCCAAGGCCACAACGAGAAAACCTAAGAGCGCAGCGACCGTCAACCACATTGGGATTCCCTCTTTACAATTACTCTAAAACTATCGAGATCGCGATTTTTTTAACGAACCGCTAATTCACGCAAATGCGCGCTAATTTTTATTCGCGCTAATTCGCGTTCATTCGCGGTTGACTGCTTGGGTTGCGGCAAGTTGCCGCGCTATGGATTCGAAAACTCTTTGTCCACGATATTGATTTGTCCCGGATACTTTATATTCATGCCGGAAACGGTCACAGTCGGCGTCGCGGCCAATGTCAGTCGCGCCGTGCTCCCGTTTTGCCCCGCGATTGCGAGCGCCAGATTCAAAACGTCCTTGTAACCACGCTCGTGAAAAAACGAATACAAGTCGAGCGACATTTGCAACGGAATCGTCGTCGTTTCGCCGGTGCCGGGAATGACAATCGGGCTATTGATGTCGCCTGAAATCGTTTCTTGGCTGTCGATCTTCAGCGTCCACGCCAATGCGCTCAACGTCGCCGTGCTCTTCGGCTGCCCGCCGGTCCCGTCGTTCGGATTCTTTGCCGCAACGTTCAAAGTAAATTTCAGCGGCAGAGATCTATTGGCGAAAGCTTGCGTTAATTTCAAGCCGTCAGTCAGGCTGAAACGCAGAGGATCATGAACTCTCGCAAGATCGATACCTGCCAAGGTTCCCGGCACCACGCCCTCCAACTTGAATTGCAAACGCTTGATATTGACCAACGCATTCTGTACCTCTTGCAGCGTGGCACAGCCGGAAAAAGCCAGCAGCACGAGCAGTAAAACTGAAAACAGGCCCGACCTTCGCGATTTCATCTTGCGCTCCTTGATTCGAATGATATTTTGAGTGGCGCAAAGTAACTTCTCAGTTATGAAACGTCAAGCATTTTTTCAAACATACGCATGCAACAACAATCCCGTTACGAACACTATTTAGAAAACGTGCTACGCTACGGCGCGCATGCTTGGCTCTTCGCGCTCATCTTCTCGACGTTTCTCGCGGAGATCTTGGCCATCGTGCTCATCGGGGCTTGGCTTCTGCGGCGGTCGTTTCGCCGCACGCCATTGGACTTCGCGATTCTATTCTTTCTCGGCATTCGCCTGCTCACGATTGTGACCGCCCTCTCGCCCGCAACCAACTTGCACGCGTTGCGCAAAATTCCATTCGTGCTGGTTTATTTCCCTCTCGCTCATGTCGCTTGGCGACGCGGCTCGAACGAAGTCTTCAAGCTGCTGCGCACGTTGGTTCTCGCCGCCCTCACCGTCAGCGTGTATGGAATTTTGCGCGTGCTCTTCACGCCGGTATGGCGGCTCGCTTCAACGACTTCCGGCGCAACAACGTTAGCCATGTTCTTGGCCGCGGCTTTTAGTATCAGCATCTGCCTACTAGCTAAAAACGAATTGAAGCCCTTGCGCCTTTGGCTCGTTGGTGGCGCGCTGATGTTGCTCGCGCTGGCCTTTACGCGTTGCCGCGCGCCGTGGATCGCAACGTTGCTCGTGAGCTTTGGCGTCATCAAGCAGTGGCGTCGCGGCGTTCTCATTTTGGGGCTGACGGCGTGCGGCATTTTGCTTCTGCTCCCCGGCTTTCGCATGCGCCTCGATGAAGTTTTGCGCTGGCCGCCGCAACTCGGCGACCGCCCGATCATTTGGAAAGCCGGTTTGGAATTGGCGTCGCAACGCCCGTGGTTTGGAAATGGCCCGGAGAGTTTTGTCTTGCTGTTTCATCAACGTGATGAATTGAAGGACAAGCGCGTGGGAGCGTGGCATAACTTCGGTTTGCAGCTATGGCTGGAAAGCGGTGTGATCGGGCTTATGAGTTTTCTCGTCGTCACTGCCCAAGCCTTTTATTGCTTCAGGCAAATGACAAGCAAAGACGCTCCCAGCTTGATGCGAACGCTTGCCCTCGCATTAGGCGCCGGGCTTTCGAGTCTGTTGCTGGCAGGATTGTTTGGCGGGTTGATCGGCGATCCCGTGATTGATTTACTCTTGTGGGGTTTGCTGGGTTTGATCAGCGGCTCTGCCTCGCATGCGAATTCCTCGGCCTCGCTCGCGGCGACGCCCTCAATCTTTGAACACCCAATGATTGCTGAAAAGGTAATTGCTCGCAAAGCCGATTAAAATGCCGAGAGCATTCGCAATCAAATAGTGCATGCCGAAACGCTCGTGCAATAGCCACAGAACAAAAAAATTCGTAAGCGCGGCCAGGCTGACGGCCACGTGATATTTGAGCAATGCGCGCCACCATGCGTTCAACGTCGAAGCTTGACGATCCCCAAAAGTCCAATGATAGTTCCAGAAAAAATTATTCAAAATCGAAAGCTCGATCGCGCTACCGCCGGCGAGCCATAACGGCGCCGGCGTTTTCTCTTTGAGCAGCCAGAGCACGAGCATGTTGACCGCGACGCCGGAAAGGCCGACGATTCCGAATTTCGTGGCGCGTAACACGCTTGCAAAAGAAATTTTCAAGTGTTCTATGCTCATGCGAATATCAGTGGGGATTTGTAAAAGTTTAGCCGAGCGAAGAAATGTCATGCCCGAGTGCTTTAGTCGAGCATCCACAAGGCTAGCACTACAACGTTGAGTCGAGCGCGCCCCCTTCATTGTCATTCTTCAAGCGGCCAAACTCAACGGAAATTTGATGGGCGTGCGGTCGCGTTGCGAAAGATAAATCGCTGTGAACAATTCCACGGTCTTTCGTCCTTCTTCGCCCGTGATCATGGGCTCGCGGTTCTCGCAAATCGCGCGCAAGAAGTCTTGAATTTGCAGTTGATGATAATACGTGGTCGCGTCGATGCGTTCGAAAAATGCGGCGTCTTCTTGCTGCCATTGTTCGAGCAAATGCTCTTCGCCGGGGATGGTCCACAGATCGTTGCGCGGCGGCTCTTGAATCTTCGATATGCCGGGCACGAACATCGCGCCGCCATCGGTTTGCGCGCCGACCGCTGCGCCGTTTTTGCCGAACACCGCTATTTTCCCATACAACGCGGGATTCTGCGCATTACTGAGAACGATATTGCCCAGCGCGCCGCTTTTGAAACGAATGAGCGCCAGCGCCGTGTCTTCCACTTCAATGTAAGGGTGATTGAGATTGGCCCAATAGCCGAAGACTTCCTCAATCGGGCCCATGAGCCACTGCAGAATATCGAGCTGATGCGGCGCGTGATTCACGAGTACGCCGCCGCCTTCGTCTTTCCACTTGCCGCGCCAGGGGTCGCTCTCGTAATACGCGCGGTCGCGCCATCCGAACAACGTAACCGTGCCGAGCGCAGGCTCTATCTTGCCCTCGTCTATCGCCTTTTTGATTCTTTGCACGGGCGCATATAAGCGCCGCTGGCTGATCATCGCAAGCTTGACATTGGCGCGCTTGGCTGCAGCGATCATCGCGTCGCAATCTGTTAACGAAGAGGCAAGCGGCTTCTCCACCATCACATGCGCGCCGGTTGTAATGGCTCGCAGCGCAACTTCGGCATGCACAGGATGCGGCGTGCAGACCATCACTGCTTGTACACCGTTCGCTTTGATCATTTCCTCAATGTCAGTGTAAGCCTTCACGCCATAACGTTGCGCCAACGCATTCGCGCGCTCAACGCTTCGGCTGCACACAGCAATGAAGTCCGACTCTTCGACATTCATGAGTGCCGCCGCGTGCAGATGCGAAACCGTGCCCGCGCCGATAATGGCGGTTATTAATTTTTTCATACGAGTTCGCGTGCGATAGAGGTTGAGTAAAAGTTTTCGGCTTTGGATTGATGGATTATTGGATTGCTGCAGTCCACTAATCCAATAATCCAGGAATCCAATGATCACGGCGCAAGCACAACCTTTATCAACCCCGCTTCTTTGTTGTAAAGACGCTTGAACCACGAGGCGCCTTCGGAGAGCGGCGCAACGGCGCTCAACACGGCGTCGACGTTGATCGTTTTGCGCGCGATCATTTCCAGCGCGGCGGGGTATTCGCCGCTCATGGCGCAGCTTCCTTGCAAGCGCAATTGCCGCGTCACAATGGTTTGCAACGGGAGCTCGACCTTAGCAGCGAGATTGCCAATGAGAAGGAGCGTTCCGCCTTTGCGCAAACTCGCAATCGCCGTTTGAATTGCCGGACTCGTGCCGACCGCTTCGAATGCTAGATCCGCCCCGCGTCCTTCCGTCAATTGCTTGATTGCTTCAGCGACGTTCGTGGCTGCGGGTTGCAGACCAATCTCCGCGCCTAAACGCATTGCCAAATCCAAACGACTCTGCTCTAAATCAACCACAATAATTCTAGTGTAGCCCGCAGCGCGCAACGCTTGCACAACGAATAAACCAATCACACCAGCGCCGATCACGACCGCAGTATCATTGGGTGAAATCGTCGCGAGGCCGAGCGCATGCAGCGCAACCGCTACTGGCTCGGTCATGGCCGCTTGCGCGAAGGTCACGCCCTCGGGAATCTTATAGAGAATGTGTTGCGGCACGGCCACGTACTCGGCAAAAGCGCCGTCGCGACGATAATCAGCGCACGAGACGCCGAGCACCATGCGGTCATCACTGAGATTGTACATGCCCTGCTTCGTGTACCAATCATCCAGTTTGTAAATGGTGGAATCGAACGTGACGCGATCACCTTCTTTCCAGCCTTTAACCTGCGCGCCCAGCTCCGCGATGACGCCCGCAGCTTCATGCCCCATGATGAGAGGCGGAATGCGGCGTCCGGTGCTGCCGTCCATGCCATGCACGTCGCTGCCGCAAATGCCGCAGGCTTTGACGCGCACGAGCACTTCATTCTCGCCGCAAATGGGCGTGGGCACGTCTTCATAAACGAGCTGATGGTATTCTCGCAATACAAGGGCTTTCATGATCACAGATCGCAAAAAATAAGCTTCAAAATCCTACCAGACGAATGAATTGCAATCCCGCAAAGCTCCCCCAACCGATAGAAACAACGCAGCGGATAAAACATCTTTTATCCGTTGCGTTGTTTCTATCCGCTGGAGAATTTTTAAGAATATTGGATCATTGGAGAGATGGAGTTTTCATCAAGCCATCAATCCAAAACTCCACCAATCCAATGGAGTTTAAAACACAAACGGAATCTGCGCGACGCAAAAATATCCGAACACGAGGAAAGCGAGAGCCAGTCCCACGGCAAAGATCCAATGCGGGCGGAGAACTTCACGAGCTTCTTGCGAAAGCATTTTGGGCATGACCACGTAAAGACCGAGCAAGAGGCAGAACGCTTGTAGCGGAGTCAACAACAAGCCGTCGAGAATCGCGCCGAGCTTAACCATAACCACCGGCTTGAGGCCGAAGCTATAAACTAAAATCATGTTCGTGCAAAAGAAGAAGAGCAGGAACATGCGATATTGCGTTTTCCATGCGAACTTTTTTTGAAAGCCCGGAATGCAAATGCGGAAGGCATCGGCGAGCAAACGCGGCCAGCCCGCCATTTGTCCGATTTGCGTGCTGATCAACGCGGCTGAACCGGAGAGCAAAAACAAAAGGCCGCCGAGCGTGCCCCATTTGGAAGAAAAAATTGTGGAGAGCTTCAATGCCACGTCTGCTCCTTCAGGCGCCAAGTGATTAGGCCCCAAGATGCCCGCGCCCGCAGTTAAAAATCCCAATGTGACGACGTTGCCAATGAGCATCGCGATCGTGGCATCCGTATAAACCACGCGGCACCAGCCTTTGATCTTCTCCGCGCTCGCACGCGTCATGCTTTGCAGCAAAGAGAGATCGGCCGGTTCGCCGTCCTTGCGTCCGGCGGTCGCGCCATAACCCGCGCCCATGACCCAATAGGTATACCAAACTTGACTCGCGAATCCGCCGGCGCTCCAACCGATCAACGGCAATATTTCCCGCCACGGATTTTCATTGACGCCCAAAGCCAGCGCCCATTCCGGGACCTTGGGCACTTGCAAGCTGAGGCCTTGCATAAAATCGGAGAACGTTGGCAGCACGCTGAGCGCGACGACGAGAACGCCCAATACGATGATGAACACGCAAATGCTCATCACTGTTTTCAAGAGATCGAAAACGCCGGTCCACACCACGGCGAGAGAAAAAATCGTCACGAGCCATCCGCCGACATAAGGTGAAATGGGCACGAGGCTGCTCACGAAAACGCCGGCTGCGGTCGCCAATGAACCGATGGAGATCGTCGCGCTGACGAATTGCGCGACCACGACGATCCACACGGCCAAATTTTTCGGGCCGGGCATACGGCTGAACATGTCCATCATGCCTTCGCCGGTGCATACGGTGTAACGCGCGCCGCTCATGCCGATCCAATATTTCAGCACGATGCCCACGACGATTGCCCACATGACGCCGGCTCCTAAAATCGCGCCGGTGCGCGTGGCTAGAATCACTTCGCCGGAGCCGATGTATTCCGCGCACCACACAAAAGCCGGCCCCACGACCGCTAAAATTGCAAGCCCCTTGGGAGGTGTTTTAATGAGATCGGTGTTTTGATTCATGGGCGACCTTAAAATGGTTGGAGGGATGAGAAGCGATACCGGATTAGAGAATCGCGCTTAGAATAAAATTCTGAAAGTTTATGGCAGAATAATTTGCCGGCAGAACGATTGGAAATAATGCTGCCGCTAAATCAACCCGCGAAAGTTTTTTTCGGCGACACTCGGTGACTTCGGTGAAATTCGGCGGAAAAGCTTCACCGCCGAGTGACACCGAAAGCATCGAGAGCCGCCGAATAATTCTCTGCCAGGCGCAAGGCGATCATTGCGGTGCGTTCGCTCGCGCCGGGTGTGCCCAACCGTGTGCGCACGGTGAGAAGTTCTTGGCTCATGCGCTCGCGCGCTACTTGATCATTGAGAAAGGGCCAAAGCGCTTCGGCCGCGGCTTCGGGCGTGAAAGCATTTTGCACGAACTCCGGCGCGATTTTGCGGCCGGCTACGACATTGACCAAACCGATGTGCGGCAGCTTCACTAAGCGCTTGCCGATTTCATAGGAGAGACGCGAAATGCGATAGACGATCACGAGCGGCGTGCCGAAGCAAGCGGTTTCGAGCGTGGCTGTGCCGGAGCACACGAGGCAAGCGGCGCTGTCGCGCATCAATTCATAGGTGGCATTTTCGATCAGTTGAATGGCAGGATCGGAGAGATAGCGTTGATAGAGGCTGCGTGGCAAGGTCGGCGCTTGGGCAACGCCGATTTGTAAATGAGGGAGACGAGTTTTCAAAAGCAATCCAGTTGCGATCATGTCCGGCAAAAGCCGTTCAATTTCATGTTGGCGGCTGCCGGGCAGCAAGCCGAGCAAAGGGCGGTCTTCATGAAAAGAGTAGTGGCGCAAAAAATCTGCGCGAGAAAGTTGCGGCGATAAACCTTCCAACAAAGGATGGCCGACAAAGGTCGTTCGCAATCCTGCTTTCTCAAACAGCTTGACTTCGAACGGAAACACGACGGCCATTTCATCCAACACGCGCGCCATTTTCGGAATACGTCCCGCGCCCCAAGCCCATACTTGTGGAGCGATGTAGAAGAGCGCTTTGATGCCACGAGCGCGCAGACGCTCCGCGAGGCGTAGATTGAAGCCGGGATAGTCGATCAATATGGCGACACTCGGTTTGCGCTGTGCGATTTCCTCTTCCAATGTGCGCATCACGCGGCGCAGAAACGGCAAATGCCGAATGACTTCCGTGAAACCCACCACGGCCATGTCGCGAATGTGGAAGAGCAATTCCATTCCAGCGCTTGCCATGTGCTCGCCGCCAATGCCGAAGATTTTGCAATCGGGCCGCAGAGCTTGCAAGGCTTGCACGAGACGGCCGCCGTGTAAATCACCGCTGGCTTCGCCGGCAACGATGAGGATGTCGGGCATGTGGGGCGCTTCGAATTATGGATTATTGGATTGATGGAGTTTTGAATTGATGGATTATTGTTTTTGGAGTAATGCAGCTTTGGATTGATGGAGTGTTGAAGTTATGAGCCACGCTAGCGCTCCAGCAATCCATTAATCCAAAAATCCAACACTCCAAATTAGAAGGATTGCCAAGGTGACTGCAGTGAAGCTGAAGAGCGTGTTCTTTTCAATTTTCAAGGCGCGCGCGAGCGGCATGACTTCCGCTTCCTGTTTGCGAAAGGGCGTGAGGCGAGGGAGGAAGCGCGGCACGTTCTTCAAATACTCGGTGTAGATCGCGCCGAAGCGTTGCTGCAAATGTTCTTCTTCAAGCGAGATGATGCTCCAATATTGCCAGCCGAAGAGCGCGAGGAAGAGGAAGAGCATCCACGGCATCCACGCGCACGACATGAGGCACAGCCCGAGGCTCAATAAAAAATTGCCGAGATAAAGCGGATTGCGCACGTAAGCAAACGGGCCGTGCGTGATCAACACCGGCCCGGCGCCAACGCCGCTGGTGGTGCGTGTTGCGCCGCCGGCATGACGCACCGCCCAAATGCGCAACAATTCGCCCAACAGCGCGAGCGCAAAGCCGCCGAGCAAACTCGCGGGAGTCGGTTTTGCTAACAGGAGAATGGCAAGGAGAAGAGGGATGGGGGTATAGCTGCGATAGTTGAAAAGAAATTGGCGGTGATCCATAGAGGGTTTAGCTCGTCATTTTCTCCAGCCCGACAAAAAGATCCGCGACCGGCAATTCAAAGCCGGGCAGAAGCTCGGGCGCGGTGAGCGTGTCACGGACGATATGTTTACTTTGAGGCGTACACACCAAAACCTCGCGCGTGGCGGAAATCACGATCCACACGATTTTGACGCCCTGCGAAAGATACTCGTCTACTTTCGCCATCACCTTTTCAAAACTATCTTCAGGCGAAAGAATTTCAACGGCCAAATCCGGGGCCATGGCAGGATAACGATAAAAGTCTTCCGGAAGGCGCTCCTTCAAAATCAAAGAAATGTCCGGCGCGCGAGAATTGGTGGCGCGTTCCGGCCAAAGACGGAAATTGGTGTCGCTGGAAACAACGCCGATACGGCACGTTTCCAAATAATTTCCGATCTTCCGGCCAATCGTATTTTGGATGATGCCATGAGCTAGAGTCGGCATTTTGAAGACCACCCTTCCATTGTAGAGTTCGGCATTGTGAGGCAGCGCGAGTTTTTCAAGCTCGTCAACCGTTACGTCGGTGCGCTGCTCTAGCGGCAACTCTAGCGGGTGAAGAAAGGCTTCCGCGCTGCGCGTTTGCTCACTAGCAGCAGCGCTCATGGCTGTGATGGTATCGGCCATATGATTCATTGGACTCGTTCCGAAGTTGATTTGGTCAGGATCTAGCTCTTCACTCTTTCTAAGGCCGCAAAAATATCCGCCACCGGCAGCTCGAAGCCGGGCAACAGCCCCGGCGCGGTGAGTGTGTCGCGCACGGCGTGTTTGCTTTGAGGCGTACACACTAAAACCTCGCGCGTGGCGGAGATCACGATCCACACGAGTTTGACGCCTTGTGAAAGATACTCGTCTACTTTCACCATAACCTTTTCAAAACTATCTTCGGGCGAAAGAATTTCGACGGCCAAATCCGGCGCCATGGGCAAAAATCGGTTAAGATTTTCCGGAAGCCGCTCTCTCAAAATAAAAGAAACGTCCGGTGCGCGCGAATGAGTAGTGCGTTCCGGCCAAAGACGAAAATTGGCATCGCCGCCCACCAAGCCGATGGGATTTGCATCTAGATAGTTGTTGATCCTTTGAGTGATCTTGCCTTGGATGAGACTATGCGCGAAATTCGGCATTTTATAAACCACCTTCCCATTATAGAGTTCGGCATTGTGAGGCAGCGAGAGTTTTTCAAGCTCGTCAACCGTTACGTCGGTGCGCTGCTCCAGCGGCAACTCTTGCGGGTGGAGAAAGGCTTCCGCGTTCCGCGTTTGCTCGCCAGTTTTTGCGATCGTCGTCGTGGCCATATAACTCATCTTATGTTTGATCGAAGCTTTTAACTTTTGATAAATGTAGCACAGCCGGTTTTTAATCGCAAGCTGCAATTTGGTTTTGGCATATGAAACCAACGTTGGAGTTTGGATTGATGAAGGGTTGGGCGCCAATACTCCATCAATCCATTACTCCAATGCTCCAACCCACTCCGTCACTCCATCGGAAGAGGCGGCGGGCCCTCCGGAACATACGGCTTGTAAACATGTCCTTTCGTTTGCGCCTCGAACTCGCTTCGAATCGCGCTACGAGTTTTTTCATTCTCAAACAAATCGACCATTGTTGCGGCCAAAGTTTTTGCCGCGTGCATTATCCCCTTGTGGCCGATCGACATGCCGCCGCACGCAACCACGGGCCACGCATGCCACGGCGCGCCTTCTGGCGAAGTCGTCACGGAAAAATGCAAAGTCGGCACAACCCAGCTCACATCGGCAACGTCAGTCGAGCCGCCCGGCGGATCGGGCTTTTGTTCTTCGAGCGGTTGGATCGCGCCGTTCAAGCCTTTCTCTTCCACGCCGGTGGCGCGTTGAATGGCGCGCGCGAAGTTTTGTTCTTCTGCCGTGTATTGAATCGGGCCGAGCCACGTGAGATTCTCGTGCAGCAGTTTCGCGCCGGTCAAGTTCACGAGCATTTCATAGTCGCCGGTCTGAATCGTGAGCTTTGCTTCGACGCCCGCCATCAAGCCCGCGCCTTCTGCAATCTGTCGCACGCGGCCGAGCGCTTCTTCCACACCAGTGCGTTTCGAATCGCGCACCCAACACCAGAGCTTGGCGTATTCGGAAATGACGTTGGGCACATCGCCGCCTTTCACGATCGTATAGTGCATGCGCACCGAAGGCCGCACGTGTTCGCGCAGCATGTTGAGGCCGTGCGTGAATAGCTCGAGGCCGTCAACCGCGCTGCGACCGTTCCAGGGATCGTATGCCGCGTGCGCAGCCTTGCCTTTGAACTCCACGATGAAATCCACCATAGCTTGCGAGCTTTGCGTATCCGCGCGCGTTTTCTCGTCGGGATGCCACGCGAGGCACACATCGAGGTCGTTGAACAAACCTTCGCGCGCCATATAAATTTTCCCGCCCACCGACTCTTCCGCGGGTGTGCCATAAAAACGAATCGTGCCTTTCAATTTGCCGCTCGTCATCAACTCTTTGATCGCAATAGCAGCGCCCAAACTCGCCGGGCCGAAGAGATTGTGCCCGCAGCCGTGGCCCGCAGCGCCGGCCTCGAAAGCCTCTTTGGTTGGCTGCACTTTTTGTGAAATACCCGGCAGCGCATCATATTCTCCGAGCACGCCGATGATGGGCCGGTCAGAGCCGAAACTTGCAATGAAAGCCGTGGGCATGCCCGCGACGCCACGCTCGACTTTGAAGCCTTGCTGCTCCGCATAATCCGCGAGCGCTTTGGACGAGCGCGTTTCTTTGAGCGCCGTTTCAGCATACGCCCAAATTTGATCGCTGAGTTTGATCAACTCCGTGTGATGCTTTTCAAGCGTTGCGAGCGCCTCGGTTTTCTTTTTGAGATCCGCGCCGTGAAGAAGCGAGGCCGCGAGCAGCAAGAGCATGAGGCAGGCATGCCGGTGTGATTGTGCCATACTTTCTCCTCATAGCAAAGTCTGGTGACGGACTTCAGGGTTTCCACTAGAAAGTAATCTTTAATTCCGTCGTGCGCCACTTTTTTTCCTGTTGAAAACAAAAAGGCGCAAGCTCGAGCTTGCGCCTTTTTGTTTTGAGGGCGAGGAGGTTTTTTATTTCACCAGCGAAATTCTTTGCGTCGCTTCTTCGCGCTCACCGCTGCCGTTTTTATAAACGACTTTTATAACATAAACGCCGCTGCTCACAACCGCTGCCTTCGCATTGCGGCCTTCCCAGTTCAAAACATGATAACCCGCCGGCATCTGGCCCTCGCGCAAGCGCACGACTTCCTGGCCTTGCAGATCATAAACAGTTGCGAGCACGCGCCCGCTCTCCGGCAGGTCGAGATTTAAGCGCGTCGCGAGGTTGAAGGGATTAGGGTAGTTTTGTGAAAGTGCAAAATACTCCGGTATAGCAGCGGCTTTTTCTGCTTCGGCCAAAAGCTTCGGTGCGGACGTGCGATCAATTGTGAACGTACCGCTGGCAAATGCAGAGGCGGCAAACAAATTGTCAATGGTTTGTACTTGCCAGTAATACGTGCCTTCCGCGAGATTATTCGTTCTCACAATGTACTCATTGTTCCTTTCGGCGTTACCTCCTACGGGAAGCAATCGCGCTCCCGTACTCGGGTTGGACATCGGTGCAATCAAATTAAAACTTGCGGGCTGTGTTCCAACCATGACATTAAAGGTTAAAGCGCTCTGCGGCGTCTTGCGTTTGTTATCTTGCGGTTTCACCCAAGTCAAGGTTGCGAAATCGTCAATGTATGAACCTTGATCAATGTACGTATAGGTTGCCGAGGGCTGTACGGGTGCTGACGGCGCTTGATTCAAAGAGACCGCATTGTTGGCATAAAGCTCTACAACGAGGCCCGACGCGCCTTCGCCTTGCAGCAAAAAATCTAGGTCTTTGTCGTTGTCGTAATCACCCCACGCCACCGCACTGAAACGCACGCCGGTATAATCCTCCATCAACACAAAATTGTTCGAAAAGGAATCGTAGCGATAAAGCTTCGCATAGCGACTCGTGTTTTGCCCAGTCAGCAAAAGATCCAAATCGCCGTCATTATCGTAATCGCCCCACGAAAGCGCGCCATCCTGCAGATCAAGTAAGCCGCCGTCATCAACAAGGCTATAGCCTCCGGCTGGCGCTTTTTTGTAAACGCTGGTGCTGGGCGTAGATGCGCCGACATACGCAACATCCAAAGTAGCGTTCTTGTCAAAGTTTCGCCAGACACAGGACGAAGTTTGCGCGGGTGTTAAACCCGTCGCGCTCACCTCGTAGAATCCTCTGCTGCCGTTTGCATTCTGTTTGTTGTTGAAAATTTTGACCACACCTGCGCCCGTTTGGTCCGTTCCCGCTATCATCAAATCCAGCCAGCCGTCTAAATTGTTTTCACCCCAAGCGATGGAACTGTTCTTAACCTGCGGAAAGCTGAAAGCAAGCTCTTCCCAAGTGCGTTGGCCCGAAACGAGCTTGCCGCGATAGACTTTGGTAACGGGAATAACGTTGTTGTTTGCGTCAACACTCTCGCCGCTCACGACTAAATCCATATAGCCGTCGTTCGTGTAATTTCCCCAAGCCACTTCGCCATTGTCGATGGCTGTGAGCGGCGCGCTGATATCCACGAAAGTATCGTTGCCGTCATTGCGATAGATTTTCGTGATGCGGCCGCTTGCGCTCATGCCTGCCAGTAAAACATCCAAGTCATTGTCCATATCATAATCGCCCCACGCCACTGCGCTGTTCTTGACGACCGTGAGCGAAGTGGAAACCGCAGTGAAGCTTCCGCTGTTTTGTTTGTAGAGTTTTGTGAACGGCGAGCCGCTCGCCAACTCGCCGGTATGCACCAAATCCAAATCGCCGTCGCTATCATAATCGCCCCAAGCCGAAGCGCCGTTTTTAACCGCGCTGATCGCGCCATTTAACGCGACGGAACTGAACGGCTTGGTTTGAATAATCAGCTCCGGTTTGTAGTTGGTGGATTCCCACGAATCAAATGCGAGCACGGCCGTGTCCGTGCTTCTGCCTTCCAACGCAAAAACGTATTGTCCATTTTGCATCACGGCTGATGTGACTGGAATCACATTCCAAACCCCGACGGTCACGCTATTGATTTCACCCAGCGTCACGGGAGGAGTGGGAAAATTGATATATGTGCTCCGGTTGTCCCACGTGATCTCCGATTCCCAAGTGCTCACGCCCGATTGCAGCGCCACCTTCTTCAACACGCCGCCGCCCGAACCGCCTTGCCGGCCGTGCAGCCGTAAATTGGCGCGTATGATGGTTCCGACCACACCGCTGACATTGAATTCCAAGTAAGCATTGCGGCCATAGGCGGACATGAGATTCATCCATCCCATGTTGGCGGTGTTGCGCTTGGGCGCGTATAAGTGCGTGTAGCCGGCGATATCATTGTCGTTTTCAACAAATGCATCCGCTACCGGCGTGAAGATATAGCGCGTGTTGTTCTCCAACGTGGTAAACGTGCCCTCCTCGGAAACGGAAGTGTTTCCAGAAGCGTCGCGCGCGTACACTTCAAAATAGTATCGCGTGTTCGCAGCAAGGCTGTCGAGCAGCACGGAAAATTCTCCCGTGGAGTTGGAGGGCGTTTCCAAAACGCGGGTGCTTTTATTCAAACTGCCGCTCGAAGTGCCATACTTGACGTAGCACACGACGTTCGTTTCGCTGGTATCCCAAAAGATTCTCGCGCCGTTGGCATATTCTTCGTAATCTTCTTTCAAAGTAACTGTAGCTGCCGTCACATCCGCCGAAGGCACGAGCTCTTTGACCAGAACATTGGAATAAATCGGCCCATCGACGTCGCTCATGGTCACGTATTGGTTGTGCAGGAATTGCGTATCGTACTCTCCGCTCACGGTGCGATCACGGCCAACATAGAGATAGCGCAGGCCCATGGGGCTTTGAGTGAAATTCGAAGCTACGAATACGCCGTTGCGATAAAATTCCACGGAATTATCGTCCCACACGATTTTGAAGTGATAAAGCGTATTTTTGTCCCATGACATATCCGCCCCGGTCACGACTGCGGCGACTTCATCACAGGAATTATAAGTGTTTGACAAGAATTTGATGCCTTCCGAATAATTAGTTCCGGTATGCAGATCCCAAAAGGTATCTGAGTTTTCCACCACATGATGCCCGGCCCAAGGCTGTCGAAACATGGCTAAGATGTGATGTCTCGGACGATAACTTTCCGCGCTATTCTGATCACGTGGATAAAACTTGTTGACGTCGATTTCGAGTGAGCCCCTTGCAATGTATCTTCCCAAATCATACGCCACCAAATCCGCAACGGGACTCGCTTTGGAGTTGCGTGGTTTCCAGCCGGTCCCAGTAAAATTGGTATTCGGGCCCTCTGAGCTTCTGCTCACGTCTGGGTTTGCGGCCGAATTAAAGGTGCTGCTGTTCAATGGATCACTCAACACCGGTTTTTCCGTGAAGGTTGGGCTGGCGTAGCTTTCAATTTTAAAATCGTCTACCTCGAAATTGCCGTTGGCCGGCGTGTTGTTCGCGGCAATCTCATAATAGAAATTCGAAGAAGAGGTGTAACCTGGAAGATCGAACACTTCGCTGTAAAATTGCTTCCAGCAGGCGCCGTCGTAGGAGTAAAGAAAATAGACGATATTGTCTCGGCTGACCAAACGGATGTAAAACG
>Ga0247727_10004223_pt1 | contig 30696 bp, 29 predicted proteins | sample WisWelCaveWW1625_FD_202498 | JGI IMG/M metagenome (GOLD analysis project Ga0247727, IMG submission 202498) | Biofilm microbial communities from Wishing Well Cave, Virginia, United States - WW16-25 | ecosystem: Environmental > Aquatic > Deep subsurface > Groundwater > Cave microbial mat | place... | reverse complement strand
TGGAGCCGATCGGCAACATCCCGCCCGCCGAGGCCGAAGCCGCATACTATGCAAGCCTGGAGGAACCCGCCAAACTCGCCGCCTGACTCAAACGAAACAGCCTTCGAGAAAGTCGGGACAGTTCACGGCCGCTGTCGCGCTCAAAGATTTGATAAACGCTCGCTTGCTCGAGCACTGCCGAATATCGAATGACATTCACCAAAATAGCGAACGTGTTTTTCGGTGAAATAGAACCTACTCAAAGTGTCCTTCACGGAAGAGGACACGTCATGACCAGTTCCAACCACCGCATCACTCGATACCTCGCCTGCCTCGCTATCTTCTGCGGCGCGACAATCAAGGTGAGAGACAGCGTCAATCAGGATGGGAACGCGCCGGTGGTGGGCTGACGGAGTGAGGGCGGAGCCCGATCGACGGCAGGCCACCTCCGGCGGCAGGTTTTCCAACACTTGTCTGGCGGTCGAGTAGGACGGTGCCAAGCTGCTGATTCGTCTCAAACTTTGAGGGATCAGCATTTGCCCGGCCTCCACATCACCGACCACCAGATGAGGCTGTACATGAGTTCCCGACCAACCCACGCCACCACTGTCGCCGTCGCCGCCGCCAAGGCGGGTTTCTCGCCAGCGACCGGCTACCGGATCGAGGCTGATCCGCGCCTGCCCTCGCAGAAGAAGGTCCCACGCGGACGACGGCGGCCCGATCCGCTGGCCGATGTGTGGGACGCGGAGATCGTGCCGATCCTGAAAGCGGCCCCAGGGTTGCGCGCCATCGCCGTCCTAGCCGAGATCCGGCGGCGTCATCCAGAGATCCACCCTGGCATTCGGCGCACGCTGGAACGGCGGATCCGAACGTGGCGGGCGCTGGCCGGACCGGATCAGGACGTCATGTTCCGGCAGGAGCACCCGCCCGGCCGCCTGGGCCTGTCCGACTTCACCGACACGAGTGTGCTGGGCATCATGGTCGCCGGCATCGTGCTGGAGCACCGGCTCTACCACTTCCGTCTCGCCTTCTCCGGGTTCGCGCATGCCCATGTCGTGCTCGGCGGCGAGAGCTTCGTCGCACTGGCCGAGGGTCTGCAGAATGCATTGTGGGCGCTCGGCGGCGTGCCGCTGGAGCACCGTAGCGACAGCTTGTCGGCGGCATTCTGCAACCTCGACCGCGATGCCCAGGAGGACCTGACGCAGCGCTACCAGGGGCTCATGCGCCATTACGAGATGGCGCCGTCGCGCAACAATCCCGGCGTCGCTCACGAGAACGGCTCGATCGAGAGCCCGCACGGCCATCTGAAGAAGGCGCTGGAGGACGCGCTGCTATTGCGCGGCAGCCGGGACTTCGACGATCTCGACGCCTACCGCCGCTTCGTCGATGAGATCGTCGGCCGGCAAAATGCCAACAACCGAAAGCGGATCGAGCTGGAACGGCCGCACCTCGGCCGGCTCCCGAAGCGCCGGACGGCGGACTTCGAGGAGAAGGTCGTCACGGTGACGTCGAGCGGCGGCTTCATTCTGCGCCGGGTGTTCTACACCGCGCCATCACGGCTGATCGGCCACCGCCTGCGCGTCCACCTCTACGACGACCGGCTCGACTGCTTCCTGGGTTCGACGCCGATGCTGACCCTTCGGCGCGGGCGGCAACCATCCCCCGACAAAGGCGGCCACGTCGTCGATTACCGACACGTCATCCACGCGCTGCGCAAAAAGCCGATGGCGCTGCTCAATCTGGTCTATCGCGATCAGTTGTTCCCGCGCCCGGCCTACCGCAAAGCCTTCGAGGCGTTATGTGCGGACGTCGGCGACAGGCGCGCGTGCAAGGTGACGGTCGAGTTGCTGGCGCTCGCGCACGACCGAGCCTGCGAGGCGGAGTTGGCTCAGGTCATCGACGCGGACCTCGATGAGGGCCGGTTGCCGGATCTGGGGGTCTTGGGCGAGCGGTTCGGACCAAGCCCGGGATCGGTGCCGGTGATCGAGGTGGAGTTGGTGCCGCTCAGCGCCTATGACGAGCTGGCGGCGATTTATGCTGTCGCGCCGACCTCGATCCTGGAGGTGGTGGCATGAGCGCGACAATCACCGTCGACGCCGCCCGCGTCGAGCTGCTGCTGAACGAGTTGCGCCTCCCCGGCGTCAAACTGGTGTGGGCCAAGCTTGCCGAGCAATCCGACAAGGAGGGTTGGCCGGCGGCCCGCTTCCTAGCCGCGCTCGCCGAGCACGAGATGGTCGATCGAGGCCGGCGCCGGATGGAACGTCATCTTGCCGAGGCGCGGCTGCCGGCCGGCAAGACGTTGGCCACGTTCGACTTCGACAGCGTGCCGATGGTCTCCAAGGCGCAGGTGATGGCGCTGGCATCTGGCGACGAGTGGTTGGCAAAGGGCGCCAATATCCTGTTGTTCGGCCCGCCCGGCGGCGGCAAGAGCCATCTGTCGTCGGCGCTTGGTCTCGCTCTGATCGAGAATGGGCGGCGGGTGTTCTTTGCCCGCACCACCGACCTCGTGCAGCGGCTCCAGATTGCGCGACGCGAGCTGACACTCGAAAATGCCATCGCCAAGCTCGACCGCTACGACCTGCTGATCCTGGACGACCTCGCCTACGTCACCAAGGATCAGGCCGAGACCAGCGTGCTGTTCGAGTTGATTGCCGCGCGTTACGAGCGGCGCTCGATGCTGATCACGGCCAACCAGCCGTTCGGCGAATGGGGCAAGATCTTCCCCGACCAGGCGATGACGCTCGCGGCCATCGACCGCCTGGTGCACCACGCCACGATCCTGGAGATGAACGTCGAGAGCTATCGCCGCCGCGAGGCCCTCGACCGCAAGCGCGGACGCGGCCGGCCTGCGACCCACGCGACAATCAAGAAAACCGAGAAGTCCGAAGACTGATCGACGCGCGCCGCCAATCAAAGCCCTTGCCAAATGCACCACCAGCGTCAATCATCAATCCGCTCGGCCGCCTCGTCTCATCCTGATTGACGCGCCGTCTCACCCAGATTGTCGCGCTATAATCTTCGTCGCTGGCCTGTGCACCACAGCAATGAATTGGCGCTTCTCCTACCAACTCGGGACCACTGAGTGGGACAGCTACACGTGGGCTATCTTCTCAGTCGCGCTCGATGTCGCGAAGTGGCTCATGCTGCCGTGCGCGGCGCTGGCCTGGAAATTTCACAAACTCCGAGCGCTCGCAGCCATCAGCATCTGGCTCGTCGCGACCACCTACTCGTTCACAGCTGCGATCGGTTTTGCTGCCCTCAATCGGGATACCACGACTGCAGAGCGCCGGCAGCAAGTCGAACTGCACAAGACCCTTGAGACAATGAAGCAAAGTTCCCGATGGCAATCATCGGCGGCGTGCGCGGACGCAACGTCCTCGCAATCCAAACAATTCTGTGCCACCTACCAGGCCACCGAAGCTCGCCTCAAGTCGCTGCCCCGAGAAGCTGACCCGCAGTCAGCTCTCCTCTCGCGCCTGACCGGCATGCAACCCGAAACGGTTCGCCTCGTGCTATCCGTTTTTCTCGCCACAGCATGCGAGGTTATTTCTGCACTCGGCCTTTTCGCGATATTGCCCGTCACACAGCAATCGCAACCTCGGAAAACAATGGTAACTCGCGCATGGAAAGCACCTGGTTGGCGCACTTCTCCCCCACCGACTGCTGGCCCCGACACAGCGCGGCGTGACATGTCAGGCCGCGACACGTCGCGACGCGGCGCGCCATGGAAAAGCCCCCGGTAGCCAGCCGGGGGCCGCTCCTTTGCAGGAGGCGTCGCTGTGTCGTCGTCAAGTCCGACGTGAGGCGATCCAGGCTTCTATCTCCGAGCGATACCACGCAACCCTGCAAGCGCCGAGGTTGATCCGCTTGGGAAACAACCCGGCTTTCTCGAGCCGCGCAATATGTTGCGGACAGTACGGAATGCCGTAGATCGTCTTCAAACCTTTCTTGTCGACGAGCCGGTAGTCAGACATCGCAACCTCCGTGTTAGGGAGCATCGCGATGCAGCCCGGTTAGCCCAGGCGACGCGCTACTCTAAGTGCTCATTCATGTTCGAGCAAGCGACTGAAAGTTGTCTCATAGGTGAGCATGGCTGAACGTGCTTCCGCTTGGTACCTGTAGCGGTTGTATATTGCCGCAACCTCGGAAATGGTCGCATGTCCGGTTACATGGTTCAGCAAGGTGTCAATGACGTGCGGAGGTGTTGATATCGGTGGCTTTGCGAGCATGGTACTGATCGACCTCCGACAATCATGCAGTGTGTAGTCGCTCACACCCGACAGCTCATCAAGCCGCGCCTTGCACTTTGAAAATCCGGAGAACGGCCGCGCGTCATCATGTCGTGATGGGAACAGAAATCCACTACCGATCCTCGGGACGCTTTGCAGTACGGCCCCCAGCATCGGGCAGACCGGCAGTGACAATGGCTGATGATTTTTCGTTACCATGCCGGGCAGCTCTATCGTATCGCCAACGAGATACTCCGACCGAAGCGACGCCGCTTCACTTCTCCGCAACGGCACGAGCAGCAATATGCGGACGATGTGCCCGAACGGATACCCGTAGCTGACCGCTGCCTTATAGATCGCCGCCATCTCCCTCGGCGCAAGCACCCGAGACCGCGATTGGATGCGCGCGGGAAGCGGTAGATTTTCACAAGGAGAACGTGCGAGCATGTGCCGTGCGACGCACCACCGGAAGAACGCACGCATAGCTTGATGCACGTGCACGGCCGTTGTCGGTATCGAGCTCAAGCCATCCGTGACGGACGAGATGTCGCGTGGTGTTATGGCCTGTAGCGACTTGCCCTGAAGATGAGGACGAACATTCCTGCGCAAGATCCGCTCCTTTTCGTACGCGGTACTCTTGCGCAGGCGCGGCACGTATTGCTCGATGTAGATTTCCAGCGCCTCGTCAAATGAGGTCTGAACCGGCTCTACAAAACCGAGCGTCATCTCTGCCAGTCGGCGCCGCGCCTCCGACCGAGCTTGCTGCAACGAAACGAGTGGCCAACGACCGATCACCTGCCGACTGTTCTCCTTCTTCAGAATGAAGCTGCGCGAGCCACCCTGCGACACGCGCACGCCGAAGGTTGGAAGATGATCGCACCAGTAGTCGACCTGCCCCTTTGCCGGTGGCTTGAGGTTCTTGATCGTGATATCCGTCAATCGGACCTTAGGCACCGCCTAGGCACTCCGATCTGGCACGTAGGCAGTTTCTCGCATGTTGAGAAGTACGCATCTTATGCCTTGAAATTATTGGTAAATACTCGTACAAGACACCGCAGTGCGATGCAATGAAATAGTGCGAACACAGTCTGGGGGACTGGGGGTCGGGAGTTCAAATCTCCCCGCTCCGACCAATTAAATCAAGGACTTAGATGGCTTCTCAAATCTCTTAGGCTCAGACTAGGCTCTTAAATCGCTGGCGTCGTGGCGTGCAGCTACGAGCCCTGTCGAGCAGTCGCCGCCGCTCTCTCGACCACTGTGTCGCGAGCTCGGCCAGCCACAAGCACCCATCCAATGGCTCACGCGGGCTTCATCGCGAGTTACCGGTGCTCGCCCTTGTTAACGCAGCATGGCGGAACCGAGGGGACCCTACCGACCCTGAAGATTCAAGTACTTAGCGCTCCCAAACCTCGCCAGATCCCACACTGTCTTGCATAGCGTTTCTTGGCGGACTCCCAAACCTCTTGGGAGCAACGGAGCCACTAAGGATAGCCCCATTATCGCAAGACGGCGCGCGGTGAGAGCGACCGGTCGAGGACGCTCGTCGGGTTGTTGCGATGAGACGACATGCTCGCTCGACTTGTGGACGGCCTCGCAGGCCCGTTTGCTTGTCGCTGTGTATCAGCTACCTCTACAAGGACGACGAATCAAAGGATGTGAGCCGACCTCGACTCGGCATGCGTCGGGGGACCCATTGCCGAAGCTCCGCAAACGTGCCGCACCCGCGCCAACCGCCGAGCCAATCTCGGAACTCTACCGGACCGCGCTCGGCCGACTGTATGTCGGCAAGATCGAAAACGCGATAGCGACACCAGCCTTCGAGAAGCTCCGGGGGAAGGTCAACCTGATCGTGACCTCGCCGCCCTTCCCCCTCGTCACAAAGAAGCAGTACGGCAACGAGACGGGCGAGAGCTATCTGAAGTGGCTCACCTCCCTAGCCCCGCATATGGCGGACCTGCTGACGCCGGATGGTTCAATCGTCTTGGAGATTGGAAACGCCTGGGTTGAAGGTTCCCCGGTCATGTCGACCTTGCCGCTTGAGGCGCTTCTCGCCTTCAAGAAAGCCGCCAACCTCCACCTCTGCCAGCATGTCATCTGCCACAACCCGGCGCGCCTGCCCTCCCCGGCAGCATGGGTGACAGTAAAGCGCGCACGACTCAAGGACAGCTACACGCATGTCTGGTGGATGTCGCGGTCCCAGTGGCCCAAGGCTGACAACAAGAAAGTTCTGACCCCTTACAGTGCCGACATGAAGAAGCTCCTCAAGCGGAAGAGCTACAATGCCGGCCGGCGCCCATCTGGTCATGTCATTTCAGAGCAGGGGTTTCTTCATGACCATGGAGGCGCCATTTCCGCCAACGTGATCGACCTCGATCCCAATGCCGAGCGGTATCCATCTGCACTCCTCAAGTTCAGCGGGACGTCTTGGGAAGCCGCCTACCGCCAGTACTGCCGAGACCATGCACTAACTGCCCATCCCGCACGCATGCAATCTGCGCTCGTTGCGTTCTTCATCAACTTCCTCTCCGACGCTAGCGACCTCGTGCTCGATCCCTTTGCAGGCTCGAACACGACCGGCGCCGCCGCTGAAGAACTCGGCCGGAAATGGATCGCCGTCGAGGCAAGTGCCGACTACGCCCTCGGATCGAAAGGGCGGTTCGCCAAGTTCAACGGAACTTAAGTGAGGCCTCATCCCGCAACGATGCGAGGGATCATGGATAACCAGATCATCGAAGAAACCGACTTTGCCGTAGGCCCGAGAGCGATCGATGCCTACAGTCGCCTCAGCTATACGATGTGGCACGCCTTAGCCGAGTTTCTCGACAATTCCACGCAGTCTCGGCGGAACTACGCTGCGATCATCGATGATGTCCTCAAGGCCGAAGGGAAGCCGCTGATCGTCGAGATCACGCACAACCGTCTCACGCGGGAAATCTCGATCCGCGATAATTCCATCGGCATGACCAAGGCCGACCTGATCGATGCACTAAAGATTGCCCACCCGACGAAGGACAGCAACGGACGCTCGAAGTACGGACTCGGGATGAAGACTGCTGCCTGTTGGATCGGGAGCAAGTGGCGCGTCATCACTTGCGAATGGAGCAGCGGCGAAGAGTGGGCCGCCGAGATCGACGTTGATGCAATCGCGCACAATAACGCCAAAATCCCGCTACGCCGCCGACCGGTCGAGCGTGACGACCACTACACCGAGATCGTCATCTCCAACCTGCACCGGAACATCCAAAAGCGCACCGAAGGCGTCATTCGCGACTATCTGGGCTCCATGTACCGTTATGATCTGGAGGGCGGCAACCTCAAGATCTTCTACAACGGCGTTGAGGTGACCTCCCCGGAGCATCTGGAATTCGACACTGACCCGCACGGTCAGCCGATGCGCCTGCAGCTGCCCGAAAAGCTCATCGGCGGCAAGAAGGTCACGGGCTGGGTCGCGGTCCTCAAGAAGGGCGGTCGTAAGTACGGCGGCTTCTCGCTATTCCAGAATCAACGCCAGATCAAAGGATTTCCCACGGCCTGGAAGCCAACCACCATCTTCGGCGGCGTAGACGAGGAAGGCGCAAACAACCTGATTGCGCAAAGGCTGATGGGTGTCATCGAGGTCGACGGCTTCCGCGTCTCGCACACCAAGGACGCGATCCTCTTCGACGGTGACGAGGAGGAGGAGCTGGAAACATTCCTCGCCGAACAGACCAAGGACTATCGCAACTATGCTCAGAGACGCAGGGGCCCCGCTGCCGGACAGCCCTGGTCCAAGGACAAGGTTCGCGACCTGCTGAACGACATGAAAAAGGAGTTCAGCAGCGACGAAATGAAAGACGCCGTCGACAGCTCACTGCTCCCTCCGATCGAAACGATTGTAGCGAACAACCAGAAACAGGCGGCCTCGCTCTCTGAGGCCGACAAACTGGCTACGTTTGACGTAACTCCGGAGCTGAAGGTCGTCGTCTCCCTAGAAGAGAAAAGCGAGTTCGAGCCTCATCTCACGGTTACCGCCGGTGCCGAATCTGGCGTGATACACGTGATTATCAACGGCCTTCACCCTTATTACAGCGGCCTTGAAGCGACCGACGCCATAGAAGAGTGCATACGGCAATACATCTATGACGCGATTGCCGAGTACCGCGTCTCGAAGCTGCAGGCCCGCGTCAATCCAGACAGCGTGCGGCGATTGAAGGATACCCTCTTAAGGGTGCAAGTCGTCAGGATCGAGAATGCTGCGGCTTGGCTGAGCGACGGTGACGTCACGACCACCGCCGGCAGCAAGTAGGACGGGGCACGCCTCATGCCCAAGCTTCCGTTGAGAGACTGGCAGCGCGAAGCAATGTCCCGTTGGATTGGGGCGGGGCACAAGGGAATTGTCAGCGTCGTAACGGGCGGCGGTAAAACCGTGTTTGCCCTCAGTTGCATTGATCGGTTGAAGCCGGAGACGACGTTGGTTGTTGTGCCGACAGTGGCGCTCCTGGATCAGTGGTGGTCAGAAGCGGCTGGATTTTTCGACGTGGACCTAGATGAGGTTCATGTCGTGCGCGGCAACGGCAATATGCGAACTGGTACGATCAACCTTGCCGTTCTCAATACCGCCTCGAAGTTGGCCGAGCGCGAGCGATTGCCGACGTGCTTTCTTGTCGTCGATGAGTGCCACAAAGCTGCGAGCGCACAGTTCCGCAGCGCGCTAACCCTCCCCAACATCGCCTCCCTAGGCCTCTCGGCCACTCCCGAGCGGCAATACGATGATGGCCTCCAAACGGTCCTGGTCCCCGCGCTTGGACCCATCATTTTCGACTACAGCTATCGAGATGCATTGAGGGACTGCGTCATCGTGCCCTTCAATCTCCGCAACGTGGTCTTTGAGTTGGAGCCCGAGCGTCAGCTGGAATACGACAAGCTGACAAAGGCGATTGCACGCGCCATCCGCAAGTACGGAAGTGATGCTCCGGAGTCTGTCGCCCTCTACCTGAAGCGCTCCCGCGTCATGAACCTAAGCATGGAGCGCGTGCGCATTGCGCTCAAGCTGGTCGCTGCTCATAGAGGCAAACGTGTCCTGATCTTCCACGAAGATATAGAGGCATGCAACCTGATCCATCAGGTTCTAGTCGACAACAACATCCGGGCGGGGATCTATCATTCCAAACTCACCACGCGTGGGCGCGTGCAAATGCTCACCGCCTACCGCCGAGGCGAGATTGACGTTCTGGTGACCTGCCGCGCTCTTGATGAAGGATTCAATGTACCGGAAACGCAAATCGGAATCGTGGCTGCAAGTACAGCGACACGGCGTCAGCGCATACAGCGGCTTGGCCGTATCCTGCGCCCCGCGAGCGGCAAGGATGGAGCCATCATCTATACTCTGGTCGCAACCGGGCCCGAGGTCGCGAGACTCGAGCAGGAAGAGGAAGACCTTGAGGGCGTGGCATCCGTCTCATGGAGCCAGGCATGAGACGCATTGTTGTCGGCGACTGCCATCAAGAACGACTTCTGAGGCTGCTCGATCCTGATGCCCCGAGCGAAGCGGAATTTGAGAATAAGGTTGCAAAGACGCTCGCGTGCGTGTTCCCGGAGTACCGGTGCATCGTCTTCTCCGGAGGGTTCCGTCTCGACACGCAAGTGTATCGTCCGGACCTTGCGCTCGTTGCCAGAAACTATTCGCACTGGTTTGTGGTCGAGGTCGAACTCGTCTCGCACTCTTTCGATCGCCATGTTCTCCCGCAAGTGCGCGCCTTCCAGTATGGTGTGCCACTGACTGATGGAGCCAATCAGTTCGCCAAGGAACTTGGGATCGGCAGATCCCAAGCTGCGACGCTGATCGACCACGTCCCCCGCAACGTCGCGGTGATCGCCAATCAACGGCTTGCGAGCTGGGAAACCTCTTTACGATCCCACACGATCCAACTCCTCACTGTCTCTGCCTTCCGCTCGTCGGCCGGTATCGAAGCTCTTGAGCTGGACGGCGATCTCGAAGCTCCGCTCGAAAGCTTGGGATTCGGCACCTACTCTGCAACCGACCGATCACTGCGATTTCCGTCGTCGGTGCGGCTGCCCTCCGGCTCGGTCCAGATTCACGACCCTTCAGGCGCACCTGCCCTATGGACGGTGTTGCGCGACATCGATTCTGCTTGGATCACAAAGGATGTGGGTCTGCCCTCGATCCCCCACGGCGCGCTCGTGCAGCTCCTCCGCACGATGGACGGCAAGATTACGATCCGTCGGCCATGCAGTGTCTAGACCACTCGGTCGTGACTGCCTTAACCGGCTACTTCGGGAGGGGCATTCCGCGCAGAGTTGGCCGGGTGGCAATTCGAGTGTGATTTACCAGACAGCCGATTTATCGCGGGTGTCTGGGTACTGGACGATGCCTGCGGGCCAAATCACCGGACCAAATCACCTTTGCCTAGCCATGGCGGTTCAGGTAACTTCCTTCAAGGCAACTTGCCCGAATCCGTTCGCCTCCGCCCCTTACTGCGGTCGACCGTGTGCGTTGCTCGACGAGTGGCGATGCCCGATCGAAAGGATGGACCCATGGCACGCGCCGATCTCCTCGTGAACCTCGTCAAGGCCGGCATTGCCGGCGATACCCAGGGTGCGCGCACCGTCGCCGAGGCCATCATAGCCGAGGAGCGGGGCAAGCAGCACACGGTGCTCGCCGAGCGGCTCGATCAGGTGGTGCGCCACGGCATGCGCCAGCGGCCGCCGGGCCAGACCGCCGAGCGTCACCCGGCGAAGGAGCTGCTCTACGATCTCGTGCCCGAGCGCCGGATCGAGGACCTCATTCTGCCGAAGACCGCCGAGCGCGCATGCCGGCAGCTGATAACCGAGCAGCAGAAGGCGAGCCAGTTGCGGGCGCAAGGCCTGTCGCCACGGCATCGAGTGCTGCTGGTCGGACCTCCGGGCAACGGCAAGACGTCGCTTGCGGAAAGTCTGGCCGAAGCCTTGGCCGTGCCATTTTTGGTGGTCAGATACGACGCCATCGTCGCGAGCTACCTGGGCGAGACCGCTACCCGGCTCCGGCGCGTGTTCGAATACGCCCGCACCATTCCGTGCGTGCTGTTCTTCGACGAGTTCGATGCGGTTGGCAAAGAGCGTGGGGATACCCATGAGACCGGCGAAATCAAGCGCGTTGTAGCGTCGCTGCTCATGCAGATGGACGACCTGCCGTCGAGCACGGTGATCGTCGCCGCCTCCAACCATCCCGAGCTTCTCGATCGCGCCACCTGGCGCCGCTTCCAGATCCGCGTGACGCTGCCGGCGCCGACCGCTGCGGCACTCGAAGCCTACCTCGCCCGCTTTCTCTCCTCGCTTTCTGCACCAGCCGGGATCAGCGCCCGTGCCCTGGTGAAGAAGATCGGCCTCGTCAGCTATGCGGAGGCCGAGGAGTTTTGCCTCGACGTGCGCCGGCAGCTGGTGCTGGAGGGCGAGACGGCGACGGTCAAGGGCGTGATCGCGGATGTGGTTCCGGTCTGGCAGGAGCGCCAGCAGGCGATCGAAGGGCGCGGGTAACGAACGACACCGCCCTTTTGAGCTGCCACGTCCATGACCGACCTTCCCTTCATTGCTCTTCCTGCTCCGACCACGGTGCCGCGCGTCGGCAGCGGCAAGGGGCCGCGAACCCAGGTGCGCCCGCCCGGACGCGATCGTCAGCGCCAGCGCCTCGGCGGCCGCTTCACCCGTCTGTCGCAGCGCCTGGCGACGCCGCAAGGCCTGGCAGAGCTGCGCAACGATCCCGGCAGCATCGCGCCGGAGCGGGCCGTTGTGTTCGACATCGCCGACCTGCCCGACGCCAAGAAGGTCTACCGCGCCTTCGAGAAACTCGGCTTCGAGCTGATGGACGAGGAGGAGACGGCGGCGGTCGATGCGGATTTTCCGATGCTGCCGACGCCGACGGGCAGGGATCGCTCCGGCCGGCCGGCCGTGCATCGGCTCTATTTCGCCATGCCGGGCGAGCAGCAGCTGCGCAGCCTTGTCGATCTGTGGGAGCGCTATCAGCGGGGTGAGGCATTCGAGCATGGTCTGACCGCGTGGCGGGACTTGTTCGACCATCTGGCGGACATCCGACCGTGGGGACCGGAGGATCGTTTCAGCGAGGAGACGCAGGCAGCGTTCGCGGAGGATATTGCAGCCTTCCCCGACGAGCCGCGCCGCATCGAGATCGAGCTGTGGTACCGGGCGAACGCGGCTGACCGAACACGCGCCGCGCGTTCCCTGCGCCAGCGGGTTTTGGGCTTCGGCGGCAGGGTCATCGACGAGCGCGAGATCGCCGACATTGTCTATCACGCCCTGCTCGTCGAGCTGCCGGCCCTGGCGATGGCTACGATGATGGCCGAGAACGATCGTGGGCTGGCGGCCGTCGACGAGATCATGCTGCTGCTGCCGCAGACGCTGGCGCCGGTCGCCATGCACGAGATCGAGCCGGTCGCGGGACGACAGCGCGCCGCGCTGCCTGACGTCGAGGACAGGGCGCCGATCGTGGCGTTGATCGACGGGGTGCCGCTCGCCGGGCATCGCGTCCTGACGGGTCGGCTGGTGCTGGATGACCCCGATGATCACGAGGCCCGGTATGAGGCGCACCAGCGCCAGCACGGCACCGAGATGGCCTCGATCATTCTGCATGGCGACGGCTGCGCGCCGAGTCCGCTGCCGCACCGCCTCTATGTGCGGCCCGTATTGATTCCCCACGAATTGCACGCCGGTCGCTTCACCGAGCGTTTTCCCGAGGACATTCTTGCTGTCTACGTCGTCTACCAGGCGCTGCAGCGGATGCTGGTCGGCGAGGCGGGGCCGCCTGAGATACCGGCATTGGCGCCGGGCGTGCGCATCATCAACCTGTCGCTGGGCGAGCCGAAGCGGCGGTTTGCCGGCATGGTGAGCCCATGGGCGCGGCTGCTCGACCGCTTCGCCTTCGACTACCGGCTGCTGATCCTCGTCAGCGCCGGCAATATTGCCGACCGGCTGCCAGTTCCGGGCGTGGCGAGCGCGAGCGCCTTCGAGGACATGGAGGCGGGCGAACGCACGTCGCGGGTTCTGTCGGCGGTGCTGGCCGAGAAGACGCGCCGCACGCTGCTGTCGCCGGCCGAGGCCGTGAACGTGGTGACGGTCGGGGCACGCCATCGGGACGCCGTGTTCGACGGCACGACCGGACCGATGAGTGTCGATCCGTATCACGTCGACACGCTGCCGAACGTCACCTCGGCGCTCGGCACCGGGGCTGCCCGCTCGCCCAAACCCGAAATCCTGGTCAATGGCGGCCGGGAGTTGCTGCGGGCTCGCATGCACGACGGGCAGCTGTGGATCGAGCCCCCCGAATTCGCGGGACGATACTTCGGCATCGAGGCGGCGACGGCCGCGCGGGCCGGAGGCACGGAGAGCTATCGCAACGTGTTCGGCACGAGCCCGGCGACGGCGCTAGCGACGCACGAGGCGGCGCGCCTGGAGCAGGTGCTGAGGGCCATGGAGGGGATCGCGGTCGGCGACGAGCAGCTTGCCGTCGTGCTGAAGGCGCTGCTCGGCCACGCGGCGGCGTGGGATGGGGATGCCAGCTCACTGATTGACGGCTTGGCGCGCGAGGCCGGCATAGGCTCATGGCAGCATCGCCGGATCGAGCTGTCGCGCTTGCTGGGGCTTGGCAGCTGCGATACAGCACGCGTCCTGGCGGCAACCGAACAGCGCGCCGTAATTCTCTTCAGTGGCGAGATCGGGCGCGATCGGACCGATCAGCACGACCTGCCGCTGCCGTCGACTTTGAGTGGAAAGGCGGAATGGCGGGCGCTGACAGCGACGCTCGCCTGGCTGACGCCGGTGAGCTTCCGGCATCGCGGCTATCGCGCGGCGGCGCTCGGTCTCGAATTCGTCGGCTTCGACGCGGGCACGGCGATCGGAGCCGAAGCCGAGAAGACGCAGCCCGACGAGAACCTGGCTGGTCGTGGCACGCTGTTGCATCGGCGCTGGTCGGGTGACGATCCTGCGATCTTCCTTGCCGACCAGGGTATCCGCCTCGAGGTGAGCTGCTCCTCGCCCACAGCTGCACTCGAAGTTGCGGTGCCGTATGCGCTTGCGGTGACGGTCGAGGTCGGCGCGACTTCCGCCATCGATGTCTACACCGAGATCAAGGCTCGTATCGGCCTGCCGATCCGGTTGCGGGCCTGATTGCACGGCCCCATTAGCTAGGATGGCAGACCAGAGCGGATTGCCATATGTGTGAGGGTACAACGCGTTGTGTTCCCTCGGCGCAGTGGCGCTCCCTCGCTTCCATATCTTCTGCACGCCTAACGGTGAGCGCAGAGTACATTGTCGTTGGCGCGAGCTTACCCAGCTCCTGAAGGTCTCCAGTCACGCCAATGAGGCCAGCTCCCTAGCTTTCGCGAGTGCTGGCTGGTGGTCTGGTGGAGCATGCGCCTGAGCACTTCGCACCACCTGCACCTCTCTACCGTCATCCCGGCGTGAGGCATGTGCTGGTCGATGCAGGCCAGGTCGGGTGAGCCTGCGCGCACGGAGTGTGGATACGAGCCGTGTCGTCGGATCTCACCTGCTACAATGCGACCATGCCCGACACGTCCGGACCGGTCGCGACAGGGCGCGACACCAGCTACTCCCTCAGCATCGACGACGCCGGCGCGCTCTATGCCCGCGCCGGACACCCCCGCACCCCGCGCAGCATCCAGCGCTACTGCGCCTCCCACCACCTCGACTGCGTCAAGGAGACGACAACGCTCGGCGACAAGTACTTCGTCAACGCGGACTCGGTCGCACGCCACATCGCCCAGATCGAGGAGCTGATCGAACTCGACAACCGGGCGTCAGGACGCGTCCGGTCGCGACATGACGCGACACTTGTCGCTTCGCACTTCGGCGCAGAATCGGGGAAACGAGATGACGATCCCGTGTCGCCACATGTCGCAGCCGAGCCAGCCGAGATTGGCTCAAGGGCAGCGCACGCCGATGCGCGACAACCTGCGACACCGGACCTACAGTCGCGACATGTCGCGACAGGGCAGGGAGGTGAGGTCGCCTATGTCGCACAGCTGGAGAAGCGCATCGATGAGAAGGACCAGTTCATCTCGTTGCTGACGACGCAGCTCAATGCCAAGGACCAGCAGATCACCGACCTGTCAGCCCGCTACCGCGAGACGCACACCCTGCTCGGCGCCATGCAGCGCATGCTGGCACCGCTGCTCGGCCAGGCCGACCCCTATCACGCTCCGCCCGAGAGGCGAGACACGGAGCAGACCCCCAGCAGCTAGCAGCGCTGCTAGCAACTCCGTCCATGTTGATAACCGCCGTGGCTAGCGGCTAGCGGCCGTATACTGGGCCTATGGACCATATCGGCAAGAACATCGCCGAGACGGCACGCAACATCGAGATTATCGGTGCTGACCTCGCTACGCGCTACGGCTTCACGCAGGTGCCGAACTTCATGCTGGTGACCAAGGAGATCAGCGTCGGCGCCAAGCTCGCCTACGCGATGCTGCTGAAATATGCCTGGACCGACGATGCCTGCTTTCCTGGCCAGCAGAAACTCGCCGACGACATGGGAGCAGGGGAGCGCAGCGTGCGTACCTACCTCAAGGAACTTGAGGATGCCGGCTACCTGGAGGTCAAGCAGCGCGGCTTGGGGCGCACCAACCTCTACCGACTGCACCTCACCGTCCACAAGCAATAGCCAGTGTTGCCAGCCCTGACCGGCAAATTTCGCCGGTCCAGACCGGCAGACATTTCCGTTCCTGAGCGGCAAAATCGGCCGGTCACTCAATAGAAGAATATACAGTATAAGAATACTCAACTTAATAATACTCAGTAGGGACTTCATTACTTAGAAAACGGGGCCATGTCGCGAAACAAATGTTGTGCGACGTCAAGTATCGTTGCTGTATAGGTAATTCCCGATCGCCGAATTCATCTGGCCAATTTCCAACTGAAAGTCAACGTCGCTCTGGGTTGCGCATAAATGCGGCATCATATCGATATACGAGCTAGAATGCGTGCGCATCATCGAGTATAGTGAACTTGAAATAGACACTTAGAAATCACGAATATGGGGATATGCTGGGAGATACATGATATCCCCAGGTGCAGGGCGGTTATAATGACTTGAATTGGCTGGTTTTCTCGATGGCCCACCCTGTCGGGCGTACCGCCCGACCCCGCCCCTCCTTCGGTGGGCATGGCCCTGATCCTATCGGTCAAGGACCCCGATGCTCGGCCGCGGTGCATGAGAAAGAAGCGTCTCACGTTCGGCCTCGCAACGGAGGAACGGGGTCGGGCAGTCCGCTCATTGGACCAGTGGATTGCCGAGACTGGATCATCCATCCCCCATCAGCCGGAGGAGCCGACAGGGTGGGCGGACACACCTGCTTACGTATGGCGTGAGCGGGCTTTGACAAGGCCGAGCATCGAGCTATCGCGCCAGCGAGGCGCGACAGACCGAAAGACCGAAGCGGCCGCAACGTCCTTTTCTTTGTACACCGAACACATCGGTGCGCATGACCGGTGATCGCGACGATCGCGCATTGCGCCGCGCGAGCAGTGCGGCCAAGCAGCGACCACGCCAGCCGATTGGTACAATGCAGCATCCGGCCTCGAATAGCGGCCGGCATCCGCCACCGGTTGGGCTAGCCACACGCACTAATGCCTCGACCGCGCGACCCACAGAGGGTTGCCGCACCGGCTCGGATGCCGACCCATGGACGAGGAAACCAGCACCATACTGGGCACAGCCACGCGTGGGCTCCAGCTCGGCGTGCCGATCACGCTCACGCCGTCCGACCGGCGCCGTCATCTGCATATCGTCGGCAAGACCGGCACCGGCAAGTCCACGTTGCTGATGAACCTGATGCTGGCCGATCTCGCCGCCGGTCGCGGCTTCGCGCTGCTCGATCCGCATGGTGACCTGGCTGAGGCGCTGATCGATGCGGTTCCGCCCAGGCGCACCAATGACGTGATCTACCTCAACCCTGCCGACATCGAGCACCCCGTCGGCTTCAATCCCCTATTCGCTGTGCCCCCTGATGCCCGCGCGCTCGCCGCTGCACACATCGTTGCGGCTTTCAAACACCTCTGGGCCGACAGCTGGGGGCCGCGGCTTGAGTACATCCTGCTGAACTCCATTCGGCTGCTGCTCGACACACCCGGTTCGACCCTGCTCGGGCTTCCCCGCTTGCTGGTCGATGCCCGGTACCGGGAACGCCTTATCAAGGCGTGCGTCGATCCGATGGCCCGGATGTTCTGGGCGCGAGAGTTCGCTCGCTATCCGGAGCGCTTTCTCATCGAGGCTGTCGCGCCGCTGCAGAACAAGGTCGGCGTCCTGCTCTCTCCCCCGGTCTTGCGCAACATCATCGGACAGTCGCGCTCGACCATCGATATCGCGCGGATCATGGACGGTGGGCTCGTGCTGATCGCCAATCTGGCGAAGGGGCGGATGGGCGAGTCCCCCGCGCATCTGCTTGGAGCGTTCCTCACCACCGCATTCGCGCAGGCGGCCGAGGGGCGCGCTGCCATCGCGGAGCATCAGCGACGCGACTTCACGCTCTACGCAGATGAGTTCCAGAACTTCGCCACCGACAGCTTTGCCCTGGTGTTGAGCGAGGCGAGGAAGTACCGACTCTCGCTGGTTCTGGCCCACCAGTATCTAGGCCAACTGCCATTGTGCCTGCGCCAGTCCGTGCTTGGAAACACCGGCTCACTGATCGTCCTCCGGGTCGGCGCTGAGGATGCCGCAATGCTCGCGCCCGAGCTCGGCATCGAGAACCCGGCGGCTCTCACTGATACGGCCAATTTCTCGGCATGGGTGAAATTGATCCGTGACGGTGTTCCCACCGAGCCAATGCTGCTGGACACCCTCTTTGCGGAACCGCTGCATGCACGCGGGACCGCCTCGGTGATCTCACGGACTCGCGCACGCCATACCCGCCCGCGCGCATCGGTCGAGCGACGCATCAACCGCTTCCTCACCGAGGCCTAGCGTCTCCGGCGGCACGCATCAACGACCGCGTCGCGCACCTGACCTCGCGTCTCCCAGGTCGAGGCGCGGCGATTTCCAGTAGTGTATGGCGCTGATCATGCACCCGAGCCCGACCGCAGCCCAACGGCTCTGGTCCGCCAGCATCTTCTTCGTCTCGGCCTCCGCCGCGTCGAGCGGCATGTAGTGGATGGCAATCGATTCGGAACGGTCCTTGCCGGGCGAGCGGCGAACCAGCTTCTCGACCTCGGCGCGCGAGAGGCCCAGCTCGATCACGCCGATGATGTGCGGGTTGAAGTATTGGAACTCCATCATCACGTTCAGGAACTTGTAGCCCGCAATGTTCTCTCGCGTCGCCCAGTAGAGCTCTTCCGACACCTCCTCCCATAGACCCCGTTGCGCTGCGAGCAGCGGGCTCGGCACGCCGCGAGGCGCGTAGGTCGCGTCGACTTCCAAGGTCCTCGCCACGTGGAGCGTGTTCTGCCTCAGAGTGAGATTGTTCGATGGGGCTTCATCGAGATAGCGGTGAATGTTCTCAGCCACGCCGTTCGCGAGGCGCCCGCCAGTGGTCGAAACCCCGCCCTGGCTGCGCAGCTGGATCAGCCCGTACCCATCGCTCGTGATGGGGGCCATGTTCACGGTCATGATGTTGGAGAGACGGCACCAGCGCAGGTCGCCACCATTGTCGTACAAGCGCTGCCTATCGGCGAACACCGAGCCTGGTGTGATCTCGGGAGCGTGTGGGGAGAAGGGCTCGTTGATGAACGTATTGAGCACCGTCCACTCGTACCAGGACACTGGCCCAAGCTCGAGCATGATCCCGCTCCGCTCGTGCCCTCCCGGGTCTTGGTCCGTCGTCTCGTGCGTCGCCCGTAGCAGACGCGTATTGGGCCCATTGAAAAAGGGGTAGCCCTTGTCCCGCGCCGCCTTCGCCGCCCTGGCCAGCCATTCGTCGTACACCGGCCGGAATTTCTGCGGGATCTTCAACGGCTCGTTGACGTAGCGCGCGCTGATCTCGATGGGCACGGTGTGATTGCCGGCCATCATGTGCACGCCGTCGACCACCGTGTCGTCGATCGCCGCGGGGATCTGTTGCCCGTCGAAATATGCCGATGGCGTCGCCGCACTTGCCGTCCCCAGCCGCAAGTCATCAGCATCGATATCGAGCGCACGGGCAAGGGTCTCAAGGTTCTTGCCCTGTGGAACCGCGCGATTGCGCTCGTAGCGCCCAACCGTGTTGGGATTGATCCCCGCTCGCTCGGCCAAGTCTTCCTGCGTCAATCCACGCTTCACCCGCGCGTTCCGCAGTCGCTTGTGAAATCCGCGAGAAACGAGACCCCGACCGGCCATGGGACGCCTCACACTCGTTGATCGACCAGGCTGCTTCCCGACCCCTGCATCCCACGAGTCGGGCTTCGGCTCTGGCACTCCGACGCAGCCGATTGCAGCCTGCGCCCGCTCGCCACTCGTGGCCTCTGCGAGCAGCTCTAAGAAACCCGCAGGTTAAGCCCAAAAAAGGCTCCGCGGGAGACGCGGAGCAAGTTTCGTGATCGCAGCGGTACCAGCCGCCCGATCACCGGCCGTCACCAGTAGCGCATGGAGATAGGAAATGCGCCCCAGCAACGACTTCCCAACACTACCAAACCGTCCAGCATTTGGCACGCCAACGGAGCAATCTCGCTCGTCGCGGGCGTGCCCCAAACCATCAATTGCTCAAGTCGGGCGCCCACGTTGGCCGCAGCCCGGCTATGACGTGGCCGACGAGGTCACCGCCTACCGCTGGATACCGAGTGTCCAGAAGCACGGCGCCGACCCGCCGCTCTGGCTGCTCTGCGGCTACTGAACCGCCCCGTACCACCTTCTCCCGTAACGAGCGACGGCCGCGAGCCGAGCGGCCCGCGCAGGGCCGTCGTGCGTCCCCGATCAACACTTGAGGAAACATCCCATGACCCCGAAACCTCCCGCATGGAACCCCTTTTCCCAACCGGGCGAAACCGATCCCGAGATGCCCGGCAACCAACCCGCCCTCGAAGGCGATCCGATCACCGACGAGGACGACGACGCCGAGGACGCGAGCAGTTTGCAGGCCCTGCTCCAGCGCATCCACGAGCTGAAAGACCCCGACACCATCGTCGAGCATCCCCCGCTCGACGACGAATTCAACGCCGACCAGCCCACTGAAGGAAGCGACCTATGACCAGCTCTCAGACTGCAACCGTGATCCGCCCGCTGCGCTTCGAGACGCCGCCGGAGGCAGAAGCGCTCCCGCCATACCAGCCGGCAGGCAGCCACGATCGCCCGGACATCGACTTTGATCCGCAGCTCGAGCGCGCCATCCGACGGCACATCGCCCGCCAGATCTCGCGCGAGTGGCAGGCCATGCGCCCGCATCGGCTGCTCGTCATCCAGGGGCCCGGAGGAGGCGGCAAGAGCGAGGCGGTCAAGGTGGTCGCCTCGCGAGCCGGGACCGATCTCACCTTCATTGCGGCCGGCATGATCGGCGGCGAGGGCGAGAATTCAGGTGTCGGCGTCTTGCACCACTATCTTCTCGGCTCGACCGCCATCGCGCGGGTTACCGGGCGGCCGCACCTCATTTGCGTCGATGACGCAGATCTCTCGATCTTTGTCACCCGCGAGGATCGCGAGTATCAGGTCGACACCGACAACACGACCGGCTTCCTGCAGCACGTCGCCGACAATCGCGGCGAGTACACGGATGCTTCGGGTGCGCCGATCGGCCTGATCTTCACCGGCAATGACTTCCGCGGTCTACGCGAAACGCTCAAGCAGCGCGCGGTCTTCTATACCCATGCCCCGACCTGGCGCGAGACCGCGGCACGGCTCGAGCGCCTTGCCGCGCCGACGTCGGCCTTCGCGCGGCGTGCCCTGTGGCGGCTCGTCTCCAAGTACCGCAAGCAGCCGCTGCGCTTCTTCGTCGAGGTGCTGGCCGCCACTGCCGAAGTCGCCGTCGAGCCGGTGCTCGACGGCTCGCCTCTCGATGTCGCGGCCATCGATCAGGCCATCGCCGCCACCCGCCAGGGCCCGCTCGATGTGCGCGCGATGTTCAGCATCGCTCGGGCTCGCGCCGCCGTCGTCCCCACCAGCTTCATCCCGCAATGGAGGTAATGTTATGTCCAAGCTTCGCGTTCGTCCCACGGCCGCTCCGCAGGTCTCGATCCGCACCGCGCCGGTGCCGGAGGTGACCGCCGCCATCGCATCCATTCTCGAACGCATCGACAATCTCGGCGCCACGGCCGCCGAGAAGCAGATGGTGGCCGATGGCATCGCCCGCGGCCTCGTTGCGAAGGTCTCCGCATATTCCCTCGACCGCAACGGCGAGGCCCGCGATGCCGCCGTCATCCATGTACGGGCGGGTGCCCGCACGCCGGGGCGCTGCATTCCCCTCGATACCTCCGGCCGCAGCTCCATTGCCGAGCAGATCGATCGTGGTGATGCGGAGCTGCTGAAGGATCAAATGCGGCGCTTCTCGCGGTCCGGTCGCACGACTCGCACGCAGCTCACCTTCACGGATGCCGTCTACGCCAATCCGGACCGCTACAGCGATGCTCAGCGCAGCCTCGGCACGCAGGCCGCCGAGCCGCCGCCCTGGAAGAACGGCGGCGCGCAGAAGCGCGTGAGCATCACCCCGGCCAAGCTCAACGGGACCGTCATCACCGACGACTACACCTATAACCGGCGGAGGTAGCCGTGCGCGCCTGCCGCTCTCGTGGAATTGATGGCGTCGTGCTCGACGTCGAATGCGTCCGCGCCCGGCTGCCCTCCGGCTGCGTGCCAGCCGCCGTCGACGCCGTGCTCCGCTTCCATGCCCGCGGCAGGCTCCTCGGGCCGCGCGGCCTCCCCACCCAGGAGGCGATCGCGCGGACCGCCGGATGGACGCCAGAAACCGGCACCTCGTTCGAGGGGCTGGTGCGGGCGCTGGCGACCTTCCTGCCACACCCTCCCGACCGCGTGCCGCTCGATGACCGGCGCGCGGTCCGGTCCCGGCTCGAGCGCGACAGGCCGATCATCGTGCTGGTCGGCACCGGCGCGCCCGTCGCCGGGCACGCCGTCGTGCTGTCGGGCCTTCTCGACTTTTCCGCAACAGCTCCCTTGGCGGTCGTCTGCGATCCGGTCCTGCACTCCGGATATCGCCTGCTCGTCGATTACAAGACGCTCGGCGCCTGTGCTCTTGCCGGCGTCGCCTGAACCCATCGAGGCTCACCATGCACCTCCATCTCGTCCGCTCCGAGACCCGCCACTGGATTGTCCTGCGCCGCTATCGGCTGGCCGCCCGTATCGATGCCTCTGCAGAGGAAATCTCCGCCATCCGCCGACACCGCATCGACCGGTGCCAACTCTTCGTCGATCCCCGGCGCCAGGACTTCTTCGCGCGCGCGGAGGCAGCAAACGAGCGTGCGGCAGCGGTCAGCCACTGGGTCGAGACCCCCGAGCAGATGCTCAAGGCCGTGGCCCAGACCTGGGGCCACAGCCTCAGTGCCATGACGCTCTATGCCCGCACTCTGCTCGCCTTCCGCTTGACCGTCGGCAACCTTGTCGACGGTGCCGTCGTCGAGGCGCCCACGCTTGCCGCCATCATCGAGATCGAGAATGCGATCTCTGCTTGCGTGGATGCGCTTGATGCCGCCGTCAGCGCGGCGCTCGCCTACCAGCACGGCAGTGAGGACGTTCTCGCCCCCGGCGAGCCCGACACCGGAACGCCGCCGTCCCGCTGGCTCAGGGGAGGTCGCGCATGGTGAGACGCCTGGTCAGCGCCGGCGGCTGGCGCAAGCGCACCGGCAGCGGAGCCTTTCAGGCCGCGCAAAGTGGCATGCACATTGCCCGCATGCGCGCCGACGTCGAAGCTGCGCTCAAGCCGACGGCGTGGGCCACACCGCAGTCGCGCGCGGCGCTCGCCGGCCGGATCGCAGAGCCCGCCCTGCGTGACCGCCACCTTCCCGTCGTTCTCCGCGCCGCGATCGCTCGCGCCGCCGCCGGCATGGTCGCCGCCGAGGCCGAGGCTCTCAGCGTCCCGGCAGGCGCGCCGCTCACCGCCATCGAGAACGTTGCTCAGCGCGCCCGGCTTCAAGGCTTCATCGCCTTCATCAGCGATCCCGACCGCCTCACCGGCGATTGGGAGGCCATGGCCGCCGACCTGCTCGCCGCCGTCACCGCCGACCTGCATCTGCCCTCATCGTCCCTGACCGCGACCGCTGCCCTTTCCATTCCAGTACCGGCCATTGATCTCGTCACCGATCCCGCGCAGACCGTGGAAAGGATCGTCGCCGGATTACTGGCCTTCCATCCATCCGACCTCAATGACGCGCGCCCGGGGGCAGCGTTGGCGCGACGGATCGCGGATGCGCTCCTTCGTGAGAGCGGATTGACGCCCGAGGCGGCACGGGCCAACCCCATGCGTCTCAGGAGACCCGAGCGCTCGGACCATACCGGCACCGCGCTGGTCGGCGCCTATCTCGGGGCCACCCCGCTCGCCGATCTGCTGTGCACGCCGGTGCCTCTTCCCGTCCCCGCTGCCATAAGGTCGGAGCACGGACATGTCCTGGGGTCAACCGGCAGCGGCAAGACCGTTCTGTTGCAGCACCTGATCGCCATGGACCTGCCCCTGGTCGCGCGTGGCGAGGCCTCGGTGGTCGTGCTCGACTCCCAGGGCAGGCTGATCGATGCCCTGAAGCGCATCGCCGTCGTCCCGCCGGAACGTGTCGTACTGATTGATCCGCACGACCTCGACTATCCACCGTCGCTCAATTTCTTTGATGTCAATCGCGCGCGCATCGACCGGTACAGTGCTCTCGATCGCGAGCGCATGACCAACTCGGTCATCAGCCTGCTCGACTTTGTCATGACGGCGCTCCTCTCCGCCGAATTGTCGAGCAAGCAGCAGGTTCCGTTCCGCTACGCCACCCGTCTGCTGCTGCAGATCCCCGGCGCCACCATCCACACCTTCATCGATCTGATGAAGCCGGGGGCCACCCAGCGCTACGCCGGGCATATCGCCCGCCTGCCGCCAATCCCCCGCTCGTTCTTCGCCACCGAGTTCGACGGCCGCCAGTTCAACGACACCAAGTCCCAGGTGCTCCGACGCCTGTACGGGATCTGCGAGAACGAGACGTTCCTCAGAGCCTTCTCGCATCCGAGATCCAAGCTCGACATGTTCGCGGAGATCAATGCCGGCCGCCTGATCCTGATCGACACGGCCAAGGACCTGCTGAAGACCGAGGGCACCGAGATCTTCGGACGCTTCTTCATCGCGCTCATCGCCCAGGCCGCACAGGAGCGCGCGATCATCAAGGATCCGATCCCATGCACCGTCTATGTTGATGAGTGCCAGGACTACATTGCCCGCGATGCCAACATCACCGAGATTCTCGAGCAGGCGCGCAAGAACCTGGTCGGCATCGTGCTCTGCCATCAGCATCTTCGTGGCCAGATCTCGGCGACCGTCCTCGATTCCATCATCGCCAACACCAGCACCAAACTGGCCGGCAATCCCTCCGTCGACGACATCCCGGCGCTCTCCCGTCAGTTGCGCTGCGATCCCGCACTGCTCGCCGACCGGCCCAAGGGCACCTTCGTCGCGCACGTGCGCGGTGTGACGCCGCGCGGCGTGCTCTATCGCGTGCCGGCATCGCCGCTCGCCCGCCTGTCGCGCCGCTCCAATGCCGAGCTCGCTGTACTGATCGCGCGCGTGCGCGAGAAGTACGCCGCCCCCTGGTCCGAGACAATCGCTCCGGATGCGGCCCCGCCGCCGTCCGACCCGGAGGACTTCTCCGATCGCTACTGAGCCGCGCTATACTTCGAGGGTATGTCTTCGATGACCACCGCGCCGCTGCGACCGGCCGCGTCGCGCCGCCCGCGCTTTCGCCGCCATGACCCGGAGCCGATCCGACTCATGCCGGATGACATCGATGTCTTGCGTCACCTCCATAAGCACAGGTTTTTAAGATCCACCCACCTCGTGCGCCTGATGAACCGGCCGCCGAAGAAGCTGATCGAGCGACTCGGCGCGCTCTACCACAATGCCTATGTCGACCGCCCGCGCGCCCAGCTCGACTACTACGCGACCGCCGGCTCGGCGCCGATGGTCTATGCTCTGGGAAATCGAGGAGCTGCGGTCCTTGCAGACGTCGACGGCATGGCCATGCCGAGCGTCGACTGGACCGACAAGAACCGGACCGCACACCGACCGTTCATCGAGCACGCACTGCTGATTTCAGATCTATTGGTCTCGCTGGAGGTCGCAGTCCGGCGTCGTTCTGACATTGTCCTGCTTTCGCGGGCCGACATCCTCGCCCGCGCTCCCGGTGCGATGCAATCCGCCAAGAACCCGTGGAAAATCAGCGCCAGGGTAGCGGTCGACGGCATCCTGCGTGATGCTGCCGTCGTGCCGGATGCCGTGTTCGGTCTCGACTTCACCGCGGAGCGCCGGCGCACCTATTTCTTCTACGAGGCCGACCGCGGCACCATGCCGGTGACGCGCAAGCCGACCTCTTCACGCACCGCCTTCGCGCGCAAGCTCGCCGTCTACTGGCACGCCCACCAGGCCAAGCTGCACACCGCGCGCTTCGGCATCGGCAACTTCCGGGTGCTCACGGTCGCCAAGAGCCGCGCCCGCATCGCCTCCATGATCGATGCGGCGAAAGAGGTCACCGGCGGCGGCGGATCCAACCTGTTCCTGTTCACCGACCAGAGTTCGCTTGCCAAGAGCCTCGACGTGCTGGCGCTCGAGTGGCTCAGCGCCAAGGGCGAGGACGTCAGCCTGGGCTGACCTCAATCGCTCGTGACCGGCTCCTGTCGGCTCATCGACAAGTCAGTGCTCACGAAAACTTGATCTCGCTGCCCGAGCCGCAACATCGCGCCCAGGCCCTTCGCGCCGAGCGCCATAGCGCACGGTGACCGCCTCGACTTCGCTGCCCATGTCCAGTGCCTCGATCCCTTCAGGAACAGAGGCGCATGGACAAGTTCCTCGTCACGCTCAGATCCGAGAACCCGGTCACCGGCCCGATCCTGGTCACCACCAGCCCGCGGTCGTCGTGCCCGAATGCGTGTCCGCTGCGCAAGGGCGCCGACGATGCGCGCGCCGGCGTCTGCTACGCCGAGCACGGTGCGCTCGGCGGCTATGTCTGGTCGCTGCTCGACCGCACGCCGGTCGGGCGGGCCTTCCAGAACGGCAACATCAGGGTGCTGAGCCTGCTCGAGCTGACCCTCATCCTGCGCCGCCTGCCGCCGGGGACGGTGTGGCGCCACAACCAGGCCGGCGATCTCGCCAGCCGCAACGGCGCCACCATCGATGAGGAGAAGCTTGCCAAGCTCGTCGGTGCCAACCGCGGCCGGCGCGGCTTCACCTTCACCCACTGCGACGTGCTGACCAACCTCGCCAACCGCCGCACCATCGAAGTCGCCAACCGGGAGGGCTTCACCATTAACCTCTCGGCCAACGGCCTCGACCACGCCGATGCGTTGGCCGATCTGAGAATTGCGCCGGTGGCGAGCATCCTGCCCGCCGGCATCACTCAGAATATGAGGACGCCGAAGGGCCGCAAGGTCGTCATCTGTCCGGCCCGCACCCACCCCGGCGTCACCTGCTCGACCTGCCGGCTCTGTGCGCGCCAGCGCTCCGTCATCGTCGGCTTCCCCGCGACCGGCCGCAACAATCACAAGATCGCCTGACCAACCGGAGAGAGCACCATGATCACCCAGCAGGACATCGCCCCGCTCACCTATGCCGAGCTGCACGACCTCAAGGTCCTGATCGACGAACGCATCCGCGACATGCAGGAGCAGGGCCTCATCGAGCTCAAGGCCCGCTTTATCGAGCAGGCCAATGCGCTCGGGCTGACCGTCGAGGACATCGTCGGTGCGGCCAAGCCGCGACGAGGCCGCAAGCGTCGCGAGCCGGTCGGCAATGGTGTCGACGACCCTATGCCAGCCGCTGACGTCCAAGCCTGAGCCGTCCGGCGGGGAGTCTGTTGACAGTCGCTTGGGTGTCAACTCGAACCGGTTCGGGCGCCTCGCCGCCACCGCGGCGACCGCGCTCGCGTGAACGGAGCCGCTGCCGCGTCTCCGCCCTGCGGGCTTTGATCGCTTGGCGCAACAGCGGCGCGTCGCATCAGTCCGGTCGGCATGGAATGGTGGTCATGAGCATGACCAAGCCGCCGGTCCCGTCGATCAGCGCCGCAACGGTCGTCGAGCCAGCACGCCGGCCCGCGGCGCGTTGGCAGCATCCAGCGCCGTTTCCTTGCCGATGATGATAGCGCGCCCGGCAGTGCGCGCCGTCAAGCGCAGTGGCCGATCCCATGCGTGTGCGGCCGCTTGACCGCGCGCCCGGGCGCGCGTTCGGACAGCGTGTCGGCTCCGGAAATCATGTCGCATGTCTCACCGGAAATCATGGGGGTGGCGTCGCGGCGGTGACGGCAGGGTGCCGGTACGGTGTCGCCCGATCCCGGCGCGCAATCGCCCCGCCACCCGGTCCGAGGAGCGGCGCCGACCGGTTGCGGCACGGCGGCGCCGCTCGGTCAAGCTGGCTTGCGGCGCAACCATGGTAGACTTCGCCGAGACCTGCTTCCCCGCCTTCCCCGCCCTCCTGATCGGCAGACGCGAGACGCGCCGCGCCATGCGCTCGCGCCTGCCGAGAGCAGGAGAAAGGACGGTGTCCCATGGCGAGAATGTATCGCGTGTACTCGATCATCCAGCGCCCGAAGCAGGATGACTATTGGCTGAATATCGGGGTGGCTTTCCCGCACGAGGACGGACAGGGCTTCAACGTGTTGTTGCAGGCGCTGCCGATCCACGGCGATGGCAAGCTCGTCCTTCGGGAGTACGACCCGAAGGAACACCAGGCCGACGAGCAGGCGAAACAGGCAACCGTGAAGAAGCCTAAGGCCAAGGACGCATCCTGACCGCCATCCGGCGGTCAGCACTCGGAGCCCTGTCGGTCACCGGCAGGGCTTCTCTTGTGGGACCGCCCCCGTGCCACCTTCGACAGCTCTGCTCCCAAAGAGCTGCCGACTTTGTGCGCTGCAGCGAAACGTCGAGGTGGGCCACGGAACAAAGGCGCTCGCGCGCCAGCCTGCGGCGCCTGGGTGACGGTAGCAGCATGATTGGGACGGGATCGGTGGGGGTGATTGGGGGGCGGTAACGGGTTGGGAAGAGCCCGCGTCCGCCGGCTCGGCGAGAAGACGCAACACGACTACATCAACCACGTCGAGACGCTCAAGCGCCTGTTCCGGGCCAAGATGCTGGCGCTCCTGAAGGCGGTGCACGCCGCCGGCAAGTTGCAGTTCTTCAACGAGCACGCGCATCTTGCCGATGCGGCTGCCTTCGCCCGACCGCGCCCCAGACGGCGATGAGGATCGACACGTCATGATGCCGACGGCGCCGCTCTTGCCTGTCACTGCCGCCGATCTCTGCTGCTGGCTCGCTGCGGGCCACGAGCGCGCTCGGCCTCAGTCTCTACCAGACCCATGCAACAGACCTCGAAAAGCCCCAGATCCGGCGTTCTCGACGCTGTTTTGGCCGACCATCGCACCGACGCCACTCATGCGCGGCGGCAACGCCCGCTGCACCGGCCCCCTCTTGCACGGTCAGTGCCACCCAATTCCCCATAGAGCCCGCTGAGCCGGGTGCCCCAATCCCGCGCCTTCGTTCCCTGGCGGCTTTCGAACGCCGGCCCGGTCGTGCCTGGCAGCGTTCGCGATGGGCCGGCGTCCGAAACCCGTCACAAAACCTGCCGAACTTCTATGGGCCTCCGACGAGGTCAGCATTTCCCAGCTGCGGACATGCTGCAGCCCACGCTTGCATGCGCTAATCTTTGCCCGAGTTCATCTCGGGGTCAGTAATGCTCCTCAAGTCGTTTCGCCTGTTCGTCTCTTCCACGTTCGCCGACTTCCAGGCGGAGCGTGAGGCGCTGCAGAACCAAGTCTTCCCAGCGCTCGACGTGTACTGCGCCGGCAAGGGCTATCAGTTCTTCCCGCTCGACATGCGCTGGGGGATCAGCGAGGAGGCCGGACGCGACCAGCGCACGGCCGACATCTGCCTCGAAGAAGTGGAGGCGGCCAACGGCTATCCTCCACCGAATTTCTTAATCCTTATCGGCGACCGCTATGGTTGGGTGCCGCTTCCCTATGCCATTGCGCGCGATGAGTTCGAGGCCATGCTCGCATGGCTCGATGCTCATGGGGACCGGGCTGCGGCAGAATCGGTCCGCTATGTGTACCGCCTCGATGAGAACCGTCTTTTCCTGCCGGGACTGAAAGGGGCAGGCGCCGACGTCACCGCCTACGTCCTGAGGTCGCGGACTGACGACTTGCTCGATCTGCAGTCCGGCGAGGCATGGAAGACAGTCGAGGACAAGGTCCGCGCTGCGCTCCAGGCAGCTTCCGAAATCCTGCTGACGGAAGGCTGGATCGATGCGGCGGCACGCGACAAATACGTCCTTTCGCTGACCGAGAGGGAGATCAGGCGGAACCTCGATGCATCGACAATGGGCGCGCGGGGAGCCGAGGCCATCGCCTTCATCCGTACCCTCGACGGCCACTGTTCCGCCTACCGAGAAAATGACCCAAAGAGTGTCGTCGCGGTTGTCGCGCTGAAAGAGCGCGTAGATCGCACGCTTGCCGAGGATCGGATTGCGCGCGGCACTGCGACCTGTAACGCCGCTGGGGCGCTTGATCCTGGTTACGTGACGACGTTCGCAACAACCATCGAGACGAAGCTCAAGGAAGCCATCGACCGCCACATCGCCAAGGTCGAGGCGATTGAGCGCGGTCCCGACTTCGCACTGCAAGCTGAAAAGGATGAGCACCGCGCCTTCCGCGTCGAGAAGCTCAAAGTCTTCGTCGGCCGGGACAGCAACCTCGACGCCATCGCTCGCTATGTCGCCAGCGATGCCGTGCATCCGCTGGTCCTCCACGGCCCGTCGGGTGTTGGGAAATCGGCGCTGACGGCGCGGGCGGTCGAGATGGCGGAGGAGGCCGGCCATGCGCCACTTGTCTATCGCTTCATCGGGGCGAGTGCGGGCTCTTCCGACTTGCGTGCGCTGCTCATGTCCGTGGTCGAGGAGCTTGCCACTCATGGCCTCGTCGAGACACTGGCCGAGTACGATCAGGACGCCAACAAGTTCTCCGCTCAGATCAGGGCCTTACTTGCCTCGATCAGTGGACCTGTCGTCGTCTTCCTCGATGCACTCGATCAGCTCAAGAAGCCGTACCGCCTCGATTGGCTGCCCGAGAAGTTGCCTGCCGGCGTGCGGCTCGTATTCTCAGTGCTCGAAGACCCGACTTATGAAGCTGACAGCGAGGTCTTTCGTCTGCTGCAGCGGTGGCGCCTACCCGAGGGCGCCTTCCTCGCCATCGAGGCGCTGACGCCAGCGCACGGGCGCGACATCTGTCAACGCCGGAGCGATTTTGCATCGGCGGGCCGGAGCAATATTGCATCAGTCTTGAACGCATGAAGGCCCCCGCGAGCGGGGGTCTTCATGCGTTTTCGCGTCACTTTTCGGAGGCGTCGTCG
>Ga0247727_10004222_pt1 | contig 30708 bp, 25 predicted proteins | sample WisWelCaveWW1625_FD_202498 | JGI IMG/M metagenome (GOLD analysis project Ga0247727, IMG submission 202498) | Biofilm microbial communities from Wishing Well Cave, Virginia, United States - WW16-25 | ecosystem: Environmental > Aquatic > Deep subsurface > Groundwater > Cave microbial mat | place... | reverse complement strand
CGGAGATACTCGTGTTTGGATCGTGGACTCATTGGTCTTCCTCCTGTCCGTTCGGTAAGGAAGATTGTGAGTCAACGATCTGGTTTCAGAGGAGCCTTCGGTAAGATTTAATGTGAGTCAATGCGCATGACTGCCCAAAGCTAGACGGCCAGCGCTTGATCGGGTACACTTACGAACAGAGAGGAGAAATACCGGGATGAACAAACCGATAGAAGAGGTTATGTTCCTCGTTGAGGAAGCGCCAGAAGGTGGATACACAGCAAGAGCCCTGGGAGTAAGCATCGTAACAGAGGCCGACGATCTAGACACTCTGCGACACCAGGTCATCGATGCGGTCCGATGCCACTTCGGCGCTCAACCTCAATCACCCCGCCTGATTCGTCTCCATCTCACCAAGGACGAGATCCTCATGGCATGAAGCTCCCCCGCGACATCGGAGGTATGGAACTCGCCGCGGCCTTGACTCGTTACGGATATCGGATCACGCGGCAAACTGGCAGTCATCTCCGGCTGACCACTGACATGAACGGTGAGCACCATCTCACTGTTCCTCGGCACGGCGCGCTGCGCACCGGCACTCTGAACGTTATCCTCAATGAGGTCGCGCAACATCTCCAACGCGAGAAACCAGAACTCATCCGCGAACTGTGGAGATAGCGTCTAAACTCCGGGAGACCTCGACTACCGCCTACCTCGTCCCGACGATGCTGATGGAGTTCGCCGAAGCCGCGTTCAACGCCGCGCTATCACAGTTTGACGCCAAGAAGCTCAAAGCGCTAGAGGCCGCCAGACAACGCGCGTAACACGAAGGTCGACATATTCCCAGGTCATAGCTTTGGAGGCCGTCCAGCACCTGCTATAATAAACGTGTTTTAACCGTTGGAGGCGTGAGATGCAACCACAGATATCTGTATCACTCTGGGTATCTCGTCAACAGCAATGGGTACGTTTCCACCAATGGGAACAGTCATGGCACGATGCCACGACACCATCCGACCGTCTGGCCAGCATGAGCGCTATGGTACAATTCTATCAGACTAACAATCGTCATCCACAACATCCCCTCCAATCGACGCTCACCAACGAGGCTCGCAGTATCCAACAACTGCACGCAGCGTTGTCACATCTAACACGTCATGACGCCGCTTGAACAAACGCTAGCCGAGATCGTTCACATCCTGGGGTCACAACGCGTATCGTACATGGTCATTGGCGGCATCGCCAATCTCGTGTGGGGCACTCCTCGAGCCACACTTGATATCGACATCACCATCTCCATCGAACCGCAACGTCTCCCCGCACTCATCGAGGTCCTTTCTCACTCTCTCCAAATACTCCCCCTAGATCCTCAACGATTCATCGAAGAGACTTCCGTGCTACCGCTCCTGAGCCGTTCCGGCATTCGCATCGATCTGATCATCGCCAGATTGGCATACGAGCAGAGCGCCATCAAGCGTTCGCGACAACAGGTGATGGCCGGGACCGCGGTGCAGGTGTGCACTCCTGAAGATCTGATCATCCACAAGATCGTTTCCGAACGCCCCAAAGACCGGGAAGATATCATCGGCATCATCAAACAGCAAACCACTCGCCTAGATCGCCAATACCTTGAAGTATCTGTTAAAACACTCGCCGACGGCCTGTCTCGTCCAAACCTGATGGACTGGTTGCAAACTCAGCTATCCCACACTGCATAATGGCGAAGGCAGACCGACGACACCCAGCCACCGCTCAGCCGATTGTCCACATAACTCCGTCAGACCGATATCCAGTCAAACCACGAAGATGGATGATACATCTACTAGCTGTAGCGCTGATCGTCGGCGCGGGAGTGGGGGCGTACGCGAACGCGCTCGGAAACGGTTTCGTCTATGACGATGAAACACTCATCCTGCTGAACGACCGGATCACCAGCTTCAAACACCTGCCACAGGTCTTTCGCGAAGATCTCTTCTTCGACAAGGAGATAACCAACTTCTACCGACCGCTCCAGACGGTCACCATGATGGTGGACTATCACTTCTGGAAGCTCAACCCGTTCGGCTATCATCTGACCAACCTCATCCTGCACCTGAGCGTGGCGCTGCTACTATACGCGTTGCTGAATCTTCTGTTCGCACGACCGGGCGTTGCGCTGCTGACAACACTCGTCTGGACCGTGCACCCGATCCACACCGAGGCGGTCGCCTACATCTCCGGTCGCAGCGATCCGCTCGCCGCCCTCGGCCTGCTGCTCGCGCTGCTCGCCTACATCGCCTATGACCGCGCTCAATATGCAATCTCCCAAAGAACATGGCTGGCCATCAGCACCATTGGCATGATCGGCGCCCTGCTGTCGCGCGAACTCTCGATGCTCTTTCCCCTGCTGATGCTACTCCCATATCACTGCGTCTCCGCCGCCGTATCAGAACGCCCCAGGCTCCACCGCCCACGACAACTCCCACCAGGATTCTTCTGGCTCACCGCTGTCGGCATCGGCTTCGCGATCCTCCGAACCACAGCGCTCGACATCAGCGAAGCACCGCTCGCCGTCGATCCCGATCCGCGCACGCCGTATCAGCATGCGCTGACAACCCTCTGCGCGTTTGGAAAATACATGCAGCTCCTCACCGCACCACTACATCTGCATATGGCCCAACAGATCTGGGGAGGGCGCATCCCTACCTCTCTCTTCAATCTAGCACCTTTTCTGGCCCTCTGGATCGTCCTCGCGTTCGGCACACTCTGGTACCTCGCCCAGCGCCGATCGACCGCGGCAGCGTTCGGCTTTCTCTGGTTCATCTTCAACTGGCTGCCCATCTCTGGCATCATCCCGTTGAACGCGGACCTGGCGGAGCACTGGATGTACCTCCCGTCGATCGGCCTCTTCCTCGCTGCCGCCACGGCGATCGTCTGGCTGTGCCGATGGCGATGGCTCAGGCCGGTTGCCCTCATCAGCGCCACCGCGTCGCTCATCTGGTACGCCACGCTCACCATCAAGCAAAACACCACGTGGAAGGACACGCTCACCTTCTATAACTACACCCTGCAGTACATCTCCCACGATCCGCGCATCCCGTACAACCTCGGCCGCATCTACGCGGAGCAGAAGCAACATCAGGAAGCCGCGCAGGCCTACCGGCTGGCGATCAAGATCAAACCAAGCCATGCCAGTGCACATTTCAATCTTGGATTAGTTTACGAGGAGATCGGCGAACGGGAGCAAGCGAAACAAGAGTACCGCGAGGCGCTACGGTATAACCCGAACCACGAGAAAGCCCGCATGAACTTGGCGATTCTGGAAGGTGGCGTCGCCCCCGCTCGGACGCTCCAGTACCGGACGACTGACGGCGGCATCGCCCAACCGACCGCGCCGCGCGTGATCACGATCAAGCGCTGGAAAACCCCATAACCCCAGCTGCAAGCCGTAAGCTTCAAGTAAGTTCGAGGACAACTTGAAACCAATTTCAAAGACGGTTAAATTTCACGGAGCGAGAGCCAAAAGTCGTCTTCGACCTTACTTGCAGCTTGTGGCTTGAGTCCTGAAGCCAGGTTTAAATCACCGTCCCTGGCGGGATGACGGCATCTTTCTCGATCACGACAATGCCGTCGCGGATCGCGTAGTCCGGCCCATCGGCGGTCGCCACCTTCGCTTCGTTGACGATCCGGCAACCGGCGCCGATGCGCGCATTCTTGTCGATGATCGCGCCGCGGATGACGCAATTGTGCCCGATGCCCATCGGCGGCGCACCCGACCCACCAATCCCCTGCTCCACCGACGGCTCGTAGTAGTCGGCACCGAGAAGAATCGTATCGGCGATGTCGCAGCCGGAGCCGACGACACCACGCACACCAATGATCGACCGGCTGATGCGGGCGCGGTCGACACGGCACCCCTCCACCAACACCGTGTTGGTCAGCTGCGCCTCGCGCACCGTCGCCGGCGACAGATAGCGGACGTGCGTAAAGATCGGCCAGTCCTGGCTGAAAAGGTTGATCGGCGGGAACGGCTGCGTCATCACCAGATTCGCCTCGTAGAACGTCTTGATCGTCCCGATATCCTCCCAGTAGCCGTCGTAGCGATGCACCATCGCCTTGACGCGACTGATCGCCTTCGGCAGCAACTCGCGGCCGAAGTCCGTCTCGTTCCCCTGCGTCAGCAGATCGATCAGCACCTGCCGCTTGAAGAGATAGATACCCATCGATGCCAAGCATCGCCCGCCCGCATCGGTGAACTGCCGGACCACTTCCGGCTCCTTCGGCTTCTCGGCGAAGCCGACCGCCCGCCCCTGTGCATCGACGCGCATCACGCCAAACCGCCACGCCTCCGACGATGACACCGGCTGACAACAGAGTGTCACGTCCGCCTCGCTGCGCCGGTGCGCCAGCAGCATCGGACGGAAATCCATCGTGTAAAGGTGGTCGCCCGACAGCACCAGCACATGCTCCACGCCCGCCTCCTGCCGCAGGTGCCGCAGCGACTGCCGCACCGCGTCCGCTGTCCCCTGGAACCAGTCGGCGCGCGAGAGCGTCTGCTCCGCTGCGATGATCTCCACATATCCACCGAAGAACGGATCGAGCTGATAGGAGCGGCTGATATGCTTGTTGAGCGACTCGGAGTTGAACTGCGTCAGCACAAAGACCTTGTTGAGTCCGGAGTTGAGACAGTTGGAGATCGGAATGTCGACTAGCCGGTACTTTCCCGCGATCGGCACCGCCGGTTTCGAGCGCTGCTTGGTGAGCGGAAAGAGTCGCGTCCCCCGCCCGCCACCGAGAATCACACTGAGTACGTCTTTCATGAGCAAACCTCCACAGTATGCAGACACAACATCGAACGCAAGACGTTGGCAGTTGGCTGGGCTAATCGGCAGACGTGAGACGTAAGCAGCACACACGGCCAGCTGGCAGACGTGAGATGCACGTCGTACGTCTGCTGACTAGCCCGGTAGACCGGCTACGCCCTACGTCTGCCAGCTTGGCAGGCATACTGTCCACGTCTTGCGCCCCACGCCGCCTCACTCTCACAACGCGGTGGCATCCCACGCCATCAGCCGCTGCAGCGGCAGCGTCACGTTGATCGTCAGCTGCTCCGCGATCTGGAACGCCTGCCGCACCAGCCGCCACTCCGTCTCCGAGAGCGTCCCGCTCCCCTCATCGAGCCGATGCGCCGCGATCAACGCCTGAATCAGCAGAAACATCCGATTCTCCGTCCGGTAGCGCCACCGCGTGCAACCCAACACGTCAGCCAATCCGACCAGCTGCTCCAGACGCGCTAACCGTTCCGACGTCACCAGCGCCTCCAACTGCTCCATAGAGCCCGCGATCATCCGCTCCATGATCGGCTCCACCGGCTCCAGCTCCACCAACAGCCCCGCCGCCTGGATCGGCGTCCACCACGCTGCGATCGCCTCCGCCTCGGCCCACTGCCCCGACTGCTCCATCGCCTCCAGTAGCGCGATCAGCTCGTAACGCGCCGCCAGCTCCAGCTCCTCCTTGATCCACCGCGGCAGCGCCACGCCCAGCTCGCTGCAGCCGGTGGCCAACGGCATCAGCTCATCGAAGAGCGACGCGTACGCCTGCCGCATCATCGTCATCTTCTGCGCCACCACCAGCGACAGAATCCGCTGCCGCTCGTCGCCGAAAAGGTCGCGCAGCCCGTAGAGCTGCCCGCCCTCGCGCGCCAGCGCCGCCATCGCCGCCGGCAGCTCGGCCGCCGACACACCGCTCAAACGCTGCACCAGAAGATCCAGCGACTCGCCGGAATCGTCGCCATGAATCCAGATCTCCACCGTGCCCTCCGCGCGTCGCCGCCCGACGAACCGGTGCGTCCACGCCTCTTGTGTGACGCCGCTGCGCAACCGCCACAGCCCCACGACCACCCGCACATCCCCCACGGCGAGCCGCCGCAGATCGATCTTATCGATCCGGTAGTGATAGAGCTGGTCGCGCGCGGCAGCGATCTCGTACAGCTCGGACGCCACCGCCTGTGCCGTCACCTGCTCCGGCGTCACCACCGATGACAGCACAAGCTGTTGCCACAGCGCCCGACCGTCCGGGAACAGCTTCGGCAAATTGCTCCGGATCAACTCCAGCCGATCGACGAACGCCTCCTCCACACTCCGCCCCGTGACCTGTTGCGCCAGCTGCATCGCCCGCGCCGCATACTTCAAGCTCTGCACCGGCTCGAGGCGCGACACCTCCTCGAAGAACCAGGCGCAACTGGTGTACATGAGCATCGCGTGCCGCTGCATCTCCAGCAGCTGCATCGCGCGCGTCGTCCGCTCCTCATCCCACGAGCCGGTGCCATGCTTCGTCAGAAACGCCGCCAACGCCTCCGGATGCCGGTCGAGGATCACGCCGATATAGCCATCGCGCGCCGCCCACGGATCGGCGAAGTATTTCGCCCCCTCCGCCTCGAAGATCATCGCCAGCTCGCCCCGCAGCCAGTCGAATGTCGCCCGCAGCGGTGCCCGCCACGCCTGCTGGGTCGTCCCGCCACCACCGCAGCCGCACGCCGAGCGCCACCGCTCCACCCCGTGCGCGCAGCTCCACGACGTCCCCGAGCCATCCACCCCGTCCTTGATCTCCACCTCCCACGTCGGCGGCGCGAGCGACAGCACGTAGCCGTAACTCAACACCTGCATCCCCCGATCGGGCAGGTCATACTTGACCAGGTGCGCCAGCCCCATGTCGGCGAATCGCTGATGATGGCCGTACGACTCACCGTCGGTAGCGATGTTGACGACCTGCGGCTCCTTGCTCTTCGGATCAAACGCCCCCTCTAAGCGATCGGCGAATCCATCCGAGCTGCTCATGGCACTCTCAAACGCGATCGAGCGGGAGAGCGGCCCGTGAAAGAAGAAGACATCGATGTAGCGATCCGGAGCGGTGCTTCCATCTCCGTTCTTGAGGAACCAACGGTACGGCCGCCGCGGATCGATCGAGCCGTTGCCGACATCCGTCCAGAGCGACGAGCCGATCAACCGCACGCTCTCCGCCTGATCGGTCGAGAGGATCACGTACCGCAGCCCATGCTCGATCAGGAGCGCCAGAATCCGCCGGTTGCACGCCGTCTCCGGCAGCCACATCGCCTCCGGCTCCCGCCCGAACCGATGCCGAAAGTCCGCCAGCCCCCATCGCACCTGCGTCGCCGTATCGCGCGGATGATCCAGCGGCAGGATCGTGTGGTTGTACGCCTGCGCGATCGCGTTGCCGTGGCCGTGCAGCCGCTCGCAGCTGTACCGATCGGCCTCGATGAGCCGCTGGTAGTCCCGGGGAAACGCCTCCTCGTACCACGACAGGAGCGTCGGCCCCATGTTGAAGTTGATGAAGGCGTAGTTGTTGACGAGGTCGACGATCTTGTTCTTCTCGTCCACCACGCGGGCGATCGCGTTCGGGATGTAGCACTCCCACGCGATCCGCTCGTTCCAGTCATGGTGCGGCGCCGCCGACGGCTGATGCTCCACCGCCTCAATCCATGGATTCTCCCGCGGCGGCTGGTAGAAGTGGCCGTGAATCACCACACACCGCAGCGCCTTTTTCCTCGCTGTCATGACATGACTCCCGTGACCTCGATTGCCGTAATCATCGAATTTTGAGTAGGATAGCCGCTCCCCTCACGTCGGTCAAGCCACCTCACCCGTGAAAACCCGCCGAACTGACCGCAGAACCTACGCAGAACACTGTCTAGCTTGTCGAGAGTTACGCTATCTTTCCCAAGACATAGCTCCTCGCACTTTTTAATCCATGCTATGCTACCTAAGAAAGATTGACTGTTTGCTACCAACGAATACCGATAGGACAACCATGTACCTAGCTAGGCTGTACATCAGGAATTACAGATCGATTAAAGAGCTCGACCTGAAACTATCCAAAGGAAAAAACGTCATCATCGGGAAAAATAACACTGGAAAAAGCAACATAATCAAAGCGCTCGACTTAATACTCGGAGAGCACAACCCAGCCTATGCAAAAGGAAATAATATCGACGATAGCGATTTCTACTCCTGGCAAGACAGCACCTCAGGAGAAACTATCGTTCGATCCGCCAACGAGATCTTCATATGGTGCGAGCTGGATCGCGAGCCAGGCGAGACTCTGAATTACGACGAAATATATAGCTGTTTCGGCTTCAAGGTCCCTAGAAACAATCGGATTCCCATTCCTGCGGACGATAGAGCGGAAGAATACAGAAACGTCTTTCAAACAAGAGCGGATGACCTTGGGAGAGGCGAGTGGAGATGGATAGACCCCAAACTGAGAAATCAGCTCAGCTTTGAGCACGAGTTTGAAGACAAACACTCATTTGCATTTGCCTTCCTAGCATCCAAGGACGCTGAAGGTAAGATCACAAAAGACATTCGATTCCTTTACCGTGAAGATGAAAACCACAATTGGGTGTTAGCGTTCACGGCTCCGATTCGCAACGAGCTCCTACAAAGTGCCATCATTCCGTCGTTCCGCGATCCTCAGAACCAACTGCGGCTTACCCCATGGACATGGTACGGGAAACTCATGAGACGCTTAACCGAGCAACAAGCACAATCGCAAGAATTGCAAACTGCCTTCAACCAAGTCAAGGCAGTTGCCGATAGGATCTTTGAAGAAATCAAACATGAGATGAATCAATCAGCGCTGAACGTAGCGTTTCCAGGAACCGAGGTTCATTTCCAGTTCAATGCAGACACAAGGACTGATCTGTACAAGAGTTGCCTAATCTACTTAGATGATGGTTTCAAATCCCTGCTTACCGATAAGGGATCTGGAATCCAGAGCGCTACTATCATCGGCCTGTTTAACTACTACACCAAACATGTGAACACAGTAGCTTCCGCTCTTTTATGCATCGAAGAGCCCGAGCTTTACCTACATCCTCATGCCAGAAGAGTCCTCAGCGATCGCCTAGACGCATTCCTGGATGGAAACAAGAATCAAGTTGTCTTAACTACACACAGTGTTGAATTCATCAGAACTGTGCTTGATGACTTGAACGTGATCTTGGTAAAGAAGGGAACCGATGGTACTCGTTCCATTCCTGTTCGCCTGCGAGAGTTCAAAAATCTGCTAATCGACAACAACCAGAATGAACTCTTTTTCGCTGACAAAGTAATCGTATGCGAAGGCTTCGAAAGCTTCATCCTACGAGAAGTCTCGCAGGAATTCTTTCCCGGACAACTGGATACTCAAAATATATCCATCATAACAGCCGGAGGGAAGGATCGGATTAGCCAGATTGTGGAACTTGTGCTCAAACTTGGGATAAAGTGTTTTGTCTTTTCTGACTTTGACTATCTACTACGCGACCAAACTGGCCGAGGAAGAACGTACGGTCAAGACGTGAAAGATCACCAATCTCTTGCCGATCTGAGTCAGAACTTCTATACACAGCAATGTCTCTTTGGAAACCGCGGAGCACGAATTCTGAGATCAATAAAGCAGTGGAGGAGTCGCCTTCGAAAAAAGGACGAGCAGAAATTCTACACGGCTAAAACAACATCTGAATTCTCCGATCACGAAAGACTGCTCGTCCTACTCAAAACCTTGTCCAAGAACGGTATTGGTATTCTCAGCACAGAGTTTGAAAACCTTTGTCACGATCGTAACCTTGTCTCTCCGAAAATGAATCTAAACTCGTTGTATTCGATAGGAGATCGTATTAACTCAGGAACGAAAATTTCTGATCTGTTTGACACAACAGCACTGCAAGACTTCCTGAGAGCTGTTATCGAACGCTAAACTCCTTATCTGGTTCAGCGTAGTTCCGTGCTCGCTTCACCACGCCCGATCCTCCACGCCGGTTTCTCACACCCGCCCTTCCACGACCGATTCATCACGCCCGTCACTCGCCCCCCGTCACTTGTCACGGCTTCTTGGACGTGGTACAACTCGGCTATGTCTTCGACGGAGAATGCGCCATCGCAGCACGGTAGCGAGCCGGCGTTTCAGCTGGATCCGTTTCAGCAGGAGGCGATCCAGCTGATCGGTGAGGGCTGTTCGATGCTGGTGTCGGCGCCGACGGGCGCGGGGAAGACGGTCATCGCGGAGAAGGCGATCGAACAAGCGATGGAGCGTGGCGAGCGGGCGGTCTATACGGCACCGATCAAAGCGCTCTCAAACCAAAAGTACCGCGACTTCCAGGCCCGCTACGGGGAGCGGGTCGGCATCCTGACCGGCGATGTGTCGATCAACGCCGGGGCGTCGCTCGTTATCATGACGACGGAGATCTACCGGAACACCCTCTTCGAAGATCCGAAGCGCGTCGCCGACATCGGCTGGGTGATCTTCGACGAAGTCCACTACCTCGATGATCCGGAGCGCGGCACCGTCTGGGAGGAGGCGATCCTCTTCTCCCCACGCCACGTCCGCATCCTGGCGCTCTCCGCCACCATCCCCAACGCCCACGAGCTCGCCGCCTGGGTCGGCACGATCCACGGAAGCCCCGTCCGCGTCGTGACCGAGGAGCAGCGCCCCGTCCCGCTCGTTCAGCAGTACCAGTCGCAGAACCAGATGCTGAAGGATCACCACGAGCTGAAATCGCGCGGCTACCAGGGGCACGAGGATTGGGCGCGGTGGCGGCAGACGCAATCGCATCGGCACCGCGGCGGCGGGCGCTCCCACGGGCGGCATCGGGGTCAGCGGTCGTTCGGCGCCGAAGAGTACGGCCGCCCGAATCGCGTCGACAGCATGCTGCGCCATCTCATCGATGCACAGCAGCTGCCGTGCCTCTTCTTCGTCTTCGGACGACGGCGGGCGGAGCAGCTCGCCTGGGAGCTGGTGCAGAACGACCTGCTCGACAGCCGCGAGCGCTCCGAGATCCACTCCCTGTACAAAGAGCTCTGCGCACGCTACCAGCTTGGCAGCGACCACACCGCGTACGAGATGGAGGATCTGGTGCTGCACGGCATCGCCTACCATCACGCCGGGATGCTCCCGACGCTCAAAGAGGTCATCGAACGCCTCTTCACCTCGCGACTCATCAAACTGATCTTCACCACGGAGACATTCGCCCTCGGCATCAACATGCCGGCGCGCAGCGTCGTCTTCGACGAGCTCATCAAACACGAGGGACCGCACATGCGGCCGCTGACGACGCGCGAGTACTACCAGATGGCGGGGCGCGCGGGGCGCCGCGGCATCGACGAGGTCGGCTACGTCTACGCCCGCGTCAACCCGAACCGCATCGACTACCCGCAGGTGCTGCGCACCATCCAGGGACGCCCCGAGCCGGTGATGAGCCGCTTCAACCTCACCTACGCGACGATCCTCAACCTCTACCGGCAGCACCGCGAGCAGCTGCTGGAGATCTATCCACGCTCATTCCACGCGTTCCAGTCGTCTGAGCCCGCACGCCACGCCAGCCGACGCGTTCTCGAGCGAAAGCTGAACATGCTCAAGGAGCTCGGCTACATCGCGGGCGGGCGGCTCACGCCGAAGGGCGACTTCGCCTCGGGACTCTTCGGCTACGAGATGGCACTGGGAGAACTCTACGAGTTGGGGCTGTTTGACCGACTGACGGAGGAGCAGTTGGCGACGCTGCTGGCGGCGCTCGTCTTCGAGCCACGCAAGGGCGACAAGCCACCGCGCTACGCCGGATGGGTCAAGCAACTCTCCGAATCCTGCTACGAACCGCTGCGCCGCATCCACCGGCGCGAATCGATGGCGCAGATCCAGCCGTACACCAAGCAGCCGTTCTTCAACCTGGCGCCGGCGCTGGAGGCATGGATGCGCGGCACACCGTTCGAGAAACTGGAGAAGCTGACAACGGTGGATGATGGCGAGCTGGTGCGGGCATTCCGGATGGTGATCCAACTGCTGCGGGAGCTGTCGGAAACGCCGTTCGCCGGGCCCCGGCTACAAGCGACCGCGCGGAAGGCGCGCGAGCGAATCAACCGCGGCGTCGTCGACGCCGAAGCGCAGCTTCGTACTGCCTAACACCCGCCTCAAGCTACAAGCTGCAAGACTCAAGGAAAACCAGGATAGGAGAACACGCTCCGCCTTCCTTGTGTCTTGTGCCTTGAGTCCGGGTTTGGTGTTACTTGCGGCTTGCATCCGCAGCTATCTTTCGTACCGACCGACGAGCTTGGTACGTCCCAGCACGTGATGCTCAAGCGCCACCAGCAGATCTTCCTTCGTCGCGCTCGCGGGAAGATCCAGCATGGCGTCAAGCGCATAGAGCCGGAAAACGTACCGATGCTCCGGTCCGCGCGGCGGGCATGGCCCGCTGTAGCCGATCTCGCCGAAGCTGTTCAGTCCTTGCCGCGTGCCGTCAGGCAATGTCTCCTGCTTCGCAACCCCCTCGGGCAGCTCAGTCACCGTCCCGGGGATGTTGTAGACCACCCAATGCACCCACGTCCCGACCGGCGCATCCGGATCATCCATGATGATCGCGAAACTCTCAGCCCGCACCGATGCGCCAGACCACTCCAGCGGCGGAGAGGCGTTTCGGCTGTCGCACGTGTAGCGCCGCGGCATGACTGTGTTGCTCTCGAACGCCGAGCTGAAGAGATGGAAATTCCCCTCCGCCTCATCGCCCATATCGAAGAGTGGCACGCCGTACTGCGCCATGGCCGCAGGCGCCAGCACCATCAGCCCCAGCACAATCGCTGGTATCATCCGCCAGATGCCTCGACGATACCATGTCATCGCATCACCCTCCGGCTGCAGCCGCCACCAAACTGTCGCCCTCGATCTCCACCATCCCCTTCCACACACTGAACGCCTCGATCGTCAGCGAACGCCCGACCATCGCATCGGTCGCCGTCAGCTTCGGCTCCACCACCACACCGGTACCATCGCGTATCCACCGCGCCACCGGCTCGGCAACGTGCGGCGTGACGACGTTGGACGATTGCCAGAAGAGCGGGATCTGACGACGAATCCGCGTCATGCGGAACCAACGGCTCCAACGCGGATCCTGCGCCGCCCGGTAGCGGAACCACTCGTTGACCAGTCGTGCCTGTTCGATGCAGACGCGACGCTGCCCGGGCTCGATCATCGTTTCAACGTAATCCGCTCCTTCGGCGAAGAACCCGGCAGCGATGGCACTAGCCACCTCCTGCAGCTCCTCGTGATCGCTCCCGGCACTGCCGGCGATCGGCGCCCACAACGCCAGCAGCTGCATCGTCAATCGCTGCGCACTCGCCCCCTCCTGTGCGCGCCGCTCCGGCGCCTGTACCACCGCGCCGAATGCCCCATCGATGCTCAGCGAGCCGGATACCGACGGCGTCTCGGTCGCCAGACGAAACTGCGCAGCCACGCGATACACACCGTCAGACGGAACTTCAAACGACAGTGTCGGCTCCCCGAGCGACGTTAGCCACACCAGCACTCCGCCATCGGCGAGCGGCGTTGTACGCCCAGCCAGCCGCCACTCACGCTCAGCCACCACCGCATCGCCCGCCCCATCGCGCATCAGCCGTACCGCCACCGACAGTTCCGGCATCGCGCTCCAGTTTGTTGAAGCCGCGCCGACCGCCACCCCGCGCAGCGACAGCTCGTAGCGACCCGCGGCCAGCCGATACCGATCGTCCAGCGTTGATACCGACTCCCCGCGCGACGCCCCATCCTCCGCCGACAACGCCAGCGTCACGCGCGCCCAATGCACGCCACCGCGTCGCTCGATCCGCCCCAACGAGCCGCTCTCATCAAGCACCGATAACGCTTCCAGCTCGCCGGTGCCGCTGACAGTCTTCCGCACGCCCGCTTGCTCGACGATCGCCAACGTCTCCCCGGTTGGCCGTCGGGTCATCGACGATACGCCCGTGCACCCGCACATCGCCACGACCGACGCCAACACCCACCGCCACCGCCTGCTCATCATCACGTTCGCTGCTCCATCGTTTGCACCAACTCCTCCAGGATCAACGGGACATCCTCCACGCGCACATGCGCGTACCATCGGCCACTCGGATAGACCAGCACATTCGGCCCCTCGGCGCAGACATCAAGGCATCCGGCTCGACTCACCCGGATACGCCCCTGCAGCCGCCGCTCCTTCACAGCGCTCTTGAGCGCCTCGCGGATCGAACCGCCGCCCTGAGGGCCGCAGCAAACCCCGTCCTCGCGCTCATGCTCGCAGACGAACACGTACCGCTCAAACTTCGGTGTACGAACGTCCATCGGAACCCCCGAGAACCCGCGTCGAAGACCTGTGTACTGTGCTAAGTGTAAAGTGTCATGGGAAACGCGCAGGCCCACTCCTCTTTACACTTTACACGCTACTCCCTGCTGAACACACTATACTGCATCGGTCGATGCTGCTGGTTCCATGTTGCCAACGTCGATGCTTCACGCTCCCTCAAGGAGATCTCATCAACTCCGGCAGCCGAGCCACAAACTGCGACCGCGGTAACACCTCGTCACATCCGGCAGCCAGCGCCTGTTCAGCCAGCTCGCGTTGCGCGTGCGAGCAATAGCCGACAATCGGCACTCCAGATAGCGCAGCGCGCAACCGACGCACCACCGCCAACGGCTCGTCGCCGGCACCGTTCAAATCCACTAGGCACCGGCTGATCCGCTGCTCACCGCCCGTCCCACCAGGCAGCGATTCCTCTCCCCGCTGCACCGTCGCCTCCACACCGATGGCTCGAGCGACGACAGCAATCCGCTCCCCAAAGATCAGATCGTCCGTTACCGCCAGGATCATCGCGCCACATCCTCAGCCGATGACGCCGACGCTTCCTGTGATCCGACCAGTGTGCCCTTCAGCAACCCAACGCCGCTCTGCATCGTCTGGTACACGCTCCGCTCGATCTCACCAAGATCGATACCCATATCCGGCACCTGCCCCAGCGCCGACTTCGACATCACCTTGAGGATCAGGAGCCCGATGATCGTCTTCCGATCCGTCACCCGATCAAACGGCTCTTCCTGAATGCCGATCTCATATGTCGTCACCGTTGGCGCCGAACCGCCACCAGCGTAGTCATGGAGCGTCACCGTCCCGATCGACAGCACCATCCGATCGATCAGAAACCACTCCGCCGCGCGAGGCAGCGATGAGCCGCCCTGCGGAGGCGTCACCCGCTCCTGCAGATACTGCAGATTTGTCCGACCTTGCTCATTGCGAACCACGCCGATCCGATCAATGCGCAACACGGCCCGTCGCACGTGAAACCGCCCCTGTAACAACGCCTGAAAGTCGTACGTGACGTCGACTTCCGGGATCTCGGCCAGTACCTCACGGTGAAACTCCGGCGGATTGAACACACGCAATCCCCTGATCCGCAGCCGCTGATTGACCAACCCCATATCGAGCGATCGGAACTCCACCGGCATTCCGGCGATCGAACGCACGCTCGCACGCACCGCCAGCGTGGCCAGCGCGTTGCGCCCCAGCACGACGATCAGCGCGATGAGCGCCAGCATTAGCAATACCCTGGTGCGCAGCCGTAAGCCACTACGGTGCCGCGTCACCAGCACATCAGCGCCCGGCACTCTATCGAGTGACACCGAGACATTCCCCCAGATTCCTCTCGAGGTGCTCCGCCGCGCTTTTGGGCGGAACATACAGTGACCCAATCGTCCACAGTCCACCGTCCACCGTCCACGGTGAGAACCACTTCTACAACCGCGCTCCTTGGATGGTGAGGCAATATCCTTGCACGCTACTCACGCTTCCCATGTCTTGCGCTTCAGAACATACCGCCACATGCCAACGGACGGCGCATACCGTTGCCATTCTAACGGAATCGCCCGGGGACCACCATCCCGAGAATAGGTCCATTTGCCGGGTGGCGCCGAAGGGGAGGCTCTCCGCCGTCCGGAGTGGCGTGGGGCCCCAGCTCCACACCACATCGCAACCCCAGCGTCTTGATTACTGCGTGTATGCCTCGAACGCCGGAGTCCCAGCGCAGGGCGATGGCTGGGGAGACGCCGCGAGGACGGCGGAGTCCCGACGGCGACAGGCCCTGGCAAATGGACCCACTGCACAACATCCAGCGAATCATGTCTGCCAGCACACCCCCCATTAGCTACGGCTGACGTTGAGGATCTTCACGGTATAGCCGCCGCGCGGGAGCGTGATCGCCACTTGCTCGCCGACTTTGTGGCCGAGGAGCGCCTTGCCGATGGGGGACTGGACGGAGATCCGGCCCTGCGAGGGATTCGCCTCGTCCGGACCGACCAGCGTGTAGGTCGATTTCTCCTTGCTGTCGATATCCTGCATCGCCACCGTGGCGCCGATCCGGATCGTGTCGGTCTCAACCTCAATGTGGTCGAGGAGCTGCACATCGGCCAGCTTGTTCTCCCACTCCGCCATTCGGCTGACGATCTGCGCCAGCTTCTCGCGAGCGGCGTGGTACTCAGCATTCTCCCGCAAATCACCGAGCTCCCGCGCCTTCCCCACCTCTTCCGACAGCTTCCGGCGCTGCACCTGCATCTGTGCCAGTTCCTGGCGCATCTTCTCGTACCCATCACGCGTCAAATACGTCGGCGACATACACACCTCCTACTGATGGTCGTGGTGAGGCGGGCGTGGAGAAACGGGCGCGGGGGATCGGTCGTGGTGACACAGGCGTGGATACCTCTGCTCCATCACGCCCGCCCCATCACGACGCCTTACCACGACCGCTTCACCACATCCGCTCTCTCACGTTTGCTTCTTCACGCCGTTTCATCACGCCAGCTTCTTCACGACCGCTCTCAATCCTCCAGCGCCACACCATGCCGCACCGAACTCTCCGCGATCGTCTGCGGCACCACAAACTGCTGCAAGTAGTCGGGCCCCCCGGCCTTCGAGCCGATACCTGAGAGCCGGAAGCCTCCGAACGGCTGCCGCGCGACCGCTGCGCCGGTAATCTTCCGGTTGATGTACAGATTGCCGACGGCAAACTCCTCCCGCGCCTGCTCGATGTGCCGCGGATGACGCGAGAAGATGCCACCTGTCAGGGCGTACGCGGTGCCGTTGGCAATGCGGATCGCTCCCTCAAACCGCTCCGCCGGCATCACCGATAGCACCGGCCCGAAAATCTCCTCCTGCGCCAGCGGACTGCCGGGCTCCACATCGGCGAAGAGCGCCAGCCCCACGAAGTATCCGCGCTCGGCTAGCTCCCCCACCTCTCCGCGATAGAGCACACGTCCACTGCGCGAACCATCCTCAATATACCGCAGGACGCGCCGCTGCGCCGCTTCATCGATCAACGGCCCCACCACGCACCGCGGATCCTGCGGATCGGCCACCACCACGCTGCGCACCGCCTCCTCCAGACGCCGCAGCAACGGCTCGTACACGTCGCGCACGGCGATCACGCGCGAACAGGCCGAACATTTCTGCCCGGAGTAGCCGAACGCCGACGCGACGATCGCCTTCACCGCATCATCGAGATCGGCGTCATCGTCCACGATGATCGCGTTCTTCCCGCCCATCTCGGCGATCACACGTTTGACATGATGCTGCCCCGGTGTGGCCGCGGCAGCCGTGTTGACCGCCAACCCCGCCTCGCGCGAACCGGTGAAGGCGATCGTCGCCACCGCCGGATGCCGCACCAACGCCATCCCGATCGTTTCCCCGGGCCCCGGCAGATACTGCAGCGCGCCTGCCGGTATCCCCGCCCGATGCATCAACGATACCCACCGCGACGCCAGCACCGACGCCTGCGCCGCTGGCTTGGCGATCACCGTGTTGCCGGTAACAAGCGCCGCCGATGCCATGCCGCACAGGAGCGCCACCGGGAAGTTCCACGGAGAGATGACGACGGTGACGCCACGCGGCAGGTAGCGGTAGGTGTTGTGCTCACCGGGGGCGTTGAGCATCGGTTGCCCGACTGCCAGACGCCGCGCCTCGGCTGCGTAGTATCGCAGGAAATCGATCGCCTCGGTGATATCGGCATCCGCTTCGCGCCAATTCTTGCCGACCTCAAATGTCTCCCACGCGATCAGATCGAACCGCTCGCGCGCCACCAGCTCCGCCGCCCGCTCCAACGCCCGCGCCCGCTCCTCGGCCGGTCGACGCGCCCAGTCACGCTGCGCGCGCAAACAAGCCGCGAGCGCCAGATCGGCCTCGCGCTCCGTGGCGGAGGCGACATGCCCGACCACCTCCTGTCGCCGCGCCGGATTGACCGACACACGCTGCTGCCCCGTTGTCACGTCGACGCCGTCGATCCGCAACGGATACGTCTGCCCCAGCAACCGACGCACCCGCTCCATCGCCTGTCCGATCTGATGCCGGGCCTCCTCGTGCGACCAGTCGACCATCGGCTCATTCCTGAATTCCGTCGTTCGTCGTTCGTCGTTCGTCGTTCGTGATGAAACAACTTCCAAAGATTTATACGCTTCACGCTTCACGCGCAACGCTTCACGTTCCTGCAACAAAACTGGCGGGCGCAACGCTTCGTCCTCAGACAGCGATGGCTGCAGATCCAGCCGTAGGAACGACTCGTTCGACGTGTTCTCGATGATGCGACGCACCAGATACGCCATGCCGGGGATCAGCGGGCCGTACGGCGTATACACGCGCACCGGCCACCCCGCTTCGACAACCGCCGACTTGAGCGCATCGGCCATGCCGTAGAGCATCTGAAACTCCACGCGGTCGCGCGGCACGCCGAGCGCCGCGACCAGTGCCATCGCCTGCGCGATGCTGCGGACGTTGTGACTGCCGATCGCTGTCCGCACGAGTTGATGCTGTTCCAACAGCAACCGGCTGACCCGCTCGAAACTGACATCAGTCTGCGCCTTCTCGGTGAAGACCGGCACGGGCCAATGGTTCGTCCCAGCGATGAGCTGCTCCGTATCCCAGTACGCTCCGCGCACCAGCCGGATCGTCAACGTCTTGCCGCGCTCCTTCAGCCAATCCAGGAGCGCCCTTGTCACCGGCTCCGCATCAACGAGATATGCCTGGATGACCACGCCCAGATGCGCGTATCCCTCCAGCCACGGCGCCGTCAGCAGCCGCTTCACCACTTCCAGCGTCAGATCGCGGAAGACATACTGCTCCATATCAAGATTGATCGCGGCGCCGCGGTCGCGCGCCCGCTCCAAGACCGGCCGCAGCCGCTCGACCACCTCATCGACGCTCGCCTCCAATGCCATCGGATCGCATCGCGAAGACAGCGCTGATGGCTTGACGGAGAGATTGACGGCGGGCGATATCCCGTCGCCAGTCGCTGCCGGAGCGGCGCCGCGCCCCGACAGCAGATCGAGCACCGCCAGATACCGATCCCGGTAGCGATCGGCCTCGATATCGCTGGTCGTCGCCTCGCCCAGCAGATCGAGCGTGTACCCCATCCCTTGCGCCCGCAGTCGCGCGATCGCCTCCAACACCTCTTGCTCCGTCTCACCGGCGATGAACTGCCGCGCCACCTGCGACACCATGAGCCGCACGGTCGCGGCAGCCGCCGGCGCCGTCACCAGCGAGGGCCGGGCCAACGCCACCCCAATCCGCAATGGCATCGGCAACCGCGTATCCGGCGTTGGGAACGACCCGCGCAGATGCTCGACCACCGACCGCGACGACCGCAAGCTCGGTAACGCATCCACAAACCGCAGCACCCGCGCCTTGACCTGCGGATCGCCGAGGCACCACCGCATCATCTGTCGTGCCCAGAGATTCTGCTGCGAGAGATGCGCCCCGTGCCGATGTGCCAGCCGGAGTAGCTCCCGCCCGATCCGCTGTATCTCCTGTTCGATCTGCTGATCAGTTATTGCCATATCGCTTCACCGCAGGTAGACGGACTCTGTCGCACAACCGATTCCCCGACCATCCTTACCGTTTCAACCCAATCACCCAATGGGGTCAGGCACCTGACGCAAGACACCGACAGTGCGCTAATGGTGCCAGACCCCGCGGTGCAGCGAAGCGACCTATTGCGGCTAATCGTTTCATCCCAGTCAACCAACGGGGTCAGACCTCTCACGTGATCTTGGCTTCTCAGCATGAGGTCAGACCCCATGCGGCAGCAATCCAGTCTTCGCACCTGCTTCTCCACGCCCGCCTCATCACAACGGTTTATCACGCCTGCCTTCGTGTCCCTTACCCCTCAAGTATACCGAGCCCTCGATCGCTTTGGTATAATCCTTCCACGATGACATCCGCACCAACTACCGCCACGAGTGAGATCGTCGAAGTCAAAGGACATATCATCGACTCACTCATTCTGCCAAAAATCCTGGATCAGATTATCGATGCCAACGGCAGTTTCGAGATCCTCGATATCACGATCGGCAAGCGCAAGAGCGACGCCAGCCGCGCACGACTCAAAATCACCGCCGCAAACCCAACGCGTCTGCGGCAGATTCTCCGACGGATCAGCGCGTTGGGCGCCACACCGGTTGATGCCGTGGACGTCACCCTGCGTCGCGCGACGAAGCCGGGCGTCTTCCCCGAGGGCTTCTACAGCACCACCAACCTCCCGACCCAGATCCGCTACCGGGCGCGTTGGCGGGCGGTCGAGCGGATCGAGATGGACTGTGGCATCGTGGTGGAGCCGCGCAGTGGAAGAGCTGTCTGCACGCCGATGCACCGGATCCGGCGCGGCAACCTCGTCGTCTGCGGTGGCGCCGGCGTCAAAGTCACGCCGCTGGAGCGATCGCGTCAGCGGGAAATCTTCCAATTCATGTCGAGCACCGTCTCCTCGGAGAAGCCGAAAGGCCGGATCATCGCCGAGCTGGCGGAGGAGATGCGGCGGATCAAGCGCGACGGACGGAAGATCCTGGTCGTCGCCGGACCGGCCGTCGTCCACACCGGCGCGGCGCCATACCTCGCACAGATCATCAAGGCCGGCTACGTGGATGTCCTCTTCGCAGGCAACGGTCTCGCCACACACGACCTGGAGCTGAATCTCTACGGCACCTCACTCGGCGCCAAGCTTGATGCCAGCGAACGCTCCGAAGCCGGGCACGACCACCACCTGCGAACGATCAACGCGATCCGTGCGGTCGGCGGCATCCGGCAGGCGGTGCGCCGCGGCCTGGTGAAGCACGGCATCATGCACGCCTGCGTCAAACGCAATATCCCATTCGTCCTCTGTGGCTCGATCCGCGACGACGGCCCGCTGCCCGATGTCATCACTGACGTGGTCGCCGCGCAGGATGCCATGCGCCGCCACATCCCCGGCCTCGGACTGGCGCTGATGGTCGCCTCGACGCTCCACACGATCGCCACCGGCAACATCCTCCCAGCCACCGTCAAGACCGTCTGCGTCGATATCAACCCGGCCGTCGTCACCAAGGTCGCCGACCGCGGTTCGTTCCAGATCGTCGGGCTCGTCACCGACAGCGAGTCATTCCTCCGCGAACTCGCCCGCTGTTTGAGACCGTGATTCGTCCACCGTCCACCGTCCACCGAAGATCAGTCGCAGGTCGCAGGTCGCAGGTCGTACGACATGCGACACACGACGTACGACGGGTATTGATGTGCCGACCGACGCACTACCGAATCGCATACGAGATCAACCCGTGGATGCGCCGACGTCGCCCAGTACAACACCACACGGCGCAAGCGCAGTGGCGTTCGCTCCATACCGTGCTGACGGAGCAACTCGGTCTCGATGTCTCGCTGATCCGCCCCGTGACAGGGCTGCCGGATCTGGTCTTCACGGCCAACGCCGGACTGGTCGTCGGCCGCACCGTCATCCGCAGCAACTTCCGGCATCGCCAGCGCCAGGGTGAGGAACCGGTATTCGAACGCTGGTTCCGGCGGCATGGCTACCGCGTCGCGACCCTGCCGCCGCGCCAGTACTTTGAAGGGGAAGGTGATGCGCTATTCCTTGGCGAGACACTCTTCTTCGGATTCCGCTTCCGGTCTGAGATCGCGGCACACGAAACGATCGCGCGGCTGCTGGGAGCGCGCGTCCTGTCGCTGGAGCTAGCCGACCGGCGCTTCTACCACCTCGATACCTGCTTCGCTCCGCTTGACCGGCAAACGGCGCTCTACTACCCCGGCGCGTTTGACACTTACGGGCGCCGTGTCATCCGCCGCTTTATCCCACGACCGATCGCCGTCTCCGAAACTGACGCGCTCCGCTTCGTCTGCAACACCGTCGTTTCCGGCCGACGCCTCGTCATGCCAACGGGCGTCTCCGCGCCGCTGCGCCGCACGCTCACACAACTCGACTACCAACTCTTCGAGGTCGAGCTAGGCGAGTTCATCAAAGCCGGCGGCGCCGCGAAATGCCTCGTGCTGTACCTCTAAGAACCAGCGGTGAGCGGTGACTGGGAAAGGCGACATTCGACCTATGACTAGAAGATTGAACGACCTAAGTATTTGGTCAAAGGTCAAAAGTCGAAGGTCAAAGGTCGCCCTCACCTGTCGTGGACGAATGAACAAGCGATGGTGCGCTACGGCTTCGGCGGAGTGCCCTTGAGCGAATCGATCACGGAGTTAAGCGACTCGACTCGAGCCACCAGCTCCTGCTTATCCTTCGTCAACACACCCACTTGATTCTGCAACGTCTCGACTTGCTTCTTCAGATGATCCCGATCCTCGGTCGCCGACTTCTTCTCGGCCGCCAGCTTCTCAACCTTCTCCTCTAATGCTCCCTTCGAATTCGTGGCGCCAGCCAGCTCCTCCTCGAGCTTCGTCACCTTCGTCTTCAGCTCATCCCGCTCCGCCGTCACGCGACGATTCTCGCTGATCAACGCATCCCGCTCCCGCGTCGCATCAACATACATCTCCTTCGGAATGCCACACGCGGAGAGCAGAATGCAGAAAGCAGTAGGCAGTAGGCAGCAGAAGCTAAAATGCTGAGGCGCTTTCCGTCTGACACTGGCTCCTCCCCCCTGTTGGCTGCTGCCTTCTGCTTTCTGCCTTCTGTCCTCTGCCTTCTGCTTTCTGCTTTCTGCTTTCTGATGTGTCATCGCTTCTCCTCCAACACTCGCTTCGCTTCCTCAACGACTGACCGCTCCGTGGCAAATGCGATCTTCCGCAACGCCCCACGGATCGAAAGCCATCGCACTTCTTCCGCCTCATCGTCGTGATCGTCGGTGTCGCCATCCACCCACCGCATCAGATAAAAGGTCACGCGCTTATCCACCCGCTCGCCACCCCGCGTAAACTGATACTTCGTCGTCACCAGCAGTCGCTCGATCGCACCGTTGAGCCCCGTTTCCTCCCGCACCTCGCGCAACGCCGTCCGCCGCGGCACCTCTCGCGCTTCCGGCTTCCCCTTCGGCAAGCACCACCCGCGCCCTCGACGGAAAATCACCGCGATCTTCGCCGAGCCCTTCCCGTTCCGCCGATACAGCACACCGCCCGCTGCCCTCTCTCGCCTAGCAGTCATCGATGGCAGCCCACACAAATCGTCCACCGTCCACGGTCGATAGTCCATAGTGAACGTTGCTGAAGACCTTGGACTGTGGACTGTGGACTGTGGACGCCTTGCACTCCCTGCCCGCGCTCACTTCCTCAGTCTCCGCCCCAGCTTCTCTTCGATCGACCGCACCTTCTTGTCGATCCGCCCCTTGCCCTTGTGATCCTTCCGATCATCAACGCTGACATGCAGCCAGACGCGATCGACATCCTTGAGCACCACCTGATGACACCGCTTGATGAGCCCGAAGACTTGCTCCCAACTCCCCTCCACCACCGTGCCCATCGATCCGACACGATAGTCGAGCCCGCTCTTCGCCACCAAGTCCGCCACCTTCACCAAATAGCGGCTCACACTCGTTCCCGCTCCGATGGGGATCACGCCAAACTCGGCAACCATTGCTCACCTCCGTTAACTACGGGCGTGGTGGGGCAGACGTGGAAAAGCAGACGTGATGAGGCAGACGTGATAGAGCAGACGCAAAAGAAAGAGCCGTCGACATTTTCCAATCACCTCACCACGCCCGCCTTACCACGTCGTTTTATCACGCCCGTTTCTCCACGCCCGCATTATCGCGCCGGTCCATCACGCCCGTCTCTTCACGCCGTCTCATCGCGCCCGCTTCTCCACGTCCGAATCACCACGTCTGCCTCTTCACGCCCGCTCTTCCGCGCCTGCTTCACACATCAATCCACCGATCATGCCGGATATAGTACAACGCGGTGCGGACGGGACGCTGCATAATCGCCTCGACCGCATGCCGATAGTATGTCAGCTGCGCCGTATAGCCGGAAAGATCCTCCTCGATCGTCCGATCGGTCTTGTAATCGACGATGTACAGCGTGCCGTCCTCCTCGAACATGAGGTCGATCCGCCCGTCAGCCACCACACCTGACGGCTCACGATGCAGCACCGGCACCTCGCGCTCCAGGCGCGTCGCGCGTCGCAGCCGATGGGCAAAAGGCGACGCTAGAAACTGTTCGACGAGCCGATGACTTCCCTCCAGCAACCTCCGCCGATCGTCCGGCGACAAGTCGGCCTCCGCCTCACCGCGCGCCGCCAGCCACCGCTCCCATCCCTCCGGCCGTGCAAAGTCGAGATACTGTAGCGTCTCGTGCACCAGGATACCCGTCCGCCGCGCGATTTCGGCGTCGACCCACGGTGAAGAACCGTCGGATGTCGCAGGTCGCATGTCGCACAATTCGTCACGGCGTCCATGGTCAGAACATGGTTTTACCGTGGACTGTGGACTGTGGACTGTGGACGCTCCTTTAGCTAAAGCCGTCACCGGCGCGATGCGGCTGCGCGTCACATCGAACGCGCGCGCGCACTCTTCGGCGCGTGCCGCAGCCACCGCCTCCATCGCCTCGAACGCCGCTGCATCCGGCTCCACAGCCAGCAGCTGCTCCACCGTCATCGGCCGCGCGCGCACCGGCGTCTCCACCTCAGCCACTCGCGCCACCATCACCCGCGCCTCGTCACGCCGCCACTCCCCCGCCGCCAGCTCCTTCCACTCCACCTCCATCGCCTCACCCAGCCACCGGAGGAACGACTCGTCCTTGCGCATCGTCAGCCCACCGGAGATCATCACGCACTCGCGCGCCCGCGTCAACGCCACATACAACAGCCGCCGCTCCTCCGCCAACGCCTGCTTCTGCGCCATATCGGCGAGCCCCATCTTCCACGAGATCGTGCGAAAACCGGCGGCGTTCACCCCCCAGCGACCGTTGCCACGATCGACCGCCACCTCTGCGCCACGCCCGTTGCGCGACAAACCTCGCTGCGCGTCCGGCACGACCACGACATCAAACTCCAGCCCCTTCGCCTTGTGGATCGTCATGATCCGGACGGCATTCGTTCCTTCCTCGGCGAGCGGCGAATCCCCCTCGCGGTCATGGCTCGTCACCAGCTCCGACAACACCGCGATCCACCGCTTCAGACCCAAGCTCCCGTCAGCATCGAGCCGCGCCGCCGTCTTGATAAGCTTGCGGATGTTCGCCACCTGCTGCTCGCCCTCCGACATCGACGCCAGGACCTGCAGCCACGACGTGCGCGCCACGATCTCCTCCATCAGCTCCACCACGCGCCGATGATGACGCACCGCCGCCAATTCCCGCAGCAGCCCATACGCCACATCGAGCATCGCCCGGCACGCCAGCCCCTCCGGCACCGGACGATCGTAACGCAACGCTCCCGCCCCTGCCGCCTCGAGAATCTGCCGATCGTCCATTCCGATGATCGGCGACCGCAACACACCGACCAAACTCAACCGATCCTCGGCGTTGTCGAGCACGCGCAGCAGATTCAGGAGATCCGTCACCTCCTGCCGGCTGTAGTATCCGCGCCCGCCGAGCACCAGATACGGAATCCCCGCCGCCCGCATCGCCTCCTCGTACACGCCGAGATCGCTCAGCGACCGGAAGAGCATCGCGATCTTCCCATACGACGTCTCGCCGCCGCCCGGCAACCCCTCCCGCACCAACCGCTCGATCCGTTGCGCCAACGCCGTCGCCTCGATCCGCCGCGACTGACTCGCCGACAACGACTCCTCGTCCTCCCCGTCGCCCTCCGGCGCATCGATCAGCAGCAGCTCCACACGCGGCGCCTCACCCGCTGACGGCCGCTCCGGCTCCAGCGCCAAGTACGGCGGCTGATACGGCACCTCCTCCACGATCAACCGACGGAAACTGTCATTCACGAAGCGGACGATCTGCGCGTCGCTCCGATAGTTGCGATCCAACGTCAACGCCCGCGCCCCCTGCTCCCCCACCATCGCCACCACCTGCTCATAGATCGCCAAGTCCGCCTTCCGCCACCCATAGATCGACTGCTTCGGATCCCCCACGATAAACAACTTCCCTGGCGCGAGCATCATCCCCCGCCAATCAACATCCTGGCGCTTGGCAGACAACACCGAATCCTGATCCCCCCGACGGGTGGCGTGAGCCGGGGGCCCCCCGCGCCCGCCCGCAGCGTCCCCTGTCACCTCTGACTCCACCCCACGGTCTGCGAGCGATGCGGGGCGATCGGGGTATGGCGAGGACGGACGTGGGGGTGGGCGAACGCCAGGCCCCGTCGGGGGAGCCGCAGCCAGTATCGCGCCCGCAGGCGGCAGGCCCTGCCAAACTGCCCTGTCGTGATTTGAATCATGTGGAGAAGCTTGAGTCGGCTCCGCCCGCGCCGCGTGGACGGCAGCAGTGACTTGCTCCGCCAGGTACAACACAATCTCCGCCTGCACCGGATCCGTATCCTGAAACTCATCCACCAACAAATACCGAAACTGCTCCTGACATCGCCGCCGCACATCCCCCCGATCCCGCAACACATCCCGCAGCCGCAGCAGCAAATCATCGAAGTCCAGCACCCCATCCGACCGCTTCGCCTGCGCGCAATAGTCGAGAAACCCCTCCAGCTTCCCGATCACCGCCACCGTCCGCCGATGCAACAACGCATGCTCCGCCCAATCCCGCGCATCATTCATCAACACCACCAACCGATCAAACGCCTCCCGCCCGCGGATGAACGCCTCCTCCGACTCCCACCGCCCCTTCCACGCCTTCCCCACCGCCTTCCGCTGCGTCTCCAACCCCACACACCATTCAAGCAGCTGGCGAACGCACTCGTCGTGGTGAGAAACGTTCTGATGTTCTCGCAGTGTGGCGGGTGGCACCGGAGGGGAGGCCTCCGCCGCCCGGAGCGGCGCGGGGCCCCGGCCGGTGCTTCCCTCCGTCACCACACCAACGTCTGGAGACTGCGTGGATGCCTCGGTCGTTGGGGCGCCCGCGGAGGGTGCGGCCGGGGTGCGCCGCGAGGACGGCGGAGCGCCCGCAGGTGCCAGGCCCTGCCAAACTGCCCTGTCGTGATTTGAATCATGTGGAGAAACTTGATCCGTTCCATCATCCACTACACCACCAACCGCACCAATCTGTTCCGCCAACTCCAGAAACCGCTTCGCCAACCCCATCAACTCCGGCGCCCTCTTCCCCATCGGATCCTCATCCGTCCGCTGACACCCAATCAACGCCACCCGCAACTCCTCCACCGCCGCCCGCACCCCCGGCACCATCAGCATGATCGGCTCCAACTCCCCACCCACCGATAACGCCCGATCCCCCACCACCTCCCGATGCCGGTACAGCAGCAGCGCCAGCTCCCTCACCGCCCAGAGCGAATGCGCCCGCAGAATCTCCCGCCACGCTTCGTCCGATCCCGACAGCTCCTGCGCCGTCCACTCCCTCCACATCCGCTCAAACCGCACGATACTCTGCTGCTCATCCTCGACCACCGCCCCCGGATCGATCCCCGCCTCCACCGGATGCTCCCGCAGCAGCCCCGCCGCAAAACCATGGATCGTGTTGATCGGCGCCTTGTCGAGATCCTCGATCGCCTGCGCCCACCGCCCCCGCTCTCCCTCGGCAGACTCGCGCAGCACCGCATCGAGCCGATCCCGCAGCCGCATCCGAATCTCCGCTGCCGCCTTCTCCGTGAACGTGATCGCTACGATCTGCTCCACCGACGCCCGCTCATGCCGCAGCAGCGCCACATACCGCTCGATCAGCAACGACGTCTTCCCCGTCCCCGCCCCCGCCGTCACGATCAGGTGCCGCTCAAACTCCGTGCTCACAACGGAGTGAACGTCCACCGCTCCACCGCGCGCTTGCGTCTCCGAATTTTGCTTATCGCTTTTTGCTCGAGTCATATCTCACAACCTTGTGACAAGTGACGGGGGACGCAGCAGCCGGCCATCCCACTCGGGGACCCAGTAGTCCGCCGAGACAGTCGGGAACATGAGCGCCACCCAAGACAACTGGGGACACAACGAAATACCCGATGCCAACAGATGAGCAATCCGAACCCCTCACCGCTTGGTATGCTCCAGTTTCCACTGGAAGTAACGCCCGATCTCAGAACCGTTGGGATGACCGCTGTAACCGCAAATCTTCTCCCACGTCAGCCAGCGAACCCTTACAGATGATGCGCCATCCTTCAAAGGTACCGGCTCCAACCCTACACCCAACACCAAAAAATTGCTTGTACCGTAGACTCTCGAACCATACTTGGCTAAGAACTCGCATCGAAGCTGAATCTGATCCTTGTCCTTGAGCTTTCCCTGTCTTCCGGCAACGGAAGATCGCCACTTCGCCTCAACGAGAACGACGCCTTGGTCGCCCTGCACAATCACATCAATCTCAGGCCCTCCAGACACAAGCGTATCCGGATGAGGAATGCGACGCCACAACTCCATGACGCAACCCCGATTCCTCCAAGGAAGCTCCGTCTGCTCCAGCAACCAATTCGAGAAGCGCACCTGATGATCTTCCGGAGAGCAAGCCATGGTGCCGAACACGCTCCATGTGATCGCATCCTCGCTATGAAGTGATTGAAGATCACAATAATAGCCCAATCGACGAGTTATAACTGTCTGGACACTCGGATCAAATGAGTTGACTTGCCTGCTCTGATAAAGCTTCTGAGCAACAGAGGGGGACGGCCATAGCCTGTTATCACCATGTATTAGATTGTCGGAGAAATCCTCCAACGCTAAGACGCCACCCAGACTGCGGGCCACCTTCACTTGCCGACCGTTCCAATCTGGAATCACGTTTTGCATATGCCTTCCTCCATCCTTCACCCCCGTCCTGCCACACGAAGCGCCTTCCTATCTCACTCACTTCGGCTCTTGTTCGAGCGAAGAGGCCGCAGGCCGACGAGTCGAGAACCTACAACAAATGCTATTGTGGTAACTTCTCGACTCCGTCCGCCAAAGAGCGATGGCGGACTCCGCTCGAAGAAGAACCGCGAGCCAGCATAGAAAATGGGGACAGTCCCCGTTTTCGTCCCTTGTCCCCAAGTTGTCCGGCCAACAGTCGTGTCCCCACGTCACGTCGCCGACGGTCACGTCCCCTCTTTCAACGCCACGTACCATGCCGCGTCCTTATCGGTCATCTTCCGCTCGAGGCGGGAGACGGGCGACTTGCGGCAGACGGCGCGGAAGTCGCAGAAGCGGCAGTGTTCGGGGCGCGGATACGGGAAGAAGATGCCGCGGCTGATTGCCTGGGCGTAGTCGCGCATCGCTGCGAGGACGGCGAGCTTGCTCGCTTCCCAATCCTGCCGGTTCAGCTTCTTCCGTCCCTTGCGGTCGCCGATGAACCAGAGGGTCGACTCGCTGACGGCGTAGTCCTTGAGCAACAGATCTTCGACGGCCATCAGGTAGATCGGTAGCTGGAACTGTTCGCCGGTGTCGAGGCGCGACGACTTCGGCTTGCCCGACTTGTAGTCGAAGATACGCGCCTGATGCTCGGCGGCGTTGATGTCGATGCGGTCGATGCGCCCGCCGAACCGAAGCGTCAACTGCTCACCCAACAATACCTCCAGCGGCCGCTCGGTCGAGATCGTCTGATCGGCATCCTCCGGCACCGGACGCCCGAACGACGCCTCGAAGTACGCCGGAGCGAAGCCGTCCGTCGAATCGAACTCCGCATCGAAGAGCGTTTCCAAGTTTGCCAGCATCGCCTCCTGCTCCAGCTCCCACAAGAGCGGCAGGCCGATCGGATGCTCGCGCTCAAACGTGACGCACTCCTCCTGCACGATCCGGCGCAGCCGCGCCAGCGCCTCGTCACGATGCAGCTCGCGTAGCGGCAGCCGCCCCTCATCGCGCAGCTCCGTGAAGAAGCGGAAGAGAGCGTTGTGATAGAGCGTGCCGATGAAGCGGCGCTCCAGCTCCGCCACCGGCTCTGCCAGCGGCTCGAGCTTCAGCACGTGCTTGGCGAAGTAGAGAAACGGGCAGCGGCCGTAGTCCTCCATGCGCGTCGGGCTAAGCAGCCGATTGGTGATCGAGAGTGACGAGCCCTCGGGCTGTGGATCGAGCCGCATGACGCCATCGTGCTCGTCGAGCCCGCGGAAGAGCCAGCGCCGCTCTTCGCCCCGCAGCGCCATCGGCAGGAGCGGCCGCCGCGGATCGCGCAGTACCGCTGCCGCCAACGCCAACCGCTCCCTCGGCTGGAGCGCAGCAGCGCCTGGTGAGGCTTCCTCGTCAAGCCGAAGCCGGAACGCGCGCCGCAACGCCGCTGCATCTCGGTCGGACGGATCGAGCAGCTCACCGGGCAGCGCGCCCGCCACCTCGAGCCGCGACAACCCCACACGCTCGTAGCGGATACGCTCACCCAGCAGCCGCCGCACCTCGTAGAGGTAGTACGACATCACGCGATCTTTCCCCTCGTCATCCACCCGTTGATGCAACAGCGCGAGGCGACGCCGCGCCGCCCGTACCGTCAGATAGAAGAGAAACTTCTCCTCCTGATAGCCGCGGTCGCGCTTCGGCGGCAGCACCGTCTCGAGCCGCTCGCTCAGCTCCCGCCGCTCCCAGTCCATGAGAAACGGATCCTGCATGATGTGGCGCGGGAAACCATGCTCGACCATGCCAGCCAGGAACACGGTGTCGAACGACAGCCCGCGCGCCGCCATGACATCCGCCACAAGCACC
>Ga0247727_10004221_pt1 | contig 30714 bp, 23 predicted proteins | sample WisWelCaveWW1625_FD_202498 | JGI IMG/M metagenome (GOLD analysis project Ga0247727, IMG submission 202498) | Biofilm microbial communities from Wishing Well Cave, Virginia, United States - WW16-25 | ecosystem: Environmental > Aquatic > Deep subsurface > Groundwater > Cave microbial mat | place... | reverse complement strand
CTCGAAAAAGACCGCAAGCTGCGCTACCAGAGCGCCGCCGATTTGCGCGCCGATCTCGCGCGTCTGAAGCGCGACACCGATTCGAGCCGCTCCGTGGTGGCCAGCGCCCCGGCAAACTCGGATTCAAGAATCTCGACAGCCCCTGGAATGGTGGACGCAACTTCTGACTCTGTAATCGCAGCGGGCCTGGCGAAGCGCCACAAAAAGCCGTTGCTGGCCGCTGTGGGCGTCATTGCTGCTCTACTCGCCGTGGTTGGATACTCGACTTACCGTGTCTTCGCCCCCGCGTCCGGCGGCGCGCAGATTGATTCGATCGTTGTGCTTCCGTTTGAGAATGTGGGCGGCCATCCCGACACGGAATACTTGAGCGACGGTATCACCGAGAATCTGATTAACAGCCTTTCGCAAATTGCCAGGCTGCGCGTGGTGCCACGCACCACCGCCTTCCATTACAAGGGACAAAAGGCCGAGCCGGAAAAGATCGGAAAGGAGCTGAGCGTCCGGGCCATTGTGACGGGCAGGGTGACGCGGCGAGGCGATGCCTTCATCGTTGGAGTGGAGCTGATTGACGTGGACCGGCAATCGCAATTGTGGGGAGAGCAGTATTCGCAGAATTTGTCGGAAGTGCTCAGCGTGCAGGAAAAGATTTCCCGTGCGATCACCGAAAACCTAGGACTGCAGCTGAGCGGCAGCGAGCAGCAAAAGCTCTCCAAAAAACAGGCGAAAAACGCCGAAGCGTACGAGCTCTATCTCAAGGCCCGCTATCACTCCGCCAAACTTACCGAAGACGGGATCCAAAAAGGATTCGAATACTTGCGTCAGGCGGTCGAAAAGGATCCCACGTATGCGCTGGCGTACGCGGGCCTGGCGGACTCGTACCTGGACACCGTAGATCTTACTCTCTCACCACGCCAGGCCTGGCCGAAAGCGAAGGAATCGGCAGAGAGGGCGGTGCAGCTGGATCCTACCCTGGCCTCTGCGCGTGCAACGCTGGGTATAGTAAGGTTCCTGTACGAGTGGGATTGGGCCGGCGCGGAATCAGATCTTAAAGAGGCCATCCGGCTGCAGCCGGATCATGTGCGCGCGCATTCCATCTACAGCTGGTATCTGGTCTGCGTCGGTCGGAATTCCGAAGCCCGCGAGGAGGCAAGACGCGCGCAAAAAATTGACCCCCTCTCTGCGGAGGCCATTTCGTGGGGCGGAGTCGTTTCCTATTATGCCCGGCAGTATGATGAGGCGATTGAGCTGCAGAAAAAAGCCCTCGAAATCGACCCCAGCTACTGGATTGCGCATTACACGCTGGGATGGATCTACCTGCAAAAAGGGCAAACGCGCGAGGCGATTGCGGCGTTCCAGAAGGCCGCGGAACTTAGCGGGTTTTCAATGGCCATCGCACCCCTGGGGTACGCGCACGCGAAAGCAGGCAATCGTGCCGAGGCCATGAAGATTCTCGCCGACTTGAAGGAACGCTCCAAGACTGGAATCGTCTCGCCTTACGATATGGCGACGTTGTATTTCGGCCTGGGAGACAAGGAACAGGGCTTCCTGTGGCTGGAAAAAGCCCTTCAAGCGCGCTCTTGGTGGGTGCCCTTTATTCAGGGCGAAGCGTGGATGGATCCGCTGCGCGCCGAGCCGCGCTTTCAAGCCATCGTGCGGCGGATCAACTTCCCTGATTGATGCCCTGCAAGTTGTTCCGCGTCGCCAGATACAACCATTTCCCAACCTCGCGTGTTGAATGGGAGGAGCACACTCTGTTTCTGCGCAAAGAAAAAGGCCGAGCGGAAAGCCTCGGCCCCGTGTCGACAACTGTTTGGTTGCGGGGGCCTGAGCTAAACTGGAGCAGTGTTACACTGGTGCCGCGCATTATTCGGAGGGAGAAGTCCGCGAATGACCAAAATCCTCGCCGGGCATACGGCCCCTGCCTTCAGCCTTCCGGGATTGGACGGGAAACCGCTGGGGCTCAGCGAGGCGCTGAGGAGCGGCCCGGTGATACTGGCCTTCTACAAGATTAGTTGTCCGGTATGTCAGTTTACCTTTCCTTTTCTCGAACGCCTCCACAGAGGCTTCGGTGGCAACGGGGTCACGTTTCTCGGTATCTCGCAGGACGACGTCGCCGACAGCCGCGACTTCTGCAACGAGTACGGGATCACCTTTCCGAACCTGGTGGACGGCGACAGCTACCCTGTTTCCAACCAGTATGGCCTGACCCATGTGCCTACCGTGCTGCTGATTGCGCCGGACGGCAAGGTGCAGGTCAGCTCGATGGGCTTCTCGAAAAAAGACCTCGAGGAGATCGCCGAGTCGCTCTCCCGACACGCGGGGAAATCCGTGACGGCCTTCACTCCGGCGGACGTCGTACCGGACTGTAAACCCGGTTGAGGGTCCAAGAACTAGGCCCGGTTCGGGCCTGGGGTGACACAGGCACTCCTGCCTGTGTCGAATCCTCCTCTGAAGATTCGCCCCCAGCCTCCCGGTGCTCTCGGGAGGTTTCGCTCAGGATTCATCCAGCCAGGACTTCTTATGTTTCGGGGGCTTGTTGCGCTTGTCGGGGATCACCCGGCCGGCTGGCGGCGGACCGGCCAGGATCCGCGCCTTACGGCGGGCAATCGTTCCGGCGTCCGGCGCGCGACGCGGTTTGCGTTTGTGACTCACTGAGGTCCTGGCGGAAGCGTGTGGGAGTCGAACCCACCATCCGGTCCGCGAAGGACCGGATCGCCGGCTTTGAAGGCCGGGAAGGTCACCGGACCCCTTTCGCCTCCGCGGCCATTATAGGCAGCGCGCCGGATTGGTTCAACGAAACGCCGGAGGTGCGCTCGCTGCACTAGGCTCCAGCCGGCGCCGGTGCGGCCGTTTTCAGCAGTTCGGCCAAGCCGGGGTCGGAGCACACCTCGTAATAAAAGTGCGTGCCGCTCCCGCCGATCTTGCTCCCGGTAAGCATCTGCCGCACAACCCCTTTGCGCACCACGATTTTCTCGAGCGTCTCGCCAATCGGCACTTCTCCCGTGTACAAGGCCATGGTTTCCTCGCCCCATGGCAGCCGTGTGCTTACCCGCATCTCGCGGAGGGAAATCTCTTGCTGAAGCTTGGCAAACCCTTCCTCGTTCAACTGCACCCCGTTCAGGTTGTAGCGGATCAGGAACTCCTCCACGTCCTCTTCCGTGGTGCCGTCCATCATCGTCTGGAAAACGAACAGGTGGAACGGCCCGGTTTTTTCGCCCACCATTCGCCGCGCCGCCTTCGAGCAGCTCGACAGCCGGTCCGACAGGTTGATGGCCTTGGAAATCATGATTCGGCTGTCGCTATCCATCCAGTACGTGGGCGGCGAGTTTTGAAAAGCCACGCCCACGCCCAGCTCCAGCCGCGGCAGTTCCTTCATTTCTTCCTTGCTATTGTAAGATCGCGCCACGTTGAGGATTTCGCAGCCCAGCAGGCAGGCCTTGGCCACGGCACGCTGCCGTTCGCGGTTGGATTCCGTCTCGTAGATGGCCAGGATGATGGCGTCGCCTTCGATGAATACCTTGGCCGCCCCAAAACGGTCCAGGATTCGCCGCATCGGCTCGTACAGGTTCAGGCTGAAGTGCGAGGCCGGGTTCAGCCCGCGCGCCAGCAGGTCCTGAGTCATTTTTGTGGAGCCGCGCACGTCAGCCTTGATGATGACGTGCGACAGGATGCGGTCTTCCGCCGGCTTGGCCTCGTCCGGCAACAGATACTCGTACAGGCTGCTGTTCATCCGCGAAAGATCCCGTGTGCGCTCGACACGGATCAGGTTCACCCGTTCCATCAGCCCCACCATCTTCTGGAGGTTGCGCATATCCCGGCGCATGCGCATGAAGTCTTCGGCAAAGCGCAGGGCCACGCCGCGCACCTGGTCCCGCGGGTACTTGCGGACGTTGCGGGACAGGTCTTCCAGGCGGCTGAGGGAAAAATTCCGCGCCGGGAATTGCTTCACGATTTCCTCCACGCGCTTCAGTTCTTCCCGCGAGACCAGCGCCTTCTTGAGCTGCTGCAAATGCACCGGCGGGCAGAAGTCCAGGTGCACATTGCGCAGCTCGTACGCGGCGATGATCGAAAACAGCAGGTCGCGCTGCCCCAGCCGGTTTACCCATTCCTCCAGGAGCCGCTCGCGCACCCCGGCGTCGGCTTTCATCTCCTCTCCACCCCACTGCCGGTCGAACAATCGCCGCGCATTCTCCGGCTGGTTCAGGAAGTCGCCCATCTGGCTGTTGTATTTCGCGGTGACCTCTTCCACCTTCAGCTTGGCCGCCTCCAGTGGACCTTGGAGTTCCTGAAGCTTTTGCTCGAGGAAATCGTGGCGCTTCTGCACGTCTTTCAGATTCGCCCGGATTGCCGCGGGGTCTTTGGGCCGCGCCAGCAGGCTGAGCAGACTGTCGCCCTGGTCCAGCTGCCGCAGCAGGCCGGCGCGTTCTTCTTCGAGCCGGTTGATCTCCGCGCGGTGCGAGAGCGCCTTGTCATTCATTTGCTCGTAGGTCTTCCACAGCACCCCGACGTCTTCCCCGCCCTGCCCAGCCAGAACAAAATCGCGCAGGAACTCGATGAGCACGGCATCCAGGATTTCGAAGCGGTCCTGGTCCCGCACAAAGTTTCCCAGCAGCACGTAATGCTCCAGGAACAGATAATCGTCCCGCCCACCCTCCACAAACAGCAGGCGGTTTCGGAACAGGTCGTAGGTCTCGCGATACTCTTCGCCGAACAGCGCGCGCCGCGCTCGCGCCACCGTGCTGTCTTCCAGCTCGGCCAGCATTTGGAACACGGTTTGGCCGACCTTGCGGACCACATTGGGGCGGTCGGCTTGCAGCTCTGCCAGCCGCGCCTTCAACACGTGGGCCATCTCGCTGCGTTCGAACACCTCGCCCCGCGCCCGGATGAATTCTTTGCATTCCAGGACAAGGTTGAGGAATTGCGCCGTCAGCTCCAGCGTGAAGAACTTCCGCAGCGCCACCTGCAGCAGCAAGTCGATTTCAATGTTCTTCTCGAATTTCGCCTTGGTCAGCGACGCCTGCAACAGGTCGCCCAGCGCCTTTTTGAACGCGCCCGTCTCCGGCGGCCGGAACGATTTCCATTCGCTGCCGTAAAAGAGCGCCAGGGCCGCCGTCTGGCGCAGTGTTTCCAACAGGTACTTCCGGGCCGTCTCCGTGAATTTGGGACTGAGGAAGACGTCGAAATGCAGGTTGTCCACGCCAATGGAGAGACTTTGGAACTGCAGGTCGGCCAGGTACACGCGCAGGTCGATGTGTGCCGGATGACCGGGGGAAGGCGTGGGAACGCGTTCGGGCATGGTCGTCGAGTGCTTCCGAGACACTGTAGCAAACTCTGCGCTCAAGCTGTATAGCCGGCGCAGATTCGGGCAGGCCTCACGGGCGTGAAGCGAAGGCCGGCAAGTGCTGGACTGCAATCCGGCGCGCGGCGTCGCCGGCATAGGCGAGCTCGACGTCGAGCACCGGCCAATCGCTGCGCAGGGTAAGCTTCTCGGCCCACTCCACGATCAGCACGCCCGGCTGGTCGAACACGTCCTCCAGCCCCAGTGTTTCCAGGTCGTGAAAATCGCTCACCCGGTAGAGGTCTGCGTGGTGCACGCGCAGGCCATTCAACGGGTTGCGGTACACGTGCACCAGCGTAAACGTCGGGCTGGTCACGTCCTCTTCGCGCGCGGCACCCAGCCCGCTAATAATTCCCTTGGCCAGTGTGGTCTTGCCTGAGCCCAGCTCGCCGCGCAAGGCGACAATCACCGGCGGACCCAGCCGCGCGGCGATATCCCGGCCGAGGGCGATGGTTTCCTCGCTCGACCTCGCCGTGTGCTCAGTACGGCTCAACACCCAGCTCCCGCCGCAATTCTGTGTACACCACCGGGACAGCCCCGGCGACGTCTGAGGCGATTAATCCGGCTTGCCAGGACTCTCTGGATGCTGCATCGCCCGCCGCGCCGTGCAGATACACCCCCAGCGCCAGCACTCGCTCCCAGTCCCGTGTTCCAAGCTGGGCCGTCAGCCCCGCCAGAATTCCCGTCAGGACGTCTCCGGTTCCCGCCGTCGCCATCCCCGGGTTTCCGGTTGAATTCACCCACACGCGTCCATCCGGTGCCGCGACCAGCGTGGACGCGCCTTTGAGGACTGTGAATGCGTTCCAAGCCGTCGCCGATTCACTCGCGGTTTCCAGTCTCCGCTTCTGCACCTCGGCCGCGGAGGTCCCGCGCAACCGTGCCATCTCTCCCGGATGCGGTGTGACCGCCAATGGCTGGCCGCCGCGTCTGTTCAGTTGCTCCGCACAACCTGCGAAGGCATTCAGCCCGTCGGCATCGAGGATGACCGGCACAGGGGACTCTCTGACCGCGGTGCGGATGAATTGCACGGTTTCCGGATGCGTCCCCAGCCCCGGCCCCAGCGCCAGAACGCTCTTTCCGTGAAGCAATTCCTCAAACCGTCCGTACTCGAGCGCGCGCAGCGACACGCTGCCCGCATCGGTTTCCGCCAGCGGTTCGGTCATCAGCTCCGGCTGATGCCCCGCCACGACCGGCAGCATGCTTTCCGGCGTGGCGACGGTCACCAGCCCGGCGCCGCTGCGCAGCGCGCCCAGCCCGGCCAGCGCGGCGGCACCGCTCTTCCCGCGCGAGCCGGCCACAATCAGCACATGGCCGAAGTCGCCCTTGTGCTGCGCGCGCCGGCGTGACAGGGGCAAACGTCGAAATTCCTGCGGCTCGCTCCAAAACAACTTCGCCGCCGGCTTCTCCGGAATCAGTTCCTGCGGCGTCCCAATCTGGCAGACCTTCACCTGCCCGGCGAATGCTGTATTGGGCTCGACCAACAGGCCGATCTTCGGCGCGGTGAAGGTGACGGTGCAATCGGCGCGGATGGCAGGCCCGCCGGCCAGTGGCCCGTCCGAAGGCAGCCCCGAGGGAATATCCACGGCCACTAGCACGGAATCGCCGCGCCGATTCACGTCTTCGATCACTCCAGCCAGAAATCCCTCCACCGGCGCGTTGAGCCCGGTGCCGAGGAGCGCGTCCACCAGCAGGCGCGCCGAGAGCACGGAAGTTTTGCGGGCCTCCCACTCCGCTGCCCGGGTGACGTGGGTCACCTCACCGCCGCGTTCCTGGAAGCTCCGCAATTGCTGCGCGGCAGCCTGAGAGAGGTTTTCCGCTGGCGAAAAAACCAGCACTTCGCAGGGATAGTTCATCCCCCGCAGCAGCCGCGCCAGCGCCAGGCCATCTCCGCCATTGTTTCCCTTGCCGCACAGGATGACACGGGGAGAGCGTCTGGAATCGGCCAGCCAGCGCATCAGCACAAGGCTGAGTTGGCTGGCAGCGTTTTCCATCAACTGCCCGGGCGAGATGCCCAGCCGCTCGGTGGTGAGGCGGTCAGCCTCGCGCATCTCGGCTGCGGTCAGGGCGCGCATCGTGCTTAGCCCATCCGCGCGACGATGACCGTCATGTCGTCGCTCTGTTCCGCAGCTCCCGCCCATTCTTCCGCTGCGGTCATCAACGCCTGAGCCAGATCGTTGGGAGCCAGATGGCGGTTGTGCACCGCGGCCCGTTCCAGGCGCTCTGCGCCGAACTCTTCGCCATATACATTCTCCGGTTCGGTGAGCCCGTCGGAGTAGGCCACCAGCAGGCTGCCCGGCTCCATCTCGATGGTACCCTGCTGGAAGACGCAGTCCTTGAACAAGCCCACCACCATTCCGCCTTCTTCCAGTTTTTTCACCTGGCCGCCTGCGATGTACAGCGGGGCCACGTGGCCCGCATTGGTGTACTGCAGGATTCGCGTTTCTGCGTCATACAGGGCGTAGAAAAACGTGGCATAGCGCTCCGGCGAGGTGTTGTAAAACAGATGCTTGTTCACTCGTGCCACGAGCTCCGCGCTGCGGGCGGAGTCGTCTCCGTCCAGCAGCACTTGTCCGCGCAGGGATGCTTGCAGGCTGGCCATCAGCAACGCCGCAGAAATCCCCTTTCCGCTGATGTCGGCCACGGCCAGCGCCAGGCGGCTGGGTCCCGCGCGGATAAAGTCGTAGTAGTCCCCGCTTACGGTCCGCGCCGCCCGGCACAAGGCCGCCAGTTCCACCCCCGGAAGGGACGGCAGTTTCTGCGGGAACAATTGCGACTGCACTTCCCGGGCGATGGCCAGCTCGTTTTCCAGCCGCTGGTGCTGCCGCTGCTGTTCGAGCAGCTCGGAAATCGAACTAGTCATGGCGTTGAAGGAATCGCCCAACGCGCCCAACTGGTCCTGCTGCTGGATGCGCACGCGATAGGTCAGGTCCGCGGCTTTGACCCGTTCCGTCGCCTGATACAGGTCCGCCACCGCTCGCGTAATGGTACGCGTCAGGGCCACCCCCACGACCAGCGCGGACACCTCGATCATCAGAAAGAATCCCCCGGTGACCACCAGGATCATCACCGGCACGTCCCGCAGCTCCCCCAGGGAACGGAACAGGCGCAGGTTGAGCTGCGACGGACGCTCGGAAAAGGATACGAAGAGCGGAATCGTTTCCGGCGCGGCCTCTCCGGCGCCCACAACCATCGCGTCCAATTGCGAAAACCCCGGGATCCGCACATCCAGCAAATTTGTGGCCGGAGCAACCCGGCGGTTCTGAGAGACGATGGAGCCGGCGCTCACGAACCGCCTCCCGGCAATATCCGCGCTCAGGCCTCCGCCTCTTTCGCCCGGCGCGGCCGGTCTGGTCAGAATGATTTCCAGAGAACTGAGCTCGGGTGCAATCTTGTCCAGGAGCGCCGGAGTGAGTGCGACGCTGCTCGAAATCAGAGTTGGGCCTCGCGCGGCCACGGCCCGGATGCGCACCTCCCCACCCTCCATTGTCAGTCCCGAAAAACGCGTGCGTTCCTTGCCGTCCGGCGTCCTCAGCAATTCACGCCCGCGGTCTTGCTCGATGCGGATCTCCCCCAACTCCGCTCGGGCTTCATCCACCAGCTTCCGGCTACGGCCCCCGGGCTGCAACGCGGCGCCAGCGGATTCGGGCGGCGCGTCCCCCAGCAGCAGGTCGGTCAGCGCGGCCACGCGCTGGACGCGCTGTTCGAGGTCGTCCTGGATAATGTGCGCACCCAATTGGGCGTAGAGCAGGTACGCGGAGACCCCCGCCGTGGCAACCAGGAGTACGATGGGCACAACGGCAATAAACAGGTAGGCAACGATCAGGCGGTTTCGCAGGCTCCACAGCGCGTGCTTCCGCGCCCACAGCATCGTGCGGAACAGCAGGTACGGCGCCGCCAGCAGGAACAGGAAGGTCATCAGCCCGCTGAACGGCAGATCACCGCCCAATCCCACGACGATCCTGCGCGCCAGGAACAGGACCGCTATGACCAGGGCGATTCGGTCCCACTGCGTCAAACGGCGCAGGAACCAGCGGCCTTCTTGAACGATGCGACCCGGCATAGATCAGCGACCCGCCGCCTCAAACAGCAGAGGCCGGGCTCCCGAATCCTCGGAAAACGCCCGGCCCCTACCCTACTCGATTCAGACAGCGCGAAACAAGCCTTCGTCGTTAGGCCGCCCTCAGCTTGCTGTGACTTTTGCCATAGGCGAAGTAGATGACCAGCCCCAGGGCCAGCCAGATAATCAGTCGCAGCCAGGTCTGGAGTCCCAGCCCAGCCATCAGGCCCAGGCAGCACACCATCCCCATGAACGGAACAAACGGAACCATGGGCGTCTTGAACGGCCGGTGGGCATCGGGCTTGGTATGACGCATCACCCACACCCCGGCGCACACCAGCACGAAGGCAAACAGCGTGCCGATGCTGACCATGTCGTTCAGGATGTTGATGGGGAAAAGCGCCCCAACCAGCGCCACCACCACACCTGTCAGGATCGTGGGGCCCGCAGGTGTCCGGAATTTGGGATGAATTTTCGAAAACCAGGGGGGCAGCAGCCCGTCATTGGCCATGATGTAAAAGATCCGCGGCTGCGCCAGCAACATGACCAGCATCACCGACGACAGCCCGGCAATGGCTCCCACCTCCACCACCGTGGTCAGAACGGGCTTGTTCATCTCGTTGACCAGAATGGCCACCGGCGCCGGCCCTCCCAGCTTGGTATAGTGCACCACACCGGTCAGCACGCCCGCGAACAGCACGAACAGCAGGGTGCAGATTGCCAGGCTGCTCAGGATGCCCACGGGCAGGTCGCGCTGCGGATTTTTCGATTCCTGCGCGGCCACAGACACGGCGTCGAACCCGATATAGGCAAAGAAGATGCGTCCCGCCCCGGCCAGGATGCCGGACAGGCCAAAAATGCCGAATTTGCCGGCCGTGTTCTCGGGGATGAAGGGCTGCCAGTTCTCCGCTCTTATGAACGCGAACCCCGCCACAATCAGGGTCACCAGCACTCCCACCTTCACGATCACAATGATGCTGTTGACATTGGCCGATTCCCGGATGCCGATGACCAGGATCGCCGTCACCACGAGCACGATCAATGCCGCCGGGATGTTCAGGAACGACCCCGAGGCCGAAAATGTCCCTGCCGACGTGTCGTAGGCGATGGGCGCATTCGTCCATTCCGGGGGGATGGCGATTTTGAAATGCTGGAGGAAGCTGACCACCAGCCCCGACCATCCCACAGAAACCGTAGCAGCCCCCAGCGCGTATTCCAGGATGAGGTCCCAGCCGATAATCCAGGCGATGAACTCGCCCATGGTCGCGTAGGAATAGGTGTAGGCGCTGCCCGCGATGGGGATCATCGTAGCCATCTCGGAGTAGCACAGCCCAGCGAAGCCGCAGGCGATACCCGCCAGAATCATCGAGAGGACGATTGCGGGGCCGGCATGTTGCGCCGCCGCATTGCCGGTGAGCACGAAAATCCCCGCGCCGATGATGGCGCCGACTCCAAGCAAAGTTAGATCCAGCGCCCCCAGCGCGCGCTTCAAGCCATGTTCGGACTCTTCCGCTTGCTTCAGCAGAACTTCAAGCGGTTTTGTGGCGAAAAGCTGGTTCGCCATTCGGTTCCTCCCCCATATCCAAGTTGTAGCGCCGGGCTGTAGCCCGGCAATGCCGCCGTGCTGGGCTGCCCTCCATCCGTTTTTCTAATTCCGTCTTTCCGCCAATTCCAGATAGCGGCGCGCCTGCTCACGTGGTTCCTCGGCTCCCAGGATGTCGCCCGCGACGGCTACCGCATCCGCGCCGGCAGCCCAGACTTTCCCGGCGCGCGCCAGCGTGATTCCCCCGATGGCCACCAGGGGCTTGCTGGTCAGCGCGCGCGCTCGGCGGACAAACTCCACGCCCACGGCCGGGTCCGGTATCTGCTTGGTCTGCGTCGGAAAGATGGGGCCAATGGCAATGTAGTCCGCCGGCCCGGCATCGGCCTCGCGCACCTGGTCCAGGGTGTGCGTGGAAAGACCGATCAGGGCTGCGACCCCGACATTCTTTCGAGCTTCTTCCGGCCGCAAGTCCTGCTGTCCGACGTGCACACCCGCCGCGCCGCTGACCGCCGCCACATCCGGGCGGTCGTTCACGATCACCCGGAGGCCTCGCGGTCCGAGGTTGCCCACCAGCGAATGAACTGTCTGGAAAAGGAGTCGAGCGGATGAGGTTTTATTCCGATACTGAATCAGCCTGACCCCCGCCTCGAATAACGATTCTGCCAGTCCCGCAATGCTTGGAGCCATTTCCCGCGCCGGCCGCGGGATCCATGCGGCGTCCATTATCACATACAGTCGCGGGAACACAATCCTCACCTTGCAGCTTTGGCCGCGCCGGGAAGCCGCTCCAGGAAGTGCGTGTCCAGTTTCCCTGCCAGAAACTCAGGCGAAGCCAGGATCCGGCGGTGCAAAGGAATCGTGGTCTTTATGCCTTCGATGATGAACATCTCCAGCGCCCGGCGCATGCGCAGGATGGCCTCCTGCCGGTCTCTCCCGTGTACCACCAGCTTGGCCACCAGGGAGTCGTAGTAGGGCGAGATGACGGCGTCGCGGTGCGCCGCCGAGTCCACGCGGATGCCCGTACCGCCCGGTGCGTGGAACGAAGTCAGCCGGCCCGGCGACGGCGCAAACGTCTCCGGGTCTTCCGCGTTGATGCGGCACTCGATGCTGTGCCCCTGGAACTGCACCTGCGGGATCAGTTTCTCCAGTCTTTCCCCTGCGGCCACCAGGATTTGTCCCTTCACCAGGTCCACATCCGTCACCATTTCCGTCACCGGGTGCTCCACCTGCACGCGCGTGTTCATCTCGATAAAGTAGAGTCGCCCATCGCCGTCCATCAGGAACTCAACGGTCCCCGCGTTGCTGTAACCGATCTTCCGCATCGCCGCGACCACCCGCCGGCCCATGTCTTCGCGGCGCTGCGGGTCCAGACCCGGCGAGGGAGATTCCTCCACCAACTTTTGGTGCCGCCGCTGGATGCTGCATTCCCGTTCGCCCAGGTGAATGACGTTCCCGTGGCGGTCACCCAGGACCTGGAATTCGATGTGCCTCGGCCGCTCGATCAATTTCTCCATATACACGTCGGCGTTGCCAAAGGCTTGCAGCGCTTCGCCCCTCGCCGCGTGGAACGCTGGGATCAGCTCGTCGTTCCCCCTCGCTATCCGCATCCCGCGGCCCCCGCCGCCTGCTACGGCTTTCACGATAAGCGGAAACCCGATGCGCGGTGCGTTCTCCTCCGCGGCGTCTTCGCTCTCGACAGCGCCGTCGCTGCCCGGCACGATGGGAATGCCCGCCGCGGACATTTCTTTCCGCGCGCGATCTTTTTCCCCCATCGTGCGGATCACCTGCGGGGTCGGCCCGATGAAGGTGATGTGCGACGCTTCGCACACCTCCGCAAAATTCGCATTTTCCGACAGGAATCCGTACCCGGGGTGGATGGCTTCCACATTGGTGATTTCCGCCGCGCTGATCACCTGCGGGATATTCAAATAGCTTTCCGAACTTCGCGCCGGACCGATGCACACCGCCTCGTCCGCAAATCGCACGTGTAGCGAATTGCGGTCCGCTTCGGAATACACGGCCACCGTCTCGATTCCCAGCTCTTTGCAGGCGCAGATCACCCGCAAGGCTATCTCGCCGCGGTTGGCAATCAGGATCTTGCGGAACATAAGTGGTTGGAAGGAATCCCGGCGCGAGCCTATTTCCCTGCGGTCCGGATGGCGAACAGGGCCTCTCCGTATTCCACAGGCTGCCCGTTGGATGCCAGTATCTGCACAACTTCACCTGCGATGTCGGCTTCAATCTCGTTCATCAGCTTCATCGCCTCAATGATGCACAGCACCTGCCCCGGCTTCACTGCCGACCCAACGCGCACAAACGGCTCGGCCCCGGGGCTCGCGCCTTCATAGAACGTCCCCACGATCGGGGACTTCACGACGTGCAGGTCCGCCGCGAGCCCGGCAGGCTGGATCGGAGCTGGCGCTGGAGCGAACGCCGCGGAAGCATCCGGGTTGGCGGGCGGCGCGGCTTGCAGCAGGGCCTGCATGACTCCTGCAGGCACAGGCGAATGAGACGTCGCGGCCTTCTTCAGCCGGATGTGGACGCCCCCGGCATCGTACTCAAGCTCCTCGAGGCCATTTGCGTTCATGAACTCCAGCAGCCGGGTGACCTCTTTCAGATCCACTCCCGGCACTGCGCTCGAACTGTTCGGTTTTGCGACTTTGGCAGGCATTTAAAGCTGGAGAAACTCCCGATTCGCGGTCGTCAGGACCTCGTTTCCATTCCTTCCCACCAGCACATCGTCCTCGATTCGTATCCCACCGCTGCCTTCGATATACACGCCGGGCTCCACGGTCACCACGTTCCCTGCCGCCAACTTGTCCTTGCTGCCTCGGGCCAGCCGGGGTTGCTCGTGGACTTCCAGCCCCAACCCATGACCTGTGCTGTGTGCAAACCTGCTTCCCAATCCGAGCCTGGTGAGCACCTGTCGCGCGGCCCGGTCAACGGATTCGCCGGTGGCACCCGCGGCCACAGCCCCGATGGCTGCCCTCTGGGCTTCCAGAACCGCAAAGTACCAGCGCTTCACGCGGGCAGGAGCGCGCCCCACATAGACAGTCCGGGTCAGGTCGCAACAGTAGTGGCGAAGTATAGCACCCAGGTCGAGCACCACCAACTCATTTTTCCTCAGTTGCTTATCCGTGGGACGCGCATGCGGCATGGCGCTTCGTTCCCCGAAGGCTACGATGGTCTCAAAGGAGGGTCCCGCGGCCCCCAGCTTCCTCATCTGGTACTCAATCTCCGCCGCCAGCTCGCTTTCTCTGATCCCTGGGCGGATAACTGGCAGCACCCGCTCGAACACCCGGCTGCCCAGCCCTGCCGCCGCGCGCATCGCCTCCACTTCCCCGGGGTCCTTCACTGCCCGGAGCTGCTCGATGCTTCCATTCATCGGCCGCAGTCCCACCCCCGGGCCGCACAGGCGCCCCAGTTGGAGCCGCTGGCTGACCGTGAGGTGTGAGGCTTCGAAGCCAATCCGGGCTCGTCTGCGGCTCCGTAACGCGTCTGCCACGCTAGCCAGAAGCCCCTGCTTTCCGATTCGGACACGCGCCGCTGTTACCTCCTCCCTGGCCTGCACCGTGTACCGTCCGTCGGTGAGCAGTTCGCAGGAGTCACCCCGCACCACCAGGGCGCCGGAGCTTCCGCTGAACCCGCAAAGATAATAGAGATTCACCGGATGGGACACCACGCACCCATCCAGTCTTTCCTTCTCGAGGGCGTGTCGCACCTGTCGGAGGCGCGCTGCGTAGGGGAATGGGCGCATAAAAAGAGGGGAGGAGACTCGCGTCTCCTCCCCCGATCTTAACAGATGGGCTTCCGCCTAGTTGGCGATAATCCGCGGCGTAATGAAGAACAGCAGCTCCTGCGAATCGGAGCTGGTGGTGGTCCGCTTGAACAGGTGCCCGATCAGCGGGATGCTGCCGAACAGCGGCACCTGCTGAATGTTGGTCCTCTGCTGGGTGGTAATTACGCCGCCGATGACCACCGTGCCGCCGTCGCTGACCAGCACCTTGGTCTCCGCCAGTTGCGTGCTCAGCGCCGGGATGCCCTGGATGCGAGGCACGCCGCTGTCAATCTGCGTGTTGTCCACCAGCACTTCCATGAAGATGGTGTTGTCCGCGGTGATTTGCGGGGTGACTTCCATTTTCAGCAGCGCGTCGATGAACTGCACCGTGATGGTGTTGTTGATCACCGTCTGGATGGGGATCTTCGTGCCCTGCTTGATGGTCGCCTTCTCGTTGTTCTGCGTGATCACCCGCGGCTTCGACAGCAGCTTGCCCACGCCCTTGCTCTCCGCCGCGCTGATGATGAAGTCCAGCGCGAAGTTCGGCGAGGAGTGGGCAAAGGTGAAGCCGCTACTCGGCCCCACCGCAGGGAAGTTTGAACTCAATGGGATCTGGTTCGACCCCGAGGACACCAGCGGCGGAAGCGGCAAGCCCGAGCCCCGTTGCACCGGGCTGCTGAACCCCGGCACACCGGTCAAGCCTCCGTACACCGAGCGTCCGCCCGTGGAAGAGGTGGCAAATCCGAACTGCGTGCCGATGTCCCGCGCGAACGACCGCGTCGCGCTCACCACTCGCGCCTCGATCTCCACCTGCTGCGTCTTGCGGTCCAGTTGCCGGATCAGGTCTTCGATATCCGGGAAAACGGTGGGGATGTCCCGGATAATCAGCGAATTGGAGCGCTCATCGGCCAGTATTTCCCCGCGGGAGGTCAGGAACCGCTTCAGCGTGTCGCGTGCTGCGCTGGCCTTGGCATAGCTCAACGTCTTCACCCGGACGACCGTGGGTATCGCCGCTTCCCGCGACTTTTCCAGGTCTTTCCTGGCATCCGCTTCGAGCTTGAGCGACGCCAGCGTAGCGATGCGCAGCACGTTTCCCTCGATGGTCTTGGACAAGTTGTTGTTCTGGAGGACGAGGTCCAGCGCCTGGTCCCACGGCACGTCGTCCAGCACGATCGTCAGTGACCCGCGCACGGCCTGATCCACCACCACGTTCAGCCCGCTGATCTCGTGGATGAGGCGGAAGAAATCTTTCAGGTCAACGTCTTTCAGGTTCACCGAGATCGGTTCGCCGGTGTACTTGCCTTCTTGCGCCACAGGCGCCGCTGGAGCCGGATCGCCGGTGGCTGCCGCAGGCGCCGGTGTCTCTGGCGCCGCCGGTCGTACAGCGGGACTGGCCAACACGGCAGCCGGCTGTGTCAGGTTTTCCGGCAGGCGCATCGCCTGCGCGGCCTCTGCTTCCCGGGCGATCTCGGTCTTAGTCGCTGGCTTCGGCTCGGGCTTGGCTTCCTGTGTGTCTGCTACCGGAGGCACCGGTGTCGCTGACACGAGCGGAAGGATATGCGCGGCAATCGCCGGCTGCTCGGCCAGTAGAGGAGCCGCGGGGGCGGCCACGGAGGCCGCTCCGCCACCAAATGCAACGACCACAGACTTTGCCTCCGCGCTGATGCTATAGGCTACGCCCCGGCTCAGCTCGATGACTACCCGCGCCACGTCCGGTTTGAACTGCCCCACGCGTACGCCTTTCACCGGCTCGACCGCCGCACCGAGGTTCTTGCCGACGCGGGCTTTGGTCCCGGAGAAATCCAGCACCAGGCGGTCGGGGTTCATCAGCCGCATGGTTTCATAGCTTAGCCGCCCGTTCCCGTCTACGCGCACCTGGGTCTGGTTCTGTTTGCGCTCCACGGTGATGCCATGGATGGTCGTACCCGCCGGCAGATTCTCCGTGCGCACTTCCGGTGTTCCCCTGGTGCGCGCCACGGCTGTCGCCGGCGGCGATGCCGGCCGCCGCGCCGCGGCTTCCGCCGTCAGCGCGAAGCTGATCGTGATGTGGCCTTCGGACCGCCGGTGCACCACCGGCTCCACCGGCGTGCGCAGCAGCACTTCCAGCCGCACGATGGCGCGGTCTCCCGCGCGGTATTGCAGCACGCGGTAGCTGCTGACAATCTCCGACTTCAGCACCTGCGCTCCCCCCGGCACGGTCGCCGACACCCCGGCCAGGTCCACAACGAAGAGGTTCTCGCTGGGCCGGTAGGTGGTGTATTCAAAGAAGCCCGCCGCGCGCGCGTCCAGGCGCACCGCGTCCTTCTCCACCACCGCTGCAATCTGCAGAGCCTTCGCCGGCGTTCCAGGCTCCGCCTGCGCTGCGCTGCCCGTCCACACCATGGCCGTCACCACCAGCCATGCGACGATTCCCACCCGCCACTGTGCCTTCATCGTTGTTCTCCTGCGCTAGGGTAGAGTCTTCTGGTCAATTGCCGTTCGACCGGCTTGCCAAAGGCGTCCTTGCCCTGCTCCCGAAACGTCACCGATTCCATCGTGATCCGCTCCACCTGCCCGTTGTACAACCGCGCCCCCTCGCGGAGGAAATAGACCCGCCGCTGCGGATTGCTGACCACCGCGAGCATCCCGTTAGGGGCCCGCACCAGCCCAAGGAGGTTGATGCGGCTTACCAGCAACCCGGCCGGTCCTGGCGGCAGGTTGGAAGGCTCTTCCTCCCCTCCACCCCGCCCGCCCCGCGCGATCAAAGCTTGAAACGGATCACGGCGTGCCACCGGCGCCGCTGCCGGACGCTCCGCCGCCGCGGCGGCCGTTGGTCTTGCTGCGGCCGGCGCCTTGGCCTTCTGCGGAGCCTTCCCCGGCGCGCTCCTCTGCTGCGCCCCTGCGGGCACCGTTACCAGGGCGATCAGCAACGCCAGACTCGCTGTTCGCATTCGATTTCCGACGCTCATCGTCTGCCCTTTCCCTGCCTAACGCTTTGCCGGGGCGCCTTTGCCCTTGCTCGGCGGCGGTTCCTCCGATTTCGTGTAAAACGTCGTGGCCATGAATTTGCCGGTCATTGTCGTCCCGGGCGCCAGCGGGTATTTCCGCGACTTCTCCTTCGCCGGAGTGACGAATTCCAGGTCGCTCACGTTGATGATCCGGGACAGGCTCCCCATCTTTCCGAAGAAGTCCAGCACGGCGTAGTACGGCCCGTCGCAGGTCACCTCGAAGGGCATCTCGGAGTGGAACTCGCGGGTGTTCACGGGCAGAGACTTCATCTTGCGAATCTCCACCCGCGCGGCCACCGCCATCTGGTGCACTTCCCGGACGAACCCATCCACTTCCTTCTCCTCCGGAACAATCTTGCGCAGGTTTTCCAGTTGCGCCTCCAGCGCTTTCATATCCGCCTGTAGCCGGCTGTGCTGTGCTTTTTGCACTCGCAGCGGCGTCACCTCGGCTTCCAGGGTGACCTTTTCCGCGCGCGCGGTCTCCAGGTCCAGACGGAGCTGGTTGATGGGCGAGAAGGGCACATACAGTCCCGCGGCCACGATGGCGCCCGCCACCACCAGGCAGGCCACGATTTGTACCGGAGCTGATTTTTCCTGTAGCGCGAAAGCCATTCCCGTCCCTCCTCAGCTCTTCTTCGCCGGGGCGGCGCCCGTTGCCGCAGCCGTCTTCGGCTGGATGATGTCCGCCGTCAGCGTGAACCAGAACGTCTGGATGGCCACGTTCTCGTCGTCCTGCTTGGTTTCCTTGATTTCCACCTTCTCGAAATACCCGGAGCGCTTCAGTTGCGTGATGTAGTTGGCCACCGCTCCAATGCTCGCCGATGTGCCGTCAATGACCAGGGAATTCCCCACGCGCTTCATCCCCGTCAGCCACATGGCCTCGGTTCGCGCCACCGTGGTGGCCATCATATCCAGCAGTTCCTGCCCGCCGGCCTTGTTCCGCCGCAATTCTTCGATCACCGCAATGCGCTGCTCCAGCACCTTCTTCTGCGCCTCGAACCGGTCCACTTCCTCCTTCAGCTTGGTCAGCTCGGCCTTTTCCTTCCGCAGGTTGTCGACTTCGGTCTGTTCCCGGTCCAGGTCTGACTTCAAGGTGAAGCCCATCACGGCCAACACCCCGACGGCCAGCCCGACGGCGATCAACCCCACCACCAGCAGGAAGCCCGCCCCGGCGGGCATGGCCATCGCGGCCCCCGCCCCTCTCTTCTTCTTCGGCCTTTCCAGCGATACGAGGTTGATGCGGATCATGGCGTGTCAAAGCTCCTCAGTGCCAGCCCCACTGCAATCACCAGACGGGGCGCCAACTGGCGGATTTCGTCCTCGTTGTGTTTGCCCGGGTTGACCACGATCTTGCGGAACGGGAACAGCTCTTCCACCGGCATCGCAAACTCTTCCCGCAGCAGGTCCAGCAGCCCCGGCACGCCCTGCGTCCCGCCGGCCACGTAGATGCGCTGGATGTTCTCCCCGCTGGCGGTGGCCCGGAAGAAATCAATGGTCTTCTGGATTTCCAGCGTCAGGATGTCGGAAACCGACCGCAGGATGGCCGTGCGCTGCTCGTCGCTCACGCCGGAGACGGATTCGCCCTTCTTCAGGTTCTCCGCATCATCGTAGCTCAGGTCCATCTCTTTCTGCAGGGCGTCCGTGTACTGGTTGCCGCCCACCGAGACGTCGCGAGTGAACAGCGGCGTTCCGCCCCGCACGATATTGATGTTCATCACGCTGGCCCCCACGTTCAGCAGGGCGATGGTCTGCCCGGGGTCCGGCTCGTAGTTCACTTCGAAGCAGTTCTGCAGCGCGAACGCGTCAATGTCCACCACGGTCGCAGTCTTCCCGGCCTGCGCCAGCACGTTGGTGTGGTTCAGGATCTTGTCTTTCTTCACCGCTACCAGCAGCACTTCCATCTGCGTTTCCATCGTTTCCAGTTGCTGGTAGCTCAGGTTCACGTCGGCGATATCGAACGGAATGTGCTGGCTGGCCTCAGCCTGAATGCGGTCGAACAGCTCGTCCTCGGTCATGAACGGCAGCGTCACCCGCTTCACGATCACCGAATGGCCGGACACCGAAGTGCCCACGTTCTTGGTTTTGATCTTCTTGCCCTCGAAGATCGTGGTGATGGCCGTGGCGACCGACGGCGCGTCCATAATCGCCCCGTCCACCACTGTGTCCTGGGCCAGATTCTCCAGCCCGTAGTTCACCAGCTCATACCCCTGCTTGGACTTCTTCAGCTCCACCACCTTGACGCAACTGGAGCCGATGTCCAGTCCGACCAGCGATCTGTCTTTTCCCATCCCGAACATTGCTCGGCCTCTCTCTGCCCCCGCAGGGGCCAGCGATCAACGCCGTTTGCCTCGCGACCCTCGACTGATCTTGCTCTCCATCCAGCGGTCCAAGACCGTCTTCTTGAATTTCCAGCGGTTCCCCAGCTTGAATGCCGGGATGCGGTCCTCATATACATACCGGTACAACGTATCCGGTGAAACCCCGAGGTAATGGGAAGCTTCCCGGATGTTCATCACTTCGCGTAATTCCATTCCCGCGCCCCCGCAGCCGTACTCCAAAAGATTCTGGCCCGTTGCGACAAAACTCAACCCCGCCCCACGGGGCTGCTCCCCCGGTTGCTTGGGGGCGTTATGTCACTCGCCATACCGGGTGTCAAGGGCTGCCTTTGGCAGTTCCCCGGCAGACTTCGGTTTTCTTCGGCACTCCGGGGAGGTTCGTCGCTATTTTCCACAATACCTTGTAGGTGCCTGTCGAAAGGCACACAATATATAGGGGTAGCTTCTCCACGCCTCAAAGTTAACTCTTTCGCTCCCCCGCCAACCCTAATCGGCTCCATAAGCTCTGCACTCGCAGTTTCACGGCCTCGTCCATTTTGATTTCATCCGGCCACGGCCGCGCAAAGCCCTCCGTGGGCCATTTCCGCGTGGCATCGATGCCCATCTTGGAGCCGAAGTCCTGCATCCGCGCCGCGTGGTCCAGGGTATCCACCGGTCCCAGAACAAATTGCACGTCCCGCTCCGGGTCAATCGCGCACAGCGTTTTCCAGACCACTTCGCGGGGGTCATGCACGTCCACGTCGTGGTCCACCACGACAATCACTTTGGTGAACATCGCCTGCCCCAGCGACCAGATGGCATTCATCACTTTCCGCGCGTGCCCCGGATACGACTTGCGGATGGCCACGATCATCAGGTTATGAAAAATCCCCTCCGCCGGCATCGAGATCTCCGCGATCTCCGGGAACTGCATTTTCATGACCGGCAGGAAAATGCGCTCGATGGCGTGCCCGATGAAGTAGTCCTCCTGGGGCGGCGGCCCCACGATGGTGGTCAGATAGAGCGGCGATTGCCGGTGGGTCACACAGGTCACGTGGAATACAGGGTATTCCCCTTCCAGCGAGTAAAAGCCGGTATGGTCTCCGAAAGGCCCTTCCGTCCGCATTCCATCCACCTGGACGTACCCCTCCAGGACAATCTCCGCATTGGCCGGCACTTCCAGGTCCACTGTTTCGCAGGCCACCAGTTCCACCGGCTCTCGCCGCAGAAACCCCGCAAACATCAGCTCGTCCATGTCCGGTGGCACGGGGAGGATTCCCGAAATGCATGTGGCCGGATCGGCGCCGATGGCCACGGCCACTTCCATCCGCCCGCTCCCAAGCCCTGCGCGGGCCCTCCGGAAATGTTCCGCGCCGTGTTTCTGCGTCTGCCAGTGCATCCCCGTGCTTCTCTCGTCAAAGATCTGCATCCGGTACACGCCCACATTGCGCTTCCCCGTTTCCGGGTTCTTGGTGAAAACCAGCGGCCAGGTGATAAAGCGACCCGCGTCCTGTGGCCAGCATTTCAGAATCGGAAACTCCAGCAGCGAAAACCCGTCCTTGCGGACCACTTCCTTGCACGGCCCGTGGCGCACACTCTTGGGGAAAAAAGCGCCGATTTCCGCCAGCTTGGGGAGCAATTTCAACTTGTCGAGCAGGCCCTGGGGCGACTGCACGTCAATGTACCCGCGGATGCGCGCCGCGACTTCCTCCAAGTCCTTGACCTCCAGTGCAAGGTTCATCCGGCGCTCCGAACCCAGCATATTGATCAGCAATGGTATACGGGATCCCTTGGGGTGCTCGAATAACAGCGCGGGACCTCCGGCCTTCGTCACCCGGTCGGTGATTTCCGTGATTTCCAGAACCGGATCTACCTCTTCACTGATCCGTTTCAGTTCGCCTTCTTTCTCCAGTTTCTGAACAAACGCGCGCAGGTCTCTGTAGCCCATCTCGCTCCCCGCATTGCCTGGTTTTCGGGCGCTAACTGTAGCACGGAAGACTCCCCTGCCTGCTTGCGCTGCGCCCCATCACACCTTCGTCCATCGGGGATTTCCACTCCCCCGGGTTCCGGAGCCCGATGTTTGCAAGGATTGCGCCGATCAACAGTCTGGAAGTGTTCCACGCGCCTCATCGCGCATTCCCCCAGAGCGGGTGAACGAATCAGTGTTCCCTGCTTGCGGGCCTCTTCTCGGCGATGCTATGCTAGGCTGGTGGATGCGCCCGAGCGGGCGTAGTTCAGTGGCAGAATAGGAGCTTCCCAAGCTTCGGACGTGGGTTCGATTCCCATCGCCCGCTCCAAATCAGCCACTTCGCCTCTTTCCTGGGGAAGGATATTACCTGCCGGAAAACCGTTTGATCACGCGCGGGCTTTCCACACCAGCCCGCTCCATTTCTTCTGCGCTTTCAGAATCAGCTCGACCACTTCCCGCACCGCGCCTTCGCCGCCCGCGCGCCGCGTCACGTAGTGTGCTGCCCGCCGCACTTCTTCCGCAGCATTGCGCACGGCGATGGCCAGTCCCGCACGCGCCATCACCGGCAAGTCGGGCAGGTCGTCCCCCACGTAGGCCACTTCGGCGTCTCGCGCTCCCGCCCGCCGCAGGATTTCCTCATACGCTCCCAGTTTTTCAGCCCGGTTCTGATAAACGAACTCCATCTCCAGCTCCGCCGCGCGGCGCTTGGTGGCCGCTGATTCCCGCCCGGTGATCAGCCCTGTGCGCAGGCCTCCCGCCCGGGCCAGTTTGAGCCCCGCTCCGTCATGCGCGCTGAAAGCCTTCGTCTCTACCGCAATCCCTTCCGGAAGCGATTGCAGCAGGATTCGGCCGTCGGTTAGTACGCCGTCCACGTCCATCAACATAACGCGGATTCGTTTCGCCTTCTGAATAACCTGGGCGCTTGGTTTGGCGGGCATCTTCGGGGTCGGGTCCTGATTTCTAATTTCCGATTTCTGATTTCTGCCTTCTGACTTTTCTAAAACATCTGCAAGGTCCACAGGTCGTGCAAGTGCAGCACTCCCGCCACCTGCCCACCTTCGTTCACCACCACCACGGAAGTGATTTTCTTCTGCTCCATCAGGTGGAGCGCCGTGGAGGCCAGCTCGCGCCCGGCGATGGTCACCGGGTTCCGCGTCATGCACTCTGCGGCATTCATCTCCAGCGTGTGGTCTGGCAGCTTCAGCATCAGACGTCGCAGGTCTCCGTCGGTGAGGATTCCCGCCAGCCGCCCGCCCGGTTCGATCACCGTGGTCATCCCCAGACCTTTCCGGCTCATCTCGTAGATGACGTCCGGCATTTTTGCAGTGACGTCCACCCTCGGCACCGCATCCCCGGTGCGCATCAGGTTTTCCACCCGCTGCAGTTTTTTCCCCAGCCGTCCGCCGGGATGCAGCGCTGCAAATTCGTCCGGCCCGAAACCCCTGCGGTCGAGCAGCGCGATGGCCAGCGCATCGCCCATGGCCAGGGTGGCCGCTGTGCTCGCCGTGGGGGCCAGGTTGAGCGAGCAGGCCTCTTCCTTGACAGAGATATCCAGCACCACGTCGCTGGCAGTGGCCAGCGTTGAGCCTGTGCTTCCCGTCAGCGTAACCAGCTTCACTCCCAGCCGCTTGAGGGTCTCCAGCAGCGCCACCATTTCTTCGTTCTCGCCGCCGTAGGAAATCGCCAGCACCGCGTCATCGCGCACCAACATTCCCAGGTCTCCGTGCAGCGCTTCCGCGGGGTGCAGGAACAGCGACGGCGTACCCGTGCTGGCCAGCGTGGCGGAAATTTTCCTTCCGATCAGCCCGGACTTGCCCATCCCGGTCACCACAACACGCCCCTTGCAAGCAAACAGGATTTCCACCGCACGGTCGAAGCGCGCGTCCAGCCGATTCGACAGCCCGGCAATGGCTTCGGCTTCGATGCGGAAGACGCGGCGGGCCGTTTCGCGGCTCACGACGGGCTGCCCTTCGCGGCGGGACTCTTCCACCGGCGCACCAACGCACCCAGCTCGGCAATCCTGGTCAACAGTCCCGGCAACTGGTCCAGCGGCAGAGCGTTGGTTCCGTCGCTCATGGCCCGCGCGGGGTTTTCGTGCACTTCCAGGAACACGCCGTCCACGCCGGCCGCAGTCCCCGCGCGTGCCAACGGCTCGATGAATTCCGGCTGGCCCCCGCTGGAGTTCCCCGCCCCGCCCGGGAGCTGCACCGAATGCGTGACATCGAAAACCACCGGGTAGCCCATCTGGCTGAGGATGGGAAACGACCGCATATCCACGACCAGGTTCTGATAGCCGAATGAATTCCCCCGCTCCGTGACGATGATTTTCGGATTGCCCGTGCTGGCCACTTTGTCCGCCGCGTTTTTCATTTCCCAAGGCGAAAGAAACTGGCCCTTCTTCAGATTGACCGCGCGGCCACTCTTTCCTGTAGCCACCAGCAGGTCGGTCTGCCGGCAGAGGAAGGCCGGGACTTGCAGGATGTCGCAGACCTCTGCCGCGGGGCCTACCTGGGAAACGTCGTGCACATCCGTCAGCACCGGGACATGGAGTTCTCTCCGGATGCGCCCCAGGATGCGCAGCCCCTCTTCCATCCCCGGCCCGCGATACGACCCAAGGGACGACCGGTTGGCCTTGTCGTAGGACGCCTTAAAGATGAGGGGGATTTTCTGGTCCGCGGTGATGATGGCCAGGCGTTCCGCCAGCATCCGCGCGTGCGCTTCGTTTTCGACGACGCACGGCCCGGCGATCAGAAACAGCGGCCCGTCGCCACCCAGCCGCACCGGCCCTACAGTGAATCCCATCGGCGTTTGCATTCCCGTCCCCTTAGCCTATTCGGGAACGGCGCAAAACGCAAAACGAAACTCGCTTGTTCCGGGCTGAGGGAAGTAGAGCCGGCTTGCCGGCCGGGATCGTTTACGGCTCCCCGGCCGCTACGGGGCTGCGATTGGCGCGAACGGCGGCGTGGCGCTGGCGCTGCTGGTAGGCTGCGCCTGCAAAGGCGGCGAACAGCGGGTGCGGCGCCAGAGGCTTGGACTTGAACTCCGGATGGAACTGGCACCCCAGGAACCAGGGATGGTCGGCAATTTCGACGATCTCCACGTAAGTGCCGTCGGGAGTCTTGCCGGTGATGCGGAACCCGGCGTCGGTGAGAATTTTTTCGTAGTCACGGTTGAACTCGTAGCGGTGACGGTGACGCTCGCTGATCTCCAGCGCACCGTAGGCGCGGTGCGCGAGCGACCCGGCCTGGAGCTTGCACGGCCACGCCCCCAGGCGCATGGTGCCGCCCATTTCGTCCACGCCCAGCAACTCGCGCAACTTATAAATGACGCGCTCCGGCGCGCAGGAATCAAACTCCGTACTGTTGGCCCGCGCCAGCCCGGCCTTGTTGCGCGCAAACTCAATGGTGGCGCACTGCATCCCCAGGCAGATGCCGAGAAACGGCACCTTGCGCGTGTGTGCGTATTCGATGGCCCGAATCATCCCCTCGATGCCGCGCGGGCCAAACCCGCCGGGCACCAGGATGCCGTCCACGTGGCCCAGGAGTCGCTCCGCCGCCGTCGACGAATCAATCTCTTCGGCTTCGATCCATTCCAGCACGGTGCGCAGGTTGTGTGCGATGCCTCCATGGAACAGCGCTTCGCGCAGGCTCTTGTAGGCATCTTCGAGTTGCACGTACTTGCCCACCACGCCGATACGCACTTCGTCCTGGGGGTTGTGGATGCGGTCCAGCAGGCCGTGCCAGCGGCCCAACTCGCGCGGTCCTGCCTCCAGACGCAATACGCGAAGGATTTGATCGTCCAGGCCTTCTGCGGCCAGGGCCACCGGCACTTCATAGATGGAGGCCACGTCCTGGGCGGTGATGACGCATGGCTCGGTCACGTTGCAGAACAGCGCGATTTTGGACTTCATCTCCCGCGGGATGGGGCGGTCGCTCCGGCACAGCAGGATGTCCGGCTGGATGCCGATGCTGAGCATTTCTTTCACGCTGTGCTGCGTGGGCTTGGTCTTCAGCTCGCCGGCCGTGGAGATGAACGGCACCAGGGTGACGTGCACGTACACCACGTTATCCGCTCCCAGTTCCAGTCGCATCTGCCGCAGGGCCTCGAGGAACGGCAGCGATTCGATGTCGCCGACGGTGCCGCCGATTTCGATGATGACCACATCGGCTTGGCGTCCTTCTGCATCGGCCTCGGCCACGCGACGGAACGCCGCCTTGATCTCGTCGGTGACGTGCGGAATCACCTGCACCGTCTTGCCCAGGAAGTCGCCGCGACGCTCTTTGGCCAGAATCGATTCGTAGATTCGGCCCGAGGTCCAGTTGTTGTCGCGCGTCAGCTTGGTGGACGTAAACCGCTCATAGTGGCCCAGGTCCAGGTCCGTCTCCGCGCCGTCGTCGGTGACAAACACTTCTCCGTGCTGGTACGGGCTCATCGTGCCGGGGTCCACGTTCAGGTAGGGGTCGCACTTTTGCAGCGTGACGCGCAGCCCGCGGCTTTCCAGGAGACATCCGATGGAAGCTGCTGCGAGACCTTTTCCCAGGGAGGAGACAACGCCGCCAGTCACAAAAACATACTTGGGCCCCGAGGTCGTAGCCAGGTTCAACCCTCCGGCGGGAGTGGCGTACAACGCAGTATGAATCGAATTCCGCCTCTTGTCAATCCGCGCGTGCGCACTGATTGCTTATGCTGCACCGGAGGCATCCACCTCCTGCAACAATTTCTCGACGCGCGCGGCATCCTCGGGCGTGTCCACGCCGATGGAATCGTGTTCCGTCTCCACCACGCGAATCTTGTAGCCGTTCTCGAGCAGGCGGAGCTGTTCGAGCTGCTCGATTTTTTCGAGTGTCCCGGGGGGCAACGTGGGGAACTCCAGGAGCAGATCGCGGCGATAAACATACAGGCCCAGATGCTTCCAGTGCTGGACGCGCACCTGGGGGTTTTCATCGCGCACCCAGGGCACCGGGGCGCGCGTGAAATACAGCGCGTCTCCCTGGAAATCGAGCACCACTTTGACCACGTCGGGGTTCATCAGGTCTGCGGGCGAGGCGATGGGCACGCACAGCGTGGCCGCGCTGACGGAAGAATCACTGACCACGGCCTCGACGGCTGCATCAATCGCCGCTGGATGGATCAGCGGCTCGTCGCCCTGCACGTTGACGAACACTTCCGCCGCCGCGCCGGCCGGACCGGCTGCGACCTCGGCCATCCGTTCGGTGCCGGAGCGGTGGTCGGACCGCGTGGCCACGGCCTCCCCGCCGAAATCGGCCACAGCGCGAAGAACGCGCTCATCATCGGTGGCCACCACCACGCGGGACACCCTCGCGGCCTGTTTCACCCGTTCGTACACATGCTGCACCATGGGCTTGCCCGCCAGCGGCGTCAGGGGCTTGCCGGGGAACCGCGTGGAGCCATAGCGCGCGGGAATCACGGCCATTACGTTCATCGAGTCGCCTGCGTTCTCCCGGAATTCCGCTCTGTTTCCGGCTTAAGCTTTTTCCTGGGTGCTGCGTCCAATCTGCAAGGGCGGGATGCTAGCACATCCGGCGACGCTTGCATTCGAATCCGGGAGTGCTAGAATCGCCGTATGCGCCGCCCCGCCGTCCCCCCTGCGGGGCGGGCCGCGGAAACTGGGTTTCCGCAAGGGACCGATGCCGTGACGCGCTTCGCCATCCAGGCACGCCGCACGATTTCGATGCTCACCTGCTGCGCGCTGGTAGGCTTGCCCCTGCCGGCGCAGGACCCCGCGCCCGTTGCCCTTAGCGCCAAAAATAGTTTGGCCTCCGACGGCGCCTCGGTCCGCGACAAACGCATTAAGGTGGACGTCAGCCTGGTTCTGGTGAACGTCACGGTCACCGACCCATACAACCGGCTGGTCACGGGCCTCGAGCAGGATAACTTCCGCGTGTACGAAGACAAGATCGAGCAGGAAGTCGTTCACTTCTCCAGCGAAGACGTGCCCATTTCCATCGGACTGGTCTTCGATATGAGCGGCAGCATGAGCGCCAAACTGGACAAGGCCCGTATGGCCGCTGTCCAGTTCTTCAAGACTGCCAACCCGCAGGACGAATTCTTTCTGGTCACCTTCAACGACCGCGCCCAACTGGTTTCACAGTTTACCAATAGTGTCGAGGAGTTGCAGACCCGCCTCATGTACGTCCAGGCCAAGGGCCGCACCGCCCTGCTCGACGCCATTTACCGCGCGCTCAGCGAAATGAAACATGCGCGCAACTCCAAACGCGCCGTGCTCATCATATCCGACGGAGGCGACAACCACAGCCGCTACAATGAGGGCGACATCCGCAATTACGTCAAGGAATCGGATGTCCAGCTCTACGGCGTGGGCATCTACAGTCCCGCCGGCAGCCGCGGCACACCGGAGGAGAACAGCGGCCCGTTGCTGCTCGGTGAGCTGACCGAGATGACCGGCGGCCGGACGTTTAACGTCGAGAATCTGAACGACTTGCCGGACATCGCTTCCAAGATTGGCATGGAGCTCCGCAATCAATATGTCGTCGGATACAAGCCGGCCAAGAAGGACCGCGACGGCAAGTGGCGCAAGATCAAAATCAAGTTGCGCCCGCCGAAAGGACTACCTCCCCTCAATGTTTTTTCAAAGGCCGGATATTACGCACCGCTCCAGTAGGCGCTTCTCGTCTCTCTGCATCCTGACCACCGCTCTCGCTTCCTCTCTGCTGATTTTCTTGCCCGGCGGCGCCTCCGGACAGCAGCCGCCGCAGCGGCCCGCGCAGCGCAGCGACGAATACACCATCCGCAAGGATGTGCAGTTTGTGGTACTGCACGCCACGGTAGTGGACGAACGCGGGCGCTTTGTCCCCAGCCTGGCCAAAGAACATTTCCGTGTGTTCGAAGACAAGGTCGAACAGAAGCTCGACCTCTTCCGCCGGGAAGACATTCCCGTCACGGTCGGCCTGGTGATTGACAATAGCGGCAGCATGCGCGAAAAGCGCGACCGCGTGAACGCCGCTGCGCTCACCTTCGTCAAGACCAGCAACCCGGAAGACGAGGTCTTCGTCGTTAATTTCAACGACGACTTTTACCTGGACCTCGACAAGGACTTCACCAGCGACGTCAACGAGCTCAAAGAAGCCCTCGAGCGCATTGACTCCCGCGGCAGCACCGCCCTCTACGATGCCGTCATCGGCTCCCTCGACCACCTCAAAAAGGGACACCGCGACAAGAAAGTCCTCCTCGTGGTCACCGACGGCGAAGACACCGCCAGCCGCAAGACCCTGGAGATCGTGATGCAGGAAGCCGGCCAGTCCAGCGCGGTGATTTACGGAATCGGGCTGATGGGCAAGGACAACGACCGCAAGGCCAAGAAAGCGCGCAGGGCCCTGGTTGCGGTGGCCCAGGCTACCGGCGGACTGGCATTTTTCCCCGAGGGGCTGCAAGATGTGGAAGCCATCTGCACGCAGATTGCCCACGACATCCGCAACCAGTACACCCTCGGCTATTACCCGACGAACGCGCTCCGCGACGGCCGCTTCCGCGCCGTCCAGGTGGACGTCCGCGGCCCGCGCAGGCTGGGCCGCCTCAGCGTGCGTACTCGCAGTGGCTATTTTGCCCAGCGCGAGAGTTCCGGGAACTGAGTCTGTGAGATTCGAGGCTCCAGGTGTGAGAGTTCTGGTTCCTGGTTTCTGGTCTTTGACGCTGGTTTCTAATTTCTTATTTCTTCCAGGAAACTGCGTCCACGCAGAATCCGCGTCCCAAAAATCTCCGCCACTGTCTGCCCCATATCCGCGAGCGTCTCGCGCACGCCCAGGTTGACGCCGCGTTGCCCGGTCGCGCTCCACGTCACGATCGGCACGTACTCGCGTGAATGGTCGGTGGAATTCGAGCAGGCGCATGGGTCGCAGCCGTGGTCCGCGGTGATCATCAGCAGGTCGCTGTCTCTCATCGCCCGCAGGAACGGCCCCAGCAGCACGTCGAATTCTTCCAGCGAGCGCGCGAATCCCTCCACGTCTTTGCGGTGCCCGTAGAGCATATCGAAGTCCACCAGGTTGGCGAAGATCAGCCCGGCGGTTTGTTTCTCCAGCGCCTCGCCCAGCTGGGTCATCCCATCTGCATTGTTTTTTGTCGTGACGTAGCTATCCACCCCGCGCCCGTTGTAGATGTCGTGTATTTTCCCCACGCCCAGGACAGGTATGCCGCGCCCGGCCAGCGCATCCAACAGCATGGGACGCGGCGGCTCCACGGCATAGTCGTGGCGCCGCTCGGTGCGCTTGAAATTTCCGGGCGCGCCCTGGAATGGCCGCGCTATCACCCGCCCCACGCGGTGCCGCCCATCCAGCAGCCCCCGCGCCATTTCGCACATCCGGTACAGCTCTGCAAGGGGAATCACCTCTTCGTGCGCGGCAATCTGAAACACGCTGTCACCCGACGTGTACACGATGGGCTTCCCCGTGCGCACGTGCTCTGCTCCCAGCTCTTTGATGATCTCTGTCCCCGACGCCGGCTTATTACCCAGCGTGCCCCGCCCAATCTCTTTTTCAAAGCGATCCATCAGCTCGCGCGGAAAGCCCTGGGGGTAGACCGGGAAGGCCTGCTCCAGGCGTATGCCCGCCATCTCCCAGTGACCGGTGGTGGTGTCTTTCCCCGGCGACTCGGTTGCCCCTTTCCCGTAGCACCCTTCGGGACGCGCGGACGGCGTCAGGTGCGCGAGCGGCGCAATGTTGGCTAGCCCCAGACGCAGCAGGTTGGGCAGAT